>Ga0182030_10004819_pt1 | contig 28810 bp, 19 predicted proteins | sample 812S3MmetaG_FD_121299 | JGI IMG/M metagenome (GOLD analysis project Ga0182030, IMG submission 121299) | Permafrost microbial communities from Stordalen Mire, Sweden - 812S3M metaG (Illumina Assembly) | ecosystem: Environmental > Terrestrial > Soil > Wetlands > Permafrost | place: Sweden...
GAAATGCCGGCGCTCAAAATCGGATTTGCCGTACTTGAGTTCCACGGCGGCGAGTTTGCGGCGCAGGACCTGGACGAGGAAGTTGCCGTCGCCGCAGGCGGGCTCCAGAAAGCGCGAGTCGATGCGCTCGGTCTCGCCCTTCACCAGGTCGAGCATGGCCTCGACCATCCAGGCGGGGGTGAAGACCTCCCCGTGGTCGGCGACGCGTTGCTTGGACTTGACAAGGCTCATGCGATACAGGGCGAGCGTACCGGTTCGGTGCTTGGGCGTCGAGGCGTTTCAGCCCGTGGGCGGAGCGTTGGCGGGGCGCGGGCCGGGGTGAAATCAGGGGGCTTCGGGCAGGCCCGGCCAGGAGAGGCGTCTCGCGGCGAGGAGGGACACCCCGGCGCAGGCGGGTGGCGAGTGGTGGTACATGGTCAAGCGTGGGGTTGCCGAGGCCGCATGCGGGCGCGAACCCAACACCTCGGTGAGTCTCACCGTCCCGGGCGGCGACGCCCATGCAGGGCGCATGGCGTTTCCTGGGCCGGACTACCCGGGGCTGCGCTCGCGGACTCGCTTGCCCCGGGCTGATGAATGCCGTCCTTTCAGGACTTGACGGGCTGGTCCCGGGGCAGCGGCGTGGGTCGGGCCCTTCGGGACTGCTGGGTTTGGTCCTGAAAGGACCGCATTTGCCAACCGGGGAGGCAGGCCTGCGCTGCGGAACCGATCAGCACAAATCGGCGGGGGTTGGGGGTGGGAGGCCGAGGAACCGGCAGGGGTCGTCGAATTGGGTCGGTTAAGCGGACGGTTCGTTGCAGCTCCATCGGGCCCGTTTTTTCCTGAACTCAACGGCGGTGATGGTGGATGGCAGCCGGGCATAGCAGGCGGGAGGGCGGGAGGCAAACGGAATGATCCAGGAAAAAATCGAGACGAATACTTGACAGAGGCTCGGAATCGCGTAGCCTTGTCGCAAGCACAACAAACCTGAACGCTGAAGGATATGGGCAACAACACCACCGGCTTGAACAAACTCACCCTCACGGCCATCGCGTACCTCGGAGTGGGTGCCGCGGCGGCCTCTGGGGCCACCGTCTACAACTTCGCTTACACGTTTGGCGACGGCCAAACGGCCTCGGGATCGTTTACGGGCACGGCCTCGGGCGACCTGATTGAGAACATTACCCCCCTCAGCCTGACCATCAACGGCAGCGCCATCCCGGGCCCTCTTTACCTCAACTGGAACCTGAACACTCCCGGGCCGGTGATCTCAACCGACGTCACCCAGAACAACTTCGTCTTCCAGACCGGTCCGGTACCCTCGCCGGGCGATACTCCGGGGCCAACCGATTTCTTGATGGCGACATTTTTCCCCAACACCCCGTCCGCCATCGTGGTGGCTAATATCAGTGTCAATTATCCCATCGACTTCGACTTCGGGGTGAACCCGGCCAACTGGTCGGTCACGCCGGCGGCTGCGCCTGAACCGACCACGATGGTGGCGGGGATTGCCTCCCTGGGGCTTGCTGCCATGGGGCTGCTCCGCCGGGCGCGCCGGTGATCTTGGGCGCTGGTCTGGCCCCAAGGCGCGGATACACACAGGCAAACCATCGGCGGGGAGGCATTGCGTTGCCCCGGCTTGGGTCCGTAACCGGGTCACCTTGCCGATTGGTCGCCGAATCTGCCGTGCCTCGGAGGCGCTAGAGGGGGCCATTCCAAGGCGCAGTCAAACAAGCTCTCAAGTTGCCGAGGCTGCGGGGCGCTGCCCGCAGATTCCCCCCGCCGCCCCGGGCGGCGGTGCCCACGCAGGGCGCAGGCGTTTTCTGGGGGCTGCGCCCGCGGGCTCGCTTGCCCCGGGCTGATGGATTACGTCCTTTCAGGGCTTCACGGACTGGTCTCGGGTCGGCGGCGCGGGCCGGGGCTTTCGGACAACCGGGCTTGGTCCTGAAAGGACCGGATTCACCAGCCCAGGACGCAGTCCAGGGTTTTGCCGCGATAAGCACCAGCACCCTGCACGGGTGCCACCAGCCATAGGAACCTGAACCGTTCCCCGCCCCCCTAGGGTAACCGTGAGCGCCAGTGTGGGTGCGTTTTCCCAAATCGGCGCGTGAGAATTGCCACCCGGGGGAGAAACCCACTCCTGGCCGAGGCCGTATGCGGGCGCAGACCCAACCCCTCGGTGAGCCTCGCCCGCCGGGCGGTGGCGCCCATGCAGGGCGCAGGTGTTTTCCTGGCCACTCTACCCGGCGCTGCGCTCGCGGACTCGCTTGCCCCGGGCTGATGAATTCCGTCCTTTCAGGACTTTCGGAGGAGGGGCCCGAGGCAGCGGCGCGGGGCGGGCCTTCCGAGCCGCTGCGTTTGGGCCTGAACGGCCGATTATTCCTTGGACTGAACGGCGGGCAGGGCTGATGGCATCCGGGTGGAGCGGGCGGCGAGGCGGGAGGCAAATCGAAGGGGGCCGTTCCGTTCAGCCCAGCCAAACGGGCTTGACCTCGGGAGCCTCCGTCGCATACTCGCGGCATGATTTGTCGCTTTGGAAACAGGCTTCGTCGGAACCAGTGGGTGGGAGTCGTTTCAGGCCAATCCGTTTGGCTGACGCTCTGTGCCGGTCTGCTCGCCGCCGCCCCGGCAGCCGTGTCCGCGCAGACAACCACGGTCCAGACCAACGTGGATTATTGGGTGCGGGAAATGAGCTTCCACCTCACCATCGTGACCAACGGCCCGACCGCCACGAACGGGATCATCGCCGAGCTTTCCGCGCCGTCCACCCCGATCAGCAGCCAGGCCATTCTCCAAGCGATCAACGGCAGCGAGGTCCTGGCCATCGGCAAGGCGCTGACCAATTACACCACCGTCAGCCACCATGTGACCAACCAGGTCACGGCGGCGTATCTGACCTACACCCCGGTCACGTTCCTGAACAGCCCCCGGGCGATCATCGAGGTGGTGACCCCGTTGGCGGGGCAGAGTTTTGCCCCGTTCATCGTGGTCTGCCCCGACCCCAGCCTTCCGCAAGCCATTTACAGCATCGACAATTACTTGCAGATGAGTACCGCCTCCTTCAACGGCGCGGGCACGAACGCCGTCGCCACCTCCGGACGGCTCGACACCAGCCACGGTCTGGCGGTGACCAGCAGCGCGAGCGTCCGGGAGTTCATCTTCAACAGCAACGACTTCGGCGACTATCCCCCCTCGGGCACTTACTTCGACGTCCAGGGCTTCACCACCGAGCAGTCCCACGACGTCATCCAAGACGGGGTGGTGCTCGGGGGCAGCGTGCCCCAGAATGCGGCCTCGCTGGTCGCAGGCACGGGGCAACTGAACGGGACTGCGGGGTTTGGGGTTCTCCGGGGCACCATCACCCTCGGGACAGGCAGGCACGAGTTCCAGTAATCGGCCGGGTCCCCTGCCTGGCCGGCCGGCCGGTCCGCCCGCCTCCGGCCTTGGCGCCGGTGCAATAATTAATTCCGATCGCCGGTCGGCGGATGCACCAAAAAGCGCCGGAATACGGCGCACTCCAAACGCTTCGCGAGTACCTACGCGGCTGGCGGCCTCGCGGAGCGTTTGGAGAGCGCGGCGCATTCCGCCGCTCTTTGAGCCAAGCGCAAGCTCAAACTGTTAGAATAACGCCCGGAATCCGGCTTTTGTTTTTGCCTGAGTCCTTACCGGGCCCGGAACCAGGCCGGCTCCTTGTTGCTCGCCCCGTTGTGGGTCACCATCGTGAAACGCTTCTCGCCGGGATCGTTCAGGTCGATCACGCCGCCCTGCTCCGCATCAACGACGCAGAGATCCCAGCCCGCCGCGTAAACCCCCATGATTTCGCACGCCGCCTGGAACGTCCCGGGCTTGCTCAGATCACCCTCGCCGTCCGGGCCGCGGCTCACGCAGAGGAACCTGCCATCGGGTGACCAGTCGACGTGATAGATCTTGTTTTTTGCGTCCTTGACCCTTACGCGGCGGGCCCCGGCCGTCGGCTTGGCCGCATCCCAGTTGATGGGAGCCGCGGCGATCTCGTGGTCATCCGCCCCCCAGGCGACCTGTTTCGCGTCCGGACTGAAGCAGGGACGGCAGCCCGGAATGTTCAGGTTGACGATCCGGTCCCCCGCCGCCTCGATGAGCAGGATGGCATGGCCGAACCCCATTCCGGCGTGGACGGTGGAGACGATCCACCGCCCGTCCACCGACATGCCCGGGTTGTACAGGTGATGCAGCTTGCCGCTGTTCACATGGGGCTCGATCCGGCCGGTCGCCAGCTCGTAGAAGTTCAACCCCTTGGTGTAATAGTCGATCACGTTGAACTTCGGAAACTCCTGCGGCAGGAACCCGATCCGCTTGCCATCGGGGCTCCAGAAAGGCTCGCGCGCGTGATCCACCAGCGTCTTGCGATTCCCGCCGTCGATATCCATGACGCATAGGCTCCGCACGGCCTCCCGCCCCTCGCCCTCATCCGAAACGAAGGCAATCCGGGTGGCGTCGGGGGAGATCTGGGGGAAGTGCTCGTTCAGCTTGGAGGTCTTGGTCAGGTTGACGGGGTTGGAACCGTCGGCGTTCATGACGAAGATATCCGAATTGCCCTCCAGGTAGCACTCGTAGGCTATTTTGTAGTGGGACGCGGCCAACCGGGCGGCCAGACTTTCCTGGCCGGAGGCCGCGGAAGCCACGGCGCAGGCCAGGGCGGCGAGCAGGATTTGGACAGTGGCGGGTTTGAGCATGCCGCGAAACTACACGCCGGGGACCGCGGCTTCAAGGCCCAACGCCATCCGCGGGGGCCGGCCCGAAGCAGGGGAAACGACGCTGGTGTCGAGCCCGGCCCGCCGGGCCGCTTCACCGAGCCGGCAAAGCAGGCCAGGGCGTTGCCGTTCCGTCGCGGAACCGGGGATGATGAAAGTCTGGATCTCAAGGGGGAGGCGTGGGATAGTGAGGCCCGACAAATGAGGAACCATCCCAAGCATTATTGCGGTGTGTTCGGCGTCTATGGGCACCCCCGGGCGGCCGAGTTGACCTATTTCGGACTCTACGCCCTCCAGCATCGGGGCCAGGAGAGCGCGGGGATCGTCAGTTGGGACGGCAAGGAGTTCCACACCCACAAGGACATGGGGTTGGTGCCTGCGGTGTTCCCGCCGGCCAAGCTGAAGGAGCTGCCGGGCTCGATGGCGGTGGGCCACACGCGCTACTCGACCACCGGATCCTCCCGCCTGGTCAACGCGCAACCCCTGACGGTGGATTGCGTCCGGGGCCGCATCGCGATCGCCCACAACGGCAACCTGACCAATGCCGACAAACTGCGCGACGAGTTGGAGGAGAGCGGCTCGATTTTTCAAACCACGGTGGACAGTGAGATCATCCTGCACCTGCTGGCACAGCCGAGCCTGAAAGGCGAGAAGAACAACCTGCTGCAAACGCTCCACCGGATCGAGGGGGCCTATTCGCTCGTCATCATGACCGAACAGGAACTCATCGGGGTGCGCGACCCGCACGGGTTCCGCCCCCTTTGCCTCGGCAAGGTGGATGACGCCTGGGTGATTGCCAGCGAAACCTGCGCCCTCGACCTGGTGGAGGCGAAGTTCGTCCGCGAGGTCGAACCCGGCGAGGTGGTGGTGATCAACAAGAACGGTCTGAGCAGCACCCAGGCGTTTCCGGCGCACAAGCGGAAGGCCTTCTGCATCTTCGAGTACGTCTATTTCGCGCGGCCGGACAGCACCATCGCCGACCGGAGCGTTTACAAGGTCCGGGTGGAATTGGGCCGCCAACTGGCGCGCGAATTCCCCATCGAGGCGGATGTCGTCGTCCCCGTGCCCGACAGCGGCAACTGCGCGGCCCTGGGTTACTCACTGGAGTCCGGCATCCCCTTCGAGATGGCCTTCGTCCGGAACCACTATGTCGGGCGGAGTTTTCTCCAACCCAAGCAGCTTTTCCGGGACGCGGCAGTCCGCGTGAAACTGAACCTGATCAAGGAGCTCGTGAAAGACCGCCGCGTGATCGTGGTGGACGACTCGATTGTCCGCGGGACGACCACAAAGATCCGGGTGAACAACCTGAAGCAGGCCGGTGCCAAAGAGGTTCACGTGCTGGTGAGCTGCCCTCCCCATGTGAACCCGTGCGTGTACGGGGTGGATTTCCCGGACAAGTCGAAGTTGATGGCGGCGAACATGACCCTTGAGGGGATCCGGCAGTTCCTGAACGCGGATTCGGTGAACTATCTGTCGCAGGAGGGGATGGTGCAGGCCACAGGCCGGCCCCGGACCGAGTTCTGCATGGCCTGTTACGACGGGGATTACCCGGTGGCCTACGAAACCGGACTGAGCAAGCACGCCATCGAGCAACGGGCGGGGCGGCTCTCGCGGTTGTCCGACGACCTGGTGACGGAGCGGGCGCAGATCAAGCTGCTCTAGGGGCCTGTTTTCGGGGAGCAGGCCGGGCGGCGGGCGACGAGCAGCGAACCCCGCCGGACTATTGACCGAACACCCTCTTCACGGCGGGTCTGTTTCCCGTGGCCAGCGCTGGCCCGTTCCTTGCACCCCACCCTGCGGTGGTGCGGAGCGGGCTCAGCCCTGCGGTCCACCAGTCCCCCGCTCAAGCCAATGGGCGGCGTAGGTCTTCACCTCCTCGGCGTTGGCGACCCCCAGCTTCTCCTTGATTCGGGCGCGGAAGGAATTGACGGTGGTCTGGGTCACGCCGAGCCGCTCGGCGATCTCGCGCGTGGCTTTCCCCTCACCCAGCAGGCGGAATACATCCAGCTCGCGATCACTCAAGGTCTGGATGGGGGTTTCGGGAACCCCGCCGGCGCGGAGCAACTTCCCGATGAGGCTCGAGGACATCCTCTCGCTCATGTGAACCTGGCCGGAGAGCGCCTTGCGGATCGCAGCCTTCACGACGCGCCCGGGCTCCTGCTTCATCACGTAACCCAAGGCACCGGCCCGCAGCGCGCGCTCCGCGTAAACCTCCTCCTCGTGCATCGAGATGACCAGGATGGGGATGCTGGGATAGCCGGCCTTGATCTCCTTGACCAAATCGATCCCGCTCCCTGTGCCCAGGGAGATGTCCACGATGACCAAATCCGGGCGCAGCCGGGGAACGGCCTTCATGGCCTCCTCCTCAGTGGGCGCCTCACCGCACACCTGAAGATCCGGGTCCCGCTCGATCATCTGGCGCAACCCCTCGCAAAACAGGGGATGGTCGTCGACCACCAATATTCGGTGTTTTTTTTCCGTCGGTTCGCTCATAGACCAAGGCCCGCCCACCGGCTAGCATAGAGGATGAGGCGGAGGGCCGAAACAGGAAAAACGGCGGCCGCCCTCATTGGTTGACATGAACCCGGTGAACTGGCGGAAGCAGAAGGGCGGCGGACGGGCGGCAACGCCGGCCGCCGGCCTGGCGCGGGCGTTGTCCAAGCTGGGCTACTGTTCGCGCAGCCAGGCGTTCGAGCTGGTCCGCGCCGGCCGCGTCCGCCTCAACGGCCGGCCGGAGCCCGACCCGGAACGCCCGGTGAACGCGGAGCACGATCGCCTCGAGGTGGACGGGGTCGCGGTGATGGCGGCGGGCAGAACCTACGTGATGATGAACAAGCCGCGCGGAGTCGTCACAACGCGGTCCGACGAGCAGGGCCGCGAAACCGTGCTCGACCTGCTGGCGGGACGGGGATTCCCCTATCTCGCGCCGGTGGGCCGCTTGGACAAGGCCAGCGAGGGGCTCCTGCTCCTGACCAACGACAGCGCCTGGGCGGCGCGGCTCACCGACCCCCGGTGCGGAGTCGAGAAGGTCTATCACGTCCAAATAAACCGGGTGGTGGGGGACGATTTCCTGGGCCGCCTGACGGCAGGCGTGGAATCGGATGGGGTCGTCCTCGCCGCCCAACGGGTGGCACCGCTGCGCGCCGGCGGGAAAAACTGCTGGCTCGAGGTGGTGCTGGACGAGGGGAGGAACCGCCAGATCCGCCGCATGCTTGAGGTCCTCGACACCGAGGTCCTGAGGCTGGTCCGGGTGGCGATCGGGCCGTTGGTGCTCGGGGAGCTTGCCCGGGGCGGGGTGAGGCGGCTCACGTCGACCGAGGTGGCGGCCCTGGCACCGGCTGGGTGATCGCGCGGACCGCCCCTCGTCAACGCGGGCCGCCTGCAAACCGGGCGCTTACCACCCGCACGGTCAGGTAGGTGGCCGGGTCACTCGGTTTCTCGGCCAGGATTCCGACAATCCCGCCACAAGCCAGCAGCGGGGGATGCGGGGTGGTGACTGCCAGACTAATCCGCAGCGCAGGATGGCGGTTGAGGCTGAACTCCGTCGGCAGGTAATAGACGGCGGGGGTGCCCGGCACCCCCCACCCTTCCGCCGGAGCGCGGGCAAAGTTCTTGGTGTCGATCTTAAGGTCGACCTTCACCCCGAGATTTCCCACCACCGACCAGACGCTTGGAAGATCAATGATCTTGTACATCAAAGACTCCAAGCGGGGCGTCTCGCCCACCAAGGCGAAATAAGAGAGCATCGCCGGCGCGGCCCCGGCCATGGCCCGCTTCTCGGCTTTGGTCAACCCCAGTCCGTCGGCGATCCGTGCGTTCTCCCTGGCCTTCTCGGCCGGGGGCGGTTTCTCTCCGACCGTGAACAGCCAGTTGGTAAGGCCCCGTTCCTCGCGGAGCCGGGTCATCCGGATGATGGCCTCCGCGGCCCGGTCCATCCCCATGGCCAGGAACCCCTGCTCCATGGTAAACCGGGAACGGTCGTCGCGTACGGCCGGAGCCCTGTGCCATCCGGCCCCATCGGCAAACGGGCCCATGGTGCGGAGTTCCACCCAGGCGGGAACATTGGTGAATTCCAGCTTATCGCCAGTCGAGGCGTAGAGAACATTGGGGGCGTCCGGCTTGGACGGCTTGTCCCGGGGGCCGGGGACCACCGATTTGACAAACAAGAGCCATTGCGACGACGGCGAGTTCTTTTCGTGGAGCGTCAGGACGGCGGTGAGGGAATCGCCCGGCAGGAGGCGGGAGTCGTCAATGGGCGCGTCGATCCCGGTGAGCGGGATGTGATTGGTGAGCGCGGCGGCCTGCAGGGCCGGGTGGAAGACTGGGAGCGCGAACTTGGAAAAGTCGGGCCCGCCCGAGACCGCCCGGGCTGGTAGGACCAAGCCGACCAACCAGCACACCAGAATCACCCCGCACCAGCGATCCGGGAGCCGGCTGTCAAAGAAGCGCTTCATGAGGCAGAACATCGCCCCCAAGCTGCGGGAAGGCAACCGCGGCCGACACCCACCGGCGTCCCGGCCCCGGGCTGCTATTGGATCCGGGTGGAATGGTCCTGCAGCCAGAAAACGTCCGCGCTGAAAGGGGTGGGGGCGATCGCGATATCGGGCGGGTGGTAGAGCCGGGGGTCAACCCACTTGTGAATCTCCGAGTGCCCGTCTCCGAACGCGAAGCCACCGGCCTGGGCGTGGTAGCTCGCGGGAAAATCGACGATTTCCTCGGCCGCGGTGGGAGACCCGTTGTAACCGGTCATCTGGACAACCAGATAGCCGTCGTTGATGCTGTCCTGACGCTCATCCAGGAGCACGAACGTCTTCGACGGCCCCGGGTTGAGCATGTCCGACAGCTTGCGGGCCACCACCCAATTGGCCTCGAGACTCCAGTAGCCTTTATACTGGGTTTGCGGCGAGTCGCCGTTGCCCCCCACCCAGTTGCTCATGGACATGCTCCGCGAGCGGGGGGTGCGCACCCCGCTCGGGTTGACCCCGTAGCTGGTGTCCGCCGGGCAATGCCAGATGCCGGCGGCCTTGCCTGCGTAGGGCCACATCAGGCTCTTCCCGATCGTGTTGGTGAAATCCCAGTTGCCGCGCACCGTCGGGTCGGCGATGTCGAGGTCCCAAGGCGAGCCCGCCGGGCCCGACCAGACGTAGTTCTCGTCGGCGGCGGTTGAGCCGTACCCGAAGAGCAGCACGTCAGCGTTGTCCTCAGAGTACATGTGCCAGGCGGTCGCGAGCTGCTTGGAATTGCTCATGCATCCGATCCCCTGCGCACGAACCTTCGCGCGGGCGAGGGACGGCAGGAGCATGGCCGCCAGAATGGCGATGATCGCGATCACCACCAGCAATTCGATGAGTGTGAAGGCGCGCCGGGAACCGCGTCCGGTCGGGAGCGAAAAATGATTCATGAGTTGGTCGGCGGTGGTAACCGTGGGATTGGCAGTCAGGAACGCTGGCAAAACTGCAAATCGACAGATTACGCTTACGCTGTCAACCAGCTCCTGTCAAGCAACTGTCCATGCCCCCAGCAATTCCCATTTTGAGCCGTGCAGGAGTGGGTCAGGTATCTTGCCTGCCCGTTCTCGCGGCCTCCAGACGCGTTTGTGGCGCTGGAAGCCCCCTGGGGGCCTGCCCCACGCCAAAGTGAGGATTGCTGCCGCGCCCCCGACCGCGCGACGCCACCAGTACGCAAAACGAGGCCGGGCTCGCGCCCGGCCTCGCTGTGCAAGGTCTGGTCAGCCTCGGGGCTTAGTAAGCGCCCAGGCGGTAGTACTTCATCGGGGTACCGGCCGAGGGCGTGACCGTGATGGTGCCGGAGATCGGACCGGCGTCAATCCACGCCCCGCTGGTGAGGTTGGTGCTCCAGAAGAGCTCGGACGGCACGGAAGCCGTGATGTTCAAGGTGCCCGCGACCGTGCCGCGGGTGACGGACAGGGCCGGAACCGGCACGCTGGCGTCCTGGCCGAGGAACTGGAGTTCGGCGAGCTGGAGGCTGCTGGCGGTGTTGTCGTTCCGGGTGTTGTTAAAGGTCACGCGATAAACCGGGAAGGTCTTGGAATTCGCGAAGAACACTTCGAGTTCGGCATCCGCCAGCGGATCGATCAGACTGCCCGCGGCGTTGCGCGCCAGCGGGAGGTTGAGCGAACCAGACGAGATGGTCTGGAAGGTGTTGCCGTCGGCAGAACCCTCGAGCAGGTAGTCAGCCGGGTCGCGCTCGGTGTTGGCGTCCGCGGTGAAGAACCGGAGCCCCACGACCAGGGTCGGGCGCCACGTGCCGCTCAGGTCGGCCGTCAGGTTGGTGAGCACCACGCCGACGGGGCCTTGGAAAGGCCCGAAACCGGCCAGCACGCTGAACCCGCTGCCGCCGATCTGCCACTTGGTGGTCGTCCCGTCAATCAGATCGGTCCCGATGTCAGCCGGATAGTTGTTGGTGGCGAGGTCGCCGAACTCCATAATCCCGTCGGTCGGATAGGCCACGTTGGTCAGGAGACTGACGATGCTGAGCGAGGCCACGGCGCTGGTCGCGGCACCCTGGGTGTTGGTTGCGATGGCGACGTAGTTGCCCACGTCGCTATAGGTGGCCGGGTTGACGGTGAGGGAGGGCGTCAGCGAACCGCTGATGTTCCCGCCGTCCGAGAGCAGCGTGTAAACGCCGCCGGACGAAACCTTGGCCCACAGATAGCTGGGGTTGGGCACGCCGGTGGCGGCCGCGGCGAAGGTCGCGCTGCCGCGGTCATACGCGCCCGCCGACTGGGGCATCTGGGTGAAGAACGGGGCGGTCGAGGGGTTCACGATGCCGAGGAACTGCACTTCAGCCACCGCGAAGCTGTTGGCGATGGCGTTGTTCCGCACCAGGGTGAAGTCGAGCTTGTAGGAGGTGTAAGCCGCGGTGTTGACAAAGTCATCCTCGCCAAACACACAGTTGGTGAGGCTGACGGGGTCCGCCGTGCTGTCCGTGTTCCGGGTCGTCGGAAGGGTGATCAGGTTCGAGATGATCAAGGACCAGTGGGCACCCCCGTCGTTGGAGCCGTAGAGGATGACGTTGGCGGGATCGCGCTCGGGCGAGTCGTTGCCCGGGAAGATGCGCACGCCGGAAACGATCACGCTGCCGAGCTGCGGGGTCCAGATCATGCCGCACGGCCCGAGGAACGGCGAACCGCTGTTGAGGCCGAAGTTCAGGTACTTCTGCGTGGTGCCGTCAATGGCGGACTGGACCCACTCAGGCGAGCCGTTGGGATCGCCGCCGTCTGACACGATGCCGTCACCCGGCTGGGCCAGGTTCGGGAGGGTCGAGTACACCGTGAGGGCGGCCGAGCCGCTGGTGACGCTGCCACCGGCGTTGCTGACGATCGCCTGGAAGGTGGCACCGCTCCAAGCGGTGGTGGCACCGGTGATCGTGAGGGTGGCAGTGTGGGAACCGGACACCGCGCCGCCATCGGTCAGGTTGGTGAAGATGCCGTTGGCGCCGGCCGCCTGCCATTGATACGTGAACGGGCCGGTGCCAGTGACCGACACGGTGTACACCGCGTTGGAGCCGGCACCGATGTCGACATCGCTGGGACTGGTCGCGAGCAGCGGCGCAGGAGTGCCGGCCGTGCCGGAAATCGCCAGCACCACGAAGCGGGAGCTGGTGGAGGCGCCATTCGCCGGGGTCCACATCAGGGTGGCTCCGACCACCTTGCTCGCCTGGTTGTTGACCAGGAACTGGGCCTCATAAAGGCGTGGATTGCCGCCATTCTGCTGGTTGATCGTGCCAGCAGTGACGTTCACGCGGCCGTTGGCGTTGTACGCCGACGGCGTACCATTGAACCAGTCCTTCGACACGAAGCTGTTGGTCTCGGTCGATCCATCTTGGTGGTTGATGAGCACCTCGACGGTGATGGCCCCGTTGCCATCGGAGCTGAGGAACGAGAGCGCCGAATAGGTGGCCGGGGTCACAAAGGTGACCGTCGCGGTCGAGTTGTTCATGTCGGCGTAGATGGCGTTCGGCTCGCCATAGCTCGGGGCCATCTGATAGCTGTGGTCCGGGAGGTTGGTGCTCACGAGGATCGAACCGGCCGCGGGAAGGCCGGTCTTCGGATACCCAGTGGCGTACCCCTGCTCATACCAAGTGTTGCCGGTGTTGTTCGTCCCGGCGTCCATGGTGGCGGTGGTGTACTGGGTGATCGGCGCGGCAGCCAAATTGCCGCCGTTGCAGGGCCCGGCCGCCGCTTCCACCACGAGGTCGGCGTTGTAACCCGTCACGGCGATCGGGCTGAATGTCCCGGTGCCGGGGTTGCCGCTGACCGCCATGATGCAGGTGTGGGCACCGCTGTTGCTGCTGACGTATTGGAGGTCAACGCTCACCACCGGGCTGGTGGTGTTGCTCAGCGACACCGTCTTCCCGTAGAGGTGCGGGTTCCCGCCACCATAGTTGTTCAACGCAAAGGACTGGGCGTCCACGCGACCGTTGGCGCTGTAGGCGGGGTTGGGGCCGTTGAACCAGTCCGCCGAGGGCTGGGTGCCGGTCTCGGTGGTCCCATCTTGGTGGTGGGCCGTCCATCGGAAGGTGCAGCCGCCATTGCCGCCGCTGGTGAGGAACACCAACTGCGAGAAGGCCGCCGGGGTCACGAACGTGAAGGTGTAGAGGCCGTTGTACGAGGTGGCGTCCAGCATGATCCCGTTGTTCGTCGTGTAGTCCGGCGCCATCGTGTAGGTGATGTTCGCGTACGTTTGGTCCGTGAAGGAAGTGCCGGCGGGCGGCAGACCGACCGTGTTGTAGGGGGTGGAGAAAAAGCCCTGTTCGTTCCAGATGTTGGCGGTATTGGCGCTCCCGTTGTCGAGGGTGGCGGTGGTATAGCCGCCCGGCGCGAGCGCTTTGATGGCGGTCTTTTCCACCACGACGTCGGCATTGTAACTACCTGGGGTCAAGGCGATTGGAGTGTACGCTGCCTGGGCGACCGTGGCGGACGCGAAGGCCAGCGCTAGGGGTACTAGCTTTCTGTGTATGTGCATGGTACTGAGGGGTGGTTAGGTTGGAACCCGGCAAAAACGCACGCCCGACCCGAGGGACGGAATCTCCGTGCCAGCGGGGCAGACGCAGCGGCCATTGCTAGGTTCTTTTGGACTATGAATTATCTTTAGCCGCCGCCGCACGGGTTGTCAACCGGGAATGAGGCGGTTGAGGCGAAAAATCTCGCGAACGCGGCGAACCAACCGTCCCCCGCCCGGATCGCGATGAGCCGCCCACGGGGCACACCGATCCCTGCCGGTGCTCAACCTGAAACCGCCCAGCCCGCCGCACCGCGAGGGGTGGGTTGAATCAGCAGCGGGTGGCGGGATCAGACGGCCGGGCCGGAGGGGCGGGAGGAGGGAATGAAGGCTCCGAGAACCGCACCGAAAGGTGTACAAAGTGATCCTTGCGTTTTCGCAGCCCCCCGGGGAAAATAAAATCTGATTAGGTGTTCAAACCGAGAGGAAATTACGCATGACCCCATTTGTTTTTTCGCGCGGCCGACTGGTCCCTTTAGCCACCACCGCGGGCTGCCTGCTCGCCCTGACGGCGCCGGAGGCGGCCCGCGGCCAGTTTTCGCTGACGACCAATAACAACTTGGTCACCATCACCGGCTACTCGGGGCCCGGGGGGGCCGTCACCATCCCCGCCTGGGTGGGCACCCTGCCGGTGGTGGCCATCGATGACTACGCCTTTAACGGGGCATCGGGGATCACCTCGCTGACCACCTCGACGAACCTCGCGAGCATCGGCAACTCGAGTTTCCAGGGCTGTGGTGGTCTGCAAACCGTCACGCTGGCGCCAGGGCTGGCGAGCTTGGGCAGCTCCGCATTTGCGTCCTGCGGGAGCCTGGGGTCGGTGGCCCTCCCCGCCACGGTCACGAACGTGGCGGCCGGGGCGTTCGCAGGTTGCACCGGCCTTTCCGGCATCACGGTGGACCCCGCCAACCCCGCTTACGCCAGCCAGGGGGGCGTCCTGTTCAGTGCGGATGCCACCCTCTTGGTCACCTACCCGGGAGGGATGGCTGGCGCGTACACCATCCCCGCCACCGTCACCGCCGTTGCGGACGACGCGTTCGAGTTCTGCGGGCACCTGACCTCGATCACCATCCCGTCCAGCGTGGCCAGCCTGGGCCAATGGTCCCTGGCATTTTGCACGGCACTGACCAATGCCACCCTCTCGCCGAACCTGGTCGCGATCCCCAACGGGGCGTTCGACGGGTGTTCGGCCCTCCCCACCCTGGCCATCCCCACGGGCACCACCAACATCGGCAGTTCCGCGTTCAGCTTTTGCAGCAGCCTGGCCTCGGTCACTTTCCCCCCGGACGTTAATACGATCGGCGCCCGGGCTTTTGCCGACTGCGGCGCACTGACGTCCGTGACCGTGCCCGAGGGGATGGTGAACCTGGGAAGTTTCGCGTTCACCTCGTGCAGCAACCTCAGCGCGGCCAGCCTCCCCTCGACGCTCACGAACATCGGCACGAGCCCGTTTTCGTCGTGCGGCCGCCTGGCGGCGATCAACATCGCGCCCGCCAACCCGGCCTACAGCAGCGTCGGAGGCGTGCTGTTTGACTCAGCCCAGACAACCCTGTTCGAGTGCCCCCCGGCCAAGACCGGCACTTTCACCATCCCAAACACGGTGAAGGTCATCTCCACCAACGCGTTTGACGGCTGCTCCCTGCTGACCGGGGTGGTGTTCGGCAACCAGGTGCTCACCATCGGCAATTACGCGTTCAACGGCTGCTCGGGGTTGACCCGGCTGGTACTGCCGGCGAGCCTTACCAATGTGGCGACCGCAGCCTTCGAGGATTGCTCCGGGATCACGACGGCCTACGCCCCGGCCGGTCTTGCCTCGATCGGCGACTTCGCGTTCAGCGGCTGCTCGGCCTTGACTGGTTTCTTTTTCGCCGGAAACCCACCCGCCAGCGGGCAGCAGCTTTTTCTCGGGAATGGCAAGGGGACCGTTTATTACTTCGCGGGCAGCAGCAACTGGCCCGCGACCTTCGGAGGCCTGCCGACCGCCCTGTGGAATCCAACCGTCCCGGCCCACAGCCCCACGTTCGGTGTCCGGACGAACGAATTTGGCTTTACGATCAGCGGACCGACCAACCTCACGGTGGTCGTGGAGGTGGCCACCAATCTGTTGGGTCCGGTATGGGTTCCCGTGGGAACGAACGTGCTTTCGGGCGGGAGTTCGTATTTCAACGACCCCGGCTGGGCTTCGCGGCCGCGAGGGTTCTACCGTTTTTCGACGCCGTAAGGACGGGCACCGTGATCGGGTAGGGGCGGGCCGTATCAAACCCGGCCCGGCCTGCGCCCGGGTCTGACCCACCCTCCCCCGCCCGTCTGGACCCTGTTGCCGGCTTTGGCGGGAGCCGCCGCGGGCGGAGCTTGGATCAGGGAACCAACCGGAAGTAAAGCGGGCCCGCACCGACCGGCAGGGTGACGACATTCGACCCGCCTTGGGCGTGCCACGGCTGGGTGACGGGGGACCAACCATTGGATTGGTGCAGGCTGGGGTTGGACTGGAGCACGACGTTGGTGAACGCCAAAGGCCAGGCCAGGGAGGCGTTGCCGCCGGAGACGCCAATCCAGAGCGGCACTTTCAGCACGGCAGTGGAAGAGGTGGCGGAAAAGGAGAGATTGTCGATCGCCAAGCCCTGCCCCTTGCCAGTCGGGTCGCTCATGCTCCAGACCAGCCACAGGGCAGCTCCGGGCGGCCAGTTGGTGATGGTCTGGTTGGCCACCGCCACCGCGAGCTGGTTGGTGGGCTGGGTTCCATCCACCGGCACCGGGGTGGCCGCGGCCGGGTTCGTGGGGAAACTCACGTTCAGGACCGGCAGGGCGGCGGTGAAATTGGTGGGGAACGCGCCGGTGGCCGGGGGATCAATCCAGTAGGCGAACGCGAGCGTCTTCGGCACCGCTGCCTGCCGCCACAGCTCACCCGTGTATGTCAAGGAGATCTGCGTCAGCGCAGTCCCGGTGCCGTTGATCAGCTTGAGCCCGAAGGCGGTGCCGCCGGTGGAGCTGGTCGCCAGCAAGCCCAAGGCACGGTTGGCGGACCCGCTCAGGCTGTTGGTGGTGCCGAAGCTGATCACCCCACCGGTGCTCTGGTCCCCCTCGCTGGCCCCAAACTTGGCCTCAATGCCGGCATAGCCGTACCACCCCGCGAGCGAGTCGGTCAGGCCGAGTCCCCCCTCCAAACCACCGCACGCCAGTTGGGGAAAGGCGAAATCAAACGGGTTGGCCAGGTCGTAGGCCTGCCCTGAGACGACGACCGGATTGGCGGCATCGACCGTCAGCAAACCGGCACCGGGGAGGCCGTCGAACGACTGGGTGTACACGGACCCGGGGTTGGTGTACGAGACCGCGGCCGGGGCGGGTGAAACCACGGTGAGCACGGCCGCCTGGCTGGTGGCGGCGCCGGCGGCATTGGTCACCACCACGCTATAAGGCCCTTGGGCGGCGGTTCCCAGGCAGCTCAATGAAAGGGCAGCGGTGGTCTGGCCAACCAGCAGGGTCGAGCCAAACCACCACTGGTAGCTGAGCGGCGCGGTCCCCAAGGCCGCGACCGTGAGCGTCGTCCCGCCACCAATGGCAGCGCTCTGGCTCTGCGGCTGGCTGAAGACCACCGGGCGGACGAGCGAGGCGTCCACCGTGAGCGTGGCCACCAAACTGGTCACGGCCCCGTGCGCGTTGGTCGCCACCAATTGGTACGGGCCCTGGTTGGTGGCCGCCACCGGCTGGAAGGTCAGGGCGGTTTTGGTGGCGCCGGCCAAATTCGTCCCGCTGCGCTGCCATTGGCAGCCGAACGGAGAGGCACTCCCCACCTGGGCCGCCAGCGTCACGGTGGCCCCGTTGGTGGTCACGACGCTCTGGGGCTGCGACAAGAAAAACGGCCGGAGGTCCGGCGCAAAGTCGAGACCGCGGAAATAGCGGCCCGCCCCGGCGGTGGCGATGGTCGCCGCCTGGGCGGAGGCGCCGGTGTCGATGATGACCACCAGCCGGTTGGAGACCGACTCACCGGTCGTCGCGTAAACCACCGGGACCGTGCCGGAAAAGTCGGCCGCGACGGAGAAGGCACCAGCCCCGGTGGCGATGGTGTACGCCAGGGTCCACACCCCGCTCTCGTTGACCCATTTCTGGACGCCCCCGGCGGTGGCGTTCTGGTCGGCCACATAGGCGATGGTCAGGGTGGGGTTGAGATCGAAGCCCGCGACCTGGCTGCCGCTGCCGGTGGCAAAGAGCAGGTTCGTGGTGGCCGCCCCCGCCGGGAGGCCCGCCGGAGTGAAGCCGTAGATGCCCGCGGTCCCGGCTTGGGTGGAGAAATAGAGGTTCCCGGCGACTGCCTTGATATAACGGGTGTTGGAGACACCCGACTCCACCACCGCCGGGGTGGAGGGACCGTTGAAATAGTAGGCGCCCCCGGAAGAACCGGCGGTCCAGAAGTTGTTCGTGCCGTCGGTGGCCGCGCAGCGGATGTTGGCGCCGCTGTAGAAGACGCTGCTGAATTGCACCGGGGCGAAGTTGCCGAACGCGTCCACGGTCGCGACCTCGCGGGCCACCTCGGTCCCGGCGGTGCTCGAAAGCGATTTCGAGAGCGCGCCGTAGTTCGTGCGGTATCCCGCCAGCGCCAGCACCGTGTGGTCGAGCGAGCGTGTGAGCCCCCCCTCCGTGCTGGCCGCCCCACTGATGAGGAACGCAAGGCTTCCGTTCGTCGGCAGGGCAAAGCTCGCCAACAGGGTGCCGTTCGTGGAGTAGTTGTCCACGAACACCTCGTTCCCGGAGCTCACCAGGCTCTGGACGCCATCCCCCAACCGAACCAGCGCCAGGCTGCCAGGGGCGAACGCGGGTGTTTGTGCCGCGGCTTCGACGCCAACCGCCAACCCGGCGGCCAGGAAGATCGTTAATCGTGTCATAATCGTGCTTGTCCTCAAACGCGCTGCGCGACCAGCCCCGGTCGATCGGACGCCCCTCCCCCCCACGCCGGGTAACGGCAGGGCGCGCGAGGGGAGAAGTGACACATGCGCGGCGGATCGGCAAGTAAAATGCCCCCGCCGCCCGCCGGCCGGCGCAGGACGATGCCAGGAGCGGCGCGCGGGGCGTTCTTTCCATCTTTCGCGGCCCGCCCCGGTCGGATAACATCCCCCCGGCAACATGAACCGCATCCGACTCCTGCCCGAGCACGTGGCCAACCAAATCGCCGCGGGCGAGGTGATTGAGCGGCCCGCCAGCGTGGTCAAGGAGCTGGTGGAAAATTCGCTGGATGCGGGCGCGGGCCGGATTACCATCGAGATCCAAGCCGGTGGCCGCAGCCTCGTGCGGGTCACTGACGACGGCACCGGGATGAGCCGGGACGACGCCCTCCTTTGCCTGGAGCGTCACGCCACGAGCAAGATCCAGCGGGCCGAGGACCTGGCCACCATCTCCAGCATGGGCTTCCGCGGGGAGGCACTGCCCAGCATTGCGAGCGTGAGCCGGTTCCTGCTCACCACCCGCGAGCGGGAAAGCGACTCACCGGAGGGCACCCGCGTGGTCATCACCGGCGGGAAGATGGTCGAGGTGCAGGCGGCGGGGAGCGCCCCGGGCACCACCATCGAAGTACGCCAGGTCTTTTTCAACCTCCCCGCGCGACGCAAGTTCCTCCGCACGGAACCAACCGAGTCCGCCCACATCCAGCACTACCTGCTGCTCGCGGCCCTGGCCCATCCCGGGGTCGCGTTCACCTTCCTCAAGGACGGCCGCCAGGTGTGGCAACTCCCCGCCATCGCCGCGGCGGACACGCTCGCAGCCCTGCGCGAAAGGCTGCGCTCGCTTCAAGGCGGGTCCGACCGGCTACTCCCGGTCGAGTTCCGGGCGGAGCTCAGCCCGAGCTGGACCGACACCGGGGACGAGGGGGCACCTCCCCCCCCCCCGGGCCAGTTGCGGCTCTGGGGTTTCATCGGCGCCCCGGGTGTCTCCCGCCAGACCCGCGAGGATCAACACCTGTTTGTCAACCGCCGCCCGGTGGACAACCGGGGGCTGAACTTCGCGCTGCTCGAAGGCTACCACACCTCCTTGATGAAGGGCCGCTACCCGGTCGCCTGCCTGTTCCTTGAGATCGATCCCGCGGCGGTGGACGTGAACATCCATCCGGCGAAGCGCGAGGTGCGGTTCCACCAGGAAGGGGAGGTCCGGCGCCTGGTGGCCCAGGCGGTGCGGCAGGCCCTGCTCGAATTCCACGGCGCAGGCGCGCCCCCGCCGGCTCCGGCCGCGTCTCAGGCCCCCGTCGGCGGCCGCGCCACCCCGCCTCCTGCCACGCCCTTCCGCGCGAGCCCGCCCGGGTTGCCGCCCCCCGGCCCCCCGGTGGCACCCGCCACGCTTTCGCAGCCGGAACTGGCGCCGAAGCCCGCGCCGGTGGCCGCCCCCGCCCACGCCAGCCCCTCCCCCGCCCCGCCCCGCCCGGGGGCAACCTCACCGCCTGCACCGCCCCAGCCTCCGCGCGGCCCCGTGAGTCCGACGGCCGCCCCGGCTCCCCCGCCAGGCCCGGTGCCGCTCCTCCGGGTGCCCCTCCGGCTCGTGGGGGTGGTGGGCCGCCTGTACGTCGTCCTGGAATCGGACCGCGGCCTCGTCCTGCTCGACCAGCACGCGGCCCACGAACGCATTCTCTTCGAGCAGATGCTCAACCGGATGGAGCGCCAGGAACAAGCCCCCTCGCAGAAGCTCCTGCTGCCGGAAACCGTGGAAGTCTCGCCGCGGGACGCGGCCTTCCTCCGCGAGCAACTGCCGGAACTCGCCCGGCTCGGGGTCGGCTTGGCTGAATTCGGCGAACGCACCTTCCTCCTGGACGCCCTGCCCCCCTTTGTCCGCGCGGGGGACCCGCGCCGCTTTGTGCTCGAGCTGGTGGACGAGCTGAAGGCCGCGGGGGAGGAGGTCAACACCCTCCGGTTGGGTGAGCATGTGGTCGCGAAGACGGTTTGCCGTCATGCGGTGAAAGCCAACGACCCGCTGGCCGGCCCGGAGCTCGAGGCCCTGGTCGAGGATCTCCGCCGCTGCGCCATGCCCTACACCTGCCCGCACGGCCGTCCCACGCTGATCGAGATGAACTTCCGCGAGTTGGAGAAGAAGTTCGGCCGGTCCGCGTAAGCCGCCACCATTCGGTCAGGAGGTAAGTTTTTGCGCTGCAAGTTTTTGCGCAAGACGTGTCCCGCCAAGGCCGTCCTGCCCGCCGCAGCCTTGGCGGAGGCGGGGGCAGGAGCGGCAGGTCCTGCGTGAGCGGCTCAAGCAAGCCCGAGCCGGGTGAATTGTCACAGCCTACGTGGCCGAAGGCGGGGCGACTGGCGCGCGCCCGGCCGCGGGCTTCCGTCGGAGGATCGCTTTCAGCTCGTCCACCTCCCGCAGCAGTGCCTTGACCGCCTGATCAAACACCGGAACGGGATCGATCCCCTCCTTCTCCGCATGGAGGGTGGCGGGCGGGGTCTGGAGGGTCAGGGCGGCGGAAAACCAGTCGCGGCTCGGGTGCTTCGTCAGGCTGACCTGCAAATGGGTCGCGTCCGGGGGAAAGTGGGACAGATGCGCCTCAAGTTTGCCGACCTTCTCGCCGATCTTGGCCTCGAGTTGCTGGTGGGGACGCATGTGCTTGGTGACCAAGTTCCATTTCAGTGTCATAGGTTTCCTTTCGTCGCGGGCGACGGCCTGCCGGGCCGGCGCGCGCCTTGGTTGCTTTCCACTTCCAGCGACCCCGCCCCCCGGGCTATTTGCGCTTGAGGTTGTCCACGATCACAAACCGGGTCCGTCCGCCCCCCTCGCCGGTCGAGTTCCAGACCCGGAGCAAGACTTGGTCGGCGGTCGATTTCTCGCTGAGGCGGACCGCCTCCTCGGCAGTGGCCACGGGGTGGCGGTCGATTTCCAAAATCACATCGGTGGGCCGGAGCCCGGCCTCCCCGGCGTTCGAGTCCTGGTCCACGTTGACGACGAGGGCGCCGCGAATCCGGCCGGGGATCTCCAGCCGCCGCCGGGCGCGGGCGTCCAAGTCAGCCACCTCGACGCCGTCCAGGCCGTCGTGCCCGGGTGCGGCGGCATCGTTGCCCTTGGCGGGGTGCCGCTCCTCCGCGGCAGCGCCCTCCTCGCGGGCGGTCACCAACGTCACGCTGATCGCATGCTCCTTCGGTTTGTGTCCCTCTTCGGGCCGCAACAGCCGGAGGTTCATGCGCGTGCCGGGCGCGGTCTGGGCGATCAGGAGCTGGAAGCTCCGGTGGTCGACCAGCTTCCGGCCGTTGATTTCCGTGATGACATCGCCTTCCATCACTCCGGCTTTCTGGGCGGGGGTCTTGTCCCCGACCTCGGCGACGAGCACGCCGGCGGCATCCTCGGGCAGGCCGAAGAGGCCGGCCAGTTCCGGGGTGAGGGTCTGGGGGTTGATGCCGAGGTAGCCGCGGATCACGCGACCCTCCTTGATCAACCGCTCCATCACGAACCGCGCGACATTGGACGGGACGGCGAAGCCCACCCCTTGGTAGCCCCCGCTGCGGCTGAGGATGGCGGTGTTGATGCCGATCAGCCGGCCCTGCGCGTCCACCAGCGCGCCGCCGGAGTTGCCCGGGTTGATCGCGGCGTCGGTCTGGATGAAGTCCTCGTAGCCGCTGATGCCCAGCCCGCCGCGGCCCAGTCCGCTGACGATGCCCATCGTCACCGTCTGGCCGACGGCAAAAGGGTTGCCGAGCGCGAGCACCAGATCGCCCACCTCAAGTTTGTCGCTGTCGGCGATGGGCAGGGCCGGAATCGGTTTCTTGAGCTCGACCTTCAGCAGCGCCAGATCGGTGACCGGATCGGTGCCGACGACCCGCGCCTCCAGTTTCGCCTCCCCTGAGGCGAGGGCCACCTTGACGCTGTCAGCGCCTTCGACCACGTGGTTGGCCGTCAGGATGTAGCCTTCGGGGGAGACAATCACCCCCGAGCCGAGGCCCTGTTCCTTGTGGGTGCGGGAGCCGCCGGCCACTTCGCCGCCGAAGAAATGGCGGAAGACCGGGTCGTTCAGGAAGGGATGCTGATAGGCGGGCTCGCGCACGGTGGTGGTGGAGTAGATGTTCACCACGTTGGGCGCGACCCGTTTGACCACGGCAGCGTAACTGGTCGCGGCCTTCACCTCCCGGCTCAGGGGGGCGTCGTCAACCGCAAGCCGTGGCGGAGGGTTCTTCCCCGAGTGGACCGCCTCCACCGCCGCCCGGCTGGGAAAGGCCGCCACCACCAGCGCGCCGAGCGCCACCGCCATCAAACGCCGGGCCGACCCCCCGGCCCCTGGGAACATCAGTCGCAACATAGTCGAACCCGCCACCGCCTCCGGAGGGCCTTGGCAACCGGGTCGCGCAGGCCCCCTCAAGGCAAAGGTGGCACCGAAAGGTGATTTGTCAAAAGGAGCGTGGATCATGGTGTGGGCTGGAATCAGGGACGGCGATGAGCTTGCCGAGCACGACCGGGTGCCGGGCTCCGGTGGCGGACGGGACGTTCGATGGGCGCCCGTGCAGGGTCTCGCGGGCGAGCAAGGCGAAAGCAAGCGCCTCCTTGGCCTGGTCCGGGATGCCGAAATCGGCATGGGTGAGAATTTCGACCCCGGCCAGATGGAAGCGCAGGCGGGCCAGGAGCGACGGGTTCCGGGCCCCTCCCCCGCCCACGATCATCTGGAGCAGACGCTTTCCTACGGGAGCCAAGCGGGGAAAAACGAACCTGTGGCAGGCCTCGGCGATGGTCACTGCGGTGTATTCGGTGAGGGTCGCAAGGAGATCAGGGCCGTCCAAACGGAGCTTCCGGGCCGCCCGGAGGACCTCCTGAAGGTACGCCTCGCCGAAGGCCTCGCGGCCGGTGGTCTTGGGAGGGCGCCGACGGAGGAAGGGATGGCGGAGCAACTCCCGCAACAGACCCTCGGAGACCCGCCCGCGCGCGGCCATCCGACCATCACGGTCCATGGCGCGGCGCCCCCCGCTCAACTCTCGCACCGCGCCGTCGAGCAGCAGGTTGCCGGGGCCGGTGTCGAAAGCCGTGACGCTCTCAAGGCCGGCTCCCGGTGGCAGAAAGGTCAGGTTCGCGATGCCACCCAGATTCTGGACGATCCGCGGCCGGGTGCCGTCCCGCAGCAGGACCCAGTCCGCGAAGGGAACCAGCGGGGCCCCCTGCCCGCCCGCCGCCATGTCCGCCACGCGGAAGTCAGCGATGGTGGGTATGCCGGTCCGTTCGGCGATCACCGCAGGCTCGCCAACTTGGAGCGTCGAAGGCGGCCGGCCCCCGGGCAGGTGGTGGATGGTCTGCCCGTGGGACCCGATGACAGCGATCCGGCCGGGAGGGCACCCCGCCTTGCGCATCACCGCCAGCGCGGCCCGCGCGAAGTGCCCGCCGAGGAGGAAATTCAGCTCGCAGACCTCGGCGGTGGAGCCGCGGAAACACGCCGCCAAGACACGCCGGCGCAGTTTTTTCTGGAAGGGCCGGTGGACCCAGGCCAGCAACCGGGCCCGGATCGCCGGGCCGCTGCCACGCACCTCCGCCAACACGGCGTCAATGCCATCGGCGGAAGTGCCGGACATCAAGCCGACGACGAGTTCGGGTCTTGCCATCCCCAGACGCTTAACCGAGCGGGCCGGGGCGAAACAAGTGGAAAAACGAAGTCAGGAGTGGGTTCAGGGTCGGGGGGCTCCCGCCGCACATCCGCGCCTCGGCGGGAGGCTGCGTTGGGGCTCTCAAGCCGGTTGCGAATAATAGAAATACCGCCGCGCCGCGCGACCTCCTTGCCAACCGCCCCTGGGGCCGGTAGCTTCTCCCGCGAACGATGGTATGATGGTCCTATGAAACGACGCCTGTTGTACGGAGTGGTCCTCGCCGCCCTGGGGGTCAACCTCCTGGTGGGAGCCTGGATTTTCCAGAGCTCGGCGGTGGCCGCGGAAAAGGAATCTCCGTACGCGAGTCTGAAGCTCTTCTCGTACGCGCTCGAGCGGGTGCGCAAGGACTATGTGGACGGCCAGAAGCTTACCTACCAGGATCTGGTTTATGCCGCGCTCAAGGGGATGCTCAACACGCTGGACCCACACAGCGAGTTCATGGATCCCGAGAAGTACAAGGAGCTGCAAAATGACACGCAGGGGGCGTTCGGCGGCGTGGGCCTGATCGTGCAGATGAAGGACGGGTTCATCACGGTGGTCGCCCCGATGACCAACACCCCGGGCTTCAAGGCCGGCATCCGGACGGGGGACCGCATTGTGAAGATCGCCGGGACGTCCACCACCCACATGGCCACGGACGAGGCGGTGAGGATCCTCCGCGGCGAGCCCGGGACCAAGGTGACGGTGACGATTTCGCGCCCCTCCACCGGGGAGACGCGGGATTACGAGTTGACCCGCGCGTCCATCATCGTGGAGATGGTGACCGACCTGCACGGCGGCAAGGACTTCCCAGTCGACGAGCACCACATTGGCTACGTCCGGCTTACCCAGTTTGGCGAGAAGACCAGCGATGACCTGGAGCAGGCGATCAAGAAGCTCAAGCATGAGGGGATGAAGGCGATGATCATGGATCTTCGCCTCAACCCGGGAGGCTTGCTGGATCAGGCCGAAAAGGTGTGCGCAAAGTTCCTGCCGAAGGGGCAGTTGGTGGTGAGCACGGAAGGCCGCGACCCGAGTGAAAACAAACGACTGGTGGCCCATGGCCGGGACGAACTCGAGGGCATGCCGCTCGTGGTATTGGTCAATGTGGGGAGCGCGAGCGCCTCGGAGATCGTCGCGGGGTGTCTCCAGGATCTCAAACGGGCGGTGATTCTCGGGGAAACCACCTTCGGCAAGGGGTCGGTGCAGAGCATCCTTCAACTCGAGGACGGCTCCGCCCTGCGCCTCACGACGGCCAAGTATTACACCCCGAGCCACAAGGTGATCCACAAGGTGGGCATCACTCCGGACGTGGTGGTGGCGATGACGCCGGAGGAGGAGGACGCCCTGCGGATCCAGCGGACTCCGGGGGGGGTGGAGAGCCTCGGTGAAGCCGAACGGGCTCGGGTGCAGGCCATTGGGGATCCGCAACTGGAACGGGCCACCGACCTGCTCAAGGGGATATTGCTCTTCGCCCAACGCTCCCCCGCCCCGGAAACGCATCCCCCCGGGGGTGGCAAGCTGGCAGCGGCAAGGTGAGCCCGGGGCAGTTTTTCCGCCATGCTGATCGCCATCGAGACGTCCTGTGATGAAACCAGCGTGGCGGTCGTCCATCAAGGCCGTGTCCTCGCCAACCACGTCTCGTCCCAGGTCCGTCTGCACGGCGAGTACGGCGGGGTGGTGCCGGAACTGGCGGCGCGCGAACATCTGCGCAACCTGACTCCCGTCGCCCGCGCGGCCTTGCACGAGGCGGGCGTCAGTGCACGCGACCTGGAAGCCGTCGCCGCCACCCGCGGACCGGGCCTGCCCAGCGCGCTGCTGGCCGGGTTCAAGGCCGGGCAGGCCATGGCCTATGCGCTCGATCGCCCTTTTGTCGGGGTCAACCACCACGAGGCGCACCTTTACTCCCCGTGGATTCAAGGCTCGCCGCCGGCCGCGGACTTCGAATCGTTCCAGCCAAACATCGCCCTGATTGTGAGCGGCGGCCACACGCTGCTGGTGGAGGTGCGGGGCGAACTCGACCACCGGCTGATCGGCGCGACGGTGGATGACGCGGCGGGCGAGTGTTTCGACAAGGCCGGCAAACTGATGGGTCTCCCCTACCCGGCGGGCCCCGAGATCGACCGCCTCGCCGAGGGAGGCAATCCCGCGGCATTCAGCCTCCCGCGCCCGATGATCCGGGACGAGCACCACGATTTCAGCTTCAGCGGGCTCAAGACGGCGGTCCGCTACCTGCTGCGGGACCACCCGGAGATCCCCGCCACCCTGGCCGGCCTCAAGGACCTCTGCGCCAGCGTCCAGACAGCCATCGTCGACGTCCTCACCGCGAAGACGATCCGGGCGGCCCGCAGCCGGGGCTGGAGGTGCGTGACCGCCTCGGGCGGCGTGACCTGCAACCGCGCCCTGCGCGCCTCGCTCCAAGCGGCCTGCGCCCGGGAGGGGCTCCGGCTGGTGCTGGCCCAACCCGGCATGTGCACGGACAACGCGGGCATGATCGGCGTCCTTGCCGAGCGCAAACTTCTCGACCGCGCCCCCCTCACTTCCCTCACCTCCGAAATCCTGCCCAACTGGTCGTTGGGCTGAAACAACCCAGAAAGGAACCCATGCAACATCGCCTTGTCCACAGTCTCCTGGCCGGCCTGACGCTCGCCGTGCTCCCGGCCGCCGCCCAGACCAACTCGGTCGAGAAGCCCGCGCGGACGGGCACCGCCCTCGAGCAGATCCGCGACGAAGGTCTGAACCACTCGGAGGTGATGGCCACGCTGGCCCACCTGACCGAGACCATCGGCCCGCGCCTGACCGGATCGCCCGGGTTGAAGCGGGCGAACGACTGGACCCGTGAACAACTGGAGGACTGGGGGCTGACCAACGCGCACCTCGAGGCTTGGGGGCCGTTCGGGCGGGGCTGGTCGGTCAAACGGTTTTCGGCGCAGATCGTGGAGCCGCGCCAGATCTCGCTCATCGGCTACCCCGCCGCCTGGTCGCCGGGGCTGGATTATCCGGTGGTGGCGGACGTGGTTTACCTCGACTCGCGGACGAACAACGACTTGGAGCAGTACAAGGGAAAGCTGAAAGGGGCCATCGTGCTGGCTGGGGGGGCGCCGCGGGAGACCCCGCCCTGGTTCGAGCCGCTCTCGATTCGGCTTAGTGAAACGAACCTTCTGACCCTGGCCAACGCCGGGGAATCCCGCGGGTTCGGCGGCGGCGGGCTGCCGATCGGTTTCAACCGCGGGCCCGGCATGGGACCCCGTCCGCAGCGCGGCCCCGGCGCGGGAGCTGGGCCGGGGGGCGGGACCAACGGAACGCGCCGCCCAATCCCGGGCGGCGGACGGGGCCGCCCCGGCGGGCGCCTGCTCTCCTTCGCGGCCAGTGAGGGCGCGGCGGCGGTCATCACCCCGAGCTCGACCGGGGACGGGGGATCGTTCGTGGTCGCGCAAGCGACGGTGCCACCGCGCGAAGGCCAGACCTTCGGCAGCTTCACCAACCCGGTTCGCGTCTGGTCCACGAATGCCCCCGCCATCCCACCCCAGATCACCCTCGCGGTGGAGGATTACAACCACCTCGTCCGCATGGCCGGGGAGGGGCAGAAGCTCAAGATGATGCTCGATTTGCAGGTCCAGTTCCACGGGGAGGATCTGATGGCCTACAACACGGTGGCGGAACTCCCGGGGACCGACAAGAAGGACGAGATCGTCATGCTGGGTGCGCACTTGGATTCGTGGCATGCCGGCACCGGGGCAACCGACAATGGTGTGGGAGCGGCGGTGACGATGGAGGCGATGCGGATCCTGAAAGCGCTGAACCTCAAGCCGCGCCGGACCATCCGCCTGGCGCTCTGGAGCGGGGAGGAACAGGGGTTGCTGGGCTCCCGGGCCTACGTCGCGAGCCATTTCGGCTACTACACGAACAGCCCGGTGGAAACGCCGAAGGTGCTCCCGCCGAAAGTGCTCTCGCCCAAGGACGCCGCGGACAAGACCGTCGCCGACAAGGCTGGTGGAGTGGAGGAACCGCGGACCAACTCCTCGAGCTCCCGCCATCTGGTGAAACTGGCGGAGTACGAGAAATTGTCGGCCTACTTTAACCTGGACAACGGGGCCGGCCGGGTGCGCGGTGTTTACCTGCAAGGGAATGAAGGAGTGCGCTCGCTGTTCCGCCGCTGGCTGGAACCGTTCCGCGACCTGGACGCGGACACGCTGACGGCGTCCAGCACGGGCAGCACCGACCACATCTCCTTCGACTCCATCGGCATCCCGGCTTTCCAGTTCATCCAAGATCCCCTGGACTATTCGGTGCGGACCCACCACACCAACCAAGACCTATTGGATCGCGTGCCGCCGGAGGACGCCAGGCAAGCCTCGGTCATCCTGGCGGCTTTCGCCTGGGATGCAGCCAACGCCGACGCCAGGCTTCCCCGCCGAACGGTCGACTGAGGGACGGCCAAAGCCTCCGGGAACTCCGTGGTTTCCAGAGGTGGAAGCATGTGGGAGCCGCGGCGGGGAACGCCCGGCGCGGGCTC
>Ga0182030_10004820_pt1 | contig 28809 bp, 23 predicted proteins | sample 812S3MmetaG_FD_121299 | JGI IMG/M metagenome (GOLD analysis project Ga0182030, IMG submission 121299) | Permafrost microbial communities from Stordalen Mire, Sweden - 812S3M metaG (Illumina Assembly) | ecosystem: Environmental > Terrestrial > Soil > Wetlands > Permafrost | place: Sweden...
CGTCAAAATGACCGCCATGCCGCAAATGGTTTCCCTCTTCAACGGCATGGGCGGCGCTTGTGCGTTGTTTATTTCCCTGGGAGAATGGATCAAGGGCGCGGAAGGCCCCGCCTTTCCCAAGCTTTTGGGAATTGTTTTGGGTTCAGTCAGTTTCACCGGCAGCCTGGTGGCCTTTGGCAAATTACAGGGCCTCATCAGCGAAAAGCCCGTCCGCTGGCCGCTGCAAAAATCCATCAACGCCATCCTGCTCCTGCTCATCCTCACTTCCGCCGGCGGGGCCGTGTGCAGCCCGGAGCGGGCCATGTTGTGGGTTGGCGTGCTCGTGGGCGGCGCGCTCTTGCTGGGTGTTTTGCAAGTATTGCCCATCGGCGGCGCGGACATGCCGGTGGTCATTTCCGTCTTGAATTCCTGCACCGGCCTGGCTGCGGCCGTAACCGGTTTCGCCATGCACAACATGTCAATGATCATCGCCGGCACATTGGTTGGAGCGGCCGGTTCATTGCTCACCCTCCTTATGTGCAAGGCCATGAACCGTTCTTTGGCCAAGGTGGTCTTCGGCTCCTTCGGCCTCGCTCCAAAAGGAGCGGCCGCTGCGTCGGCTTCCGGCGATCAAACCATGCGCGAAATCGCCGCCTCCGAATGCGCCATCATGATGGGCTACGCCCGCAAAGTGATTATTGTTCCCGGCTACGGCCTGGCCGTCGCCCAGGGCCAGCATCTCGTCCATGAATTGGAACAAATGCTCGAAAAGCGCGGCGTCGAAGTCAAATACGCCATCCATCCCGTGGCCGGCCGCATGCCCGGGCACATGAACGTCCTCCTCGCCGAAGCCGATGTCCCCTATCCCAAGCTATTGGACATGGAAGAAATCAATCCCGAGTTCGAGCAAGCCGACGTGTCCCTGATCATCGGCGCCAACGACGTCGTCAACCCCGCCGCCCGCACCGATGCGGGCAGCCCCATCTACGGCATGCCGATCCTCGCCGCCGACAAGGCCAAGAACGTCATCGTGATCAAGCGAGGTCGCGGTGCAGGCTTTGCCGGCATTGAGAACGCCCTCTTCTACCAGCCCAAAACCCGCATGTTATTCGGCGACGCCAAAGCCGCCCTGCAAGACTTAATCACCGAAGTCCGCGGCCTGTAAATCTCAAATCTCAAATCTCAAATTTGAAATTTCACCCCGCCGTCTTCGGCGGATTGGGAAACGGAGCAGGCTTAAAATTTTGTTTCAGCGCCCGCGTGAATTCCTCGGCCCGCTTTTGTTGTTCGGACCGCTTTCGGGCCGCCTCCGTCAGCCGTCGCTGCCCCTCGATGGGCGACTCCTGCAAATCCGCTGCCCAAGCCCGCAACTGCCGCGAGCAGGATTCCGCTGGAGCTTTCAAATCTGAAATTTGCGCTTTCAAATGCGCAAAGCGCCTCAGCCGCTCCGTCAAACAAAGCATCGACCGCACTTCCCCCGCCGATCCCCGCGCGATGTAAAGAAAGGTCAAAAGCTCCTGGGTCGTGCCGCGCTCGAAACCCTCCGCGACATTGTTTGAAACCGATACGGCGGCGCGTTCCAACTGATCACGCAAGCTGTATTGTTTTTGAAAAGCCGCATCCTCCGTGAGCGCATAGACCTTTTCCGCGAGCCGGATGGCTTCCTGCCACACCGGCAAATCCTCAAACCGTTGATAAGTCATAAAGTTTCAAATTTCAAATTTTCAAATCTCAAATGTATGATCTCAGCCTGGGCTTTCAAATTCATAAGTCGACAAGAAAGCAACGGTCCTTCCCTCCCCTTCCCCCGCCTCCGCCGCCAACCGTCATCCAGCATTGAATTCAAGCGATCCAGTACGAAAATCAGCAAGCCTGGAATCGCATAGAAATTCGCAATAGACTCGCTGACAACACTTTATGTATATGTCAAATATAAATTATCGTAAATTTTCACGATTTTGGTATTCAGCCTGCCCCAAGCCTTTCCGATCGGAAAAGTAACGAACATTGGCTTGCGCGAATCAACTTGCCATTCATCGGTGTTCAAGGGAAAATGGTTAAGTGACGTAACGTCAACCTTTTGATGTGAACCCATCTGCAATATTTTCGGTTGCTGGCAATGCCGCCAAAAGTTTGCTGGACGCAGCCACTGAGGCCACAGCGCTTTCGACGCCACGCTCGCCGCCTGATGCGGCGGTCGATTCCATTTTGGCTGACGCCCGGAATATTTACCAAAGAATCTCGGCCAGCATCGGCACGGTCATGCATGGCCAAACCGTCTCGACCCGTCGTCTGCTGGCCGCCCTGGCCAGCGGCGGCCACGTTCTGCTGGAGGATTATCCCGGCACGGGCAAAACGACATTGGCCAAAGCCCTGGCGCGTTCGATTGACGCCAGCTTTAAACGCATCCAGTTCACTCCTGATTTGCTCCCCTCGGACATCCTGGGAGTTTCCGTCTTCAACCAACGCGACCAGACATTTTCATTTCACGAAGGCCCGGTCTTCAGCAACATTCTGCTCGCCGATGAAATCAACCGCGCCTCGCCGCGCACGCAATCAGCGCTGCTCGAGGCGATGGCGGAGAATCAGGTCAGCGTGGATGGCGAGCGCCGGGCATTGACCCATCTCTTTTTTGTCATCGCCACGCAGAACCCGATTGAGTTCCGCGGCACCTATCCATTGCCCGAAGCTCAGATGGATCGCTTCGCCATGCAGTTTGATTTGGGTTACATCAGCCAGTCGGACGAGGTGGCGGTGCTCACCGCGCAGGCCGGCAGACATCCGGTCGAAGCCGTGCAAGCCTGTGTGACAATGATGGACGTAATGCGTTTGCGGGCCGGCGCGCAGAGCATCCGCATGAGCGAGGAATTGAAACATTACGTGGTCCGGCTGGTCGGAGCAACGCGCACCGCCCCCGGTGTGCAACTCGGGGCCAGCCCGCGTGCCTCCATCGCGCTCATGAAAGCGGCCCAGGCACTGGCACTATTTGATGCGCAGGAATTTGTCAGCCCGGAGCATGTGCAAGAGATCGCCGTACCGGTCATGGCGCATCGCCTGGTGCTCGAACCGCAGGCAAAATTTTCCGGAGTGACGCCCCGGCAGATCGTGGACGAAATCCTCAAACGCGTGCCCGTGCCGGTGTGATCGCCTGGAGCGGACTGTATGGTGGCGTCGTTGCGACAGTGGATCAAAGTGTGGGGTCACTGGCCGGATGCTTCGGGGAAATTGCTGTCCGAACGGGAGACTTTTTTCAAACGCTATCTTTACCGCAACTACCACACTTTTGCGGCCATCATGCATCGATTTCACCGGCGAGTCACGCTGGCCGGTTGGGTCGTGTTGGGCAGTACGCTGGCAACGGCCACCCTCGGAGCGGATACCAACGCCTCATCCTGTTATCAAACCTTCGCCCTGCTGGCCTGCCTGTTGCTGGTCAGCGCCGCTTGCACACCGTTCGGGCGGCCCAAATTATCATTGCACCGGATTCTGCCCAAATTCGGAGCAGTCGGGGAACGGTTGCATTACCGTATCATAGCGCGCAATCACTCCAAGCGGACGGAGCGGGCATTGCAACTGATCGAGGAAGTTCCGGATCCGCGCCCCACCTTCCATGAATTTGCCTCGACGCCCGAGCCCGGGGAGGAGCGGCGCAACTGGCTGGACCGGACTTACGGCTACTATCGCTGGCGCTGGTTGATGGGCCGCAACAGGCGCGCCCAAATCCCGGACCAGAGCGTGCCGGACCTTCCCGGTGAAACGGAATGCTCCATTGAGGCGGAGTTGATGCCGTTGCGGCGCGGTGTGCTGCGCTTGACGGGGACGACCGTGGCCTGCCCGGATCCATTGGGGTTGTTTCGTTCCCTGCACATTATACCAGGGCAACAATCTGTATTGATTTTGCCCAAACGTTACACGATGCCCGTCTTCGACCTGCCCGGCTCGATGAAGTATCAAATGGGTGGAGTGTCGATGGCATCGTCCGTGGGAGAATCGGAGGAGTTTGTGGCCTTGCGGGAATACCGCCCAGGCGATCCATTGCGTCGCATGCACTGGAAAAGTTTTGCCAAGCTGGGCAAACCCATTGTGAAAGAATATCAAGACGAGTTCTTCGTGCGGCACGCCTTGGTTCTGGATACCTTTGGCGGGCCGGCCGAGGAGGAACTTTTTGAGGAGGCCGTGTCGGTTGCGGCTTCTCTGGCCTACACTATTCAGAATCAGGACTCCCTGCTGGACCTGATGTTCGTCGGGCCTCAAGCCTATTGTTTTACGAGCGGCCGCGGCGTCGGCCACATGGATCAAGTGTTGGAGGTGCTGGCCTCCGTGCAGGTGTGCCAGAAGAAGGAATTTGGGGCCTTGGAAGGCTTGGTGCTCAATCACGCGGCGGATTTAAGCGGCTGCCTTTGCGTTTTCCTCCGCTGGGACGAACCTCGCCAGCGCTTGGTCAGCGCCATGTTGTCCCGCGGCGTACCCTTGCGCGTGTTTGTCGTGACCGCGGACGAACAGAAGCTCCAGCCCGGTCCGATGTCGGGCCAGCCCGGGAAATTTCATGCGCTGCCCGCGGGGCGAATTGCGGAGAAATTGGCGGCCTTATGAGAACTCCTCCCTGGCTCATGGGCGTGGCTCTTCTCTTTTGGGGCTGGGAAAACGGCTCGATGCTCTGGGCCTCGCTGCTGGCGGCGACGCTGGAGGGAGCCCGGCTGACTCGCACCCGCTGGGAACTTTCCAACACCGACCTGTATCGCATTTCGGATCTGTGTTGGGTCTTGTTGGTCACGGCTGCGGTCCTCGTCTATTCCGCTGACGAGCGTCTGGTCTTTGTTTTCAAGCTGGCCCAGCAATTGCCGCTTTGCTTTTTCCCTCTCATGCTGGCCCAGGCTTACGGAAACCGCCCGGCCATGCCCTTGAGTGTGTTCTGGTGGCTGCTGCGCCGTTGGCCTTCCAATCAGAACGCGCATAAGTCCTATAATGTTTCGTACTGTTACTTCGCTCTCTGCCTGCTGGCGGCCAGCGCCTCGACCCGGCCGAAGGATTTTTTCTATGTGACTGTCAGCCTGCTGGTGGCGTGGGCATTGTGCAGCGCCCGACCCCGCCGCGTTTCGCTCGCTGCCTGGATGGTATTCCTGACTCTTGCGATCGGCGCGGGCCAATTGAGCCACAAGGAGCTGCGCCAAATCCAGAATGCCGTGGAAAGCGCGTTGGGCGCCTGGGTCGCGGATTTCTTCCGGCCCTCCCTGGACACCAAGGAATGCCAGACCAGGATCGGCTCTTCGGGACAAATTCCCCAGTCGGGCAAAATCGCTCTGCGCCTTCAGCTTGAACCGGGCGGGTTCGCCCCCGCTCTGTTGCGCGAGGAAACTTGGGACGCTTACAACAAACAGATTTGGTCGGCCAGCAATAACGACTTCTCTCCGGTGCCTTCGCGCAGCCTCGATACTGTAAAACTATTCGCCACCAACGCGCTTTCGACTGAAGTGGAGATAGCCCGGTATTACGAAGCTGGAGAAGGCACTCTGCCTCTTCCTCAGGGGACATTCGAAATCGACGACCTGCCCGCCGTAGTCAAAACCAACCGGCTTGGCGTCACCAAAATCGAAAGCGGACCGGGCTTGGTCGACATGAGGGTCACCTTTGGGCCCGGCCGGTCCATCGATTCGCTGCCCTGCGACCGCGATATAACGGTACCGTCTGCGGAAAAACCCGTGCTGGCCGATGTGGTCGCAAAGCTAAAGCTGGACGGGATTCCTGAACCGCAAAAAAAAATCCGCGCCATTGAGCGATTTTTCAGGGATCCGGCGAACCACTTTAGATATACATTGAATCTCCCGCGCCGGCGCGAGCGGGTGAACCAGCCAACCGCCCTGGGCTACTTCCTGACCAATTCCTTCGCAGGCCATTGCGAATACTTTGCCACCGCCACAGTGCTGCTGTTACGCCAGGCCGGGATCCCGGCGCGTTACGTGACAGGATACCTCGTGCCTGAATCAGAGCGGCACGGGAATACCTATCTGGTCCGGGCTCGGGACGCGCACGCCTGGGCGCTCGCTTATCGCAGCGATACTGGTCTCTGGGAGCAAGTTGACAATACTCCATCGGACCGGGCTGGGAGCGCGGGCGTGGCACGTCCCTGGTGGGAACCGGCTTCGGATGCCTTTTCGAACCTCTATTTTCAATTCTCAAAATGGCGCTGGAGCAAGGCTTCATTCGCCCGCTACGCCAACTGGCTGCTGGGCCCCGTAATTCTTTATCTGATCGGCCGCATTATCTTCACCCAACGCCGCCAGCGTGTCGGTCAGGGGGCGGCAGCCGCCGCCAGCGTTCCGCCTTGGCCCGGATTGGATTCGGAATTATTCCTGATCAACCGGCAATTGGCCGCCATGCAATTGTCCCGCATGCCCAACGAGCCACTGCATTCGTGGCAACAACGATTGGAATTGGCCTATCCGGCCTCTGACCGTCTGCGCAGAATCTTTCACCTGCACCGCAGCCTTCGATTCGACCCCCTCGGCCTGAAAAATAACGAGCGCGAAATGTTGCGCGACGAGGCGCTGGTCTGGCTGGCGGAACTGGCGGCCCGCGCGAAAGAGAAACAGGCGGTCACAACGACGCAGTGACGGTCGATTTGTCCGCCACCCGGCCTGCCGTCAGCGCCTGAATAATTCTGTCCGCGTCATAGACGCATCCGGCCCAAGTCCCGCCCGCTGCGGCCTGCAAGGCAGCCCAAAGCCGCGTGTCCTCAGGCAGCGCAGCGTGTGGCGCCATGTCCGCGCGGGGGGCTCGTCCCGCCAAAATCCGGCTCCCTTCCTCCGCCATGAACCGGCGCCCGTTTTCTCCCACCAAATCAATGCTCCCTTCATTGCGCTTGCAGTCAATATGAATGCGGATGACATCGCCATCCACTACTTTGCCGATCGGTCCGCCCGCCAGGCCTTCGGGGCCGATATGTCCAATGCACGCGCCTGTCGAGACGCCGGAAAAACGCGCGTCGGTCAGAAGGGCGATGTTTTTTCCTTCCGGCAGATGTTTCAGGGCGCTGGTGACCTGATAGGTTTCTTCCATGCCGGTTCCCAGCGGCCCAACCCCTGTCAGAACCATGACTTCTCCGGCATGGATGCGCCCCTCTTTAAGCGCAGATATGGCATCCTTCTCGTTGACAAAAACACGCGCCGGGCCCTCCCGGTCGTAAACTCCCGCCGCGTCCATTACCGAAGGATCCATCGCCGTGCTTTTAATGACGGAGCCGTCCGGGGCGAGGTTGCCCCGCGGAAAAACCAACGTTGTGGCCAGACCGTGTGCCCGCCCCTGCTCCGGAGAAAAAATCACCTCGTCCGCCTCCACGCCGTCCTTTTGCCGCAAGAGATCCCGGAAACGGCCGCGGCGTTCGCAGCCTTGCCACCAATCCAGATTTTCGCCCAATGTCTTTCCGGAAATGGTCAGTGCATCGACGTGGAGTAAGCCGGCCTCGCGCAAATGCAGCATCACTTCTGGAACTCCGCCCGCCAGGAACACCCGGACCGTCGGATGATGAATGGGGCCGTTGGGCAGTACGCTGACCAGACGGGGCACTCGCCGGTTGACCGAAATCCAGTCCTGCACGGTTGGAATTCTCAAACCCGCGGCATGGGCAATGGCGGGGATGTGCAGGAGCAAATTGGTCGAGCCGCCAAAGGCTGCGTGAAGTACCATGGCATTTTCCACGCTTTCCCAAGTCAGGATGTCGCGCATCTTCAACCCTCGCTTGTCCAGGCTCAGCAAAGCGTGGGCGGAACGGCGGGCCATGTCGAGCCAGACCGGCTGTCCGGACGGCGCCAAAGCCGAATGAGGCAACGACATCCCCAGGGCTTCGCACACCACTTGCGCCGTGGCGGCCGTGCCGAGAAATTGACAACCGCCTCCGGGCGATCCGCAGGCGCGGCATCCCAAATCCGCCGCTTCGGAAAGCGAAACCATCCCGTGGGCATACCGAATGCCCAAGGTTTGCACCGTGCCCGCGTCCTCGGCACCGGCAGCGGGCAGCGTCACTCCGCCGGGGACCACGGCGCAGGGCAGGTCGCGCAAGCCGGCCAGCGCCATCATCATCGCGGGCAGTCCCTTGTCGCAGGTGGCCACTCCCAGCACTCCCGCCCGCAACGGCAAAGAGCGCGCCAGCCGCCGGAAGAGGATGGCGGCGTCATTGCGATACGGCAGACTGTCAAACATTCCCGTCGTGCCCTGGGTGCGGCCGTCGCATGGATCGGAGCAAAATCCGGCAAAAGGAATCGTCTGGCAGCGCGTGAATTCCTCGGCAGCCGCCTGGACGAGAAGGCCGATTTCCCAATGCCCCGTATGGTAGCCCAGGGCAATCGGTTTGCCATCGGCCGCGCGCAACCCGCCTTGCGTGCTGAGAATCAGGAATTGCTTGCGTCCCGCTTCAGACGGATTCCAGCCCATGCCCGCATTTTGTGTCAAACCGAAAATGTCGCCGCTCGGACTGTTGAGCAGCATTTTTTCCGTGAGAGGCAAACTTCCCTGGGGACCCCGGCTTTGCGTCTCAATTTGATAAACATCCGGCGCACCGGAATCGAATATGTCATTTCTCCCGCTCATGCCCTCATTGAAGCAGCAAGCCGCCGGCAGACAAAGGAAAACCGCCTCACGACGGGCTGGCTTCAGATAATCGAATCGTCACTTCCAAGCCAGAGGGCGCGCGATTGCGTCCAGTCACGGTTCCGCCGCACGACTCAATGCACGTCTTGACAATGGCCAGCCCCAGCCCCGTTCCACCGGTCGCGCGGTCGCGGGACGTGTCCACCCTGTAGAATGGATCAAAAATGCGGGCCAGTTCGCCCGCCGGAACGCCAGGGCCGCAGTCGGAGACAGTGATCAGAATGCACTTATCCAGGCGCCTCGCGGAAAGTGTGATCGGCCCGGCCTCCCCCGCATAACGCACCGCGTTGCGCAACAGGTTGGCCACGGCCCGCCCCAGCAATTCCGGATCGGCCATCGCTTGCAAGTCCGCCGCAATCGCCACTTCAATTCGGGCCGGTGGCGCGCTTTCACGACGGACTGCTTTTTCCGCCACCGCCAGCACCGGCACGGCCTGCAATTGCAGGTTGGACGCTGTCAACGAAGCCTTGGAAAAAGAAAGCAATTCGTTCACCAGCCCCGCCATGTGCGCGGCTTCTTCTTCGGCCCCGGCGACGTAAGCCTTTTGTTCCCCGCCGGCTTGTTGATCGAGGATGCCGAGGGTGACGCGCAATTTTGCCAACGGCGAACACAACTCATGGGCCACATCGCCCAAAAATCGCTTCTGGCCGGACACCAAATCATGCAGTCGCGCCGCCATCTGGTTGATGGCCTGTCCGAGCGCGCCCAATTCGTCACGGCGGCGTTGATCGACGCGCACATCAAAACGCCCTTCCGCAATTTTATTGGCGGCGGTGGTTAATTGCGCGATGGACCGGTTAATGTCCCTCACCAGCGGCCACCACAGCAAAACAGAGAAAAGAATTGCGCCCGCCCCCATGCCCAGCCACGGCCTCACGTCGAAAAATAAGCCTCCGCCCGCGAAAGTTTCAGACACGGCGACAAGAATCAGGGGTGAGGGCCGCGCCGCGTCGGGCTCTTTGATTACTGTGCGCTTGACAACCCAATAGAGCGACGGATTCAACGTGTGAATGAACCGGCGTGGCGGGTGTGGCGATTGGGCTGGGGGCGGTTCGCGGCGCGGTTCCGGGGTTTCCTCCGCCATCCGATCCGGCGGCGGCCCGCGGCGGCGGCCCAACTGCTCGCGAATCTCCTCGGGCAAACCAATGAGATCACCCGCCAGCGGCCTGCCGTCGCCGGCGAAGGCCAGAAAGCGCACCTTGTTCTGGTAGCCTGCCGCGATGCCTTCCAAGGTGGAATTCCATTGCGACTGCGGCTCCCCCCCAAGCTCCGCGCTGATGATTTCATCCGCCGTCTCGATGCGATCCGACAGCAACCAGTCAAGTCCAAATCTAAACTGCGCCCGGAACAACAGGTAAAAGACCGCTGCCAGCAAAATGAGGTTCAAGAAGAACCACAGTAGAATCTTGGCGTAGAGGGGAAAGCGGCGGGACATGGGCGGCCTCATTGGTATTCGGGATTGATCAGCATATAGCCCACAGACCGGTAGGTGCGGATGAATCGCGGGTTCTTCGGATCGTCTCCCAGTTTTTTTCGCAACGACCAGATATGGACGTCGATGGAACGGTCATACACGTCGTAGTTGCGCTCGGCAATCGCCTCGACCAACTGCTCGCGCGACTTGACCCGCCCGCGCGCCCGCGCCAGGCAAGCCAGCAAATCAAACTCCAACGCCGTCAAGTCTAATTGTTTGTCACCCAGCGCCGCCCGCCGCGTGCCCGGACTGAGGCGCAGTTCGCCCGCCACAATCTCCGCCTCCGCCTCGTGGCCGGCCGCGGCGGCGGGCGCGGCCCGGCGCGTCACGGCCCGCAACCGCGCCAGCAATTCCCGCGTGGAAAATGTTTTGGGCAGATAATCATCCGCTCCCACTTCCAGCCCGGCGATGCGGTCGGCTTCCTCGCCGCGAGCCGTCAGCATCAGGACGGGCACATTGGATTTTTCGCGCAGCCGTTTCAGCACTTCAAAGCCATTTATCCCCGGCAACATCACATCGAGAATGATTGCGCTCCAATTTTCCTGCAAGGCCCGTTCCAATCCGTCCGCGCCGTTGTGCGCGGCGCTGACGTCGTAGCCCAGCGGTTTGAGATAATCGGTGATCAACCGGCACAACTGCCGGTCGTCATCGATGACCAAAAGCCGGACGTCGTCATTTTTACCGGGCGGCGGGCGTTGTGGCGTTGCAAGCGGCATGGTGATGTTCCGTGATTGACAGATTACCCTGCCTCGGGAAAATTTGCTGTAAAATTAACCGTTCCTTAACAATTTTCCTGTAATTCTCGAATCATCGCTTAACAAGGCCGTGGTCTATTAATAGTGAAATGAAGAGCGGGCAGAGCGGCGGGCCATGGTTAGCCTCGCGCATTTGCCCGTGGATAAAACAAATAAACGAAAGAAGACAACATGAAAAAGTCATCAATAATTCTGGCGCTGGCCTTCGCCTTGTCAGCATGGACCGTCACTGCTCAACCTTCCGGCGATCCGCCGGAGCAGGGTAACGACAGCCCTCCGGCTGACGGGCCTCATCACGGCAGACATCATCCCACTCCCGACGCGCTCATTATCAAAACGCTCGATACCAATGCCGATGGCATTATCGATGCCGCTGAAATCGCCAACGCTTCCGCCGCCTTGAAGACGCTGGATACTAATAGCGACGGCCAATTAACGCCCGACGAATACATGCCACCGCGTCCGGGCGGCGGCACCAATGGTCCGCCTCCGGGTCACGATGGCCATCGACCGCCGCGACCGCCCCTTATCGCCGCGCTGGATGCCAATGGTGACGGCGTTATCGACGCCGCTGAAATTGCCAACGCCCCAGCCGCGCTGCTCAAGCTGGACAAGAATGGCGACGGCAAATTGACCCCGGATGAGTATCGTCCGCATCGCCCGCCACCCGATGGTCCTCCTCCCGGCGAAGGCGACGGCAAGGGCAATGACAACGGCGCACCCGGCGAACCGCCTCCTCAGTAGGATTGTCCGGCGGAGTTTAGTTTTCAGGTCCGGGGACTTCAGTCTCCGGACCTCCTTTCGTGAAGTGCGTTTGCCAATACGAGATTGACCTTGGGCGTCTTTTAACCCACGATGGCAAAGTTAATCAAACGGGGCATATCATGAAAAAGCGTTTCTTCACACTTGTTGCGGCTGCCAGCCTTGCCTTTCTGTTCCTGGTCGGCTGCTCAAATAAAAACATCGACACGGCCAAGGTGCGGGCGGGTCTGCAATCCCTTGACGGCCCGCAAAAGGAGCAATTGGAAGCGGGTCTTTCCGCCATCGACGCTGGAAAATACAAGGAGGCCCTGCTGCCGTTGCGCAAGCTCGCCTTCGGGGCCAAGCTCGATAAAACTCAGAGCAAAATCCTCAAGGACACGCTGGAGAAGCTGCAGGTCAAAATCGCCAAGGAACAATGACTGCGTTATTTCTCTGGCTAATTCCACAAGGCGAGACTATCATGATATTGGAAGCACAGATTTTGTGAAACCGAGAAAAGGAGCATTTACTCTCATTGAACTATTGGTGGTGATGGCCATTATCTCGATCCTTGCCAGCATGCTCCTGCCAGCCTTGGGCAAGGCCAAGGAAAAAGGCGTTACAATTTATTGTGTCAACAATCTTCGCCAAGTGGGTTTGGCCATGCAGATGTATGGGGACGATAGCAATGACCGTCTGCCCGTTTCCACCACCAGCATTCTCACGACCACCTTGGGCGCCTTTACAAACGGGACGTGGACCTCCGCTCTCCAGCCCTATTACCAAAACACGAATGTTCTCCGCTGCCCTGCCTTAAATAATCAATATAAACAATCGGGCTTCAGCTATTTTATGGGATCGGTGGCTTTTTCTGTCCTCGCTTCCGACCCCACAAAGATGAATCCGGCCAGCGTCAGTTTGCGCAATATCACCATGGCGTCCATGTACCCGCTTTCCGGCGACTGCAATTATCCCAGCGCCCCCATCAATGCGGACCTCAATAATAATGAAGTGGATACACTCTTTGGGTTGCCTTCACCCATCCACAACAATCGCGTCAACGTTTTATTTGCCGATTGGCATGTCAAGAATTACAAGACCTTTACCCCGTCGGATATTACTTTTTCGCTCGTCAACCCCGGCTATTCCTACTATTAGGCGGCTGACTCAACCATGTCCTCTCGTTGCACCGGCTCCAGCGTCATCCGTTCGTCGTGGTCAAAATACCTCGCGCAAATCTCGAAAAAGCCGGCCTTCGTTGTCACGCGCCTGATTTCGTATAAAAACTGCTCCGCCGGCACCGCGCCTTCGCCGATGAAGTTCATGAATTTTTTCAGCCGTTGCACTTGCGCGGTTTCGGCCACGCCCGTCGTGACCTCCGCTTCCCACAGTTCGTGGATGTAGGCCAGCACTTGTCTTCCCGTCGGCAGCGTGACCGGCTCGCCGCATTGCCGTTGCCGAATTTGGCCAAAGAGCCAAGGATTGCGAATGGCCCCCCGCCCAATCATCAACCCGCGCACGCCAGTTTTAGCCATCAACTCCATCGCCTGATCCGGACCATGCACGTTGCCGTTGGCCAGCACCGGACAAGCCAGTTGGCGCGCCGCCTGTGCGATGAGATCGTAGCGTACCCCCGGGCGGTACATTTGCGTTACGGTGCGCCCATGCACTGTCAGCAAATCGATGGAATGTTTGGCAAATAATGCCAGCAATTCGTCAAATGGCGCGGGCGAATCAAAACCTATCCGCGTCTTGACAGTAAACGGAATCGACACCGCTTCGCGCAACGCCCCCAAAATGGCGTCGATCTTGGCCGGTTCTCTCAACAGGCCGCCTCCGGCGCACTTGCGATAGACCACCGGCGCAGGGCAGCCCAGATTCAGGTCGATGGCCGCCACGGGATATTGCTGGAGTTCCCGGGCGGTTCGTACGAGTGAAGGAATATCGTTGCCGATCATTTGCGCGATGACGGGGCGCCCCGTTGGATTTTGCGTGATGGATTCCAGTATCCATTTCTCCAATCGCGAATCGGCGTGAACGCGAAAATATTCTGTCCAATAAGCATCCGCCCCGCCGTAACGCGCCATGACTCTCCAGAAAGCCAGATCGGTCACATCCTGCATGGGAGCCAGGGCCAGCATCGGCAGCGGCCCGCGCAGTTGCGCCGAGAATGTTTCAGGCGCAGTCAAGCTTTGCGTTTGTGGATTAGAATCTTGTTGCCGTCGGGATCGCAGATGATGGCAAACCGGCAAACAGGCGTATCGGTCGTCTCCATGGAGAATTTCACATTGCGCGATTTCAATTGCCCAACCATCGCGTCCAGATTCTCCACCTCAAAAGCGATGCAAGTCCCCTGGTCCGACGGTTTCCAGACTTCGCCGTAACAGCCGATGCCAAAAGTGCCGTTGCCAATTTCGTATTCGACCCACATGCCCCCCATGGATTCCAGGGCCGGCTTAAGTCCCAACACGCCCTCGTAAAATTCACGGGCGCGTTTCATGTCCGTGACCGGCGTGCCGGTGAATGCGATTTCAGTAATCATAACGTTGCCTCTCGTAAAGCTGCCATCAAACCCACGTCGTTTTGCGAATTGCCAGAGCAGAATTATACCATCCTCCGTGTAGGCTGTAAAACTCTTTGCCGAAGCACATCTTGATTTATTGCGTCCTTTCCAGTATTTTTCAGTCGTGACAAACTATCGTGTAACCTTGATCGAACACGAAGATGGCGTTTCAGTAAGTTGTCCATCGCTGAAAGGCTGCCACTCGCAAGGGCGCACGCGCGAAGAGGCATTGAAGAATATCCGGGAAGCGATTCAGGAATGGCTCGCGGCAGAGGCCGACGAGGCAAAACTATTCAAAGTGAGCGAGGCAGAAGTCCTCGTTTGATATGCCGAAAATTCCCGGTGTTCGCCATCTTTCCCTTACCTCGGTTCAATCAAATTCCGCAGCTTTACATTCAATTTTTTGTCCTGCGCTGCTTGCAGCATCATTTTTGCCTCATCCCCGCCCTGGCCTGAATCAACGATCTTGCGGGCCCATGATTCGGCCTGGTCATATTTTTCTTCCAGCAAATAGAGCCGTGCCAGTCCAAACCAGGCGGCCGGCGCATTGGCCGAGGCTCTGAGCAGATACGTTTCTGCTTCATCATATTTCTTTTGCGACAAATAGAGTTGTCCCAACCCATTCAGCGCGGCGGGATGCTCCGGATTCAATGTCAGAACTTTTTGAAATCTTTGCTCCGCTTCCTGGCGCCGGCCCGAGTTGAAGTCCACCCAGCCCAACCCATTCCAACCTTCCGTGTTTTTGGCGTCGCTCTTGACCACCTGATTAAACTTTGCGGTGGCTTCGACTCGTCGGCCGGCCTGTAATAATTGCCAGCCTTCCTGGATAAGCCGGTCGGGATCGACGGGTTTCGAAACCGCCTTTATTGTTACAGTGGCCGTCCCCGCCACCAGAAGGATTGCCGCACCCGCAATGATTGCCGTTTTTGCTTTTGACCATGCCATAATCTTCAATGCTCCTTTGATGAGAGTTAGGGTTGAACTGCCCGCCGCCGCGCCTTTGGCAGCCGCCACAGTCGTCACGGATTTTGCCAGCGCCACGGGCGCGGGCTGAATGGAGTGGGACGAAATCGCGCCGGTCAGAACTGCGGCGGAAAGGACCACGCCGCGCCTGGTAAAAAATGCCCGCAACTTCTCCACCGCGCGCTCCACCCGCTTGCGGGCGGCCCATTCCTGAATGCCGAGCGCCGCCGCCGTTTCCGCGCTGCTTTTGTTGGCAAAAAAACGCAAGGCCAGCAACGTGCGTTCCTTTTCATTTAGCCGCGTCATCGCCTCCTCCAACAGCGGCGCGAGTTGTTGCCAGGCGCTGTCAGGACTGGATTCGTTCAAGGTGGATTGCATATAAACCTCTTGTTCGCGGGCCCGTTGTCTGGCCTTGGTTCGCAAAAGGTTCATGGCGGTGAACCGCGTCGTCTCGTACAACCAGCCGGTAAGGATGGTTCCCGGCCGCAGGCCCGCCGCTTTCTGGGCCAGAATGACAGACACTGCCTGGGTCACGTCTTTCGCGTCGGCCTCATTGGCGGCGAAGCGCAACGCGACGGAATAAACCAAATTAATGTGCTGATGCACCAACTCCGCGAAAGCCGATTCCGAATTGCGATCGGCGTATTCTCGCACCAAATCCATGTCCTTCGTCTCGGGCATTTATTGATTATCTCCACCCGGAACGAGATTTGGACATTTATTTTTTCAATGGGTGAAGTCCGCCGGCGAATAGTTTTGGTTCACGACGATGTTTTCGTGGGTCTGGGTGGAAATGATGCCCGCCGTGAAACTGGATTTCAGTTGTTCCATGATGGTCTTCATTTGCGGCCGCATCTCCGCAATGGCGTCGGGCGTGGCTGCTTTGTGCTGTAGTGCCAGAGCCTTTTTTATGGCGTCATCCATGGCTTTGTCACTGGAGTCCGCCTTTTCCACATATCGGGTGCGAGTTTGGTGGATGAGAAAATCCTTCTTGCCGATCCACAATTTTGTGTCGAGCGTCCCGGGTTTGCCGATGCTGGCTACTTTAGACAGGTCGATTCCCTCGCTTAAGACCACATAACAATCCACGTCACCCACCTTCTCGTCCTTCTCTTTTTTCAGCGGGTAACGACCTGACGCGGCTGGGCCGGCAAAATCACCCACGTCTTGTTGAAAGAACGTTCCGGTGATGGTGGATGCGGCAGAGCCGGACAAGGGCGCGGCCACCGCCAGGGCCGCCAGCCTGCTTGGCATTTTTCGAGGCTTGTCGCTTTGATTCTGTCCAAGAGTGGCGAGCATGAAATCGGGGTATTTGAAAAGCACATTATCTCCCGTCCCATCCGACCACACAACTCCTTGTCCTGAAATGGGGCCGCTGTTTTGGTCCCAATCAATCCGGTACAAATTCGGCCGCTGCAATCGGATGTTGAAAGTGGTCGTCACATTTTGTCCGCCGATTTGCGCCACCACTGCTCCGCTGTCGCTGTAACTGGACAACGCGGCGTAGGCGTCGTGTACTTTTGTGACAATTTCCTCCGCGGGCAGGCCGCTTACGTTGGGCGCCGCCGCCGCGCGATGTGCTTCATAAATACCAGTTTCGGCCAATATTACTCCGACGGCGGCGATGATGATGACCGTTTTTACTTTTGCCCATGCCATAAGTTTTAATGTTCCTTGGATGAGGGTTGAGGTTGAGGCGCTGGCGGCGGCCCCTTTCGCCATCCCGATGACGGTAATGGACGTTGCCAGGGCCGCGGGGGCGACTTGGATTGAATGGGCGGAAATTGCCCCGGCGAGGATATCCGTGGTCGAAGTCACGCCGCAGTTGTTGAAATAGCGATGCAATTTCTCCAACGCCCGATTTACCCGTTTTTTGGCCGCTTCCTCGCTGGTGCCCAGCCGCACCCCCACTTCGCTTAAACTGTGTCCTTCAAAGAAACGCAGTACCAACGCGTCGCGGTCAGTTTGGCCCAGGCGCAACATGGCTTCCTCCAGCAGTGGTGAGATTTGTTTCCAATATAGATCAGCCTCGGGTGCCTGGGGGTCGGATTGCATGAAGGCCTCCTGTTCGCGCTGTTGACGGCGGTATTCCTGTTTGCGCGCGCTCTGGGCCGCGTAGCAGGCGGTGCGATAAAGCCAGCTCGGCAGTATGGTTTTGTCGTTGAGCGACCCCGCCTTCCGCGCCAAAATGATGAAAACCGCCTGTGTGATCTCTTCGGCCAGTTGCGGATCCTGCATTCTCCGTAACGCCGCTGAATACACCAGGTTGGTATAACGCAAGACCAAGGCGGCAAAGGCGCTCTCGGAATGTTGGGCGGCGTACTGCCGCACCAACGCCATGTCATCATTTGTCATTCACCCTATTCATGCACGCCCGGGCACGAAAGGGGACAATTATTTCAACCGGCTCGACAGCCGGGCCCATCAATTCCCCGCGCTACGGGCAAAGACCAGCGGAAAGGTTTGGCCGCCCTGCCGCCATTTTCCGGAAATTTTTCCGTTTTGAAGTTTTCCATCAAAAATGCCGCCGATGGTTTTCCATTCCAAATGCGCGTCGGGCGCGGTGAAACGAACGGTATTGGCCGGAATATCGTTCGCCCCCTGGTCAATGCTATCCAGTGAGCCAGACAGTTTCCCATCGGGCAGCCGGGCCACGTGCAAAGCCAGGTGGAGTTTCATCCCCTGGACATCCAGCGCGCCCTTCCAATGGCCGGTCAACTCGTTCGGGCTCGAGTGGGAGTAATCCTTTTCCGCGTCCTGTGCCGCCGCCTGCGCCCGCTCCGCGTTCGGATCGGCCCGCTGGAGGGTCAGCGGCAAAACTGCGCCCGCCTGGGTTAAAGTGCCGGTGATTTCAGTTCCCTTCGGATTTAGTTTGCCTTCAAACACGCCGCCCACGCAGCCCACTTCGAGTTGAACGGTCGGCTTCTCATAAGTAATCGAAGACACAACCACGTTGTTGGCGCCCTGGTCCATGCTGTCCATTTCCGCGACAAGCTTTCCATCTTCCGGTTCAGCTATCTTGAACGCCACCCGCAGTGTCGTCGGCCCCGTTTGCAGCGTCCCTTTCCAATACCCTTGCAAATCTGACCCGGCTCGCGGCGCGTAGTCGTTTGCAGTCAATAACTCGGGAATGGTCAGCGGCGTGGCAGTGCGTTTCAGCACCACAGGCGTGTTCAGCATCGTCTGCTTCCAGGTGCCGGACATCTCGCCGGTGGTGGAATCAACCTTCCCGTCAAAGGTCCCGCCCACCGCCTTGGATTCAAGCCGCAACGAAGGGTAGTCGTAATTAATTTTGCTGATTGGAATGTCCTTGGAACGCTGGTCGATGCTGTCCAGGGTCGCGCGATATGAACCGTTTGCGCCGGTTACGTGCAGCACCACCCGCAGTTTGCCCACCTGCGTGGGGATGGCTCCTTCCCAATTGCCCCGGATGCTGGGTTGCGGGCGAAGGGCGTGGACGGCTTTCACCCCCACCGTCGCCACGCCTGCTGTCAACAAGACCGCGGCGCCCGTCACGATTGCTATTTTTGTTTTTGTCCATGCCATAATTTTCAATGCTCCTTTGATCAGGGTTAATGTCGATCCACTGGCCGCGGCGCCTTTCGCAACGGCAACCGCCGTCACGATTTTTGCCAACGCCACTGGCGCGGTTTGAATGGAATGCTCGGAGATGGCCGCCGTCATCGCCGCCTCTGGCAGCACGACCCCGTGTTTGGCAAAGAATCCGCGCAACTTTTCCACCGCCCGATGCACCCGCTTTTGCGCCGCCGCTTCGTTGATCTGCAACCCGGCAGCCACTTCGCGCAGGCTCTTGTCTTTGAAGAATCGCAGCACCACGGCATCGCGATCCTTTTCCGCCAAAGACGACAGCGCCTCATCCAGCAGCGGCGAGAGTTGATTCCACGTGGAAGCGTCGGCAGGCTCATCAAGGGTGGATTGCATATAGGCCTCTTGTTCACGAAATTGACGGCGGCGTTCTCCGCGCAGAAATCGCAACGCCGTCAGACGCGTTGTTTCATGCAACCAGCCTTCCAGGACGGTATCCGGGCGCAGGCTGGCCGCTTTGCGCGCGAGTATGACGAAGACCGCCTGGCTGATTTCCTCGGCATGGGCGATAATCCCCGCGTGACGCAACGCCACCGAATAAACGAGGTTGAGATGCCGGCGCACCACCTCGGCAAAGGCTTCTTCCGAGCCTTTCTGCTCGTAATCCCGCAAAAGTTCCATGTCGCTCACATCGGCCATTTGACTATTTATTGCCGAAAGACGTGAAATCAGACATTATTTTTTTAAGCTGGCCCAATCTTTCCCGGTTTATCAGGTGATCGTCCGCCTGATTCAATCGCAGGTTTTTCAAAAAGACGGCGAATGATTCTCCTTCTCCCCCGGGGGAGGCCGGGATGAGGGCGAGCCTATCTGCTCTCTAATCGCCCTGCTCATTTTGCGCTCAAATACCGAGACGCACCCAGTCGATGGTTCAATGTCTGAAGGCTCAAACCCTACCTTTTCATTTTTGGGCTTACCGAGGCAGTCGAGTCAGAGCAGAATCGAACCATTGCGCGTCAATGGCGAATCGACCACAAAACCTCAAGAGCGGAAGGGAATCGAGCAGAAGCGTGCAAGGATTTGGTGGCCCCTCGTTGATTTCGTTCGTGTATTAAGCATATTTCGTAGTTGAAATCCCTTTTCCCAAGACGTTGCCCTATTATTAAATCTCTCTCATTGGAGCAGGTGCGTTACTTTGCGGCCCCGGCACAAGCACCCATTGCCACGGCCGGCCCTTCCCAGGCTCTGCGAAGGAAAGGAAGCCAAAAAACTCCTGAAAACGGCTTGGGCAACGTATCAGAGTCAAAATGTAGCACCCTTGTAGCACGAATGTAGCACCAAATGTTGCACCCTAAACACCTGAGAATCAATAATGTAGCACCTGTAGCACCCTTTTCCATTTACACACGGGTATTGACGGATTAGACCACGCGCAACCGGGGAACCAGTGATGCAACCTATTACTTACACCGGCGTTAACCGAGCTAACGGTATTTCCCCGCTTTGTCCTTCGGCAAAACCAAAATGGTTTTCTGCGCGGGGTAACGGATCAAGACAAGGTTTCCCTGGCGAAAATGTTTTGCTTTCGCATCCCACCATTGGGGCGTGTTGTTTTGCAAGGCGTTTTCAAACGCCGTGATCCACTCCTCGCCATTGAGCGCCCTGTCATTGCCGAATGCGACTGTTCCCGCCGCCACGTCCTTATCGATCAGGTAGCGCCAACCGGAAAGGTCCATGCACTGATTCAATAATCCGCTAATGGAACAGCGCTGCACGGATGAGGCGGAAGCGGGAAATGTCGTATTCTCAGGATGATCATGGCTGTTCAGAACCAACATCCCGCCCGAGGAAGTCGGATACCGCGTGGCCCAAAAATCTTTAGGGTCATAATTGGGCTTTCTCAGTTGATGAACAATGCCTGTCGTCGCGGTCCCCGCCACCAAGAGGACGCTTACCCCGATCACGACCGCTGTTTTCACCTTGGTCCATGCCATAATTTTCAGAGCTCCTTTGATGAGGGTTAAGGTTGAACCGCTGGCCGCCGCGCCTTTGGCCAGGGCGACGACAGTCACAGTCTTTGCCAGCGCTGCCGGCGCGACCTGAATGGAGTGGGTGGAAACAGCCCCGGCAATGATGGCTGTCGTCGAAACCACGCCGCGCTTCTTGAATAACTTCCGCAGTTTTTCCAGTGCCCGATTCACGCGCATTTTCGCCGCGTCTTCGCTTGCACCCAACGCGGCGCCCACTTCCTTGAGATTTCTCCCCTCAAAAAATCGCAGCACCAGCGCGTCATGATCTTTCTGACCAAGTTGTTCCATCGCGCCATCCAGCAATGGGGAGATTTGCGTCCAGGCCTCTGGTTCGGGTTCGTTCAATGCGGATTGCATGTAGGCCTCCTGTTCGCGATGTTGCCGCCGCCGCTGCATGGTCAAGGCATTGGCGGAAGCGTATCGCGCCGTGCGACACAGCCAGCCGGGTAATATGGTCTTCGGACCGAGCGACCGCGCCTTGCGCGCCAGTATGATGAATACCGCCTGGGTGATTTCTTCGGCCAGATGTGGATCGCGCACCTGCCGCATGGCAACGGAATAAACCAGATTGACATGGCGTGACGCGAGGGTGGCAAACGCCTCCTCGGAATTATGCCGGGCGTATTCCCCCAGCAACGTCATGTCGTCATTCTGCATCTCATTAGTACATCTACACGGTGGCAGAAAGGTAACAGATTATTTACCGGCCCGTCGTCATGGCCGTAATGCAGGCGGTGGTTTGGGCCCAGTCGAGAACATCAGCGCCGTGCTTGGAAAGGATAATAAGGCCTTTGGACATGGCGTAAAACGACTTGCAAAGCACGTCGAAAAAAAGCGGCCCCCCTGCCGCTCACAACTTCGCATCCGCCTTGTCTGCCCCGGCGGTCAGCGCAAGATAAACTTCTTCCAACGGCCCGGACTCGCCCGCCTGCCGGCGCAATTCCTCCCGCGTCCCAACCGCGACCAGCCGGCCGTGGTGCATGATGCCGATGCGATCCGCCATTTCCTCGGCGATGCTCAATTGATGGGTGGAAAGAAAGACGGTGGCCCCTTTTTGGGCGCGCTCTTTCAAGACATCCTTGACCACCCGGGCATGTTGCGGGTCCAGTCCCACCATCGGCTCGTCAATCACCATGACTTCCGGGTCGTGCAGCAGCGCCGAGACAATGACCACCCGCTGGCGCGTGCCGTGCGAAAGCCCTTCAATGGTCTTGTTGACAAATTCCTCCAGGTGAAAGCGCGGAATCAATTCCTGGCTGGCCGCCTGGATGCGGCTTTCGCTCATCTGAAAAATCTGCCCGGTAAAGCGCAGGAATTCCATCGGAGTCAGCTTGTCGTAGAGAAAAGGAAAATCCGGCACATAGGCCAGCCGCCGCCGCGCCTCCAGCGGGGCGGTCTGCACGTCATAACCGGCCACCCGCGCCGTCCCCTGGGTCGGCTTGAGCAGGCCGGCCAGCACCCGGATCAGTGTCGTCTTGCCGGCGGCGTTGGGCCCGAGCACGGCAAAAAATTCGCCCCGCTCCACCTTCAGCGTCAAATCGTTCACCGCCACCAGATCGCCAAATTTTTTTGTCAGATGACTCAGCTCGATCATGTTGTTAAAAATGACTGAAGGCCTCGTTGCGAAAGGTTAATTTATTCGGGGCCTCCACCCACAAAATTTCCCCGGCGCGGCTGGTGAAAATGTAGAGGTGCTGCCCGAAAAATTCCGTTTCCACCCGGTAGGCCCGCACCTTGGAATGGCCAAATTGTATCCAATCCTCATGCGCCTGCCAATGCAGGCCCGCCGCCAATTGGCCGGCGCCGCCCTTGGGCGACAACAGATTGGCCGCTCCTGCCAGGCCAAGGAAATCGCCCATGCCGAATTCCGCCAGCAGCGTCTCCGGATGCTCAAATTCGGAAAACCGCAGCGTCCGTTGCCAATTCCCGTCGTCTCCATTGATCTTGACCATGATTTTCTGGGCGGCGGCTATGGCGTGAATGTCCCAACTCGTGGGCCGCATTTTGGCTGTCAATCTAAAATCCTGCCAGATTTCATTGGTGGCAAGCCTCAGATGCATTTCAAAACGAACCCGGTTGGTCCCGAAAATGGTCGTATTGCCTTCAACAGTCAATCCGTAGCCAGTCGGTTGCGGCATTAAGCCCTCCGGCGCGTAATCGTCTGCCAGGCTTTGATTCAGGGCCTGGCTCGCGCCGCCCACCGTCGCCATCCAGTGGCAAAAACCGATCTTGTTCGTGTGATCGTAAATCTCCAGCGACGAATTATCCGGCGCAGTCAGGATTTTGTCCCAAACGATCTCGACCGGAATGGCGCTGCCGATTTCGCTGTGCGCCGCCGATTGCGAGCGCCAGAGCAGGATATTCATCACCACCCAAAACGCCGCGATGGCCGCAAAAAATAGCTTTGAGCGCATGGCGGTCAGGGCAAAATCAGACTCTGCCCGACGCGCAGGCGCCGGGGATTCGTCTGCGGGTTGGCAGCCAGGATGGCGCTGGCTTTCACACCATGTTGCGCCGCAATCGACGTGATTGTTTCGTGCGGTCTGACAATATGCACGCGCGAATGGCTTCCGGTGGATGTCGGAATCGGGCGCGGCGTTTCCTGGTCCGCGACAGCGGCGGCGGCGGCGGGGGCAGAGGCATAATAGCGCACCGTGTCGGCCCGGCTCTGTGCGGCCAGCGCGGCAGCCGAGGCGGCTTCAAGCTGTTTTTTGAGCGACTCCACTTGTTGTTTGAGCTGGACGTTTTCCGCGTTGAGGCGATCAGCTTCCCTTTGCAGATTCCCGCTGTTGGGCAGAGGAAATTCACTATTGGCCAATCCCTGTTTGCACCCTTTGATCCGTTCCTTGACCAGGGAGGCCCGGCCCGAATCAGGTTGCAGGCTCAAATGCCGTTCATAATGGTAAATGGCGGCCGCGTAGTCATTTAGCTTGGTATCATAGAGCCAGCCCAACTCAAAATGGGCCGCAGCCGAGTTGGGGTTGTTTTCCAGCGCCTTTTCGAACTCCAGTGCCGCCCCTTTAAAGTCCTGGCTGCTGGCCAGGTTGCGCCCCCGTTGAAAATGAGCGTCCTGTTCCTCGTCTGAACGATTCTCCCCCTGAAAACAGCCGCCCAGGCAGCTCATCAGCAAAAACACAACCGCGCATTGGCCAAACACCCGCAAACGCAACATAGCTCCCAAGCGTAACGCAGGACTGGCCCCGATTAAAGTTCAAAGTAGCCAGATTGCCTGCCCGCGGCGGCAGAGCGCAAAGCCGCACTCCAAACTCAACCCCGCTGCATCGGCCAGCCGTCCACCACCATTGCCTTGTAGCCGCCGATCAATGAAAAAACGTTCTTGTAGCCCATTCGTTGGGCCGCATCAGCCGCCAGCGCCGACCGGTACCCGCCGCCGCAATACAAAATGATTTCGGTTTCCGGATCGGGCACGGCCTTTTCGATATCCCGCTCAAAAACGCCCCTCCCCAAATGAACCGCTTCCGTGGCGCGGGCCTCGTTCCATTCGGTGTCCTCGCGCACATCCAGCAGGACGGCGCGCGGATTGCGCCTCAAACGCTCGCGCGCCTGTTCGGGCGTCACTTCCCGAATGCGAGGCCGGACCGTCTCAACCAATTTCAAAAAGCCGGGCGAATGTTGCATGTCGCCCAAAGCTAATTCTCCCGCCATCCCCGCGCAATCAGTTTTATTCCGGCCTTGATCATAATCGTAAACCTAACGCCCGTTTTCACCTCAACCGCACAACGCCGTTTCACGAAATAATTTGCGTCCAGCCCAAAATCGGAGTCTATAATCGCCCCGTCAATGTTGTACGATCCAAAATTTACTTCGGCCCTGATAAAGAAGGAATCACCCCTGCGACCCACCCTGGCCATGGTGCTGGGCAGCGGTTTTCAACATGCCCTGGCTCATTTGCGCGACGGGGTGGAAATCGCCTACGGCAAGCTGCCCGGTTTTCCCACGGTGGGCGTGACCGGCCACGCCGGCAAGCTCGTCCTGGGAATGTTTGACAAGACCCCGGTGCTGGTGTTGAAGGGCCGCGCCCATTACTACGAAGGCGTCGAGATGGACCGGCTGACTTTCCCGGTGCGGGTGCTGGCGGCGTTTGGCATCCGCGCCTTGTTGTTGACAAATGCGGCCGGGGCGGTGAACCGGTCGTTTCGCTCCGGGGATTTCATGGTGATCGAGGACCATATCAATTTCATGGGAGTCAACCCCTTGCGCGGGCCGGCTTTTGCGGGCCTGCCGCGGTTCGTGGACTTGACACGGGTCTATGATCGCCGCCTGATCGATCTGGCCAGGCACGCGGCCAAGGCCAGCAAATTTCGGTTGCGTACCGGAACTTATCTGGCCGTCTCCGGCCCCAATTATGAAACGCCGGCGGAAATCCGCGCTTTTCGACTGCTCGGCGCGGATGCGGTCGGGATGAGCACGGTGCCTGAAGCCATTGTGGCCCGGCAATGCGGTCTGGCCGTGACGGGCGTTTCGTGCATCACGAACATGGCCGGCGGCGACACAAAATCCGGCGTGCTGATCCACCAGGACGTTCTCAACATGGGCGAAAGCAAGAAAAACGAAATGGCGAACTTCCTGAAAATATTCGCCGAGCTTTACGCCAGAAAAAAATAAGGCCCTGTCTAAGAATTCTGTATGGAGTCCCGCCTTTAGGCGGTGCAAGCTGGGGACCGCCTGAAGGCGGGACTCCGAACCTGAGGCCGCGAGTTCCGGGCGGCTTTTTCAGACACGCTCTGAGCCCCGTCCTCAAATCTTCCAGTAGGGCTTGGAACTCACATCGATTTGTTCGAATAATTGACGGATGGACGGCGGGATTTCCGTCATGGCGTCCGCGATGCGCGAGCCGAGGCGGCTGTCGTATTCGCCCAGCCGAAATTCCGCCAGCAAATCGTTCAGCGCCTTCTTTTGATCCGGCAGAGTCAGCGCCGGGTCCAGTCGCGCGGCCAATTCCGCGGCGGGCAGCGTGATGGCGGGAAAGGCGCGCAAAACAGCCGCGGGATCAAGCAGGTAACCTTCCAATTCCGGAAAGTCCAGCGTGATGACCTGCGCCTCCGGCAAATTGAGACGCTCGATAATTTGCTTGCGCGTGCGCCCGCCCAGTTCGCTGCCGTTGCCAAAAACGGCAAAGATCAGGGTCTGGACAAAATTGCTCGAAGCAATGCGGGTGTTGGCAAAATAATGCAAGGTGGCCGCCCCTTCGGCATCGAGAAATTGGATTTTAATGTGGAAATTGAATTTCCTCGCCCACGCTTCGAAGATCGGGACATGCTCCGCCTGCTCCACGAAAACGATGGCGTCGGCCTCAAAACTGAAGGACGGCTTCACCCCCAATTGCTCGATGACCTCGTAAGCTTCCGCCGCGGTGACCGGAATGGCCACCGTGCAGCGGTTGGCGTCGCGCTGCACAATAAAGAGCGAGGAGATCGGGCACGAGGCCGCGATGGGCGTCGAATGGGTGGCGACGTAAATGCGCTTGGACTTCCCTTCGTCCCGCAGGAAATGAAACAACTCCATTTGGGCGGCAGGATGAAGATACGTCTCAGGTTCTTCGATGCAGACCCAGGCCCCCAGCCTGGCCAGCACCACTTTTGCCACGATGGCGACCAGCGAGCGCGTGCCGAAACTCATTTGGTCCATCGAATAAACGAGGTCTTCGTCTTCGGAGTCAATCATGCCGAGCGTGGCTTCGTTTTGCAGGGTCGGGGTGTAGAGGCGGCCCAGGTTGGGCACCAGTCTGGAAACCACTGCTTCAATTTTTCGAAATTGTTTGGGTTTGTTGTTATAGAGCCAGTGCAGCACGTCGGGCAGGTTGGAAAGATCGGAGGCCAGGATGTGCTCGCCCATGATGGGGGAGGACACGGGCAGTTTGCGCATGGGATCGGCCCATTCGAGGGTGGCGAATTGCTGGTAAACCGCGTCGGCCAGTTCATAAGATACCGGCCATGCCGTCGCCACTGTCATGTCCGGACGGCCCAATCGCAAACGATAAGGCTTGACCGTCTCCGGCTTGATCTCCAGCGGGATCAGGTCGGAGGGCAGTTCGCCTTTGCGCTGTTTGCAGAATGTCTCCAACTGTCCGCAAAACATCTTCACCCCGGCTGGCGCGCCTTTGCTGGAAAAAATCACAAACGGCCGGCTGCCTTCGAGATTGGGCGTGGAAAGTTCCTCCTCAAAATGCTCCCGGCCGGCGGTAATTTTCAGAGTCAGCCGCGTGAGCAATTCCGAGTTCAACGCTTCGGGCGGGACTGATTGCGAACTGCCGGCAAAGAGGCGGCGGAAAACTTCCAGTCGCGTGGGCGCGGCCAGGACAAAGTCAAACAAAAACTCCACCGTATCATCCGGCCGCTTGCGGTGAATGACCTCGGTGAAATCATGGCCGCGCGAGGCCAGCGCGTGTTCAAAACTGACGGCGGCCTCGGAGAGAAACTTGAAGGCGTCAAGGATGTTGGATTTGCCCGCATTATTGCGGCCCATCAGCAACATCACATTGTTAAGGTTGTCCAACTCCAGGCGCTTGATGCTTTTGTACTGACAAAGCACCAGGCGCTTGAGGGTGAGATGAATTAATTCAATCACGCAAGCGCCTGTTTAACGCCCCTCAAGCCCGGGGCGGCAATTGGCAGGGCAGGCGCTTGTCTTGCAATACGGCAAACTTCGGCAACCCCCCTTCCGTCGGCACTTTGACTTCGCCTTCAATCAGCGGGCGCGCATAACGGACAAATTTTTCGTTGGGCATGAGCCCATCCGCGCTCAGCCAATCTCGCGGCAGCAGATTTTCGACGTTGGCAATGTCCGACAAGGGCTGCAAACCGGTGGTCCAGGAATAGACGGGTCCGTCCTTCCGCACAATCTTGACCATGAACCCGCTCTTGCCTTCGACGGCGGCGCGCACCGCAGTTTCGCCGCAGGCCACCGCCTCCAGGGCATCCGTCGCGCTGGCGTAATGGGCCGCGCAACGTTGCGCATAACCGAGCTTGACCGAGCGCGTCTTGGTGTTGAGCCGGCCATACACTAATTCGGCCAGGCGCTCTGCTGCGCCCGAGAGGACGGGGTGTCCAAAAGCGTCCAGGCGGGTTTTGTCCGCGCTGTATTCGCTGCCATCGGGATTCTTCAATCCTTCGCCCACCACCACGATGCAATAATGAATCGCCTTTACGGTGGCCGTCACTTTGGCCAGGAACGCTTCTTCGTTAAACGGAATTTCCGGCAATAAGATGATGTGCGGCGCGTCGTTGGGTTCCCGCTTGGCCAGCACCGTGGCGGCGGCGATCCAGCCTGCGCTGCGGCCCATGACTTCGATCACGCAGCAGGAGCCGTCATCGGTGGCCATGCTGCTGACGTCAGTGGCAATTTCCATGACGGTGCAGGCGTTGTACTTGGCAACCGAGCCGAAGCCGGGGCAGTGATCGGTGTGCGGCAAATCGTTGTCGATGGTTTTCGGAATGCCCATGACTCGCATGTCGAAACCGCGACGCACGGCTTCCTGGTGGATTTTATCGGCGGTATCCTGCGAATCGTTGCCGCCGGCATAGAGGAAATAGCGAATGTTGTGGGCTTGAAATACCTGAAAAAGCCGGTCCATATCGCGGGCGGCTTTTTCGGGCTTCTTTTTGAAATCGATCTTGTATCGGCACGTGCCGAGGGCTGCGGCAGGAGTATGTTTGAGCGCGTCGATGGTTTCCGGGCTTTCCTTGCCGAGATCAATCAGTTGCTCGTTAAGAATGCCGAAGATACCGTTCTTGCCGCCGTAAACATGCGAGATGCAGCGATGATGACGGGCTTCCTGCACGACGCCGGCCACGCTGGCGTTGATGACCGCGGTGGGGCCTCCGGACTGGGCCACCAAAAGGTTTCCAATTAAATCTTTCATAAGCAGCGTAAGCTTAGCAAAACCCCCCTTCCCACTGTAAAGGACAAACGGACGGCCAGGCGGGTGAATTTCTTGACACTGCTACCATAGCCTTCCCTCAGCTTTTTTTGGATCGGGTCGAGGTGACGGGATTGCGCCCGTCACCCCTCCCACACCACCGTACGTGCGGTTTTCCGCATACGGCGGTTGAACGCAGCAGCCTCATGGGGCCGCAAGGTCTGATGGCATAAGGA
>Ga0182030_10004821_pt1 | contig 28808 bp, 21 predicted proteins | sample 812S3MmetaG_FD_121299 | JGI IMG/M metagenome (GOLD analysis project Ga0182030, IMG submission 121299) | Permafrost microbial communities from Stordalen Mire, Sweden - 812S3M metaG (Illumina Assembly) | ecosystem: Environmental > Terrestrial > Soil > Wetlands > Permafrost | place: Sweden...
CTCCAGGCCGAGGTTGCTCATCACGGTGGAGACGACGATGTTTTCGGGGAGGCGCCCGGCCGCTTTTAGCGCGCGGCCCGCGGCCAGCAGCACCTCGTCTCCGTTTACCACCCTGCCGGCGGCCGAGACGAAGATGGCGCGGTCGGCATCGCCATCGAAGGCCGCGCCGAACGCCGCGCCGTTGGCCACCACGGCTTGCTGCAACCCCTCCAGGTGGAGCGCGCCGCAGTGGAGATTGATGTTGCGGCCGTCGGGAGAGCAGTTGATGGCCACCACTTCGGCGCCCAGGGTGCGGAACAGTTCCGGCGCCAGGCGGTAGGCCGCGCCGTTGCCGCAATCGATGACGATCTTGACGCCGTCGAGGCGGAGCGACGAAATCCCCAAGAGATAAGCGAGATACTGCCGGTCCAGGTCTTCGTCGACAGCAAGCGCCATTGGCGCTGGGAGCACGCGCTCGGCCAGCAGCCGGAAGATCTCCTGTTCGATCAGGTGCTCTTCGGCGTCCGGCAGCTTGAAGCCGTTATGGCCGAACACTTTGAGGCCGTTGTCCCGATAGGGATTGTGGGAAGCCGAAATCACCACGCCGGCGACGAACGAACCGGTGCGGGTGAGGTAGGCCACGCCAGGGGTTGTAATGACACCGGCGTAGCGCACCAGCGCGCCCTGGCTGGCCAGCCCTCCGGCGACCATTTCGGCGATCCACGAGCCGCTCTCGCGGGTGTCGGCGCCGATCAGGATCTCGGGATGCCCGGCATGGGCGGCGGCGTCTTTGCCCAAGGCGACGCCGAAGGCATAGGCCGTCAGCGGGTCCAGCGGGTACTCGCCCGCCACCCCGCGAATTCCATCGGTTCCGAATAACTCTTTGCCCAAACTCTCTCCTTCATTGAGAAGGGGCGGACGCGGGGGGCCGCCCCAGCTTACTTGTTCTTCATGGTCACCGTGACCACCACTTCCGGAGCGTTCAGGAAGCGCACAAAGGAATCTTCGGTGAACACGTTCACGTGAAACTGCGAGGTGCCGGTGGCGTTGGCGAGATCGATGGGATCGGCAACGGCGGCGGCGACCCGTGTCACGCGGCTGCGCGGCCCGGTGATTTCCATCTCCGGCGGGTCCACGTGGTAGTAAGCGACGGTGTAGCCGTTTTGTCCTTCGCCGAGGAAGCGGATGTGAACCGGCACCGTGGTGCTGCGCCGCGGCTCGAAATGAAAGCGCAATTCGGAGGGGATGGCGCGCACCAGGCGGACGCCGCGATTGACCTTGACGTTACGGTCGTCGATGGCGAAGGTGCGCTCCCCGCTGACGGCGTCGGACATGTCGATCACAACGGCGGGATGCGTTGCGTCTCCGATGCCGCGCAGGGCGCCGGAGGGGCCGCGGAGTTCGAGCACGATGGAACTCACCGGATCGGAACTGATCTCCAGTCCGGCGGGGAGGTTCTTGTACTCCGGGCGGACGTTGGCGAAAGTGGCGAGTTCCGGCTCGGTGGCGACCAGCGCCCAGATCACCACGGCGATGGCCAGGGAGAGCAGTTTCCAGAGGAGATTCTGAAAAAAGAAGTCGCGGATCCACTTGAGGGGGCGGATCATGGATGGGCCCGCTCCGCCGGCGATTTGTCGCTGGCTTCGGTGGACAGCGGGATATCGCCGGCGAAATCCTCGATCTGCGCGGTGGCGGGCTGGCGCACGCCGAAATGCAGGTTGATGCGCTCCACGGCTTCGGCGATGGAGAGTCCCTGGGACAATTCGCCGAACGCGGCCACCGAAATGCGGCCGGTTTCCTCGGAAACCACGAGCGAGAGGCAATCGGTTTCCTCGGTGATGCCGATGGCCGCGCGATGGCGGGTGCCCAACTGGCGGGCGAGCGCCGGATTGGTGGTGAGCGGGAGGAAGCAGGCGGCGGCCGAGATACGGTCCTTCTGGATGATGACGGCGCCATCGTGCAGCGGCAGTCCGGGCTGGAAGATGGAAAGGAGAATGTCGCGCGAGATGCGGGATTCCAGCGGCACGCCGCTTTCCACGAAAGTGCGCAACCCGATGTCGCGTTCCAGCACGATGAGCGCGCCGATCTTGTCGCGGGAAAAGATCTCCGCGGCCATCATGATTTCGCTGAGCGCTTCGGGAGCGCGGAAACCCTTGGCCAGACCGAACCAGTTTTTGCGGCCGATGCGCGCCAGGGTGCGGCGGATCTCGGATTGGAAGAGCACGATGATGGCCAGGCCGATATAGGGAACGATGAAGGAAAGCAGCGAGCGCAGGGCTTCCAGGCCGGTCCAACTGGCGAGGGCGTAGATGGAAACCATGGTCAGGATGCCGATCAGGATATGTCCGGCGCGCGTTCCGCGGACCACGGTCAGCGCCTCGTAGACGACGAAGGCGACCAGCAGAATGTCGAGCACCCCGGTCAGGTCCAGGGTGGGCAGCGACGGGATGAAACGCGCCAGGTTGGGCATCAACGGTCCAAGGACCATCTTAACCCGCCGACGGGGTCGGGCGGCACATGGAGAGCGCATATCAAGTACTGCGGATACAATGGATTATGCCTTTCGTAGCGGTACCAGATGCCATCGAAGAGATCCGCGCCGGGCGGATCGTGGTAGTGGTGGACGATGAAGACCGGGAAAACGAAGGCGACCTTACCATCGCGGCGGAAAAAGTGACGCCGGAGATCGTCAATTTCATGGCCGTGCGGGGACGTGGGCTGATCTGCCTGGCGCTGACGCCGGAGCGCTGCGACTACCTTCGCCTGCCGCTGATGAGCCCGACCAACACGTCGATGTTCGGGACGGCGTTCTGCGAATCGATCGACGCGCGGGATGGGGTCACCACGGGGATCTCGGCGGCGGACCGCACGCGCACGATACTGCAAGTGGTCGATCCGTCGTGCCGGGCGGCGGACCTGGCGCGTCCGGGGCACATGTTCCCACTGCGCGCAAGGGAAGGCGGCGTGCTGGTGCGCGCCGGGCAGACGGAGGCGAGCGTGGATCTGGCGCGGCTGGCCGGCCTGACGCCGGCCGGGGTGATCTGCGAAATCATGAACGACGACGGCACTATGGCGCGGGTGCCGCAACTGGTGGAGTTCTGCAAGCTGCACAATTTGAAGATGCTGTCGGTGGCCGACCTGATCCGCCACCGGATGAAGCACGAGAAGTTCATCCGGCGTGTGGCGGAGGGCACGATCGCGACTAAATTTGGCGGGTTCCGCGGCATCGCCTACGGCAGCGATTTAAACCCCGAGTACCATCTGGCGCTGGTGTGCGGCGAGGTGTCCGGCAAGGAAAACGTGCTGGTGCGGATGCACTCGCGGTGCGTATTCGGCGATGTGTTCGGTTCCACCGATTGCGCGTGCGCGCGCCTGGTGGAGAACTCGCTGCGCGCTATCGGCGAGGCGGAGGAGGGAGTGCTGGTTTACCTGCATGAGACGGGGCCCGGATTCCGGATCGACCGCGACGGCGCGGGCACGCCGCGGATGCTGGGCCACGGGCGCGACTTCATGCACTACAAGGGAGAAGACGGGCAGCGGCAGTTACAGCACGAGCACGGGATCGGCGCGCAGATTCTCTCCGACCTGGGGCTGCACCGGATCCGCCTGCTGACCAACCATCCGCGCAGGATTGTGGCGCTGGAAGGCTTCGGCATCGAGGTGGTGGAGCAGATCCCGGTAGGGGATTAGAGTCCGAGCTTCGAAGCGGATTGACAGGCTGAAGCCTGTCTCACCAAGGACGTACGGGCAGTCAGCCTGCCCCACCAGAGCATGTGCTAGCAGAGCGCGGCCATGAGGGCGCCTCGCGCGGTGGAGTTCAGCGGGTCGGCGGCCAAGCGGACTTCGGAGAGCCGAACCGGAAAATCCGGTGCGCCGAGGGCGGCGGTGAATTGCTCCAGGAATCCCTTTGGCATGGCCGTACCGCCGCTGAGCACGAGGGGGACGGCTTGATCCAGTTTGGGCAGGCGTTGGGTGGCGGAGATGTGAGCGCGCAGCGTGCCGGTGAGGTTGGCGATGACTTCCTGGTAGTAGACGGTGAGGGCGTTTAGGGTCCGGTCGGACGCGAGGCCGTTGAGCCGGAAGGCCTGTTCTTTTTGCACACGGAGGCGGGTGGCGAGGTCGCCGGTGACGGCGGCGGCCTGGGCATCGATGTAGTCCCCGGCTTTGGACACGCTGAAGCTGAGGACGGGCACGGAGAGCACGGCCAGGCACACGTTGCACAGCCCGCTGCCGCAAGAGATACCGATGCCGGTGAAGTTGGATGCGGACAACTCGCCGAAGACGACGGCGAGCCCCTCCTGAATGGGCGCCGGCAGGTAGCCCAGTTCGGTGAGGATCATGCGCATGGACGCCTCGTGGTAGGCGATCGCGGGGTCCCTCTCGCCGATGGGCGCGGGAACGCTGAAGAAGACCTTCTGCCCTTCGGCGGCGGCGCGCCCGAGCAACTTGGCAACGATGCGGCGAATCACCGCCAGGCTGTGCGGCTCTTGAGGATTGAGCACGCCGTTGCGCATCGGCCGGCGGGTTTCCGCATGAAAGATTTCGGCGAATTTTTGGGCGTCGTTGCCGGCTACGACGATCTCCGAACCCTGCACCTCATGGAAGACGTTTTCCTGCAGCAGGAGGTTTTCGGCCAGCTTGGAATACGGTATGGTGAGGAAGGCGTTGAGCTGGGAATCGTAGCGGCAATTCTTTTCTCCGTGGCGCGCCACCACGATGCGGCTGGTGCCGATGTCGAGGCCCAGCGGTTGCGTATATTCTTCTTCGGCGTTGTTCATCCATGGTCTCCCGATACTCACTCGAATGGTAGAGATTGTTCGCGCTGCAGCTTCTCGGAAAAGCGCCGCAATCTATGAACTTCGTTTGGGCTTAGCGGCCGCTTGCGGTCGACCGTCCGAAAGCAGACGGCCACGGTAAAAGCCAGCAGGCAGGTCAATGCGATTAACACCGTGCCTACCTCCTCGGCAAGCTGACGCGCTCCAGGACCACCGTCAGACTGTTGGCGCTACCCGGGGAGCCGTTGCCCTGCGGCACGCAGAAGGTCGCGGCATCGGTGATGCGCAGCGATTCCTGCTGCTTGCGTTTCTGCCAGCGGCGGAAGTTGTCCTGCTCCTGCGCCACCTGGTCCGAATTGGCTTGAATGCGGCACATGTACTGGCTGGTCAAGCGTTCCAGTTCGGCATGGAGTTTGTTGTTATCTTCGGCTTTGAGCGTCTCGAAGTTTTTTATGTGCTCCTGCTGCGTCTCTTCGTAGTCGTCGAGGGCGCGATTGCGGGTGACGGCGTCCTGCAACAGGTCGCCGATTTCGGCGCCGGCGGCGTCGAGGGCCATCATGAGTGAGTTCCGCTTGGCTTCCGGCGTCATGTCGGCCAAGTGCTTGCTGTTGACCATTTCGGCGATCTTGAGAATGGTGTAGTTGCGGCCCGGGGCCTTGATTCCGGCGGCGGCATAGACCTCGTCGAAGGATTCCGGGAAAGGGGGGACTCCCGGGGCCATTGGGGCGGCGCCGTTGCCGGATTTTTGGGCTTCGCGGCGCAAGGCGGTGGACAACTCCACGATGCCCGAGGAATGCGGCGCCGCGCCCTTCTGGCCCGCGTAGGGTGTCTCACTCCCATTGGAGGAGAACTGGAACATACGTCTGAACATCAATGACCTCCCGAACGTTCGCCCTATCGGAGAACTGGCAGTAACTCTATTTAGGTGCACTTTGGTAGTATCCCGGGGAGTGGATTGTTCTCATAGAAGTTCGGGAGGGGGAAGGGGGTGGAAAACGGAAGATGGCATTCAACGCCGAGGCGCAGAGAACGCAGAGATAAGCGCAGAGAAGACGGTTTGAGGCGGAGACCCCCGGCGACAGGCCAGGAGGCGCCCGTCCTACGCTCCGAGCTGGAGATCATGAGGTATTGTGGGAGACCGGTCCGGCCAACGTGCAGACGGTGCAGGCGCGGATCAAGGGCCGGGCACTGGCCTACACGACGGTGCAGACCATGCTCAACGTGCTGCACCGCAAGGGCAAGGTGAAACGCCAGTTGAACGACCGGGCATACCGGTACAAGCCTGTCTATAGCCGGCAGAGCGCGGTGACGCAGGCGGTGGGCGAGATGCTGGAGCGTTTCTTTGGAGGTTCAGCCGATAGCCTGGTGGAAACCCGTCAATTGACCCCGGAGAAACTGGCGGAGATACAAAAGCTGCTGGAGCAGCCCGGAGAATTACTAATCGTTTCCATTTGGTGCCTCCCCTGGTGGTTCCCCTCCGTGGAGGAGACCGGCGGGAAGATCTTCCGTTCGAACGGATAACACCCGGTGGTGTTCGGATAGCGCTTATCGCCGCCCCATCGGATACAGAGGTTGCGAATCGAAATGAGGGGACGATCGAGGTAAACGCCTACGCCCGCCCACATTGCCAATTCTAAGTGGATAGCCTTGCTCGCCACTGATTGCTACAATCCGGGCATGTCAAGACTGTCCCTGTTCGCCATTTCCTTGATCCTCACTCCTCTCCTGCCGGCGCAGGTTCCCGCCGGTCGCGGCGGCCGCGGCAATGCGCCGCCCGCCATCAAATTCTGCGAGGTCGCCCCCGACCGCACCGTCACCTTCCGCCTGCGCGCGCCCGAAGCCACCGACGTCAAGATCTCCGGCGATTTCATCCAGGCCGCCCAGGACCTGAAGAAGGCCGACGACGGCGTGTGGAGCGTCACCGTGGGCCCCCTCGCGCCTGCTATCTACAGCTACAACTTCCGCATCAGTGGCGTCAACGTGCTCGACCCCGTGAACCCCGCCATCAAACTTGGCGAATCCGGATCCTCGTCCATATTCGAAGTGCCCGGCGATACGCCCGCGCCCTACGACATGCAGAATGTCGCCCACGGCACCGTCCACGAAAACTGGTACCAGTCGAAGACCCTCAACGTGTGGCGCCGCATCGATGTCTACACCCCGCCGGGTTACGAGACAGCCAAGGCCACCTACCCCGTGCTGTACCTGCTCCATGGCTCCGGCGACACCGAAAACGGCTGGGTCAAAATCGGCCGCGCCAATTTCATCCTGGACAACCTGATCGCCGCCGGCAAGGCCAAACCCATGATCGTCGTAATGCCCTATGGCCGCGCCCGCCAGGACGTCTATCTCGGTCCCATCCCCCCGGCCACGCAACCCCCCGACCCCAAGGCCTTCGAGAACGACCTGCTTAAGGACGTCATGCCCTTCGCCGAGAAGTTCTACCGCATCTCCGCCAAACCTGCCGACCGCGCCATCGCCGGCCTTTCCATGGGCGGCGGACAGGCGCTCAGCATCGGTCTGAACCATCTCGACATATTCCACGCCGTCGGCGCTTTCAGCGCCGGCGGCGGCGTCCGCGCCGAGGGAATGGAGGCCCAATACAAGGACCTGCTCGCCGATCCCGCCGCCACCAACAAGAAATTGAAGCTCTTCTACATCGCCTGCGGCAAAGCCGACAGCCTCTTCGCCGGCTCCCAGGCGCTCCACGATACCCTGGCCAAACACGACATCAAGCACACCTTCGCCCCCTCCGAAGAGGGCCACGTCTGGCGCAACTGGCGCAACTACCTCGCCGATTTCGTGCCGCAACTCTTCCGCTAGTAGCCGCCCTCCGGCGCTTTTCGCGATTGCGCCTGGGCACATCTTCGGACCGCCTTTGCAGGTGGCGCACCCACGCAAGACCGGCCGATCGACGGCAAGGAAGAACGCCGACTCAGAGGCGAGGGCGATCAGCCTTCATCGATGTGAGCAGCGTCTCCGAAAAGCCAGGAAGGAGTCATTGCGCGCGTCGCCGCATGCGATGGTTCAGGATGCCCCGACATCCCGCCCGTTTTCCTGGTACACGGCCACTCCTACGGGTGGCTGCGTCGCCGGAGCATCCGGAGCGTGCGTTGGGTCCGGCCCGCAAGGGGACACGTACTACTGGTCCGCGTGGCTGCCGAATGAAGAGCGGGTTGCCCGTGACAACCGGGCGGCCGATCGTGGGCACGCTTAACGATTGGTCATTTGCCGGGTGTTCCGGCAACGTGGGCGTCGCACAGTTGGACACGTTCAGTTGGTCCACTCCCACCGCCTCGCACATTACGAAGGTCAACTGCATGACTTCCTTTGGGACAGCTCCTGGGGCGTCAGATGCTCCCGCCGGGTGGAACGGACATCTGACTTCCTCGGATAGCGTGGGCTATGCGGGCACGTGGAAGAGCCGAGCGCCGTTCTCAAAGGGTGGGATCATCTATGTTCCCGTCGAAAGGCAGATATCCGCCGGCGGGGCTTCCGTCCATGACGCCACATTCATCATGTCCCCCGATTCGGGCAAACACTGGTGCAACCCTTACACTTACGCGAACCGGGTGGGAGGCCCCGGTTGCGATAGCAGCAATTGGCAGGCCGACGGCGACGCTCCGAAGTGCGGCGCCACATCATCCAGTACGCCATGCACAAATGCAGCCTATCTGGATGCCACTCACAGCTCGATCATGTGGCAGGCCCTGCCCACGACAGTAGATAACTGGGCTTGGGTCAATTACGCCTACCAGGACGGCCAAACCCCGCCGGCGGGCATCGGCGACGGGTGCGACCCTGCGACGTACACCTGTTTTATGCATCAAGATGGGAGCATCGGCAGAGTCCCCAACGCCAACATCATGGATGTGTCGCAGTGGCAGTACTATACCTGCCCTACAATCACGCAGAATGACCGGTGCGCGGGATCGGATTCGGGAAGTTGGACCTCAACGTTTGCGAATCGTACTTCGATTCGCTACAGTAGCTCAGCGTTCACCTCTTACCCGTTTGGGTGGTCCATGGCCTACCTGCCGGAGTTCCGGGCGTATGTGACAACCACGGCCACGAATTACAATGTACCCTCGGATCAGGCCATCGGTTTCATGTGGGCGGCCAGGATCCAAGGGCCTTGGACGATGGTATCGCAGAGCACCATCGCGAGCGGCGGAAAGTGGTGCGGATATCAACGAAATCAAAATGCGCTTCGCTCGGCCAGCCGGACAGTCTGCGGCGGCAAGGAAGTAGAGGGCAGTCAATGCGCTGCAATGAGCACCACTTCAAGATGTCTGCCAGTAGACCTTCGTTCAGGTGGTGGCCCCGGACACGCGCGATTCGCCGCCGGAACAGGGAGGAGTCCCATTCCAGGTACTCGGCTGGATCGTGCCCCGGTTCCAGAACTTGACTGAGTCGATCCATAAGCAGGGTGAGGCCCCCTCTGAGCTATGGGCTGGAATGACAACGGATCACGGTTTCCTCACTTTCGCGGCATCCAAATTCAGCCTCTTCCCTCTGGCTTCTTCTGCCGCTAATCTGATGAGACCTTTATCAGTCACACGAACATCAAAATTATAACTCGCTTATTAACAAGCACTTTCGCGTTTTCCTCGGCGTTCCCCCAAGGCTTGCCTGACAAAATGAAACCGGATGGCGAGGCTTTTCCACACCGCCTATCACGGTAACGTGGTGCCGGGATTGTCTGACATCGGATTGGAAACCAACATGAGAACCGTTATTACACTGCTAATCGCGTCCTGCGGTCTTGGGCAGGGTCAACACGTCGCCACAGCCACCGCCGGTGGCGATCCGGCGCCGAAGTGGAGAACCTCACGGTACGCCGCAAACGCACGCACGCCCAGATCGGCCGGCGAGGGGAACCTTGGATGTTCCGAGCTTCGCCGCCTGCACTTCGCGACGCGCCAACCCAAAAATGGCTGGAATGCTGGCCTGCGAAGTTTCCGGCGATCAACCACGGATGACGGCGTTCAGGCGTGGTGCGCTATCACGACCGCTTAGATGGTAGACTAACATGCGAACAGTAACTCTTGCGTTTCTTCTCACCGCCTCGCAGGCGTTTGGCGCTTTCACTTACATTGCCAGCACCAGTGGCGGAAATAACCAGACATCCCCATCAATCGATACGACGGGAGCAAACCTTCTGATCATCGTGGTCACTGTGGACGGCGGCGGAACTGGTTTGTCCATCTTCGATGCGATCTCGGGCCACAGCAACGTGTACGCAACGGCGAAATCGCAAGCGGCAGCCGGGTCGTCCTCGACGTACACGTTCTACTGCGTGAATCCGGCGTGGGTAGGACCTGGCCATGTGTTCCATGTTTCCGTGGCTAACGGATACGAATCGATTTACGCGGCCGCGTATAGCGGCGCGGCAAGTTCCCCCTTGGACGCGGTGACGAACAGCGCCTACAATACGGCGAATACGACTATTCAGCCGGGCTCGATCACACCTTCGTGCAGCAATGAACTGGTGATTGCCGGCATGTTTGCCGAGAATGGAACTCCTGCGGTGAGTGGCGCGACGCTGAGGCAAGCCAGGGCAACGGTTGGCGGATCGTGGGGCGGCGGGCTGGCCGACTCGATCCAGACGGCGAAGACGGCTATCAATCCAACGTGGACCGTGTCGAGCGGGCACAATGCCGCTACCATTGTGGCCTTCAAGGCATCGGATAGCGTGTGTACCGGTGCGGCGGCGCCAATACGCCGCAGAGTTATAGTAGGAGGAGAATAATGCGTTTCATAATCGCACTTTTGATCTGCGCGTGCCTAGTGTTGGCTCAAGCCCCAATAGGACTCGGCTCTGGGACGTTGAGCCCCGGGTTGTTGGATCTGTTCGATTGGTATGGCGCAACCGCCAGCGGTTGCACGGCTGGTACCCGTGGAATGTGTGTCGGGCACGCCCCGCTCGGCGACACCATTTACTTCTCCGGATGGTTCGCCAACGCGAGTCTGCTGCCCGTGACAACCGGGCTCCCGGTTGTCGGGACGCTGAACGATTTCACATCGAAGACGTGCAGCGGAAACCTCATGGTGACGCAACTTGCGGCGTTTAGCTGGACTTCGCGTAATGCCAGCAGCATCTATGAGATCAACTGCATGAGTGGCTATGGGTCCGCTCCCGCCGCTACCGACGCTCCCACTGGGTGGAAGGGTCACTGTACCAGCGGGGATGACGGTACTCAGGGATGCTCATGGAAATCGCGTGCGCCTTTCGTGCGCGGCGGATTGCTGTACTTGCCGGTAGAGCGACAGATCCCGACCGGGACCACGTCCATTCACGACGCTACCTTGATTGTGTCAGCGGACGGTGGGCAGACATGGAAGAATCCCTACACGGTGGCCCACGGTGGCACCGCATCCGCGACGGGGGACGCGCCCTTGTGCGGAGCGGCGTCGAATGCCAGCGGCAACCCGTGCACTGGCGCGTCCTACCCAGGCTCGATCATGTGGCAGGCAATGCCATTTGCGGCGAGCCAGTGGGAGCCTGTACAGTATGGCCAGGACGGCGCAATGCCGACAGGGATCAATGACGGCTGCGATCCCACCACATATACCTGTTTCATGGCCGGAGAGCAGGAGGCCACAATTGCGAGAGTGCTCAACACGGACCTTCCCAGCCTGGATGTGACGAAATGGCAGTACTACACCTGCCCCGCAATCACCGATACGTACCGCTGCCCCGGCAGCGCGTCGTCAAGCTGGACTTCCACTTTCGCCAATAGAACCCAGGTGGCGCGGATGCTGATCCCTACCACGTCCAAGTACCTGCCGTGGAACGCCGTGTTCGGGATCGCTTATATCAAAGAGTTCAAGTCTTACCTGATGACCGGATATCAGAATCGCGGGCCGGGGACCACGGCTGCCGCGTTCGCTTGGGCGCCTGCCATCCAAGGCCCGTGGATCACGACACTGTCGGTCCCGACGGACGATGCCGCACTTCCAACCACGAGGCTCTGGCCGGGGTTCATGTCTCCATCGTTGGCCCTGGGGTATACCGTGGTCAGCACGAATCCTCCTCACGTGAAATTGACCACGGTGCAGGACAGCCCGTATTACTCCAGCCAGACCACTCCATTCTTTGGGCAATGGGACTTGGTTCTTGGCCGCACTCCGATGTGGCAGGGTGGCGACAACCCGCACTATAGCAGTGTCTTCGGGTACGCCACTAATGCGGGTTACGTCCTTTCGGAGAGCCACGCGCCAGGCACGATACCGCGCAAGAATCTGCTGTGGGCATTCGATTTCTACGACCATGGTGGCGATACTACCGCGGCTGGGATGATTGGATTCCACGACATCGCCAATGGAACGGCGTTTCTCATGCCCTGCTCGGGGTTGACCTGTAACGAGTTTAATGCCGGTCAAGGTAACGTGTTGGGATCGTATGGTGCCCAAATCGTGGATGGGGGATATGGCCGCCAGATGCTCACGACGCAGCACGAAACCCCGGCGACTATGGCCAGCGGACTTACGCTGTTGAACGCTCCGGCCGCCGTGCAGGGTAACGGAACGTTCACGGTTGGGGGTGTGTTCCGCTTTGACGGGACCACGTACAACAATGCGCCACTATGGATGTTCGGGGACGCCAGCGGCAGCAACACAGAGGTTGCGCTCAGCTATTCCAACTACACTGGTGGCCCGCTCGAACTGGGGTGGGGTGTCAACGCGAATCGCTGGCGATACACCAGCGGCTTCACGATGGTAGCGGGCAACTGGTACTTCATCGCCTGTACGGTTCAGGCGAACGGGGCTACGCCAATCGGTCACATGTGGATGGGGGTTGGAGGGGCGCTGGTGGACCAGATCGCGGGAGTGCCGCGAACGTCAACGGGCGGAACTCCGACGCAGACGCCGAACGTGTCGGCTTCGCCTCTCATCCTGGGCATGGAGCCTGGACAGACTCATAGCGTGAATGCCTCCTACGCAAGCCTGTTCCTGTACGGCCGTGCACTTGGCCAGGCCGAAGCTGGGTTGATGTACCGCACCGTGAAGACGAAGATGGCTGCACGGGGAGTGGCGGTGCAGTAAAAAGAGAACCAGCATGGAAGCTGCCAAAGTGGGAGTGATTGGTGGCGGAGGTGGCGTCGGCGGGGCATCCCTGCGAAGGTGGCACGGCACGGCCGTTACCGCGGCTCGTGCTGGACGCCGGCGGGTATGTCGAGTTGGCGCTCGTTGCGAATCATGAACTGGTAGTCGCCCGACCGGCCGATGGTCTTGAAGTGCGTCAGGATGTAATTCGCCAGGGGCCATCCCCGGACATCGAGTTTGCCGCGGTTCCAGAACTCGACGCCACTCGGGTGGTAGACCGCGCAGGCGTCGGGGTGCCGGGAGAAGTCATCCACGATGATCTGCTGCTGGGTGGAAGAAAGCGTGTACATCCAGTTGTCGTAGTTCAGCGGGCCCGGCGTTTGATGCACCGGGCCTGGCAGCGGCTTGCCGCTCCAGAAATAGAGGCTCGGTATTCCGGGCAGACCCACAAAGGTGTCGCAGTTTTGCCGCAAGCGGGCCACCAGCCAACGGTAATCTTCCGCTTCCTGCTTCTCTACATGAATTCGCTCCGCCCCCGGCATATCCAGAGGCGTGAGCGACGCGTAGGTCTGTTTCGCCCGGTAGGCGAGCGCCGGATAGGCCAGTGCTACCGCGGCCAGGGTAACGGCAGCCGCCAGGCGGGAGAATCTTCCCACCATCAGCGCGATCCTGGCCGGCGTGAGTAATGAGTGCAAACCATCGAGCAACGCAATAGCCGCCACCAGAACCAGTAAGACTCGCAGGAAGTAAGTTTGGCTGCCGGCAATCGGATAGGCATACAGCGTTTGCAGCACCGCCGCGGCACAGAGCAGAATTCTCCCGTGAGCTTGCCGCGGCGGCGTATGATCCGCCTGGCGGCACAACAGCAACCAGCAAAACGGAGTTACAAAACCGAGCAGAAGGTCCGGCACAGCCAGGGCGCTCAGTAGTCCGGTTCCGCCAAACAGGACTTGGAACGGCGGGAGCAGCCGATCGACGCTCCTTTGTCCGCTCCGCATGGCGCCAGTGACCAGGATGGCAGATCCCAATCCCGCCATCGCCCACACCATCCAAATCCTGCCTAATCTCACGGCCGTATACCAGGACCCCTGGTTGATATTGATCCTGACGTGATCCAGAACCAGGCTGTTCAGGGTAGGCGCCATAGGCACACCTTGCCACATCAATACCAGAAGGACCAGCGCGAAGATGACCGCGAAACCGGCTGCGGCCACGAGACACTCGCGAAACGAAAACGTTCCGGCCCGGGCAAAACCGGACGCGCCGGCCAGAACTCCTCCGATCGCGGCGGTGACAACGAGACAATACGCCTGCGTCGCCGGATCGTCCAGGTGTACCCGCATCAGCGCCAAAGGTACGAGCAGCGTGCCGCCGCCCACGGCGAATCTTGCGGTACGCCACAACCAGCCTGCCGGCGCCTGAAACAGCAGGGCCAGCGCCACCGCCAGAATCGCGAAGATGCCGATGTTGACCTTGACCAGCGTCAGGGCGGCGGCGACGGAGCCGGCCGCGGTCATGGCCAGCCAAACATACCGGCGGTTCGCCGCCAGGAGTCCGCTGACGGCCAGGCAGACCACCAAGAGCATACACAGTTCCTGGGGATGGCCCGGTTCATTGACGAAGAACGCCAACATGCGGAACACCAGAAGATGTGTGACCGATCCCGCCGCCAGCGATTCTGTCAGCCGCAGAACTATCCAGGCGCAAAGCAGGGAGCACAACAGCGTCACCGCCACCGAGGTGATCCGTACCGTGTTGTGGTTCAGGACCGTTCCCGTGGCAGACCGAAGCAGCCAGTTGTAGAAGTAGTACACCGGACCGTAACCGGAAGAGATATCTTCATACAGCCTGGCGCCGGTGAGGTATTGCCTCACCGTCATCATCATGGTGCCTTCGTCGTCCCATCCGGCGAACCCTGAGAACATTCGGTAGTACGCGGCGACCGCGGCGGGCACGGTCAGAATCGCGAACCACACGGCGGTCCGCGCGGCGGACGGAAGTACCACAAACCGTTTTACGCCGGAACGCGTCATCGATCACTTGCCCCGTAGTTTTCGGTAGACCGGACGATGTAATGGGGGCGGCGGCGGCCGACCTGTAAGCCGAGCCAAAGATACTGGCCGACGATCCCGAAACCGAGGCTCGTCAGCGCGCCGAAAGAGAGGGTCGCGAGCACGATAGGAGTGTAACCGGGCACCTCGATGTCGCCGCGCAGCTTGGCCACGATCACCAGAATGCTGGTGGAGACGGCCAGCACGAGCGCGATGGCTCCGGCGTAGAGCAGCAACTGGATCGGCAGGTCCGTGAAGTTGAAAATACTGTCCAGGCTGTAGCGCAGCTTCTTGCGCAACGTCCATGCGCTCTTGCCCTCGCGCCTCCGCTGGCGCTCATAGACAATGTACTCGCGGCGATAGCCCACCCAGAACAGGAGCGCGATCAGGTTGGAATCGACCCCCTGCAACTGGAGCAGGTGATCGCACACCTCGCGCGTGCATCCGAAGATATCGACGCCGCCCTTGGGGATATCCTTGATCACCAGTTTGCGGTAGAGGAACCAGAAGATCTTGGAGGCGATTTCGGACGGCCACGGATCCGACCTCCCGCCGCGAACTCCGAAAACGATATCGGCCCGGCCGGCGCCGAGAACTTCGAAAAATTGTAGCACCAGTTCCGGCGGCTCCTGCAGATCCGCCGCCATCACCGCCAGGCAACTGCCGCGCGCTCTCTCCAGGCCCGCCGCGATCGCCGCGAAACTTCCGAAATTCCGGCTCAGCGAGAGCAACTGCGCGCGCAACGGCAGCCCAGGCAGCCGCTCGCGCAGGATCTCCAGGCAGCGGTCGGGGCTGCCATCCACCACGAAGACCACTTCGAACTCCCCAGCCACGCGGCTCGCCAGCTTCACCAGTTCGGCGAGCAGGCGATCGAGGTTCGCCTCATTCTTGTAGACCGGGATGACCAGGGAATACATTTCACCTCGCCTCCGTCACCGTGCCGCCTTTACCAGTTCCCGGAATTCGGAGTAATCCCGTATGTAGCTGGCAGGGTCATATTTGTCGGACGCGAGCACCAGCAGGACGGCGTCCTCGGAGTATTTGTACTGGATGCCCCAGACCATCGGGGGCAGGTGGAGACCGATGTCGGGGCTGTCCAGCACGAACTCCTGGCGGAGGGTTCCGTCATCGGCCACTACGTGACAGCGCCCGTGTACGCAAATCAGAAACTGGTGCAGCGCGCGATGCGCGTGCTCGCCGCGGATCTCCTTGCTGGCGACGCCGTAGACCAGGAAGTAGCGCTTGACCTCGAAGGGGATCTGGTTGCCGGTCTCCCCGAAGCTCAGATTGCCGCGCAGATCGTACACGTGCGGCAGGCGATGCAGGGTAACGCCCGCCACCCGGGTTGCGCTCAAGCCAACTTCTGCGGGCGTGGTTGACACAGCTCCCGCGGACACCGAGCCCGCGCCGTCGTACCCCACGATGCGCGCCGGATTCCCGGTCACGATGGCCATCGGCGGCACATCGCGGGTGACCACGGCGCCGGCGCCCACCATGGCCTTTTCCCCAATCGTGAGTCCCGGCAGAATGGTGGCATTGGCGCCGATCGACGCGCCGCGTTTGACGAGGGTGCGCGCGTAGCGTTCGGGGTGCTGCCCGCTGCGCGGAAAGGAATCGTTGGAAAAGGTGGCGTTGGGGCCGACGAATACGTCGTCCTCCAGGGTAATACCGTCCCAGATCTGGACGCCGCACTTGATGGTGACGCGATCTCCAATGCGCACGTCGTTCTCGATAAAAGTGTGGTCGCAAATGTTGCAGGCGGCGCCGATCGCGGCGCTGGGCAGAACGTGGGCATAAGCCCAAATACGCGTGCCGGCGCCCACCGAGGCGCTTTCGACGATTGCCGTTTCGTGTTGGAAAAAGCCTGCGTCAGTCAATGGCGGCCTCTTGCGGGAGGGCGTGCAGCGCGCTGGTTATGGCGGAAATCTCGCCGTCCTCCAGTTCAGCATAACAAGGCAACGTGAGGATTTCGCGGGCAGCCTGCTCCGTCACCGGCAGTTGTGCGGCAGCCGCCGAGGTTCCCCGTGCCGCTTTCTGGAGGTGATCGGGCACCGGGTAGTGAATGTCGGTCGCAATGCCGCGAGCCTTCAGCGCGGCGCGAACGCGATCGCGCGCCCGGCTGCGGATCACGTACAGATGCGCGACCGAGCTTTCGCCAAAATCCCGGGGGCACTCCACGGCCTGTCCCGCCAGGGCCGCCGAATAAGCGGAGGCGATTTCCCGGCGGCGGGCGTTCCAGCCGTCGAGGTGCGGCAGTTTGGCCCGCAGGATGGCGGCCTGCATCTCGTCCATGCGGCTATTGCGGCCATATTCCGAGCATTGATACTTGCCGCTCCATCCGTACTGGCGGAGCGATTTCACCCTTTGCGCGAGCCGCTCGTCGTTGGTGGTGACGGCGCCGCCGTCGCCGAGCGCCCCCAGGTTCTTGGTGGGATAAAAGCTGAAGCAGGCCAGCGCTCCCCAGCTTCCGGCCTTCTTCCCGCCGATGGCGGCGCCGTGGGCTTGCGCGCAATCTTCCACCAGCGGCACGGCCGCGCGGTCGGTGACTGCCAACAGAACGGGCAGATCCGCCATCCGCCCGTAAAGATGCGTGGCGATGACCGCGCGCACGGCGGGGGTCAAGCGGGCCGACAGATCGGCAGCGGACATATTCATCGAGGAGGGGTCGATATCGATGTAGAGCGGTTCGGCCCCGGCCGCGCGGATGGCGGTGCTGCTGTATCCGCCGGCATTGGCCACGGTCGCCACGCTGTCGCCAGGGCCGATCCCCAGGCTGCGCAGGGCGAGTTCGAGCGCGTCCGTGCCATTGGCCACCGAAACGCAGTGCGCCACGCCGCAATACGCCGCGAATTCCACTTCAAAGGCGGCGCACTCGCGGCCCAGGATGTACCAGCCGCTGGCCAGGACGCGATTCACGCTGCCGGCCAGCTCGCCTTGAAGGGCTTTGGTCTGGCGCAGCAAATCGTTGAGGGCGACCGGTTTCGGAGGACTCGTGCGCACGGAGTCCACATTATAACCTGGGGGCGCGCGCCGGCCTGATTCCGTTTAGAATTTTCTCCGCAGAAATTCGACAACGACATAGCCGATGAGCGCAGCCGTAATGGCAATCGCAAAATTGCCAGGCGTCAGAATGTCTGCCACAGCCCAAGCCAGGCCCATGTCCTGTCCTTTCCCGGACCGCGCGAATTCACCCATCAGGAGGTTGGAATAAAACAGAAAGACGATGAAACCTACTTCGATCATCGCCCGCCAGATGGCCTTCTTCATTATCGGAAGTCTAGCAAACCGGCGGCCAACTTACATTTCAGACGCTACCCGCCGCGAAGTCCCGCCCCGGTTCGTGCGAGAATGATAGGGTCAGACATACGATATGCCGATAAGGCGTAGACACGCAGAATCACGCTGACTATGGCAAGCATACTCGAAGGTATCGGTTCGCCCCGGCAGGTACAGAAGCTTTCCCTTTCCGAACTCGAACAACTGGCGGCGGAAATACGCGAACGGCTGATCACCGTCCTCTCCAACAACGGCGGACATCTTGGCCCGAACCTGGGCGTGGTGGAACTCACCATCGCACTGCACTACGTGTTCCATACGCCGACGGACAATTTCCTGTTTGACGTGAGCCACCAGGCCTACGTGCACAAGCTGCTGACCGGACGCCAGGACCGGTTCCACACCATACGCACTCCGGGCGGCTTGAACGGGTTCATGCTGCGCACCGAAAGTGCGCACGATTGCTACGGCGCGGGGCACGCCGGCACGGCGCTCTCGGCGGCTCTCGGCATGGCTGTCGCCCGCGACAAAACAGGCGGCAAGGAACACGTAGTGGCGGTGGCCGGAGACGCGGCCTTCACCTGCGGGATCACCTACGAGGCGCTGAACAATATCGCCCACCACACCAAGCGCATGATCGTGGTGCTGAACGACAACGAGTGGTCCATCGACAAGAACGTGGGCGCGATTGCCACCTACCTCAACAAGATCGTCACCAGCCCCCGGTTCGGCTACCTGCACGACCGCGCCGGAAAGCTGGTCGAGAAGGTGGGCGGCGCCTCGGCCCTGCGCATGGCGCGCAAAGCCGAAGAGGTCGCCAAAGGGATGCTGTGGCCCAGCGTGATCTTCGAGGAATTGGGGTTGAAGTACTTTGGCCCCATCGATGGGCACGATATCGCCACGCTGATCAAGACCTTCGAGTTTCTCAAGAAGCAGGACCGTCCGGTGCTGCTGCACGTGCTCACCCAGAAGGGCAAAGGCTTCGAGCCGGCCTTGCAGAAGCAGAAGAAATTTCATGGGCTCGGCCCTTACGATCCCGAGACCGGCGAGACGAAACCGCTGGGCCGCCGCACCTACTCCGAGGTGTTCGCCGATACCATGGTGAAGCTGGCCGACTCCGATCCGAAGGTGGTGGCCATCACCGCCGCCATGCCCAACGGCACCGGTCTCGACCGCTTCCAGTCGCATCATCCGGACAAGTATTTCGATGTGGGGATTGCCGAGGAGCATGCCGTCCTGTTCGCCGCCGGGCTGGCCGCCAAGGGCTTCAAACCGTTCTGCGCCATCTATTCCACTTTTCTACAGCGCGCCTTCGATCCCATCCTGCACGATGTCTGCCTGCAAAACCTGCCCGTGGTCTTCTGCATGGATCGCGGAGGACTCTCCGCCGACGATGGCCCCACGCACCACGGTCTTTTCGATATCAGTTATCTGCGCGCCATTCCGAACCTGGTGCACATGGTTCCCAAAGACGAAGACGAGCTGGCCGACATGTTGTACACGGCCAAGCTGTGGAACGGCCCCATCGCGGTGCGCTATCCGCGCGGACTGGGACCGGGCACGCCGGTCAAGGATGTTCCCCGCGCCATTGCCATGGGCAAAGCCGAACTCTTGCAGCACAGCGATAACGACCGGGTGGCCATCTTCGCGCTGGGCGCGCTGGTCCCCATGGCCGAAGAGATCGCCCGCAAGCTGGAAGGCGAAGGCATCGCCGCGGCGGTCATCAACGCCCGCTTCACCAAGCCCATCGACGTGGAGATGGTGGAGTTCTTCGCGGGCACGGTCGAGGTCATCGTGACGCTGGAAGACCACGTCCTGCGGGGAGGGTTCGGCAGTGCCGTGCTGGAGGAACTGAACACGCTGGGGCTGACCACGCCGGTGGTGCGCATCGGCTGGCCGGACCACTTCATCGAGCACGGAAAGCCGGATGATCTGCGCGCCAAATATGGGGTCACTCCGGAAGCGGCGCTCGAAAAGCTTCGTCCTTATCTGAAGATCCGCCAGCCGCAGCCGGTGTAGCGCCGCGCCCTTACCCGTGATTGGCTGAAAACCACCGCGGCGGTGCGCTTGCACCACGCTCCAACCCTCCCAACAGCGGGAATCGCCGCATTTTGAATAGTTTGGCGATTGGTCCGTAGAATGCATTAAGGCTGGTCAGGAGGAAGCAAAAATGAAAACCACACTAGGAATACTGGCAGCGGCCCTGATCGCTGGAGGCACGATGTTTGCCCAGCCGCGGGTTGCCATCGGAGTCGGCGTCGGAGGCTACGGCCCGGGTTATTACCCGCCTCCCGCTTACTCGCAATACATGCCACCGTGCCCCGGTCCGGGCTACGTATGGCTGAATGGCTACTGGGTCCCTCGCGCCGGCCGCAATGTCTGGGTCGGCGGATACCCGGGTCCGTACGCCGGCGGCTATCGCGTTGCCCCGCGCTACATGGCCCCGCGCTATTACGGCTCGTATCGCGGCCGCGGTTACTCCAACGGCTTCCGCCGCTAACTTCGGGCGACCGCGCGCGCTTGCCCGGCCGAGGCCCCTACTCCGGCGGCTGCCGCCAATCCTCTTGTAGCCCCGTCTACCTTGTTGTCAGGGCCTGCGAGAGGTAGTGCTTCCAGCCGCCGAAGCGGGTGATTTCGGTGGCGCCGGCCACGGCGTACGGTTCGCAGACGACGGATTTCACCGTGGTGCCGTCATCCAGGACCGCGTTGCCGATGCCGAGGGGCGCGGGCACCCCGGCGACGAAGCCGGCGAACTGGTATTCCGGCATCGCCCAGACCTCCACTTCGATTCCCGGACCGCGGAACTGGGGGTCGCGCACCAACCCGGGCCTGGGCGGCATCGTGCGGTCCAGCGCATACAGACGGTAGCCCGGCGCGGTGCGGCAAGCCTTGATCAGTTGGGCGCGGCGATCGGTGAGTTCGTGGTTGAGCGGCTGCCCCCAGAGGTGGGCGCCCACCACGGCCACCGCGATGCACCCGGGCGGGCAAGCTGCCAGATCCAGAACGTCGCCGGGCACCGGGGTTTGCGCGCGGTGGAAGCGGTCGGCGAGAGAGAGCAACGCTTCCTCGCTGAAAGCGGGAGCGATCAGCGACACCCCGAACGGCAGTCCGTTGGCGCGCACGCCCGCCGGCACGGCGACCGCCGCCAGATCCAGCGGATTGACGAAGCTGGTGTAATAGCCCAGGTTGGCATTCAGTTGGAGCGGCGTCCCGGCCGCCGCCTCGTGCGTGTAGATGGCTCCCGTGGTGGGTAACAGCAGGACGTCCATGCGTTCCCATTGGGATTCCGCGGCGCGGCGCAGATCGCGCAATTGGTATTCGGCCGCAAAGGCATCCACCGCCGAGTAGCGCCGCGCGCCTTCGACGATGCCGCGCACCACCGGGTCCAGCCGGTCCGCGTGCGCTTCCAGAAACGCGCCCATGGCGGCGTAGCGCTCGGCCACCCACGGCCCCGCGTCGAGCAGATCGGCGGCCGCGCGCAAGAGGGAAAAATCGATCTCGATCCTGCGCCCACCCAGCGCTTCCATGCGATCCACCGCCTCAGCGTAGAGCGCGGCGGCGGCATCGTCGCCGAAGAATTCGAGCTGGCCAGAGGGCGGCACGCCGAAGGAGAATCCGCCGGTGAGCCACGGCGCCGCCTCATCGCCCGGGCGCGGCGCCCGGGAGAAACCGTCCTCCGCGTCGAACCCGCGCGCCGCGCTCCACACCGTGTGCGCGTCGTCGCAGGTCAGCGACAAGATGGAGACGCAATCCAATGTCCGGCAGGCGGGCACCACGCCGCGCGCGCTGAGCACGCCGCGCGTGGGTTTCAGCCCCACCAATCCGTTGCAGGCGGCGGGCACTCGGCCCGATCCCGCGGTGTCGGTGCCCAGGGCGAAGCTGGCCAGCCCCGAAGCCACCGCCACCGCCGATCCGGAACTGGAGCCGCCCGAGATGTAGCGCCCGTCGAAGACGCTGGAACAAGCGCCGTACGGCGAGCATGCGCCCGTCAGGCCGGCGGCGAACTGGTCCATGTTGGTCTTGCCCAGCGGGATCGCGCCGGCATCCACCAGCGCCTGCACCACCGTGGCGCTGCGTCCGGGTTGATACGCGTAGGCGGGGCATGCCGCCGTGGTGGGCAGGCCTGCCAGGTCGATATTGTCCTTGATGGCGAAGGGGATGCCGTACAGCGGGCGCACCGGGCCTACCGGGTCGCGCTCCAGCTTGCGGGCGCGCGCCAGCGCCTTCTCGCGCGCCACCACGGAAATCCAGACCGGCTCGAGCGGCTGCGCGTGGATGCGGTCATAGATGGTCGCGATGACGTCCGCCGGCGTGGCTGCGCCCGTTTTGTACAACCCGCGCAGGGACCCCAGATCGAGCTTGATATCGCCATGCATCTTCATGACTCCTGACATAGTGTCGTGCTTGCCCTGGCGCCGCCTTGGACAGTCGCCTCCCACAAAATGGGCATGCCGCTCAGGGCAATGTCTCCTCTGTCGAATTGTCCCGGGGAGCAATCGAAACCGGGCGGGAACTACGCGGCAGCGGGAGACCCGCGGCAGAAATCCACCGCGGTTCGGCGCAGGGACACGTCAGGCGAAATGTTCGCGGGACCATCCCTGCGTCAAGTCGGAACCAACATTACGGCCAGTATGGCAGAGGCCGCTCCGGGGAGCGAACAAAAAGATTCTATGGAGCGCATCAGCGATGCGTGGGGCACGCCTGCCTACCGGAACAGCTTGGGCAGGATGGCCGGGAATGCGGGGATCTTCGCTGCCGCAACTCTGGAATGATAGGTGTTCTTGCGGGCCGGCGCGTCTTGCGCGTGCACCGGACTCGCGGCGGACAGCAGGGCGGTGACAACGAATATCAGCGATGCTTTCATGTCGATTCCCGGCTCATCGTAACACTTCGACGTGGGTTATACTGATTGCCGACCATGAAGAAACTAGCGTTGTTTGTGCTCGCCTCAGCGGCCGCGTTTGCGCAGACGTCTTCACCGGAAGGACTGATCGCTCTTGCCCGCCAGGGCCCGGCCGCGCCCGGCTTGCAGGATCGCATCGCCACGGTGCTGTCAGCGCACGGCGGCAACACGGTCTGGGGCCAGGACTATCTCTTCGTCTCCGATTCCCCCGCGCCGGTAACCATTTCCCTCGACAATCAACCCGCCGTCCCCATGGCGCCGATCCCCGGCTCCACCTTATGGATGCTGCTTCTCAAGATGCGCACCGGCGTCACCCATTCCTTTCAGTATTACGCCGCCGGGAAACCGCTCGGCGCCCGCGGCGACGCCATCGGCTACAATCCCGATTCCTACGCCAGGCCCGGCGTGCCGCACGGCAAGGTCAGCGAGAAGCTCACCATCGTCAGCAAGCTCTACGACGGCATGAAATCCGACTACTGGGTCTACGCTTCGCCCGGCGTGGACCCGGCGGTTCCGGCGGCGCTCATGGTCTGGCAGGATGGCCAGGGCCTCATCGGCGATTACTCGCGCAGCCGGCTCTTCACCGTCACCGAAAACCTGATCGCCCAGAAACTGCTGCCGCCGATGGTGTATGTCATGATCTCGCCCGGACAATCGCCCGACGGCCGCGCCCTGCGCAGCATCGAGTACGACACGGTGAGCGACCGCTACGCGCGCTTTCTGATGGAGGAAGTGCTGCCCGAGGTGGAGAAGACGTACAAGCTGCGTCCGGACGGCTACAGCCGCGCCATCGGCGGCGAATCCTCCGGCGGCATCTGCGCCTTCAACGTGGCGTGGCTGATGCCCGATAAGTTCAGCCGCGTGCATTCCGCGGTGGGCAGTTTCACCTCCATTCAGTGGCGGCCGCAGGAGAAGCTGGAAGGCGGCAATGTGTACCCGTTCAAGGTGCGCAAAGAGCCGAAGCGCAATATCCGGGTGTGGATGAGCGATGGTGCCGACGATCTGGAGAACGACCACGGCTCCTGGCCGATGCAGAACATCCAGATCGCCAACTCCCTCAAGCTGAAGGAGTACGATTTCCACTTCCGCTTCGGCACCGCCGCGCACGGCGGCGCGCAGGCGGGGCTCGATCTGCCGGAATCGCTCACGTGGTTGTGGCGCGATTACGACCCGAAAAAGACGGCGCAGGAGTTTCGTATCGAGCCGGCGGAAAAAGAGAAGCCGCTTTTCCGCGTGACCATTGCGAATCGCGATGCCTGGTAGGAAGGCACCGTGCGCCGCCGGCCCTCGCGCCCACCGCACTGGTTCCGCTCTCCGTCCACATTGGAGCGCCTTCACAGGATGAACAGGATGCGATTGCGTCCCGGATCCTCGCCTCGCTAGCCGGCGAGGACGCCCGGAAGACGCGCTTTGCCGGGAAACGCGATGTGATCCGAAGTCGAAGATAACATCGCCGCGCGTCCGCTGCTTCCCTCGACCGGCCGAATCGGATACACTCGTGAATTCCAGGATTGACAGGAGGATTTGCCCAGTGTCCGTTCCGCGCGTATGGATTCGCCGTCTGACTTACCTCAGTTTGGGGCTGGCTGCGCTGGCGCCGCTGGCATCGGCCCAATCGCTTGCCCCCAAGTTGTATTCCGCGATGCGCTGGCGCACCATCGGACCGACGCGGGCCGGGCGCGCGCGGGCGGTGGCGGGATCGCCGAGCCAGCCCAACGTGGCCTATATCGGATTCGACAATGGTGGCGTGTGGCGCTCCACCGACTATGGGTCCACCTGGACGCCGATCTTCGATAACGAATCGACCGGCTCGATCGGCGCCATCGCGGTGGCGCCGTCGGACCCCAACACCATCTACGTCGGTACGGGCGCGGGCATCATCCGGCCCGACCTGGCAACCGGCGACGGCATGTATAAATCCACCGACTGGGGCAAGACATGGACGCATCTGGGGCTGCGCGATTCGCAGATGATCGCCCACATCGATGTCGATCCCGGGAACCCGAACCGGCTGTTTGTCGCCGCCCTGGGACATCCTTACGGACCCAATGCCGAGCGCGGCATTTTCCGCTCCACCAACGGCGGCGCTTCCTTCGATAAGGTGCTGTTCAAGGACGAGTACACCAGCGGCAACGATGTGCGCATCGATCCGAAGGATCCCAACATTGTCTATGCCGCGCTGTGGCAGCAGCAGCAGGGATTCATGGAGAACGGGGCGTTTGCGGGTGGCAGCGGCGGCATCTTCAAATCCACCGACGGCGGCACGAACTGGCGGCAACTGACGGCCGGGCTGCCGGCGGTCACGCAGGCGAACCTTACCGTGTCGCTGAGCAACCCGAGGGTGGTGTACGCCATGGTGGCGGGCGCGGTGGCGGGCGGCGCCAATGCCGCTCCGGCGGCGGGCGGACGCGGCGGGCGCGGCGGCGGAGGCGGCAGCGTGGGACTATACAAATCGACCGACGGCGGCGAGAATTGGGCGTTGGCGGCGCGGGGGCGTTCGGCCGATCCGCGGCCGCTGGCCCGCATCGGCGGCGGCGACCTGCCCACCATCACCGTGGACCCCAAGAACGACAACGTGGTCTATAGCTGCTCGGTGGTGATGTGGCGCACCGAGGACGGCGGCCTCACCTGGTCGGCGGTGCGCGGCGCGCCCGGCGGCGACGACTACCAGAAGGCCTGGATCAATCCCAACGACCCCAAGATTCTGTTGGTGGTGAGCGACCAGGGCGCGGTGATTTCGGCGAATCGCGGCGAATCGTGGAGCAACTGGTATACCCAGCCGACCGCCGCCATGTACCACGTGACCGCCGACAACGCTTTCCCGTACCGCCTCTGCGGCGGCCAGCAGGATTCCGGGTCGGCGTGCGTGGATAGCCGCGGCAACGACGGCGAGATCACGTTCCACGATTGGCATCCGGTGGGAATCGAAGAGTACGGCATGGCCGCTCCCGACCCCAGGAATCCCGATCTGGTGTACGGCGGGAAGGTGACCGTCTATAACCGTGTCACCGGGCAGAAGGCCAGCATCACGCCGGGCGGCGGAGGGCGCGGCGCCGCGACTGCGACGGCTGGACGCGGCGCCGCTGCGCCAAGCGAACCGCCCGCGCGCACGGTGCGCACCCAGCCCATCATCTGGTCGCCCAAGGATCCCAACGTGCTCTTCTTTGCGACCCAGCGCGTGTGGAAGACCACCAACGGCGGCCACAGTTGGACCGCCATCAGCGGCGATCTTTCCCGCCAGACATGGGAGGTGCCCGCCAATGCCGGCAAGTATGCCTCCACCGTGACTCCGGCGCCGGCAGGCACGGTCACCGCGCTCGCGCCTTCGCCCCTCGACGTCAACGTGCTGTGGGCGGGCACGGGCGATGGCCTCATCCAGGTCACCACCGACGGCGGGGCGAAATGGAACAACGTCACCCCGCCCGGCGTCAAAGCGTGGACGCGCATCTTCAACATGGACGCGGGCCACTTCGACACCAGGACCGCGTACGCCGCGGCCAATACCCTGCGGCTGGACGACATGAACCCGCACTTCTGGCGCACCCACGATGGCGGCAAGACCTGGACCGAAATCGATAACGGCATCGCCGGTGGCGCGCCGGCCAACTCCATCCGCGAAGATCCGCGCAAGAAAGGTCTGCTCTATGCCGCCACGGAGACGCAGGTGTGGTTCTCCATCGACGACGGCGACAACTGGCAATCGCTGCGCCTGAACATGCCCGCCATCTCGGTGCGCGACATCGCCGTCAAGGACGATGCCTCGTGCCTGTGCTCCGACCTGGTGGCGGGCACCCACGGCCGCGGCTTCTGGATTCTGGACGATGTGACGCCGCTACGCCAGGCTGCCGAGGCCGCCGCCGCTTCCAAGGCCTATTTGTTCAAGCCGGCGACCGGCATCCGCGTGCGCTTCGCTATGAACGATCCCACGCCGTGGCCGCCGGAAGTGGCCGCCGGGGAAAATCCGCCGCCCGGCGCGCTTATCGACTACTATCTGCCGGCCGACGCGGGCGAGGTGAAGTTGGAAATCCTCAACCCGCAGGGGACGGTGATTCGCAGCTATTCCAGCAAAGACGCGGTGCGCAGTCCCGACCCGGCTACCGATCCGGCTGCCTACAACAAGATTTGCCAGGAGACGCCCACGGCGCCCGATTGCGGCCTGCCGTTCTACTGGCCGGCGCCGCCGCAGGTGCTCGGAACCGGCGCCGGCATGCACCGGTTCAGTTGGGATATGCACTACGATCCGCTTCCTGGCGGAGGCGGTGGCGGGGGACGCGGCGGCGGTGGCGGCAATGGAGCGGTGCCGCACCGCACCTACTCCGGCGTCAATTCGCCCTGGGTGGCCCCGGGCGCGTATTCCGTGCGCTTGACGGCGGACGGGCAGAGCCAGACTCAGCCCATCACCATCAAGCTGGATCCGCGGGTGAAGGCCACGCCCGAAGTGCAGCAGATCTTCACCCTGACGGCGCAGATGGAAGCCAGGGCGCGGACCGCCCTCGCCGCGCACAAAGAGGCGCGCGAGCTGGCGGCCAAGGTAAAGGCGCGGCCGCAATCGGCGGCCAATGACGCGCTGCTCAAGCAGATCGATGAGATCGCGCCGGCCGAGATTCCCACGGGCGGTGGTGGGGGTGGTGGTCGCGGCGGCCGCGGCGGCTTTGGCGCGGCCGAACCGGCGCCGCCGCCGAACCTGGCCAATATCGCCGGTCAAATGATCGCCGCCGTGATGGGCATGCAGGCGTCGGAGATGCCGCCGACGGCGGCGCAGCTTCAGGCATGCAGCCAGCAGGCAGGCGCCTACACCGGGCTGATGGCCAAATGGGCCGCGCTGAAGGCCAAGGTGAGCCCGCCGCCCGCCGGGGTACCCACTGGGTCCGCTGCGGTGGGGCATTAACGGTCGCGCGAGGTGCGCCGGAGCGAAGCATGGAAGGAATATCCCGATGAGGGCCGCGATTCTGAGTTCGCCCGGCAGCATCCTGAAAAGCCCGTTGGAAATTGGCCAATGTGCCACACCCGAGCTGCCATCGGGTCACGTCCTGATCCGCGTGCGGGCTTGTGGAGTTTGCCGGACCGATCTGCATATTGTCGAAGGCGAACTGCCCGAACGGCGCCGGCCGTTGATTCCCGGTCACCAGATCGTGGGTGAGATTGCCGGCGGATCTACACCGGATCTTCCAGCCGGCGCTCGCGTGGGTGTCTCCTGGGTCGGCGGCACCGATGGAGACTGCCGGTATTGCCGGCGTGGTGACGAGAACCTTTGCGACGCGCCCACGTTCACCGGCTACACAGTCGATGGCGGCTATGCCGAATTCGCCGTGGCGCGCCGCGATTTCGTATTTCCGCTGCCGGCGGCGCTCGACAACCTACAGGCTGCGCCGCTTCTCTGTGCCGGCATCATCGGTTTCCGCAGCCTTCGGGTGGCGGGGGTCCAACCAGGAGAAGACGTGGGGCTGTTCGGCTTTGGAGCGTCGGCTCACCTGGCGATTTCCGTCCTGCATGCGTGGAAGTGCAGGGTGTACGTGGCGACAAGGGGAGCTTCGCACCGCCGGTTAGCCGCCTCGCTGGGAGCGGCCTGGGTTGGCGGCGAAGGGGATCGGCCGCCTGTGGAGCTGGATCGCGCCATCACGTTTGCTCCGGCCGGCGACGTGGTGATCGGCGCCCTTGCGAGTCTGCGGAAGGGCGGCGTAGTGGCGATCAACGCGATCCACCTGGACCGCATGCCGGAATTCGACTACGATCGCCTGCTATGGGGCGAGCGGCAACTGCGCAGCGTGGCGAATA
>Ga0182030_10004822_pt1 | contig 28806 bp, 25 predicted proteins | sample 812S3MmetaG_FD_121299 | JGI IMG/M metagenome (GOLD analysis project Ga0182030, IMG submission 121299) | Permafrost microbial communities from Stordalen Mire, Sweden - 812S3M metaG (Illumina Assembly) | ecosystem: Environmental > Terrestrial > Soil > Wetlands > Permafrost | place: Sweden...
AGCTGCATTTCGTTGAATTTCTGGAAAGCCCGCGAAGGCCCGGGCCTAAAGGCCACGATATTTGGCTATCTTTCAGGGGGTTAAAACCCCCTGCTCCCTCCGGAATTTCCGATCTGCAACTGTAGCTATCTTTCAGGGGGTTTAAACCTCCTGCTCCCTCCGGAATTTCCGATCTGCAACTGTAGTGTTAAGAAAAAGGCACCTCGTACCGATCCACAAAGGGCACTGCGATTGTGGAACCGCTCTCAAGCCGAAAATCAAAATCGGCTCTACCGCGCGGGCTGAACAGGCTGCGGAAAAAGGCCTTGGATGAGAAGAGTTGGACCATTCACTTTTGCAGGGGCTGAAGCCCGACATTGATTTTCCGGGCTTTATCGGCACGCGACCCAGAGGGTACCCCGGTCATGCCCTGTTACAAAGCCATAGGGAATTGCCGTTGCGATGAGTTTTTCCGCAGCCTGTGAAGCCAGTACCCTTCAATGCATGGTTTCTGAACAGGTTCTCAGAGCGCGGCGGCCATCTCCGCCAGCTTGGCAACGGTGTTCATGTTGCGCGCTGTTCCCGCCTTTGCGCAGGGAATCTTGAGCTTGGATTCGCCCACGCCGTCCGCGTAGAAGACGAAAATCTCCCGCAGCCCCGGCGCCAGCAGCTCATTCGCCTTTCCGGAGACTGCGGACAGCGCGTCCGCGGGCGGAGCTTCGTCGAGAAAGATAGCCAGCGTATGGTGGTTGGGCCTTTCGGGGAAGGGATTGGCAGCCAGCACGGCGGCCATCTCCGCGGCGCTGCGGACCACGACGCCGACAGGCTTGCCGGTGTAGGCGGCCACCGCGGCCTCCAGCATGGCCTTCACCCTGGCTTCCGGCTTCGACGACTTGAAAACAACGTTGCCGCTCGCGATATAGGTCCGGACAGATTTGAAGCCCAGCTTCTCGCACAGGGCTTTGAGCTCGGTCATGGGCAGCTTGCCGGTTCCCATCACGTTGACTGCGCGGAGAAGGGCGACGTACGCGGGCATGATCCCATTTTTACACCGCCGCGGCCAACCTGGACTGGGCCAGCCTGGCCTGATCGCTGAACGCTGGAGGGCGTCCGGTTCAATCGGCGCGGGCGCCAGCCGCTTCACCGGACTGGCGTTTCCCCTGATCGGAGCCGCGGTGAACACGAAGTTTCACAACAGCGAAAATGATTCCCGAAACAACCACGGCCACAAAAATCCAGAGTAGCGGTGTCGACCATTTCTCCAGCGTTCCAGACCACATGCGGACGATGCGGCGCCCGTACCTGACGGCCAGCCAGGAGACGAACGTGTAACGCAAGATGCGCGCCGAACCGAAAGTGAGCAGAAACGAACTGCGGGAGACACCCAACGCACCGGACGCGAGCAGGAAAGGGGCCAGCGGAATGGGCGGGGGCAGAAGGGGCGGGAAGAAGACAGCCAGAATGGGGTGCCGCTTCACCCACCCGACAATGCGTTTCAAAATCCTGGCCGAGACCCAGCGCTCCAGCGCCGCCTGACCGCCCCGCTTCCCGATGCCCCACGTCGTATATCCCCCGATCAGGCTGCCGGCCACGGCGCTCGAGGCCAGCAGCCACGGATTCCCGTTGTGAGAGACCAGCCACAACAGCAGCAGATCAGTTGAGCCGGGAAGGGCCAGGGGAACAATCGAAGCATCAATGGCTGAGATCAGGAACAAACCCAGAACCCCGAGGTGGGCGGCCCAGGAGAGCAGCAGGGCGTGATGGGCGGCGGGGGCGAATGTGGTCACCCATCATTTTGACTCATTTTTGCCTGTGCCCGCTGGCAGGCGGGATGAAAAATCCCAGGGGGCCGCAATATAAGCTAGGTGCAGCCGATGACTTCCCTTCCCCTCAAGCCGCCGGCGCGCGGCATGGAGGCATTCGCCTCCCGCGACTTCCGGCGCTACCAGCTGGCGCGCGTCGCCGTGGTCCTGGGCGCCGAGGCCCAGTCGGTGGCCGTGGCCTGGCAGGTCTACTCCATCACCCATCGCGCACTCGACCTGGGCTACACCGGCCTGGCGCTGTTTTTGCCCGGCCTCTTGTTCATCCTGCCCGCCGGCCACGTGGCCGACCGCTTCGACCGCCGCCAGGTCATCCTGGTCTGCTACGGGTTGCAGGTGATCTGCACCACGGCGCTGCTTGCGCTCACCCGCACCGCGCCGCACAGCGTGCTGCCCATCTATGGCGTGCTGTTGTTGATCGGCACAGCGCGCGCCTTCTCCGGGCCGGCCAGCTCGGCGCTGATTCCGCACCTGGTTCCGGAGCAGCATTTCGTCAACGCCGTCACCTGGGGCGGCGCCATCTGGCAGTTCTCCAACATTACCGGCCCGGCGCTGGGCGGCATCTTGTTCACGCTGCCGCTGGCGGGCATGGTGGCCGGCATCTGGCCCGCGGCGGCAGCCCTCGAAGGAGCAGGCATTGTCTACGTCTTCACGCTGGGCACGCTGGCCTGGTTCCTGGTGCTGGTAGCCAGCCTGCACGTGCGCCCCGGCCGCATGGAGCATCGCGCCGCTTCCATGAAGGTGGTGATGGCGGGATTCCAGTACATGATCCACTCCTCGCTGCTGCTGGGGGCTTCGTCACTGGATCTGTTCGTCGTGCTGCTGGGCGGCGCAACCGCGCTGATGCCGATTTTTGCCCACGACATTCTGCACCAGGGTCCGCGCGGGCTGGGCCTGCTGCGCGCCGCCCCGGCCGCCGGTGCACTGATGATGAGCCTCACCATGGCGCGGTTTCCGTTCCGCCGCCGTGCCGGGCTGCGGCTGTTTGTCTGCGTGGCCATCTACGGCGCAGCCACGGTGGTGTTTGGACTCTCGCACAATCTTTGGCTCTCGCTGGGCGCGCTGGCCCTGGCCGGTGCCGCGGACACCATTAGCGTGATCATCCGCGGCTCGTTGCTGCAGCTGGGCACGCCGCCGGAGATGCGCGGCCGGGTGAGCGCGGTCAACTCGCTGTTTATCGGCGCGTCGAACGAGCTGGGCGAGTTTGAGAGCGGGGCGACGGCGCAGTGGTGGGGCGCGGTGCGGGCCACGGTCATTGGCGGCGTGGGCGCGCTTGCCGTTGCGGGGCTGTGGGCCGCGCTGTTTCCGCGCCTGCGACAAGCCGACGAGCTGACAGCCGAGGCGCTACGTCCGCCCCCAGCCACTCCGGTACGGGACCCGGCGCGCGCATAGTGATCGAATCACGAGTCAGGCGTTAGCGCGTCGATTGCGTCTGCATGCCGCAGGCCTTCAGGATGGTGCTCGTGCGCCATAATGCAACGCCCGGCCTAGCCTTGTCGGCGGCCATGATCGAGTTGTCCAGCCCACCGGCCATCATTGATCCGTCCGAACTGAGCGATCCGCTTTCGCTGTAGAGGATTTGGGACGTGCAAGTCCGACCGTCCTGCACATTCCACACCCAGAGCCTTCCCCCGCTGTGTCCAAAGACAAGCCCAGACCCAGGATCGAAAGCTGCAAATCCTCCTTCTGACGGGTTCCATTTAGGAAGCTTGCCGAATCGCTGGCTCGCGTATAGCTCGCCAGTGCTTAACCGTACTGAGACAAAGCTGTGGTCATCAAAAGGATCGCCGTATATATAACTGTCGGCATGTGTATCCAACGCAAGCGGGCCTGCGGACTTTGTAGGGCGCGGAAGTTCTTTCTGTACTTTCCAGCTTTGCGTATCCCGAACGATAATCCTATCCTTAAGCGTGGTAATCATCGTTCGATCATCGGCTGAGATGACCGGGGACCACTCTCCAGGGTATTTCGCCACCTCGCTCCCGGTAGAAGCATCGAATACGAAGGTAAACGGGCCGTTCTCGGCTCCCACGAGAGTGGCGCCGTCCAGGCCGAAGACGAGCGAGTGGACCGGGGGATTGCCGATTTTGATGCTTCTGGCCAGCTTGCCGTCCGCCACGTTCCAGATCAGGATGCTCTGGTCTTGTTGCCCGGCGGTCGCAATCAACTGGTTGTCCGGGGAAATCGCGACCGCATTGACAATCCCCTGGCCGGTATCAATTGCGCGTAGAAACGATCCATTCGCAGTTCTCCAAATGACAACGCGGCCAAAGTCCTTACCAGCCACGAGCAGACTATTATCCCTGCTGAATGCCAGCGCATTGATGGTAGAAGGCGTTCCCACGCCCGAGCGGATGATTATCGCATTCCCTTGCAGTTCTACACCGCTTTTCGGCTCTTTGTGCTTCGAGTCATACAAAATTGCATCGGGGCTGGGAAATGAAGACTGTGCGGCAACATGCAAGCATGGAATCGCTAACAAGGAGGCGGCGAACAACAAACCTTTCGGTTTCATGTGGGAAGGCTACACTCCGCAAATCCTCCGCGTCAAAATCGTCGATGCTTACATAGCTCGCCCTTGCTTTACACGCCGCCCTTGCCGAGCAAAATTCCGATCCCATACGTGACCGCGCCCTCAACCGCGCCAACAATCGTCATCTCGAAGCCCGACGACCACCAGGAGCGCACCGTGATCAGCGACTTGGCCGCGCCCACGGCAAAGTGGGCGGCGAGCGAGATCACCGCAGCCGCAATCACCGCCTCAATCCCGCTCATGAAGAAGAAAGGAATGATCGGAATGGATGCGCCAATCGCGGTTGAAAGCGCGCCGGAGCTGGCCGAGACCAGCGGATTGCTCAGCGCTTCTTCCGACGATCCAAGCCGCTCGCTGGCCAGCGCACGCAGCAGCTGCTCCGGGTCGCTGGCGATGTGGTTCACCATGTGCAGCGCGTCGGCTTCCGGCAGGCCCTTCACCTGGTAGTAAAGAGAGAGCAGCTCGCGCGCCTCGGGGCCGTTCATCTTGATGGCTTCGCGCTCGCGCGCCACCTCGGCCTGGTAGATTTCGCGCTCGCTCTTGGCGGCCAGGTACGCGCCGGAGCCCATGCTGAGCGCAGACGCGATCATGCCGGAGAGCCCGGCCAGCAGCACATACTTGCTGTCGCCGGCAGTTGCGCCGGAGACACCGGAGACGATGCCGAAGATAGCGCCAAGCCCGTCGTTCACTCCGTAGATGGCGTCGCCAATCCACGCGCCCGGCTGCTTGCGGCCCTTGGCGCGCTTGGCCAGCAGCTCTTCGAGAACCGCCTTCGGGTCGATCTTCGGCGCGCCCGCCGGCGGCGTATAGTGCCCGCGCAGCAGCGACCCCAGCTCGCGGTAGTGGTCCTTCTCGTCCTCAATTACGTGGTCGAGAATCGCAATCGACCCCTCGTCGCCCAGCGCCTTCAACTGCTCGCCGTAGGTGGCAATGTGGCGGCTTTCCTCAATCTCCAGGCGTCGCAGCGCCATGCGCACGCCGCCGGCGCGGTTGGCCAGCGAATCGGCCTCGCCGCCGGGCTTGCCGCGGTAGACCGGCTCCGCGCCGCCCAGCTCCAGGATGCGGCCGTGCCACAACTGGGCGTGCTCCCACTCGGCGTTGGCCAGGTGGCGCAGCACCTGGGCGCGCACCGGCTCGGTGTCGCGCTCGGCCAACGTCAGGTAGGTGTGATAGGCCTCCACTTCGGCTTGCCAGTTTTCATTCAGGGCTGCCAGGACCTTTTTCAGCCTTGCGCCCGTCAGCGTTGCAGTGGCCACGTGGGTCTCCTTGCTTTCCTTTGAGGATAACGGAACTCGGCTGTCCGCGGTAGAGTTCGGGTGTCCCGTCTCAAAAGTCGATGAAAAAACAACCGCGGATCCTTCGACTCACCACCCCCAAGCGGAAGAACGCTTGGGGCCCCTTTCGCTCAGGATGACAGCGCTGCTTTTAAAAAACTTGGGAGACGGGACACTGGCAAGGCACGCCGCGCGCTCCATGCAACGAATGTCTGCGCGCTTCCCCGCCGGGGGGCTTCCCGTATAGTGTTGTGTGCAGCAAAAGGCCGGATTCCAGACGACGGCAAACCAGCCGCCCCGGAGTCCGGACGGCCTTCTTCGCGCCCACGCGGGCCGGAGACGCACCGGCAAGCCCTTACCGGGCGCAATTTTGTTGGAAGGAAGCGGGGATCGACTCACCATGGCGGCACAAGGCAAACAATCAGCGGCGCTCACATCGCCCGGCTATCTGGTCCCGTTCATCACGGTGACCGCGCTGTTTTTCATCTTCGGGTTCATCACCAACCTGAACATGGCGCTGGTGCCGCACCTGCGAGCCATCTTCACGCTGCCCTATGGATGGGCGATGCTGGCCGAGTCGGCCTTCTTCCTGGCTTACCTGGTGTTCTCCTCGCCAACCTCCAAGCTGATTGAGAGCATCGGCTACAAGCGCACCATGGTGGTGGCGCTGTTCATCCAGGTGGTCGGCTGCCTCCTGTTTGTTCCCGCAGCCAAAATGGTCAGCTTTCCGCTCTTCCTGACCGCGGTGTTCGTAGTCGGCGCGGGCGTCACCGCGTTACAGACTTCGGTGAATCCCTACGCCTCGATTCTTGGCCCGGAAGACACGGCCTCGATCCGGCTCAATCTCGCCCAGGCCCTCAACTCCATCGGCGGCACCATTGCCCCGCTGATCGCCGGCGCGTACATCCTCTCTGACCCGGCCAAGCTGGCCACCAAGGCAGCCGTGGCAGACACGGTGCGCGTACCCTACATTCTCATCGCCGCCGGGTTGCTGCTGCTGGGCCTGGCCATCGCCTTCATGCATCTGCCGCAGGTGGTGCAGACGCAGCAGTTCCGCCCCGGTAAAGAGGGCGACCCCGTTCTCAGCCGCAGCATTCTCAGCTACCGGCACACGGTCCTCGCCGCGGTGGGCATCTTTTTCTATGTGGGCGTGGAAGTGGGCCTGGCCTCGATCGCGGTGAACTACTTCAGCTCGCAAGGCATGAGCACGGCCAAGACCGCATCGTTCCTGGTCTCGCTCTACTGGTTCGGCGCGCTGGTGGGCCGCCTGATGGGCGCCGGCATCATGACCAGGGTCAAGGCGGGAAAGCTGCTGGGCATCTTCGGCTTTGCAGCGGCCGCACTCATCACTCTCTCCATGTTTACCTCCGGCTGGGTCGCCATCGGCACTCTGGTGCTGTGCGGCTTCTTCAACTCTGTCATGTTCCCCAACATCTTCACCCTGGGCATTGCCGGCCTGGGGCCGATGACCAGCAAGGGCTCGGGCCTGATTATGACGGCCATTGTGGGCGGAGCGGTGATTCCCTGGGCCATCGGCACACTGGCAGACAGGGTCGGCATTCAGCACTCGTTCGTCATCCCGGTGATCTGCTACCTCTACATCGCGTATTACGGACTCTGGGGCTCGAAGCCCACGCGGACAGTCACCGCCTAGATTGGCTGTTGATTGAAGGGCCCTCCGGCGCGCGTTGGAGGGCCTTCGTACGTTTTGGCAGCCAATGAGCGTCTTGCTCGTCGCGTATCAAGGTTGTTCCTGCATTCTTAACCAGCGGGTTCAGGCCGCAAGTACACCCTCGATCGTGAAGAGCCGCGAAACCGGCCGTAAGGCACGGTCTTGGTATTTCGATTGACAGGAGTGTCCACGGGTTGAAATCGTGGGCAGATGGTTCACAACGTGGCTCTGGTTCTGGGTGGTGGCGGGGCTACCGGAAATGCGTGGGAGATCGGTATCATCGCAGGCCTGGCCGAAGCTGGTCTCGATATGACAGAGGCCGCCGATCTGGTGATCGGCACCTCGTCCGGCGCAACCGCGGCGGCGCATGTGCGTAGCGGTATACCACCGGCCGAACTGTTGGCCTCGGTGTTGTCTCCGCCGGTTCGACCGGTGGGACAGAACCGGGAAACGCCGCCGTCCCTGCCGATGGCCACGGTATTCGAGCGGATGAGGACCATCGGCGGCGCCGCCACCTCGGCAGCCGATCTACGCCGTGCGATGGGCGCGTTCGGGTTGGAAAGCGATGCCATCTTCGGACCCGCGGCGGCGGAACAGCGGCGCGCGCTGGTCGCCTCCAGGTTGCCTCGCCAGCAATGGCCGGAGAGGCCGATGATCGTGGTGGCCGTCAACGCGCATACCGGCGAGCTGGCTGCGTTCGACCGCGACGCCGGCGTCGACCTCGTAGACGCAATGATCGCAGGCACCGCGCTGCCTGGTCTTGCCCCCACGCACGACATCAACGGCACTCGCTATATCAACGGTGGTGTGCGCTCCCCGGAAAACGCCGACCTCGCCGTGGGCTATGCGAACGTCGTGGTGCTCTCGCCGTTTGGCGGACGAAGCGGGACACTACCCGCAGGCCAGTTCGAGGGTCTGCGCAAATTCCCGGGCGCGGACCTGGCGAGCCAGGTCGAGGGCCTGCGCCAGCAGGGCAGCCGCGTCGAGGTGATCACACCGGACGCCGATTCCCGAGCCGCAATGGGCACGAACCAGATGGATCTGGCGACCCGCATCCCCGCCGCCCGTGCCGGCTTCGCCCAAGGCAAGCTGGAGGCGACCCGCATGACGTTCCTGTGACGATTGCACGCCGACGCCCAGCGCTACACAGTCATCTGTGAAGAGCCCCATAACGCGATGGCGACCCAGCATCCTCCGGGCGCCGACGGTCCGCCGCGCTTTAATCGGTCACCCTGCGCAAACGGAAAACGCGGTAAGATGGGTTTCGCTTCCAAACGACCTACCACATGCAACCCCAAAGAAAATCGCGCTCCCAGCGCCTGCTACTGGCAGGCATTACGGCGCTCTTTGTCCTGCTGCTCTTGCTCCGTCTGTTCGTGTTTGCGCATGGAACCGGGCGGCACATCCGCCGGTCGACGGGACCGCGGGAGTCTCCCCTCCATTTCGCAGAGAGACGCGAAACGGAGGGGGCACGGTGGATTGTGGCTGGGATTACTCTTTCCCCAGCCCAATCCGCCACGCCTTGATGAACTTCCAGTGGATGTAGACGGAGTGGTTGAGGTGCAGGATCAGCCCCTCGCGTCCATCAAGAAATCCAAGCCGGAAAAAGTAGTTGTAGACGAACGTCGCCGCGGGGTTGAGCACCGCGTTCCACACGAACGCCGGCCAGGAGCTGCTGACGCGCCCCTTGGCGGCCAGCAGCTGGGCGATCTCGTTGCTGTAGCGGTTCATGTGTTCGAGATAGATGCCCATGGTGGGGTAGGCGTAGTGCAGCATGTCGCCCTTGAGCTTGCCCTTTTCGCCGGCGAACTGCGGCGTCGAGTGCGGGCCGACGCCTTCACTTAATCTTGCTGCCCCGCGGCGGAAGAGCCTGAGCTTGTGGTCGGGATAAAAGCCGCCGTGGCGGATCCAACGGCCGAAGTAGAAGTTCAGCCGCGGAAGCCAATACGCGTTGAACTCGGGCGCGCGGCCGTCGGGGCAGGCCAGCAGCTGGCGAATCTCCTGTTGCAGCTCGGGCGTGAGCACTTCGTCGGCGTCGAGCAGCAGAATCCAGTCGCTGGTGCACAGGTCGAGGGCAACATTCTTCTGCTCGCCGTGGCCGCCGAAGGAGTGATAGGTTGTCTTCGCGCCGAACGACTGCGCGATCTCGAGGGTGCGATCGCGCGAGCCCGAGTCGACGAGGATGATCTCGTCTGCCCAGCGCACGCTCCCGAGCGTGCGAGGCAGATTGGCCTCCTCGTTCATGGCAATCATGGCTACGGAAAGCGTTTGACGCATCCATGGAAGAATACCGCAGGCGGGAAGAATACCGCAGGCGCCTCCAGCCGGGCACCGCTCGCGCGCCGAATGTGCAGGCCACGGCGCGGCCATGGTAGAGTGAAAATCCACGGGGGGCAGCGCGGGATGGCGACCGGAGTCGAGCTGGCGGGGAACGGCGAAACCATCGATCTGCAGCAGCAGGTGGCGCGTTTGCAGGCGCTGCTTGAAGCCAGCCGTCAGGTGCACTCGACCACCCGCGAAGAGGATGTGCTGGAGCAGGTGCTGCGCATCGTGGTGCGCGAGCTGGAGATGGCCGGCGCGACCTTTGCCGGCACCGGGCTGGCTTACGGCGACGCGCCCGCGGAACACGCGGAGGGATTGCCGCGCTATGCTCTCGATGACCGCGACGGCAAGCGCATGACTGAGCTGGTGGTGGCGCCTCCAGGCGGCCGGGAGCTGACGCTCTACGAGGCTGACTTTCTGGAGGGCCTGTCGCTGCAGGCCGCCGTGGCCCTCGAGAACGCGCGCAATCACAAGCGCAACATCGAATTTGCCCGCGTGCAGCAGGATATGGAAGCGGCGCGCATCATTCAGCGCTCCCTGCTGCCACAGCAGCTGCCGGAGATTGTCGGCTACTCGCTCGGCTTTCGCTCCGTGACCTGCTACGAAGTGGGCGGCGACTACCTGGACATTGTGGAGCAGCCTGACGGCAGCTTGCTGATTGCGGTTGCGGATGTGGCCGGCAAGGGACTGGCCTCGGCCATTGTGTCCACCAGCTTCCGATCGGCCTTCCGCGCCATGGCGGTGACCGGAATGCCGCTCGATGAGCTGGCCACGCGCATCAACCAGCAGCACTGGCAGGAGGGCGAAGAGTCGCGCAGACGGTATGTGACGGCGATCTTCCTCCGGCTGCATCCGGACTCGGGCGAGGTGGAAGTGGTGAACGCGGGCCACAACCCTGGATTCCTGGTTGAGCCGGGCTCGCCGCCCCACCAGTTTGAAGCCGCGGGCACGCCGCTGGGTCTGTTGCCGGGCATGCGCTACTCGATCGAAAGGCACGGATTCAAGCCGGGATCGAGACTGCTGTTCTATACCGACGGACTTACCGAGGTGTTCAGGGGAGATGAGGAATTTGGCCCTGAACGTTTATTGGACAAATTTTCCATGTGCCCATCCCAGAATGCGGATGGTATTCTCGATGCATTGTGGACCACCCTTGAGGAATTCTCGCAAGGCGGCCCGCAGGCAGACGACATGACTGCACTGGCACTGTGCCGGTGGGAGAGCAATCCGGAGATGCCGGCATGAGCGAAAGTAAAACCACGAACGTCGAGGTCCGGCTGCCCTCGCGGATGGGCTTTGAGAAAGTCGCCATGAGCACGGCCGCCTCGGTGGCCAAGCTGATGGGCTTCCGCGATGACCGGGTCGAGGACCTGAAGACGGCCGTGGCCGAAGCCTGCATCAACGCCATCGAGCATGGCAACCGGTTCAATGAAAAGCTCTCCGTGGGCGTCATTCTGTCGGCCGGCGTCGACTCCCTGGAAGTGAAGGTCATCGACGACGGCAAGGGCATGAAGACCCAGCCTGCCAGGCCGGACATCGACCGCAAGATGCACGGCGAAGAAGATCCCCGCGGCATGGGCATGTTTCTCATTCAGGCGCTGGTGGACGAGGCCGAGTGGGTAGCCGGCTCCGGCGGAAAGAGCAGTTATGTCCGGCTGGTGATCCGGCTGGATAAAGACGCAGACTAAGGAACCTCTGAACGAGCCGATGTTTTGAAAGGGCACGGCTTGAGCCGTGCCACAGAAGCCGGAAAATCCACGGGGCTTTAGCCCCTGAGGGAACACAGCCCTCGCTCAAATGACTTATTCAGAGCTTCCCTAACGAAGAAGAGAATACGGAGACGATCAATCGTGCAGAGCGAAACCAAGTCGCATGTTGACCAGCTTACTTCCCCCGCCGGACACCCGGTAACCGTCCTGCGCTTCGAGGGAGATATTGCCAGCACTTCGAAGGAAGCGGTTCTGGGCGCCTACCAGGCGCTGCCCAAGGCCACCGTCAAGCTCATCCTGCTGGACTTCACCAAGGTGGATTACATCAATTCGAGCGGCATTGCGCTGGTGATCCAACTGCTGATTGAAGCCTCGAACTCCAGCCAGAAGGTCTATGCCTACGGCCTTTCGGCGCACTTCACCAAGGTCTTCACTATGGTGGGCATCACCAAGTACGCCGGGCTTTTCCCCACGCAGACCGAGGCGCTGGCGGCGCTGTAAGCGGGATTGGTTTCCCAAAGGGCCCAAGGCTTCGACATTAAATCAACGCGTGCCACCGGCAACGCTGGATGTGGGCTACCATTGAGTCAATGAGCCCGGTAACGGCAGAACTCGGTAACCTGGCGTTGGACTACGCCCATGCCAGAGTTGGCAAGGCGTTGATTCTCCATGCCGATTGTCTGGAGTGGCTTGGTCGCATTCCGGCTGGATCGATCCATGGGATTGTTACTGACCCGCCCTATGGCGTGAAGGAATACGAATTCGACCAGATTGAGAAAAGAGCGAACGGGAACGGGGGGATTTGGCGCATTCCGCCTTCGTTCGACGGGGCAAATCGCCAGCCGCTTCCCCGCTTTACAGCCCTGAACGACCGAGAACGGAAGCAGCTTTTCAGATTCTTCACCGAATGGGCAAATGCTGCGACTCACGCATTGCTACCCGGCGGGCACGTCATCCTCGCCTGCAATTCCTTTCTGGCCCAACTGGTTTATGAGGCCCTGGTTGAGGGCGGGCTCGAATTCCGAGGCCAGATCATCAGGATCGTTCGCACCTTGCGAGGCGGGGATCGACCAAAGAACGCCGAGGCGGAGTTCCCCGGCGTATGCTCACTCCCTCGTGGTGCATATGAGCCCTGGGGGATCTTTCGCAAGCCCCTTCCTGCGGGGATGACTGTGGGCGAATGCCTGCGAAGGTTTGGTACGGGGGGCTTTCGCCGCCTTCCTGAAGGGTTGCCGTTTTCTGACATCCTGGATATTGGTCGAACGCCAAAAGCTGAGCGAGAAATTGCTCCGCATCCGAGCCTCAAACCGCAAGCGCTCCTTCGTGAGTTGGTTTGGTCGATTCTGCCGCTTGGGGAGGGTGTGGTTTGCGACCCCTTTATGGGGTCAGGATCGACTGTCGCCGCTGCCGAAGCGCTTGGCTACACCAGCATCGGTGTAGAGAAATACGAGACCTACTACAAACTCGCGGCCAGCGTCATCCAGCCGCTATCTCGGGTGTCTGTGGAACGCGATCAGATTGGCTTAGGCTTCGACTGCTAACCCTGGCGCTTTATATATCCAATTCTTCGTCATTTTCTCGTAGCCCGAAGGCAGGACAGTAGCCGTAATCGTTCGCCGACTCGTCGCACCTCGCCCATCGAATTTCCAGTCCTCTTTCTGCAACATATCGCCATAAACTGCCAGGAACCGGAAGCAGGCCATTTTCTTCCCCTTGGCGGCATCCGAAGGCCGGCCGCTCTCAAAAACAAAGACCATCAGCCAGGCATCTTCCTGGTTGTGTCCTTGCCATCCCCGAAGATAACGAGATGCCTTCACTTCAATGCCATCGGACCCCGCGTGTTGAGCTGCATTCCTCGGGTATTTGCCTGCGGGAAGTAGATCGGGATGGCCGTTGTGATAGGCATTCTTTGCAATCGCGGGGCAATGTTTCGGAAGATTGCTGGTAATGAACTCCCCCACCATACTACTGAAATTGGCAGGCATGAGCATGTCCTCCAGCCGCTCCATTTTCTTGAGAGCAAGGGCTGTGTTTGCGGTTTCGAGGAAGTCAGTAAAATCCACCATGGCATGGAAGACATGTTCAACTGAAACGCCGTACGGAATCCTGGCATCGGCGTTGAAGTTCTCAAGAATAGGCCGTTCCGGCTTACAAAAGGTGAGGTCGAATTGCCCCTCTCGCATTATTCAGTCCTCTCCGATATCGAAGGCTTGTACGGGCCAAGAATGCCTGCCGAGATGCGACTAATCAAGAACTAAATGCGGGGGGTTATATGATCTCTCAACACTTGCGGGCAGTTGAAGTCGTCGGAATATACAATGCCCCTATGAACCTCGAAGCAATCCAGGCCGCACTGACTGAGGCCGGCTTTGACGGCTGGCTGTTCTACGACCACCACCACCGCGACCCCATCGCCGCGCACATTCTGGGCCTGGACCCCAAGGCGCACATCACACGGCGCTGGTACTACTACGTGCCGGCCGCGGGCGAGCCGCGCAAGCTGGTGCATCGCATCGAGCAGGGACGGTTGGACTCGCTGCCCGGCGCCAAGGGTCAGTATTCAAGCTGGCAGGAGCTGCACGCCGGCCTCGATGTTATGCTCTCGGACGCGCGCCGCATCGCCATGCAGTACTCGCCCAACAACGACATCATGTATGTCTCCATGGTCGACGCGGGGACGGTGGAGTTTCTGCGCGGGCTGGGCAAACAGGTCGTCAGCTCGGCCGACCTGGTGAGCCAGTTCGAGGCGGTGCTGAGCGAGGAACAAATCGCCAGCCACGGCGTGGCGCAGGGGTCCATTGATCGCATTCTGGACGAGGCCTGGCGGGAGATGGGCCGGCGCTTCAGGCCCTACCTGGGCGGCGTGGGCACGCTGACGGAATTCGAAATGGTGAAATGGCTCTCGGAGGCCATGCGCCGGGAGGGCCTGGTGTGGGAGAACGGCCCCAACGTGAGCACCAACGCCAACAGCTCCGACTCGCACTATGAGCCCACCAGGGAGCGCTCCGCGCCCATCCACGAATACGATTTTGTGCTCATCGACATCTGGGGCCGGCTGGACAAGCCAGGCAGCGTCTTCTACGACATTACCTGGACCGGCGTGGTGGGCCGCGAGCCGAGCGACTGGGAACAGAAGGTCTTCGAGACCGTGCGCGATGCCCGCGACGCGGCGATTGCGGCAGTGGAGCAGGCGTTTGCGGCGGGCCGGCCCATCCGCGGGTTCGAGGCCGACGACGCGGCCCGCGCGGTGATTGACGCAGCCGGATTCGGCAAGTTCTTTACCCATCGCACCGGGCACAACATCACCGAGGAGATTCATGGGCCCGGCGCGCACCTTGACAACCTGGAGACCCACGACGAGCGGCGCATCCTGCCGCATACCTGCTTCTCCGTGGAGCCGGGCATTTACCTGCCCGAGTTCGGCGTGCGCAGCGAGATCGATATGCTGACCGCGCCGGGCAAAGCGTGGGTGACGGGCCGGGTGCAGCGGGAGCTGGTGAGGATATAAGGCAGGGAATAGGGAATAGGGAATGGGAAGGGCCCGGGATGGCGGGAACCGGAGCCCAATACGATATAGTCAAGAAGGAATGGCAAATCCCCAGGACAAGAAGAATGCGGCGCAAGGCGGATTTATTTATCTGCCGCTGATAGCAGGTTGGCTGGTGCCGGGCGCGGGACATTTTCTGCTGCGCAAGTGGGGCCGCGGCGCGCTGCTGTCCGTCTCCATTCTGGCCATGTTTTCGATAGGCATCGCCATGCAAGGCAAGCTCTACGCCGGCGCACACGACATTCTGGACATGCTCGGCCTGGCCGGCGATCTGGGCAACGGCCTGCTCTACGTAGTCAGCCGCGCCGCTGGCTGGGGCGCGGACCAGATCACGGTGACCAACGGCGACTACGGCACCCGCTTCATCGTGGTTGCCGGCCTGTTGAATGTGATTGCCGCCGTGGACGCGCACAATCTGCGCACCGGGAGGAAGTCCTAGTGTTCCATCCCTCCCATTTTGCCGCGGTGGTGCTGTTCGCGCTGTTCGCTTCAGTGGTCTTCGGCATCACCCAGCGCGACACCCCGCGCCGCATGACCCGCTACGGCATTTATTGCTTTGTGCTCTTTGTGGGCGCGGCGATTGTGCTCAGCTGGCTGATGTTCCTCATCGCGCGATGAGCGGAACTCTTGCCGGATAATTGGGCTCGGTGCTTTCCCACCCTTGCGACAAAAACAAGAACATCGCAAGGATGGGGCACCCAGGGTTTGTCGGCTCCTCAATAAATCCCGACGAAAATCAGGCAACACGCCCGCGCTGCCACACCGCGGCGTCGAACGTGTGCGCGTACGTGTAGCCCTCAGAGAGATAGAGGTCAATGGCCGCAGTATTCGACTCGGTGACGGTGAGCGAGATCTCGTCCGCTCCGTGGCGCATGAAGTGAAAGGCCGCAACCTCCAGCAGCATCCGCGCCAGGCCCAGGCGGCGGTAGCCCGGATGCACACAGAGCTGGGTGATGTGGCCGCTCTGCTGGCTCACCCGCGAACCCAGCACCAGCGCAACCAGCTCGCGGGTGGCTTGATTGATCACCACGTGCGACACCTGCGGCGCAAACACTCCGCAGCCCGCGTAGCGCACAATGTTGTGCAGAAAGCGCTGCGATCCGTGGATGGAGCGGTACTGGTCGTTGATGACGCTGTCGGGATGGTCGCGATAGGCGTCCGAGATCAGCTTGCCGGCCGGGGCCAGGTCGTCGTCGCGCCAGGGGCGCAGCTCGAGGCCGCGCGGCAACTCCACGCGCGGCTGGTTCCAGAGGCCGGCGAGCGGCTGCACCATGAAGAGGCGGCGAAAAATCTGAAATCCCGCCTGGCGAAAGAGCGCGGAGTGAACCCCCGAAGGGTGCAGCAGAAGCTGCGACTCCACGCGGTCCACCTGCGGCGAGTTGAGCAGCGTCTCAAACAGGTGCTTCAACAGCGTCTGCTCAATCTCCAGGGCCGACGGCGGCGCCGGCCGCTCGGCAAAGGCCTGCGTGCCGGCCGCTTCATACTCGGCCGCCTGGCTGTTGAGCGCGAACACATCGCCGATGACTGCCTTGCTCTCCTCGTAGACGCAGAAGGCGTAGCCGGTCACCTGCCCGCCCTCGACAGCCGCGTAGCCGGGGAGCATATGGCTGTCAAGATACTGCATGAGCAGCTTGGACGAGGTGCGGTAGTCCCAGTGCAGGCGCTGGCGCCAGATCTCCCCCTCGGCGTCGAGCACAGCCCGCAGCAGCGGCGCCGCGAAGTGCCGGAGGTCGAGAATCTCGATGGATACGCCGGTTGCCATGGGCCTCCGCAAATTGGACGGCAAAGTCAGGGAAATACAAGCCTTGCGCGGGAAACCCGCGGCGATGCAGTCAAACGCATTCGGCCGGTCAAGCCAGCCGGCTGCCGCGGCCGGGTGCATCAGGGGCCGGGGTTGGAATTCAGCTTATCAGACTTCGATTGCGCGGCTTGGGGCTTTGTCGCGGCGGGCTCTCAGCGCCGCCGGTCAGCGGCTGCCGACCATGTAGACCACCAGCCCCTGCTCCGGCCACGCAAACAGCTGCTCATAGGGCCGGCCCGCCAGGTACTCCTCAAGCTCCGCGGTCGTATGCAGGTCCACGCCGTTGCGCCCGGTGACCCGGACCACCAGCAGGTGCTGGCCATCGGGCACACCGTCCTGCCTGTAGTTGATGACCTCGCGGTTGCGATAGAACGACAGCCCATACTCGATGTCGCGCCGCACCTCGAACACCGCCACCGTTTCGTCGGCCGGCGCATAGGTGCCCAGCCGGTCGGCCAGGGGCCGCGCGGAGTAAGCGCGGTCGAGCAGGTGGATCACCCGCTTGGTTGCGCTCACGGCGGGGATGCCAAAGAACGGGCCCACGCCGTAGAGAAAGAGCATCAGCACCACCAGGATGCCGGTTGTGACCAGCCGCAGCCGGGCCACGCCATAGCCCTTGACCACGATGAGAATCAGAAGCACTCCGCCGCCGGCAGCCAGAGCGGCGATGGCCACCGCATGCGGCGGCGGCATGTGCGCTCCACGGGCCACAAACCACGGCAGCAGCAGGGCAAACATGGTCATGATGCCGCTGAGCACGGCGTGGCCCAGCAGCACCCAGCGGTTCAGCCCCGGCTGGCGGCGGCGGAACAGGTAATCCCCAGTGAGAATGGCCATGGGCGGAATGGAGGGCAGGATATAGCCGGGCAGCTTGGACTTGGAAAAGCTGAAGAAGACGATGGGGATGAGCGCCCACAGGACCAGGAACTCAGGGAAGGCGTCGCCCGGGCGTTTGGGAACGCGGCGGCGGGGATTGAGACGGCGCAGGCGCCACTCGGCCACCGAGGTGAGGATGCCGTCGACCAGGGCGCGAATGGCGATCACCGTCCACGGCATCATGGCCAGGATGATCACCACGATGTAGTACCAGACCGGCTGCGAGTGCTGATAAAGGTCCGTCGTAAATCGCTGCAGGTTCTGCCTCATGAAAAAATCGTAGAAGAACGTCGGATTTTGTACCTGCACGGCAATAAACCACGGCAGCACCATGGCAAAGTAAAGCAGAACGCCCGGCCACCAGAATGACCGCCCCACGATCTTCCATTCCCGGCGCAACAGGGCAAACGCCATGATGATCAGCGCGGCCAGAAAGGGCGCTACCGGTCCTTTGGCCAGCGTCGCTACGCCGGTGAAGAAGTAGATGTCGAAGAGCCAGAACTTGGAGCCGGTCTCATACCAGGCATACCAGCCGAGCAGGCCGATGGCCAGCGGTGCGGCCATCTGCATGTCGGTGGATGCGCCGCGGGCAAAGCCGATGATGCCCGCGCAGGCGACCGTGATGATGGCCGCGTCCACATGGCCGCCGGGCCGGAACCGCCGCATGTGCAGGTAAATCAGCGCCGCCATCACGAACGCAAAACTCGTCGAAGGCAGCCGCGCACTCCAGTCGTGGACGCCGAACTCCTGAAAGGTGAACATGGCGCGCCAATAGTAGAGCGCCGGTTTTTCCAGCCAGGGGTGGCCGTACAGATAGGGCGTGACGCAGGCGCTCAGCCGTCCAGCCAGCGTGCTTGCCGAGTCGAACCGCACCAGCATCTCGTGGGCAATCTGCGCGTAGCGGGGCTCATCGGCGCCCACCAGGCCCAGGCCGTCGCCGCCCAGCAGGGGCGTCAGTCCATAGGCGAGAAAGAAGACCGCGAAAGCCAGAAAGACCGAAGCCTCGCAGGCGGTCGCCCAGCGCGGCAGGCGGCTGCGCCAGCCTTTGGGCGGCTCCGAAGCAGTTGATTCCAGTGCGGTCTCCACTTCGAGGTGCTCTCCAGTTCCAGCGTTTCCCAGCCGGCCGTGGGTGCAATTGCATCCCGCCGCCGGGCTATCCGGCACAGGCCAGGCCCCGGGGAAGGCCCGCCCGCAGTTCGCGCCGCAGAAAAAGGAAACGCGGAGGTGTTGCTCGGTTTCGACAGGCTCAAGGCTAACAGATTCGCGGGGAATCTCAAGGGGTTGCTGGCGCCAGCACATCGGCCTGAGCCGCCCAGCGCCGCGGCTACTCCACTGCCGGCTCCTTGACTGCGGACTCGGCCACGGGCTCGACCGGCGATTGCGGCTCCGGCTGCGGGGCAAACTTGTTCCGCTTCCGCGAGCGGTCCATCAGCTCTTCAATGCGCGCCTGAAAGCGGCCCGAGCGGTCGGCCAGAAACGCCAGGTCGAGCACGTGGCGCACGCCCATGCGCTCTTTCAACTCATAGCGGATGTAGCCCTTGGCCGCCTCCAGGCCGGCGATGGTGTCTTTTTCCGCTTGCACAATGTCTTTGACGGTGCTGTCCACAGCCACGTAAACGCGGGCCGATTTTCCGCCCGGATTCAACGCCACTTCGCTCACGTAACAGTTGTGGATGCGCGGGTCGGAGAGCTCGCCGTCGATCATGGTTCCGATCTCCAGGCGCAGCGTCTCCGCCACCCGGTCCTGATGATGTTTGCGCGCCCTGTTCTCCGGCATTGCCCGTCACTCCTGCGTGCTCTAAACGGTTAAGGATAGCAGAAACAGCCCGTGCCGCTCGTGGACCAAGCAACCCAGGCGCCGCGGCGCGGAGAGAAGTCGATTTCCGCTTGACAGAATTCGCAGGCATAACTATGTTATGCCTATGACCGATACGCCTAAGACTGGAATGCCTTCCGGCGCGCTGCCCATGCTGATTCTGCGCGTACTGCGGTCCGGCGCGCTGCACGGATATGCCATCGGGCAGCGGATTCATCTGCTCTCGAGCGAAGTGCTGGGCGTGGAGGAGGGGCTGCTCTACCCCACTCTGCAAAAGATGCTGGTGAAGGGCTGGGTGACGGCCGAGTGGGGCATCTCTGAAACCAACCGCAAGGTGCGCTTCTACCGCCTCACGCCCGCCGGCCGCAAGCATCTCAAGGCCGAACTTTCCGATTACGATCGCGTCACGCAGGCGATCCAGGACATTCTGCGCACCGCGTAGAGAACATCCGCGCATGTTGAAGTCCCGAAGGGTACGGGCTTCAGCCCGTACATAAGAACAGCAGGAACAACAGGGCTTTAGCCCCTGAGGGAATGCAAGATCCTGAAGATGAACTCGTTTTGAGGTTTGTTAGCAAGAGCCCCACATTCCCGAGGAGGGTCAACCCATGGGCGAGCTATTCCGCCGCATCCGCTACCTGATCAACCGCCGCCGCTTCGATGCCGAGCTGGCCAGCGACATGGAGTTTCATCGCGAGATGGCCTCGCGCGCCGGCCGCAACAACTTTGGCAACACGCTGCGCATGCGTGAGCAGGCCCGCGAGGCATGGGGCTGGACCTGGCTCGACCGGCTCGGCCAGGACCTGCGCTTTGCCGCCCGCATTCTCTCCCGCTCGCCCGGCTTCACGGTGATGGCGGTGCTGGTGCTGGCCATCGGCATCGGCGTCAACGTGGCCGCATTCAGCCTGTTCGACATGGTGGCCCTGGAGCCGCTGCCGGTGCGCGATCCCGCTTCGCTGGTGCGGCTGGAACGCCACTCGCCTACGGCCTATTCGAGCGAGATGTCGTATCCGGCGCTGGTCTTTTACAGGGATCACGCTCGAACGCTGTCGGCGGTAATGGGCGTGCTGGGCGTGCCTCCCATGCAGGTGGATGACGATCTCCAGCCGGCCACAGCTTCGTTCATCACGCCCAACTACTTCACCGAGCTGGGAACGGCGGCGGGAATGGGCCGGCTCTTCGATCCCGTGCGCGATAGAGCGCCGGACGCGGCGCCGGCCGTAGTGCTCAGCTATGGATTCTGGGAGCGCCGCTTCGGCGGCGATCCTTCCAGCGTGGGGCGAATCATTCATCTGAACAAGAAACCGGCGATGGTGATCGGCATAACTCCGTATGCCTTTGCAAGTCTCGGCGGGCAGCGGCCCGACATCTGGATGCCGATGGCCCAGCAGCCGTATTTTGTGGCTGGCAGCCACCTGCTCACCGACAGCTCCAACTCCAGCGTAAGGATGTGGGGACGTCTGGCGCCGGGCGTTTCTGCCACAGCAGCCGAGCAGGAGCTGCGGGCGCTGACGGATGAGTTGCGCCGTCAGCGTCCCAGCGACGTATGGGACAAGGAGTACATTCAGAGCTCGCCGGGCGGGCACATGCAGGTGATGCAGCCGGAGATGGTCCAGGTTGCGGCGATGGTGGCCGTGCTCACGCTGCTGATCCTGGCCGTGGCCTGCGCCAACCTGGGCGGGCTGATGCTGGCACGGGCCGTCACACGCGAGCGCGAGATCGGAATCCGCGTGGCCATAGGCGCCAATCGCGGCCGCATCTTCAGGCAGTTGTGCACGGAGAGCCTGTTGCTGGCCGCGCTGGGCGCTCTGGCAGGATTAGCGCTGGGCTGCGCAGTACTGCGCGTCGCGCTCGCCAACCTGGATGCGCCCAAGTGGCTGAGCGCAACGCCGGACTGGCGGGTGCTGCTGTTCACCATGGCCATGACGCTCGTGGCCGCGCTGTTCTTCGGCCTCGCGCCGGCATTGCAGATCGCGCGTCAGCGCCAGCACAAGACCATGGCGCGTCAGGTGCTGGTGGGCGCGCAGGTTGCCGCCAGCTGCGTGCTGCTGATTGTTGCCGGTCTGCTGGTGCGGGCTACGCAGCACGCTCTCTATACGGACCCGGGCTTCGGCTATCAGCAATTGCTCTCGATTGACGCGCAGCTTGGCCAGCATGGCTACGCGCCGGCCGCGGCGCAGGCCTATCTTACCCAGATGCAGGCCACGCTACTTGCCACGCCGGGCGTGCGGTCGGTGGCGCTGGTCAAGCTTCCGCCCATGGGCCACACGGTCGATCGCGAGAGATCTGATATCGACGGCCATGCCGTCATGATCTATCCCAACTGGGTCGAGCCGGGCTTCTTTCAGACCATGGGCATTCCCATCCTGCTGGGACGCACGTTCTATCCCGGCGAGAAAAATGCCGTGATCGTGAGCGAGTCGTTTGCGCAGCGGCAATGGCCGGGCCGCAATCCGCTCGGCCAGAAGATGGGAGACGGCGACATCAAAGACATGGTGGTGGGCGTGGTGGGCAATGCGCGCATCAACGCGCTCAGTGACGACGACGCGACCGAACAATACTGGCCTGCGCAGCCCGGCGATATGCCCTCCATGGTGGTGCTGGCCAGAACAAGCGGTGCGCCCGACAGCCTTCCGCCCCTCGTGAAGTCGATCAGCGAAAGCCTCGATCCCAAGCTCTTCCCGGAGATCAGGCAACTGAAAGTTCTCTACCACGACAACATCGCGCCGGTGGAAAAGGTGGCAACGGTGGTCAGCCTCATCGGCCTGGTCGCGGTGCTGCTGGCCGGCGTGGGCATCATCGGCCTGGTCGCCTTCACCGTCTCGCAGCGCAGCAAGGAAATCGCCATCCGCATCGCCCTGGGGGCCCGCAAGGTGCAGGTGTTGAGCGCGCTGCTGCGCCAGTTTGCGTGGCCGGTGGCCATTGGCCTGGTGGCCGGCACAGGCATTGCGGCGGCCGCGTCCACTGTGCTGCGTAAGGCCTTATATGGCGTCAACAACCTTGACCCGGTAAGCTATGCGGCGGCGCTCTGCGTGCTCGGCACCATCCTTGCTGCGGCCGCGCTGCTGCCGGCGCGCCGCGCCCTGCGGCTGGACATCGCCAAGACCTTGCACTACGAGTAAAGCTGCCGAGGCGCCCAACTATCATCCCCGAAACACTGGCCGCTCGGCAGGCCGTAAAATGGACTTGGCCAAAGCCTGCACCGCGGGCCTGCAGCGCGCCGTCTGCGCAGTTCCCGCGCCGCAGTGCAGACGAGCGAACTCGTTCTGCGCCAGCCAAATGAGATGGGGTACACAGTGGCCGTTGCACGCATCGTCGCACATCGAATTCTTCTAGCAAGCAAACTGAAACCGGCGCTGCTCAGCGCTCTGTTCCTGCTCGCGCTTTCCTGTTCCGCGCAGGTCGAGTACGTGGATCCCACCATCGGCAATGTCGGCATCCTGCTGGTGCCCACGCGGCCCACTGTCTTTCTGCCCAACAGCATGGTGCGCATGTATCCCATGCGCGAGGACGCGATGGACGACCGCATCGCATCTTTTCCGCTGACCATCAACTCGCACCGCATGGACGAGCTGTTCAGCATCATGCCCGGTGACGGCAAAGCCGCGGCATGGGACCAGGAAGAGACCACGCCCTACTACTACTCCACGCGCTTCGACGAGTCGCTCATCCGCACCGAGTTCACGCCAACCGAGCGTTGCGGCTACTTTCGATTTACCTTTCCCGACGGCAACGCCTCTCTCGTGCTGGCCAACCGCATGGCCGGCAGCCTCGCCATGCAAGGCGACGCGGCCATCAGCGGCGAAGAGCGCTTCGACGGCATGAAGGCGTATGTCTACGGCGAGTTCAGCGCGCCGGTTGCAGCCAGGACCGATGAGGCGGACAAGGGCAACCGCATCACGGTCACCAGCGCGGTTGCTAAGACGCTCGAGTTTCGCTACGGCATCTCTTTCATCAGCGTCGAGCAGGCAAAGAGCAATCTCCGCCATGAGATTCCCGCATGGGGATTCGATTCGGTCAAGGCCGCTGCCAAGGCGCGCTGGAATCAGGTGCTCGGCCGCGTCATGATTGAAGGCGGAACCGAGGCGCAACGCAAGGTTTTTTACACCGCGCTCTACCGCTGTTCCGAGCGCATGATCAACATCACCGAAGACGGCCGCTACTATAGCGGCTTCGATCACCAGGTGCACACCGACCCGCGCCCCTTCTACGTCGACAACTGGCTGTGGGACACATACCGCGCGCTTGAACCCTTGCAAACGCTGCTCAATCCCGATATGGAAGCGGATAAGATTCAGTCCTACGTGCGCATGTATCAACAGGCGGGCATCATGCCCACGTTTGCTAATGTGGCCGGCCCCAGCGCGTGCATGAACGGCAATCACGCCGCGCCGTGGTTCGCCGATGCGTGGTTCAAGGGCGTGCGCAACTTCGATCTGGCGACGGCCTTTGCAGGTGTCCGCAAGCGCGCTCTCGAAGACACGCTGCTTCCCTGGCGCCTTGGCCCCAAGGGTCCGCTCGACGACTTCTACGCAGTGCACGGCTACATGCCTGCGTTGCGTGCCGGTGAAAAGGAAACCGATCCGAATGTTACCCCCGTCGAGAAGCGGCAACCCGTGCCGGTCACGCTCGAAAACAGCTTCGACGACTGGTCGATCGCACAGCTGGCGCGCGTGCTCAACAAGCCGGAGGATGAGGCACTCTTCCTCAAGCGCGCGCAAAACTACAAAAACCTCTTCCGCGCCGACAAAGGCCTGATGTGGCCTAAAGACGCGGACGGAAAGTGGATTGAGCCGCTCGATCCCAAGTTCGGCGGCGGCATGGGTGGGCGCGACTACTACGACGAAAACAACGGCTACACCTACACCTGGGACGTGATGCACGACGTGAGCGGACTGGTTGCGCTGATGGGCGGACCGGCCAAAGCCGAGGCCAACCTCGACCAGCTCTTCCGCGAGCCGCTGGGCAGGTCGAAGTACGAGTTTCAAGCCAAGTTTCCCGACTCCACGTCGATGGTGGGCCAGTTCTCCATGGGCAACGAGCCGAGCCTCGCCATCCCCTACATCTACAACCGGCTGGGCGCGCCGTGGAAGACCGAGAAGCGCGTCCGCATGCTGCTTGAATCATTCTTCACAGATACATTGCAAGGCATTCCCGGCGACGAAGACGGCGGCGGCATGAGCGCCTTTGTGGTCTTTTCGATGATGGGCTTCTATCCCGCCACGGCCGGCCTGCCCATCTACGACATCGCCAGTCCCATCTTCGAGAAGACCACCATTCACCTCAAAAACGGAAAAGACTTTGTGATTACGGCCGAGCACACCTCGCGCGACAACAAGTATGTCCAGAGTGTGCGCCTGAATGGAAAGCCGCTCGACCAGCTCTGGTTTCGCCACGCCGACATTGCGCAGGGTGGAACGTTGGAGCTGACCATGGGCGATGAGCCCAACTGCTCGCTGGGCACAGCGCCCGCGAGCCTTCCGCCCGACGCGCTCAGCGTGCATCCGGAAGACTACGCGCAGTGATGGGGCGCCGAAGTGAGGTGCGGCCTGGCAGTCGAGCTCACCTGAGCTTCGCGAAGCTGATCACGCCCAGTCCCCTGTCCACCGAGCGGTCGAAAATGGTCAGGTAATTGTTCATCAGCGGCAGGCCCAGGATGGATTGTCCGCTGCCCTTGCCGCCGTCTCCCTGCAGCACGGCGGTGGCGTAACCAGCCTTGGGCGCGTCGGTCTGCCAGTAGGTCTGGGGCTTCACTTCCAGCTTCACGTCTTTGCCCAATGCGCCTTCCAGGACAAAGCTGATGACGGGCCAGTCGGCCAGCCGGAGCCCGCTCATGGCCACATAACCGGCGCGGATCGCATCGGTGAGCGTGGCGTTGGCGAACTTGGAGAGCTTCTCAACAACCGCATCAAAAAGCGCCTGTTCGAGCTGAATGATGTTGGTGCCGCTGTCAACGAATGAGTTGGAGACGATGCCGCTGGCCTTGGTGGGCGGGTGCACGTGGATCGGATCGGCTTTGCCCACCAGGATGGCCTTCAGGTTGGTGTTGTAGTAGAGATCGTGGACGACACGCGCCACCTGGAACCGGCCCTGGTAGAGATCGCGGTGCTCCTCGCCGCCGCCGAGGATGAGGAAGCCGTGGTTCGCCGGGTCGTTGACCGGCCTCGGGTGCGCCCGGCGCACCATCGATCGCCTGGTGTAGAACGCAAACTTGTTGGCCACGAGGCCCGCGTCCTCCAGCTTGGCAAAGTAGGGCTCCAGGTGGCTCACCAGCCCGTTCTGGATCTGGTTGTAGGTGTAGTGGGGCGGAAGCGTGGGGCCGGGCATGGTAAAGGCGGCATTCAGCCTGGAGTAGGCCAGCCCCAGAATGCCGTTGGCGCTGCCGAACATCTTGTTCGAGGTGTGATAGGCAATGGCAACCGGCACCCCCGGCAGCTTCAGCCTGCGCTCGCCCACCGTCACGTCGGTCAGGGCCACGCCGCCCACCCAGTTGCTGCCGTCGGCGTAGCCCACCTCCTGGGCGACGCTGGTGATCTTGGCCTGCCGGTCCCGGGTCACGTCGTAGTGGCTGCCGTCGATGGCCAGCGTGCTCGAGCCCGTGTCGAAGATCACGTTGCAGAGCTTCCTACGGCCGCCCACATGAATCGTGCCCGTGTAGTCGCCGTCCATGTGGACGTTGGTGATGGCCAGACGCACGGTCCGCTTCGACATCTTGCCGCCCAGCGCCGCGGCGGCGCTGCGGACGCGGCGCACCTTGGCCGCTGTCTTCTTCTTTGGCTTTGCCATCTCTCTCCTCAATCTTCGAATCCGTCCATACGCTCCAGCCTGGCGCGTGCCGTTCTGCAACCGTCACGTCAACCCACTGCCGGCAATCTCCCGCTTCAGCTCTCCAGGTACTCCCAGAACGAGTCGGCCAGTTCCGCGCCGTGATCGTTGAGGATGCGCCGCGCGGCGCGTTCCACCTCTTCAATGAGCCCGTGCAGATAATCGCGCGAACGCGAGATGGCCGCCACGCCAATGGTGGCCGACTGCCAGGTTACCGCCTCGTCCATCTCCGCCACAGACACGTTGAAGCCCTGCCGCAACTGGTCCTTGAGCGAGCGCACCACCTGCCGCCGGTCCTTGAGCGACCGGGCGTGCTCGATCCGTATCTCCAGAGTCAGCTGCGCTACAGGCATGGAGGCATGGGACTTCCACCGCCAGTGTAGGCCCGCGGACGCCCCATGCACAGGCTTATTTTGCGGAGGAACGGGGCGCAGGGACCGCAAGCGGCAAGGGTGCGGAGCTCCGCGCCCCATCCTTTCGCCGCACTTCAGGCGAAAGGGTGGGAGTGTACAAACCTTGAGGCGCGCAGCCGTGCGTTCCCAACCCTACTCCGCAAACCGCGCCAGTTGCTCTGCGGTCGGCTTGGGCGTAAACAGGCTCACCACGATCAGCGCAAAGACGGCAGCAAACAGCGCCGGAAAAATCGCATCGCGCTGGGCCAGAATTTTTGGAAAGAACTCCCGCACGCCGGGCACATCCCAGACCAGTGTCACGCCGGTTCCGGTGGCGATGGCCGCGACCGCGCCCCACGCCGTCACCCGTTTGGAATAGAACGCCGCCAGCACCACCGGCGTGAGCGCGGCCGAATAAATCGTGTAGGCATACAGCATCTTCTGCAAAATGCTCTCGGCGTAGACCGCTTGGTAGAGCGCCCAGCAGCCCAGCAGCACCACGGCCAGCCGCGACACAATCAGCACCCGCTTGTTCGAGGCGTCGGGCGCCATGTAGCGCACAAACACATCCTCAATCAGGTTGGTGGCCGGCGAGAACAGATAATTCGAGGCCGTGGAGATGACCTTGGCAAACACCGCGCCCAGCAGCAGCGCGCCCATCACCGCCGGCAGCCCGTGCCGCGCCGTGTAGGGAATAATCTCGCGCGGATGCAGCGCCACTTCGCCGGTGGGATAAAGCGCGCGGCCAAACACTGCGATCGAGACAATCAGCGTCTCCAGCACCAGCGTGCCCGCGATCCATCCGACGACCGAAACGCGCGCCGCCTTTTCGCTCTTGGCCGAGAAGAACTTCTGATACATCACCTGGTTGCCCAGCATCAGTAGCATGGTGGGCACCAGGAACTCGAGTGCCCGCACCAGCCCCATGCCGGCCGATTGCTCCACGTGATCCGGGCCCATGCGGTAGTTTCCCAGCACTTGAAAGTATTGCTCAGGCAGCGCCGCGTGCAGCCCGGTCCATCCGCCCGCCTTGAAGAACAGCATCGGCGCGGCAATCACGCAGATCACCGTCACCAGCGTGCCGATCGCCACGTCCATGTAGGCCACTGAAGACATGCCCGCCAGCGCCGTGGTGAGAATCACGAAGGCCGCAATCAGGTAGGTGCCCAGCTGCGCTGAAACGGTGTCGGGAAAGATCAGGTGCAGCACGTCGCCGCCGCCCTTGAACTGGTAGCTGGTGATGCCCACATAGGCAAACAAAATCGCGATCGTACCCAGCACCCGCGCCGTCTGGTTGTAACGCGCCTCCAACAGGTCTGGCAGCGTGAACTGGGCAAACTTCCGCGCCCGCGGCGCAATAAAGTAGATGAGCAAGAGGCCCAGCCAGCCCCCGGCCGGCTGCCACAGCGCGGCAAAGCCATTCTTGTAGGCATTTTCCGCCCCGGCAAACAGCGATCCGGCGCCAATCCACGAGGTGAGCAGCGTGAGCACCAGCACCAGCGCCGGCAGCGACCGCCCGGCCACCAGGTAGTCGGCCTTGGTCTTCACCTGCGAAGTTCGATACAGGGCCACCGCCAGCAGCGCCGCCGCAATCACTGCCAGCACAATCACATAGAGCTCAGACATGGGCAGGGTTCCTCGCCGGGCCGGGGTCTGGAATTCGCCTTCCCGTGAGGGGAAAGGCAAGAATAGGCTCTGCTCCGGGTTCCCACGAGTGTAATGGATCGGGTCAAGCGCCGGGTAGGAGTGCGCCGGGCAGGGGTTGCTCGGGCAGGAGCAGGTCGGGTAGCCCGGCCAAGGCGCGCGCGTGCGTCGTTGACCCCGCCCCGTGGTCTTGGTACACTAGCAATGCGGGGTGGAGCAGCCCGGTAGCTCGTTGGGCTCATAACCCAAAGGTCGCTGGTTCAAATCCAGCCCCCGCAACCATTTAGCCGATAGGCCAACCCCAGATAACCCCAAATAACAGCGCCTCTCCAAACGCCGAGGGGTTTTCTGGCTGTGTCTGCGGGTTTCTTTGCATGGTTATCCCCACGCCGAGGAGTTGCTTCGCGGCTGCGTTGCGGACCGCTTTGAGGTGGCGGGTAGGGGGACCAGCCAGATGAAGAAGAAGACGCGCGATCTCCGCGAATTGCTCTCTCGCATGGACGATTATGTCGTTGCTCCCGAGGAGGAGCATTGGCTCAGTACGCCGCTTGAGGCTTTCGCCGGAAGGACTCCACAGGAGTTGATCGCGGACGGCC
>Ga0182030_10004823_pt1 | contig 28804 bp, 26 predicted proteins | sample 812S3MmetaG_FD_121299 | JGI IMG/M metagenome (GOLD analysis project Ga0182030, IMG submission 121299) | Permafrost microbial communities from Stordalen Mire, Sweden - 812S3M metaG (Illumina Assembly) | ecosystem: Environmental > Terrestrial > Soil > Wetlands > Permafrost | place: Sweden...
CTCTCCGCCGCCACCGAGGAATGGAGCAGTGACCCGGTCGCCCCCTCCTCGAACTGGCGGTCGAACACGGCCTCCAACAACCGCCGCCCGTAGCCCCGTCCCTGACAGTCCGACCGGGTCGCCATGGACCAGATCACCACGAGGCCGTCCTGCCTGACGGTGGTCACGCAGGACACCAGGTCGCCGTCGGCACGGAATCCCCACACGGACTGGTCGCCCTCGTCCACGGCCCGGTCGGGGATGGCGACGGCCGCCGAGGAGTCGTCGAGCCCGTAGGTGTCCGCCAGCAGTCGGCGGGCCGCAGGGAACTCGTCGACCGAGAGCGGGCCGGCTCCGGCGGTGGAACGGCCGGAGATGTCGGGCCTCCCCACCACCATCAGCGGCAGCGCCCCGACGGACACCCATCCCTGGCCGGCGAGGCTCTGCGCGGTGGCCAGGCCGGGCCCGGACAGCATGATGATGGCGGGCTTCCTCAGACCGAGCGCCGGTTCGAGGCACTTCCCGGTGAGCACCTCGGCGTCGGCCGAATGGCAGCAGGCCAGGTTGTAGTCGACGCAACGCTGGCCGCTGAAGGCGACCCACCAGTCGTCGCCGACCTCGAGCTCACCCGACTGGGCCCATATCCGGGCGGCCCGCCCGAGGACTCGCCACAGGTCATGAGGGGAATCGGCCACCGACGAGCACTATAGCCACGACCATCACTATAGCCACGACCATCCGCGTGCCCCGTCCCCCCGACCCCGGCCCCGGCCGCGCGCCCGGACCCGTCGATGCCCTCGGGGCGCCGTCAGAAGCCTGGGAATGTCCGGCGCAGGGTGTCGAGCGCCGCGCCGACGACCGTCCCCGGCGTGTGCTCGGGGTCGAGGCGTCCGTAGACGAGACGGATGAAAGCCTCGGACGGCAGATCGAGCTCCGGGTCGGCGACGGGCTCGCTCCCGGCCAGCGTGACCGAGTCGGTCGACAAGCCGACCGTGAAGTCGCGGCTCGGGTCACTGGTCCGGACGTGCAGTGTCTCGGTGCGGCCCACGGGCCTACCGGCGAATCCGGCGATCGTCGAGAGGTTGTCGATCATCAGGCGCGCCGCGGTGTCGGGAAGGACGGCGGCCGGGTCGAGCACCACCTCGATGTCCCAGGTGTGGACGACGTGCTCGTTCAGCCGCAGCCCGACGAATCCGTCGAAGTCGAGGTCGAAGGGACCCATGGCGAGGCGGAACCCATCTCGCCGGTCGTCGCCGAGGGCGGCGAGGCTCGACACCAGCGACTGGTCGGCCATGAGAGCGTCGGCGGCCTGGTCATCGGGTGTCTTGGCGTTCCACTCGTCCCAGGTGGCCTGGTTGAGGTCTTCGCCGGTCTGGCGGCCGTGCACGATGTCCTCGAAACGCTGGCGGAGGATGACGGCCCCGGACCCGAGGTGGGAGAGGACATCGGCAACCGTCCACTCCGTGGGGTAGGCCTGCCGCCTCAGCTGGGCGGGCTCGAGGCCGTCCACGATGCGTTGCAGTCGCTCCACAGAGGCGTGCAGCGCAGAAAGCTCTTCACTCATTCTCGTCCCACCCTCCTGGCGGCGCCGCGGTCTCGTCCCGGCCCGCGGTCCCCCTGATTTGGCCAGGTCCGGGCCCCGGCGTCAAATGCCGCCGAGTCGAGGGGTGGCGTTGGGAGGGCGGGGTCCGGGCCCGCTGGCGCCCGCCGCGATGATCCGCGCAGAATTGGGGCAGATCCCACCTGCCCGTCGACCAACCGAGGTTCCCATGGCCATCGCCACCGTCAATCCAGCCACCGGTCAGACCGTGAAGACCTTCGCCGAGCTCACCGACGAGGAGGTCGAGCGCTGCCTGGCCCGGGCCTCGGTCACCTTCGGGACCTACCGGCGGACCACCTTCGCGCAGCGATCGGCATGGATGCGGCGAGCCGGGGAGATCCTCGACGCCGAGGTCGACGCCGTCGCCGAGATGATGACCACCGAGATGGGCAAGACGCTGGTTGCCGCCCGCCAGGAGGTGCAGAAGTGCGCGAAGGCGTGCCGCTACTTCGCCCAGCACGCCGAGGAGTTCCTGGCCGACGAGCCGGCCGACGCCGACGCGGTGGGAGCCACCACGGCCTACGCCCGCTACCAGCCGCTCGGACCGGTCCTCGCCGTCATGCCGTGGAACTTCCCGCTGTGGCAGGCCATGCGGTTCGCCGCGCCGGCCCTCATGGCCGGCAACGTGGGGCTGCTCAAGCACGCGTCCAACGTCCCCCAGACCGCCCTGTTCATGCAGGATCTCTTCACCAGGGCCGGCTTCCCCGAGGGGACGTTCCAGACACTGCTTATCGGCTCCGGCAAGGTGGAGGCCGTGCTGCGTGACCGCCGGGTGGCGGCCGTCACCCTGACCGGCTCGGGACCGGCGGGCTCGTCGGTGGCCTCCATCGCCGGCGACGTCGTGAAGAAGTCGGTGCTCGAGCTCGGTGGCAGCGACCCCTTCATCGTCCTACCCTCTGCCGACCTGGCCAGGGCGGCAGCGGTAGGTGCCACCGCCCGCTGCCTCAACAACGGCCAGTCCTGCATCGCGGCCAAGCGCTTCATCGTCCACGCCGAGGTCGCTGACGAGTTCGAGCGGCTGTTCGTCGAGGAGATGGCGTCGCGTGTGGTCGGCGACCCGATGGAGGAGGGAACCGACATCGGTCCCCTCGCCTCCGAGCAGCAGCGGTCCGACATCGTCGAGCTGGTGGAGGACGCCGTCGCCCGGGGGGCGGTGGCGCGGTGTGGCGGTGTCGTTCCGGACGGTCCGGGGTGGTACTACCCTCCGACGGTCCTCACCGGGATCGACCCGTCGATGCGGGTCCACCTGGAGGAGGTCTTCGGTCCGGTGGCCACCCTGTACCGGGTCGCCGGCATCGAGGAGGCGATCGAACTGGCCAACGTCACCGACTTCGGGCTGGGCGCCAACGCCTGGACCGAGGACGAGCACGAGCGGGCCCGGCTGATCGAGGAGCTGGACGCGGGCATGGTGTTCGTCAACGGCAACGTGACGTCGTATCCGGAGCTCCCCTTCGGCGGGATCAAGACCTCGGGGTACGGCCGGGAGCTGACGGCTCATGGGATCCGGGAGTTCTGCAATCTCAAGGCGGTGTGGGTGGGAGCGTCGGCCGGCTGATCCTCCGGCGACCCGTCTGACCGACGGGCCCTGTGCGACCGACGGGCCCTGTGCGACCGACCGGCCCTGACTGACCGAGCCCGCTCAGGCAGCACGGCGCCGTTCGACCGACAGGCCTGCATGACCGAGCCTTCTCAGACCAACAGGCCCTGGCGCCTCTGCCTGGCGAACCGGTCGGCAGAGGCGACCAGGTCGACCTGCACCTGGCGCTGGTTCTCCAGGAGCTCGTCCGCCCAGAGCATCTGCAGGGCGGTGCGCAGCCGATCGCCGCGGCGCCGGTTGCTGGCGTCGACGAACGCCTCCCGCAGCACGTCCTGGAGGACCTCGTCACGGCCCGGGGGCGGGTCCAGCGACGCACGCCGGTCGGCCAGCAGCTCGGCGAACTCCCCGTACCATCGGTGGCTGGAGGCGTAGGCATCGCGGAGGACCGCCCCGGCCACCGCTACCGACTCGAGCTCGGGCCGATCGGGACCGGTCGGGAACGCCGGCAACGTGGCCAGGGTGTAGGCGGCGAGCCGGAGCCGGTTCGACCCGGTGAAGAGATCGGCGATGGTGTCGACGGGCACCACCTTCGCCCCTCGCTCGGCCAGGAATTGCCGGAAGGCGTCGTCGAGCCGCAGATAGGCCAGGTGGGCGGCCCGCTGGCCCGGACCGGTGTCGACCTGTCGTGTCGACGTGGTCAGCCGGTCGACCGCGTCCGCCAGATAGCCGGAGTTCGTGACGAAGGCATCGGACAGGGCCCGGCCGAGCGCCGCCGTCGCACCCCGGGGCCAGAACAGCAGTCCCACCACGATGCTCACCCCGCAGCCGATGGCCACGTCCTCGATCCTGGTCAGTCCCACCTTCCATCCGACGGGATCGATGATGTTGAACAGGATGATCACGACCAGGGTGAATCCGGCCTGCCCGGCGGCGAACGAGATCATCGACGGGGCCACGCCCGACACCAACACGGCCAGCGGGAGGAGCGCCCACAGCAGGGCGGTGTGGTCGGCCACCCCGATCATGATGGCCGACCCGATGACGAAGCCGACGGCCGTCCCCCCGATGGCGCGCAGGGCCGTCGCGCCGGTGCCGAGTGCGTTGGAACGCAGTACCGACAGCGTGCCGAGCACTACCCAGAAGCCGTGCCCGACATCGGTGATCTCCACGACCGCCACCGCCAGGGCCAGCCCGAACGCACCACGGAGGGCGTTACGGAACCAGACCGACCGGAACGAGAGGTGGGAGACGAGTCGGCTCCACACCATCTGCCGGGACGGACCCTCGACCACACCGAGCCGCCGATCGCCGTCCGGCTGGGCACCGGCCGACTCGAGCGTCGCGTCCGCCACCATTTCGGCGGCGATACCCAAGGCACGGGCTCGGAAGCTCGGGTCCAGAGCGGGGGCCATCCCCTCCCGACCGGATCCGCCCGGCCCGACCACGTCGGAGAGCGATCCGGCGGTTACGTCGGCGCCGGTGTCGATCAGCATCGACACCTCGGCGTCGAGCTCACTGCCCACCAGCCCGTCGAGCCGGGCGGTGGACTCCCGGATCGCCCCGACGAGCACGTCGTCCTCCACCGGGTAGGCGTTCCCGTCACAGATCAACCGGGCGCACTGATCGAGGGTCTCCGCCACCACCTCGATGATCGTCCGGATGCGTGGGAGCTCGATGGGCACGGTGTCGCCATTCACCAGTGCGGCGTTGCCGGCCATCCACTCGACCCGGCCGACCAGCTTGGCCAGGGCGACCGCACCGGCGGCGGCGCCCGTCGGCGGATACGGGGTCGCGGCGTAGTGGCTCCGAAGGAGGGTCAGCTCGGAGGCGACCGCGTCCTGCGCCTCGGGCACGGGTCTGCCGTCGGCCACCATCGCCGCCATCCGGCTGACCGCCGACAGGGTGGCCGACAGCCGGCGCCGGAGGTCGTCGTGCCAGGGGGTGGGCCACACCACCAGGCACGCTGGGATGCAGAATGCGGCGGCGACCAGCCAACCGAACAGCCGGGCACCGGTGGACGCGGCAGGCTGGGCCACCGCCACCGGCAGGACGAACGTCAAGAGGGCCGCGGTGGAGGCGGTCGCGACCTGGGGTGCGACGATCCCCCCGAAGAGCACCGCGAACCCGACCACCGCCATCGCCACCACCGCGCCGACCTTGTCGGTGGAGACGACCGTGCCGAGGGCTATGAAGCAGCTGCCGACGACGAAGAGCCCCACATAGGAGACGAGCCGGGTCCGTGGTCGTCCGGGGAAGTCGACCAGCAACAACAAGGCGAACGACCCGAAGGCACCGAACAGGCTGACCTGGGGGTCGGAGAAGAGCAGGTGGGTGAGGCCGAAGACGACCGGCATGACGACCGCGGCCCGGACCGACCTCTTGACCGCCGTCAGCTGGGGGTCCTTCGCCCGGATCCATCCGGCCAGTCTCGACGGGGTGCTCCGGGCGTCGCCCGGCGGGACCGTGCTTGCGGTCATCGGGTCAGGGCCGGTCACTGTGGCACAAGGTGGATGGGCACGAGTCGGACATCTCCGAGGTGAACCTACTCCGGTCGGTCGTGGGAGGCTCTCATCGTGGTTGCCCCGATCAGTGGCACGTGCGATGCCGGGTTCGAGATGGTGCGGCACGAATTCGGGCGCAACTTCGCCGAGCGGGGTGAGCTCGGGGCCTCGGTGTGCGTGCTGGTCGACGGCCACGTGGTGGTCGACCTCGTGGGAGGCTGGGCGGACGGGGCCAGGACCAGGCCCTGGCGGGCCGACACACTGGTGGACGTCTACTCCGTGGGGAAGCCGGTGGTGGGCCTCCTCGCCCTGCAGCTGGTCGACGCCGGGCTCATCGGCCTCGACGACCCGATCGCCCAGGTCTGGCCGGAATTCGGTGCCGGAGGCAAGGGGGCGGCCACCGTCCGCCAGGCCCTGTGCCACCGGGCCGGGGTCCCCGCCATACGCCAACCGTTGACCGATGAGGACCTGTGGGACTGGAGGCGGATGGCCGACGCCCTGGCGGCCACCGACCCGTGGTGGGAGCCGGGGACCCGTCACGCCTATCACACCAACACCTACGGGCATCTGGTCGGTGAGGTCGTCCGCCGGGTGACCGGAGAGACGTGCGGTGTCCGGCTCCGCGCCGTGGCCGGACCGCTCGGTGCCGACTTCTGGTTCGGCGTCCCGAGGGCGGAACAGCACCGATGCGCCGAGGTGGTCTGGTCCGGGTCGCCGATCCCTCCGGAGATCGAATTCGAAAGCCTCTCGGGCGACGAGCTCATGACGATGCTCGGCTACTTCAACCCTCCCGGCTACTCGTCGGTCGGCGTGGTCAACACCGGGGAGTGGCGCGGGGCCGAGGTGCCGTCCACCAACGGGCATGCCACCGCCACCGCCGTCGCCCGGCTCTACGCCGGGTTGCTCGAGCCGGGCCGGCTCCTCTCGCCGGGCCTGTTGGCGGAGGCGGTCTCACCCCAGTCGCAGGGCTACTGCCCGGTCCTCGGCGAGGAGGTCACCTTCGGCCTCGGCTTCAAGCCGACCGTGCCCCGACGGCCGTTCGGGCCCAATCCGGGCAGTTTCGGGCACTTCGGGACCGGTGGTGCTGTCGGGTTCGCCGATCCTGCCGCCGGCGCCGCCTTCGGCTATGTCATGAACGACGTGATCCCACGGTGGCAGAGCTCGCGCAACCGGGCACTGATGGACGCGCTCTACGCCTCACTCTGACCGGCTGCCGCCCCACCGACGAGCGGTGGGACGACTACTGCAGTGACGCGGGGTCCACCCCGGTGCCGCCCGCCGCGCTGCTCGCGTAGGCGGCCAGAGCGAAGCGGAGCACGGAGACCGCCTCCTCGCCGCTCCACAGCAGGGGGCCCTGTCCGGTGTGGAGATAGCGCAGCCAGTGCCGGCCGGAGTCGCGGAAGCTGCTGGCCCAGTCGTCGTCGAGCGCGTGGTAGGAGCGCATCTCCCCGTCGGCGTAGACGTCGAGGCTGGGCTGCTGAATGCCCCGTCCCGTGCAGCGGTTGACCCGCGCATAGCCGCGGCGCCCGGTGACCTCCCACCGTTCGTCATTGGTGTAGTAGTCGGAGCGGAGGTACATGTCGGGCGCCAGGGTGATGTCCCACACGCCACGGATCCCGCTCTCGTGCTCCCACACGATCGTGGACGGTGCGTCGATGGCGATGCCCGGCATCACCTCGGTCCCACCGATCCATGCCCGCACCTCCCGGACGGGGCCGAAGAGCCAGAGCGCCGTCGACAGCTTGTGCCAGCCGTCGTCGAAGACGAGGATCCCCCGTCCTTCACGGATCTGCTTGAACTGCCACTCGTAACTGCTTCCCGGGACCTCCCAGCCCCCCAGACCGCTGGCCACCATCTTCAGGTGGTAGCCGCCCACCTCGCCGATCTCGCCGGACTCCACCACCTCCTTCAGCTTCACCAGCGGCTCGTAGAACACGTAATTCTCCATGACCCGGAGCTGGCGGTCGTTGGCCCGGGCGGCGTCGAGCATCCGGCTGGCACTGGCGAGGTCGTTGCACAGCGGCTTCTGCAGGTTGACGTGCCAGCCGTTGCCGAGCAGCTCGATGACGCCTTCGACGTGCAACGGGATGGGAAGCAGGGCCTCGACGGCATCGACCTCGAGGCCGCTCGAGGCCAGCTCGGCGACGGTCGCGAACGTGCGGGCGGCCGGCCAGTCCGACTGTCGCTCGGCCCGGCGCTCCTCACTCGGATCGACGAGAGCGACGACCTCCACGTCGGGATTGTCGACATACGCCCGCATGTTCAGGTCATAGATGCGGCCGAGCCCAACGAACGCGGCCCGCACCGGCCGGTCATACGGTGAAAACGTCATCGACAGCCTCTCCTTGGTAGTCCGACCCCGGCAACCGGTCACGCGTCACCGCTGACCATCCCGGGGCTGCGCGCCGGCTGCGCGATCCGGCACCGAACACTATGCGAAGGGGACCACCCTGCAGCCGATCCTGCGGGGCCGGCGGTGACCGGTGCCGATCGCCGTCAGCGTCGGGCCCGACCCGGCACGGATGCGAACGCACGGATGCGGACGGCGGTCGGGCCGCGTCCTCTCAGTCGAGCATGGGCCGGAGGTCGATACCAGTGTCCTCGACGACCGGCACCAGTGCCGTCACCGAGGCGAACCCCCGGTTGACGAGGTCGGTGTCGGTCTCGCTGTCCGCGCCGCCTCCCTCGGCGACCGTCATCGGCACCGTTTGCCCGGACTGCTCGGTCATCGAGGTCTGGAAGGTTCCGATCAGGTCCAGCCGTCCGCTCCGCACCCCGAGCAGCTCGCCGAGGGGCACGTCGGGCACGTTGCAGTTGATGACGGCCCTGCTCAGGTCGCCGAGCATCCAGTCGAACACCCGGCCGGCGACCGCGGCGGCGGTCGACCAATGCAGATCGACTGCGGCCGGGTCCACCACGTGGAGGGAGACGGCGAGTGCCGGGCACTCGTGCTGGTAGGCGGTGAAGGCGGCCCCGACCGTTCCGGAGTGGAGGATCGCCCGGCCGGTGTTGGCCCCCCGGTTGATGCCGGACAGCACGATGTCGGGGCGCTCGCCCCATCTGCCGTGCAGGGCGATGAGCGAGATCAGTGCCGGGGTCGCGTCGACCGCCACCACGGAACCTTCCGGCCAACCGGTCCAGCTGCGAGGCTCGGTCAGCACCTCGCCGACGCTGCTCACCCCGGTCACCGACGAGCTGGCCCCGCTGCTGTCCCAGCACGGCGCCGCCACCAGCACGTCGTGCCCACGGTCCCTTGCCATGTCGGCCAGGGCCCTCAGACCCGGGCCCTCGATGCCGTCGTCGTTCGTGATGAGAACCCGCACAGTGGTCACCTCCGGTAGGGCCCAGTGTGGCATCGGAGGAGGCCGGGGCCGGTCCCGCCGCCCGGGTCCAGGCCCGTGCGGTGCGCTACCCGTGGTCGGTCGACCTGGCCCCGTGGTCGGTCGACCTGGCCAGGGACCGCAGATGCGCGTAACGTCGCCGGTCATGGCGCCATGGACCACCGGGGACATCCCCGCGCTCACGGGACGGGTGGCCGTGGTGACCGGAGCCAACAGCGGGCTCGGCTACGAGACGGCGCTGGCCCTGGCCGGCGCCGGCGCCCTGGTCGTGATGGCCTGCCGGGACCAGTCCCGGGGAGCGGACGCCGTGGACCGGCTCCGGGGGTCCGTGCCGGACGCCGAGGTCGAGCTCGGCCGGCTCGACCTCGCCGACCTCGCATCGGTGAGGGAGTTCGCCAGCGACTTCTCCTCCAGGCATGCCACGCTGGACATCCTCGTGAACAACGCCGGGGTGATGGCCATCCCCCGCCGGGAGACCGTCGACGGGTTCGAGATGCAGTTCGGCACCAACCACCTGGGACACTTCGCCCTGACCGGGTTGCTGCTCGACCGCCTGATGGCCGCGCCCGGCGCCCGGGTGGTGACCGTCACCAGCATGGCGGCGAGAGTGGGCCGGATCCGCTTCGACGACCTGCAGGGTTCCCGCCGCTACGGCAAGTGGTCCGCCTACGGCCAGGCGAAGCTGGCCAACCAGCTGTTCACCGTCGAGTTGCACCGCCGGGTGAGCGATCGGGACATCGACCTGGTCAGCGTGGCGGCCCACCCCGGCTATGCCGCAACCAACCTGCAGATGGTCGCACCCCAGATGATCGGATCGGCCCTGATGGAGGAGCTGAACCGGCTTGCGAACTCGGCGTTCGCCCAGAGTGCGGCGGCCGGGGCCCTTCCGAGCCTGTACGCGGCGACGGCCCCCGGCGTCGGCGGTGGTCAGTTCTTCGGCCCCGACCGGCTGTTCGGGGCTCGCGGCAACCCGAAGGCGGTCCCGCTCCTGCGGGCGGCCCGAGACCCGGCGACGGCGCGCCGGCTGTGGGACGTGTCCGAGGAACTGACCGGCGTCTCCTTCGGCCGACTCGACCGGGTGCCCTGAGCGCCCCACCCGCGTGGAGCCCGGGCCGGTGTGCACGACGCACGGTGCCCTCCGGGCGGTGTCGGCGCGGGACGCTGCCTCAGGTCACTCCTGCTGTGACTCGATCCTCCGGCGGAATCCGGCGACGGTCATCTCGACGACCCGGTCATGTCCCCACTGCAGGAGCGGCCGCCCGAATCGGCTGGCGAGGCGCATCGCCGGCTGCTGCATCTCGACGGTCCACGCCACCTCCGCCGACGTCCCTCCCGGATCCGGACGGAGCCGGAGCCGGGCCTGCCCGGTCAGGTCCCCTTCGATGGTGGCGTCGATGCTGGACGGACGCTCGCATCCGACCAGCCTGACGAGGATCCGCATGCGGTAGGGCACCGGTGGATTGACCATGCCGCGGAGTACGGATCCCTCGGACAGGCCCGCGCCGTCGAGGCTGAACTCGGTGAGCCAGGGCCACCATCGCTCGAACTGGTCGACCTGCTCGATCTGGCCCCACAGCTCGTCCGGGGGCATGTCGAACCGGTAGGCCCGGCGGTAGGTGATGACGGGGGCCAGCACGCTGCCCAGGGTACGTCCCGCCCGACGGACCGGGCCGGTCCCGTGGCCTCCGGCGGACGGCGGCGGCCGGCGGTTCCGACCCCCTTTGCAATCGGCAGTTGCAACCTGGGCCCGTATCCCCCATAATCGGGGCGGGTGGCGGATCCCGAGGAGCCGACGGCCATGCGCCCGAGACCGACCTGTCGGAGGTCGCTCGGGGTGTGGCCGGTCGGCACCACGGGGTGCAGGCCGGTGGCGGGGACGGCCATCGGCGACGTCCGTGCCACCGCCGGGCGGATGCCCGTCAGCCAAGGCCGGGATCGGCGACACCTCTGGCCCAGTCCGGGTCGACCTCGAAGAACTGCAGGACCAGTGCCTCGAACGCCACGGCGAACAGGGTCCATTCCTGCGGTTCGCCGAGGGGGCCGGTGCGGCGGACGATGACATCCCTGACGGAGTCGTCGACCCGGGAGCGCAACCCGTAGCCCTGACCCAGCAGGTCGACGGCGATGGCGAACTGGCGGAGCGTGAACTGTTCCCGGAGTCGAAACCCGAGGTGGGCGGTCATCGCCGCGTCGATCTCCTCGATGCGGCCCGTGAATGCGTCATACCCGGTGCGGAGCGCCGCCTCGATCTTTCGACGGTGGTCGAGCGGCTCGCCCACGGCGGCCAGCGCCCAGACACCCACCCACAACGGCAGATGGCGGGACTCGCTCACCGCGCGGGCGTTGTCCTCGCCCCCCACCCGGCAAAGTTCGCGCATGGCCGCTTCGCGCGACATCGGGGTGCTGAGGTCGACCGAGTCCACGACCTCCCTGATGGCCTCCACGGAGAGGTCGATCTCCTCCACGTTCGCATTCTGCGCGATGGTCGCCAGGACGTCGGCCTGGTAGTCGGCCTGGTTCTCCCACACCCGTCGGATCACCGAGGCATTGGTGATCCGGAGCCCGGTCTTGTCCTCGACCCGGTCGAAGACCCGTTTGAAGGTCAGCGCCTCGGCCCCGGTGCCCAGACCCTCCTCGTGCAGGATGCTGCGGCCCGTGTCGAGGAGCAACGTACGCAGTTCCTCACGACTCTGTCTCGGCTGGCGTTTCGACGCCACGGTCCCACATCCTCTCGCCGTTCCACGGTCGAAGTCGCCCTCCGCCCATCTTCGGTCAGACCGGGCGCCCGTTCAACCCGGGGTCCTCTGCCCAGGCCACCGGGAGTGGAAGGGATCACATCGCGGCCGCCGGCAGCACGAGATGGCGGTCACCGCCGGTTCACCGGTCGGGACGACCGACGGCGGAGTCCAGGTGCGTCATGGCCCCTCCGTGTTGGTGGGTCCGGTCGGTGGCCCGGCACCACCGGTCAACGGCAGGCTCAGCACGGCGACCCCCGTCACGTGGTCACCCAGGTCGGTCGTCGCCCGCAGCTCCACCTCCACGATGCCTTCGCCGTCCTCGGGGTACGTGGCGGTGACCGAACCACGGTAGGTGAGCGTCGAGCCGGGGAAGAGCGGGACCCCGAGCCGGATGGCGATCCGGCGCACCATCGCGTCCGGCCCGGCCCAGTCGGTGAGGAAGCGGCTGCAGTATCCGGTGTCGGAGAGGATGTTCATGAAGATGTCCGGCGCTCCCTGGGCGTTGGCGTAGGCCCGGTCGTGGTGTACCGGCATGAAGTCGCGGGTGGCGATCGCCCCGGCCACGATGCGGGTGGGGGTCACCTCGATCTCGAGGTCGGCCAGTCGATCGCCCACCCGGATGTCCGGCCACGCCGGTGTGGCGTGCGGTGCGGTGGTCACGAGGGCTCCGGGGGCTTGAACTTGAGGATGCGGAACCGCTGGCGGCCCACGACCTCGCCGGCCTCGTCCAGGTAGGTGGTCACCCACGTGACGAAGTAACCCGGGCCGAGCCGGGTCGCCTTCTCCTCCGAGATCGACTCGATGACGGTCGACGCGGAGATCACGTCACCGAGACGCAGATAGCGCTCGATCTCGAACTCCGAGTTCGAGGCCAGCGTCCCCACGAATCCGGCCTCGTCGAACACCGCCAGCGGTCCGGCCCCCTCGGTGTCGACCGGTGATCCCCCGCGCTCTGCGATGCCGGTGATCCTCGGCGTCGCCATCGTCCACGTCTGCAACATGAGCGGCGGCGCCACGATGCCCCCGAACCGGGAGGACGCGGCGAACGTGGGGTCGGTGTAGACAGGGTTGTGGTCCTCGAACGCCGCGGCCCAGTGGCGGATCATCGGCTGGTTCACCGGATCGGGAGCCACCGAAGGCCCACTCGATCCCACCGGCATCCCTACCAGGGCCGCCAGGCGAACCTCCAGGTCGTCGCCCGCCACGGCCTCAGCATCCTCCCCCTCCGCATCCAATCCCGGCACCTTTCGACGACGTAGCGGCCAGACTGGCAGGACCCGCACGGGTCCGGACACTACCCGACCGCCTCCGGCCGTCCTTTCCGGACCATGCCCTGCCCCTCGAACGACACGGACGATGCCGGCCCGACCCCCGAGCGCGTCGGTGTTCCGTGTGTCTATTGTTCGACCGACGCACCGGGCGTGGTCGTGGGCCGCGGGAGAGGCGGCCAGGCCGTAGTGTCAGACCGTTGCCGTCCGTGCCACGGGCGATCGCCCGAGGCAATCAGGATCGAACCTCCGGAGAGGAACTGAGAATGAGCGACCTGCTCTTGGCTGACGAACGAGAAGCTGTAGCGAGTGCGAGCCGCCATCTGGCCGAGAATGGACTCGTCATCGGCACCGCGGGCAACATCTCCGCCCGCAACGGCGACCTCGTCGCCGTGACCCCGACCGGTGCCGACCTCGCCACGGTGACGGCGGAGATGGTCACCGTCATAGACCTCAACGGTACCGTCGTGGACGGCGACTTCGCCCCCACGTCGGAGGTGCCGCTCCACACCGGCATCTACGCGGCCACCAACGCGTTGGCCATCACCCACGCCCACGCCATGGCGTCGACGGCGCTGTCCTGTAGCCACGACGAACTGCCGCCGTTGCACTACAGCTGCCTGGCCCTGGGCGGCGCCCCCCGGACCGCGGCCTACGCGACCTTCGGCTCACAGGAACTGGCCGACAACGTCATCGAAGCGTTGAAGGGGCGCAACGCGGCCATGATGCAGAACCACGGGTCTGTCGCCTACGGGAGCAAGATGACCGAGGCCGTCGAGCGGCTGGAGCTCCTCGAATGGCTGGCCGAGCTGTACTGGCGGGCCGCCTCGCTCGGAACCCCTCGGGTCCTCACCGACAAGGACTTCGAGGCCATCATCGTGTCGGCGATGGAGCGGGGCTACGGCACGGTGAAGAAGGTCAAGAAGGACTGAGCGCCCACCTAGGATGGGCCGGGTGAGCGCACCACGGGAGAGCAGGCCGGACCTCGCGCCCCTCCTCGACGCATTGCAGCGGGCCGGGTCCACCGAGGAGCCCAACGAGGACATCCCGGGACTGACCATCCTGCACCACGGCCTCCAGTGTGCAGTGCTGCTCCGCTCGGCGTGTCCGGGTGATCCGGAGCTGCAGTTGGCCGGGCTCCTCCACGACCTCGGCCACGTGGTGGCCCCCGGTCGCCCCGAGGATCACGGATCCGTAGGAGCGGCGTTCGTGCGGCCGCTGCTCGGTGCGCGGGTCGCCGCCCTCATCGAGGCCCACGTGCCGGCGAAGCGGTATCTGGTGACCACGGACAGGTCATACCCGGAGCGGCTCTCGCGCGGCAGCCTCCGGACGCTGACCGTTCAGGGCGAGCGCATGACGGCCGACGAGATGGCCGAGTTCCGAGCCGGGCCGCACGCAGACGCGGCGCTCCGACTCCGGATGGCCGACGAGGCGGCGAAGGACCCGGCCGCCGAGGTCCCCGACCTCGACTGGTGGATGCCCCCGCTGCTCGCCGCCGTCGGGTGAGCACCATCGTGCCGGTTCGCCGGTGAGGGTCCTCTTCCTCGTCGTCGATGGCCTGTCGCCCCGCCATGTCGACAGGGAGGTGATGCCGGCACTGACCACCCTGGCCCTCGCCGGCGGATGGAGCCGCCCGGGCGGCGTGGGCGTGATGCCGTCCTCCACCTACCCGAATCATGCGACGTTCGCGACCGGGTCCCCACCGGCGGCCCACGGCATCATCGCCAACCAGATTCCGACCGCCTCAGGGGCGATGCCGTCGTGGCAGGTGGGCCTATCCGTGCCCACGCTCTTCGACGCCATGCATGCGGCAGGCCGCCAGAGTGCAGCCGTCTTCGGGGACGGCCATCTCGTGGGCGCGACCGGGGCCGGCAACGCCAGTTTCCTCTGGCCCGTCGGCCCCCACCCCGATGGCGTGGCCCTCGATCCTCTCGGCTACGCGAAGGACCGTGAGACGGCCGCCATCGTCGTCGAAGCGGTCCACAGCGGAGCGGAACTGGTCTTCGCCCAACTGAACCAGCCGGACACAGTCGCGCACATCTTCGGGCCGGACAGCGAGGAGGCGCTGTGCCAGTACGGCCGGACCGACGTCCACGTCGGCACGATCATCGACTCGCTCAGAGCCGACTGGGACGATTGGGTGGCCATCGTCGTGAGTGACCACAGCCAGGAACCGGTGACCGAGCCCGAGCCGGTCGACCTGCACGCCGCCGCCGCCGGCGCCGTGGGGCTGGGCGGCCTCGTCCTGGACGACGGTGCCGCGGCGGTCGCCGGCGGTGAGCTGGCCCACGACACCGGTTGGCTTACCGCGGTCGACGGGGTCGAGGGCTTCCAGCGCGTCGGCCGGGACGTGGTCCTCGTCTGGTGCGGACCCGGACGTTACTTCTCGCCGACCGAGGTCCCGGTCCGGGGTGTCCACGGCAGTCCACGGACCGCATCCCAGGTCGGGGTGGTCACCGGGGGCCACCCCGCCGCGCAGCAGCTCGGTGCCGCCATCAGCCACCGGCGCCCGGCGGCTTCGGCATGGGCCCCGACGGTCGCCGGGTTGCTCGGCCTCCCCCCGACCCACCGCGGGGACCGGTCAGTCCGGAATGACGCGGATATGGGACTGCTCGGCCCCTCCTGACCGGTGGATCACGCCCTCGTCCGTGAGCCGGTTGCCGCCTGGCGGGATCCTCGGCATCCCGAGTGTCGTACTCGGCCGGCTGGCGGCCAGATAGGCGCGGACGCGGTCGGCCAGTGCGATGAAGCGGGCTGCGTCCTCCGGCGCGTCACACGCCCCGCCGGCAAGCTCGAGGGCCTCGGCCGCCTCGACCAGCAGGCCCAATCCGGTGTCGTAGCCCCCCACCGTCATTGCCATCGACCGGCACTCTGGGTTCGCATCGGGACCCCCGATCCTGTCACCGTCAGCGGAGACGCTCTTGCTCTCCATGAGCTATCCGGAAAGTACACCACGCGGACCGCTCCCCTGTCCTCTCGCCGCCCGACGGCCATGCTGGTGGGATGCCCGGATCCACGCGGATCGACGCGGAGACGGCCGTCTCCCTCCTGGCCGAGGGGACGGACGAGCCCTACCGGCTGGTGAGGCGCCTGATCGGCGCCGAGACCGGTGCGCACCAGGTGACCGGGCCGGAAGGCAGGGTGCTCGTCCTCAAGTGGGACACGGATCCCCGCAGCCAGGAACTGCGTCGGGAGGCCGTCGTCCTCACCGAGCGGCTCCGCGCCGAGGCCGGATGGCCGAGGCCGGATGGCCGGTGCCGCGCCAGAACGTCATCGACGCGCTCGGTGTCCGGCTTCGCCGTCGCGTTCGAAGGTCTCGACGAACTGTGCCGGCAGACCTATCTCGCCCCTCTCTCCATCAGGTTCCTCGACTGGTCGATCCGTGAGTGCCGGTCGGAGGAGATCGACTTCTGGCTCGCCCGCGCCGACGAGATGCTGAGCGTCTGACCGACCCTGCCGGAAGCGCCTCACGCCCCTGGCCGACCCGATGCCAGGCGCACAGCCAGCTCGGCCGCCTCTCCGGGATCGGCCATCGGGATGACCCCGCGGTCGACGCCGCCGCCGGGACGGGTGAGTGCCCAGGTACCGATGCCGATCACCGGGGTGCCGGCGCGCAGGGCGAGCGCGACCTCCGACAGGGTCCCGTACTCGCCACCGATGGCCACGACCGCCCCGGCGGAGCCGGCGATGACGGCATTCCGGGCCTCACCCAGACCGGAGGGGATGACGACGTCGACCCAGGGGTTCGCGACAGAGGGATCCGGCCCCGGGAGCACGCCCACGGTGAGGCCGCCCTCCGACTTGGCCCCCCGACAGGCTGCGGCCATCACCCCGCCGAGCCCGCCACACACCACGACGGCCCCACGGGAGGCGAGGGCGGCGCCGACCGACTCCGCCACCGCGAGCAGGGAAGGAGGTGCATCGGCCCCTCCCACGACGGCCACCTGGATCTCCATTGTCGGTCCAGCGTAGGGGGATGTCGCCGCCCGGGCCGGCACCTGCCACTGGCGATTCCGGCCGGGTGAAAGTACTGTGACCGACCGTCGAAGCATGCCGGGCAGGGCATCGGGTAGCTCCATTGAGAGGTCGGACGGATGGAAGATGCCAAGCTCAGTCCGAGATGCCCCGTTTGCGGGGTCGACGACACGCCGAGGCTGATCGTCCGGGGTGCCAGCACGTTCACCTCCGGATCGGTACTGCCGAACGTGCATCTTCGGTGCCGCGAATGTGGGCACGAATGGTCCGACCTCCCCCACGAGCAGTGGGCGTCATGAGGGGTCCGCCGCCACCGACGAGTGGCTGCGACTGTGGGTGTCGGAAGGTCGTGCCCTAACGGTCGGCCCCGCTCGCACCGGCGGGCGCCGCTGAAGGGGAGGGCCCGTCGGGCGGCGAGCTCCTCCTGTCCCCACCGGTGACCGCGGCGTTCGCATGGATCACCGACTCGAGAACGAACGCGGCAGCCCCCCTCAGGTCGCCGTGGGGGACACTCCATCGGATCAGACCTTCCGGAACAACCTCCGGTCCCCCGCGGTCCGTCACGAACTCGGGTGAACCCCTCCTCTTCGAGGGACTGCCGGCGAAGGCGCCGGCCCACCGGGACCCCGGTTCTGTCGAGAGGCTCCATTCGACCATGACCCGACCACGAAACGACCCGAGCAGTCGCACCCGCTCGATGGTCACCGCTTCCGGGGATGGTCCGTCATCGCCACCGTGCTCGACTCCTGGCACCGCTTCTCCTCCCGTCCGTGTCGTCAACGTCACCTTCATGGGAGCGGCAGACGCCGCCCCGACGGATGTCGTCGCGGCAAAAGGTCGGCGCGCCCACATGCTCCACCGACAACGGATGCGCACCACAACCCGGAACGGGCCCGTTCTAACACCGGCCTGCCCACCCGACGGTCACGAGACGCTGAACCTTTGAAGAACCTTGTGCGTCATCTGCCCGTCGCCGCCGCCCGACAGCCGACGGGACAAGGAGCCGCGGACGCGATCGGCTGCTGGCCGCCACCGGACCGTCGGTTCACCGAGCCGGTTCAGAACGGCCACCGGGTCGAACGTGGGTGTCGCGCAAGATTCATGTCGGCGTCACATTCAGGCAACCCGCACATGACGTCGATTGGTTACGTTCTGTGGACAGCAGGCGGTCGTGGCCCGTCGGAGGCGCCCGTGGGACGCGACGGACGACCCTGGCTCCCCTGTCGTGCGTTTTCCGCCACCCACCGACGGCCCCGAGAGTTCAGGTGACCACCACGTGCGACTACACCTGCGGACTGTGACCGAAGCACGCGGTGACGGGAGGTCGCGCACTCCGGCCGGCGACCGCACCCGCACCCGCACCGGCACCAGAGCGCTCCTCGTATCGGGCACAGTCATCGCGGTGATCGTCGCGTCGGCGGTCCTCGGGGCCGGCGTGATCGGGCTGGATGACCATGCCTCCACCCCGTATGCCTCCCCTCCGGGAACGTCGACTCCCCCCACGGTGACCGCCTCCACCGGCGTTGCGCCGGCCGAGCCCGGGGGGACTCCGGCCTCCGTGCCGTCAGCCACGACGGTGCCGGCCGTCTCCCGCGAACCAGAGGCCGGCCACGTGGCCATACCGTCGACACCACCGTCAGCCACGACCCCATCCACCGACGGCACCGCGATCGGCCACACCGGGTCGTCGACGGATCGGGCCAGTGTCCCGATCAGCTACGCGTCCACCGCGCCGGCGCCTCCTTCCGCTGACATCCCACCGAGCCCCGACCCGTCGATCCCGTGTCGATCCCCGGACGACCAGGACGCCTGCATCGCCGACACCGTCCTCGCCATCGACAACGCACGTGCCCAGGAGGGGGTCGGGCCCCTGGTGCTTCCTCCCGACTTCGACGGGCTCACGCCCCCCGAGCAGTTGTTCGTCATGGTCGATTGTGAACGGGTCGACCGCGGGCTGGCCCCGATCGCCGGAGAACTCGGCACGCTCGACCAACTCTCCACAACTGCGGCTCAGGACGAAACTGACCCATCGGTGCCGCCCGGCGGCGTCGCCGATCTCGCCGTCCAGGCATGGGTCGGCAACTGGGCCTCGACGGAGAGTACCGTCCAAGCCGTGTACGACTGGATGTACGACGACGGTCTGGGAAGTGGCAACATCGACTGCACGGCGACCGATGAGAGTGGATGCTGGGACCACCGGGACAACATCCTGGGACTCGGGAACGACCTGGACAGCTTCGGCGGCTCGCTGTCGTTCGGTGGGGCAGACGTCTCGACGGGGTCAACCTCCACGACGGCGATGCAAGACCAACCCGGCGAATCGGTCACCATGCTCACTGCGTGGTCGACGGAGTCGCCCAGCGACTACTACTACACGTGGAGTCAGGCCTTGGCGGACGGGGCCGGCTGACGAACCGGTGGGATGCGACACGGATGCGGCCGGCGACGGTGACGGAGGGCTCACCGGGCACCCGTACCAAAGGAGAGGTGCGGCGGCGTTCAGCGCCGACCGCCGGTACCGCTACTGGTTGCAGCGCCGCTGGACACCGTCCGAGCCCCAGTTCGCGTTCGTCCTGTTGAACCCGTCCACGGCGGATGCCGACCACGACGACCCTACGGTCCGGAAGCTGTCGGCACTGACCTCGGCCAACGGCGGTGGAGGCTTCGAGCTCGTCAACCTCTTCGCGGTCATGGATACGCGGCAGGTGGGTCTCCACCTGCCCGACGCCGTCGAGGAGGCGCCCGGTGAGAACGACCTGTGGATCGCACGGGTCGTGGACCGGGCCGACGTCGTGGTGCTCGGATGGGGAGACGGCATCGCCGACGACTTCCTCACCAGCGGGCGGCGGGCCGCGGTCCGGCGGCGGGCGCATGAGGTCTGGCCGCTGGTGCGAGACCGGCGACCGTGCTGCTTCCGGATCATCGGGAGCGGGGCGCCGGGTCATCCGGGCCGCCTCCGCAACACCGCTCCGCTCGTTCGGTACCACCGCACCGCCTGACCCAGAGTTCCTGATCACCCGTTGGTCTCGGCAGGCTCGCCGACCCGGCTGCGCCGGCGTCCGTCAGCTACGGCCCGTCGATCGCATCGTCCTACGACACCGGGAACGTCGGCCACCACGCGCCCCGTCGGTGGCGCACCCCCCGGCAAGCGCCTACTGCTCGTAGAAGCGCACCTCCATATCGGCGATGATCTCCCGCTCCCGGCGGATGGCGTCGGCCTCGGCAACCGCCTGCTCGGCGAGTCGGGCCTCTTCGCGCCTGATCATCAGCCACCGTCGGATCCAGACGAACACCATCACCGGGAGCACCAGCAGCACCACCACGCCTCGAGCGTAGCGAATGGGAAAGACGGCAGGCCCCCGGTCGGAACCGGGGGCCTGCCGCAACGCTGTGAGGCTGCAAAGGGTAGCTTCTGTCGGCCCGCCCAGACGTCGAGGAGGCGTGGCCGGATCCGAACCGGACGTGACCGTGAGTGAACGCCCTGATGAACGTTGTGTGGCTGTTCGATGAAGCAGGCACCACTGGGCGCGACCTGGCTTGACAAACACAACCGGGTTACTCATGATCTAGGTCGCAGGCTCTCACCTGGGCAACTGAGAGAGGGGATCCGCCTTGGCCTCAAGGCACACGGCATACACGAATACGGCACACACAAGACGACCGGACCGGCGTGGCCTCCGCGGCCTCGGACGCAGGGGGCTGGCCGCTTCGGTGGCTGCCGTAGCCATCATCGGGGTGGCCTACGGCGTCGCCGCCGGTGCGGTCGGACCAGGCCTCCTCATGTCGGGGGGCGACACCGACCACGTCAGTTGCGCCGGTGCGCGACTCACCGTCGAAGGCCAGACGAGGACGGGTCTCGACGTGCAATGTGAGGCTGGTGGAACCGGCAACGGCGGTCGCCGGGTCGACCAACCCGAGCAGGCGGCGGCTCCGGACACGGCCGGACCCACGGTCCCGGCCGTCAACCCGACGACGCCGGCGACTCCGGCAACTCCGGCGACGGGTCAGGGCACCGACCCGACGACACCGGTCGCACCCACCGACGGTTCGTGGTGGGTACCACCGCTCGGCAACCAACCCTGGCAGTGGGAGATCGACCACCCGTTGGATCTTTCGAGCCCGAGCGACATGGGCACCGACGCAACGTTGCCCGACGGCCAGCCCGCGCCCGACCCGGTGATCTACGACATCGACGGCATCGAAAACCCGACGTCGACGGTGACCGCGCTCCACGCGTTGGGAGACCACGCCATCTGTTACGTGGAGGTGGGTACGGCCGGGGACTACTACAGCGCAGCAGACGAAGGGACACCGACCACCTATTACCAAGAGTTCCAGGCGGCCGGGGTCCTCGGCGACAAGCTGAGCGGCTACCCCGAGTACTTCTTGAACATAGACAGCCCGGCCACCGTGTCGATCGTCGAGTCGATGATCGACCAACAGTGTGCCGGAAAAGGCTTCGATGCGGTGGAGACCGATCTCGACGAGACCTACTCGGGCAGTGACGGGCCGACCGGCTTCCAGCTGACCAAGGCCGCCGAGGAGCAGTACCTGACGACGCTGGCCGACTACATGCACGGCCTCGGGCTCGGTTGGATCATCAAGAACCCAGACGACACGGGTGACAGCTTTGCCGCCGATATGGAACCGCTGGCCGACGGTGTCCTGACCGAGCAGTGCAACCAGAACAGCACCTGCACATCCCTGGCAAGCTACGAGGACCACAAGGCGATCTTCAACGCCGAGTACGCTCCTGAGGTGACATCGGAGTTCTGTACATCGGACGATGCACTCGGATTCAACGGGGCGGTCTTCCCGGTGGCCCTCGATGGGGGGAGGAGCCCGTGCCGGTAGGCTGTTCGATGCGGCGGACAGGGGTACGCCGGTCGTGTTCCGGGACGAGCAGGACGGTCCGGCTCCCGTAGACGGGGTTGGCTGGAGGTGTCGAGGATCGGTTCGTGCCTCGACCAGGGGGAAGGTGACGATGCAGAAGCTGCGACACTCGACAGCTCCGCCGTTGGCGGTGTTGCTCCTGCTCGTCGGGCTGCTCGCCCTGCCAGGTATCGAGTCCCCGGCGACTGCCGGTGCCGTCCACCTCCCGAAGTTCTCCGGCGACGCACCCGGCCGGATCACCTGTTCCCTCTCGTTGACCGTCGAGTTCTCGCCGCCGCTGACGGGTTCAGGCGGTGGCACCGGTGCATCGGGCACCAAGGCCGGGAAGTTGTCGGGCTGCACCGCCACCACGGGCACGGTGACGATCGCCTCCGGGACCGTCTCCGGGTCGTTCGCCAGCAGCCCACTCAACTGTCACGACTCGATCGCCCAGGTGACCGAAGCACTCGACGTCAGCTGGAAGGGTGAGGTCAACGGTACGGTCGCCACCTTCCCGGACGCCACCGTCTACGGGGGGACCGCCGGATTCAGCCCGAGTTCGCTGGACGGCCCGACTGCATCGGGATCGTTCGGCGGGCCGGCCGACGTGCTGTTGAACACGCCGTCGGCCAGCCAGGTCGCCGCCGGCTGTGCCGGCAAGAAGGGCCTCGGAAAAATCGCGCTCACCGGCGTCCTGACCGCGGGGACCCCCACGGGCTCGGCGACCCTCCCGACGTCGTGGTGGAAGCCGCCGTTGGGCAATGTCCCCTGGCAGTGGGAGCTCGACCACGCCCTCAGCCTTGCCAGCCCGACCGACATGGGAACCAACGACACCCTGCCGGACGGTCAGCCGGCGCCGGACCCGGTCGTCTACGACATCGACGGCATCGACAACTCGGCGGCCACGGTCACCGCTCTGCACGCCATGGGCGACCACGCGATCTGCTACGTGGAGGTCGGATCGGCCGGCAACTACTACTCGGCCAAGGAGGAGGGCCTCGGCACCTCCTACTACGACCAGTTCAAGGAAGCCGGCCTGCTGGGTCACAAGCTGACCGGCTATCCGGAAAGCTTCCTGAACATCACCAGTCTGACCACGCTCGCCATCGTCGAGGACATGATCGCCCAGCAGTGCTACGCCAAGGGATTCGACGCCGTCGAGACCGACCTCGACGAGACCTACAACGACAACGAGGGAGCCACCGGTTTCACCATCACGCAGGTGGACGAAACATTCTACCTCACCCTTTTGGCCGACTTCATGCACTCACTCGGTCTCGGCTGGATCGCTAAGAACCTCGACGACACCGGCGACACCTTCGCCACCACCATGGAGCCACTCGCCGACGGCATGATCACCGAACAGTGCAACCAGTACGACACCTGCGGGGCCCTGAGCAAATACGTCGGGGTGAAGGCGGTGTTCAATGCCGAGTACCCGCCGGAGACCACCGCCGAGTTCTGCGCCTCGGACGATGCCTCCGGGTTCAACGGCGCATTGTTCCCGGTCGCCCTCAACGGCGCCCGACACCCCTGCCGCTGACCGCTCCCGTCCCCGTTCGGCGGACCCCGTTGCCTCATGTCCCGCACCCCCGGGGCAGTAGCGTCGCGACGATGGTGGGGATTCGGAGCTTCTGGGGGTGGGGGTACGAGGCCGAGCACCTCGCCCCGGCCAGTCAGCTCGAGCTCGGCAGCCTGGTGGCCCCGCTCGTCGGACGAGACGCCCTCAGCGTGTCCGGGCCTCCGTCGCCGTCGGAGATCGATCTGCCCGCTCCCCGCCTGACCGCGCCGTCCACGTTGGCGGAGTGGGCCACCACCGACCCCGTGGTCCGGGCCGGCCACACCTACGGGAAGTCGTTCCGGGACGTCGTCCGCGCATTCGACCGCCGATGGGACCGCCCGCCCGACACGGTCGTCTACCCACCGGACGAGCACGGGGTCTCCGCAGTGCTCGAGTGGGCCTCGGACATCGGCGCGATCGTCATCCCCTATGGCGGCGGGTCGTCGGTCGTCGGTGGTGTCGAGGCACCGGCCGACGACGACCGGCCGGTGATCTGCTGCGATCTCGGGCGGATGGACAGGGTCCTCGAGATCGACCGAACCTCCCGGGCCGCCCGCATCCAGGGAGGGGTGCTCGGACCCTCGCTCGAGGACCAGCTCCGCTCCAGTGACCTGACCCTCCGCCACTTCCCCCAGAGCTTCGAGGTCTCGACGCTCGGGGGCTGGCTGGCGACCCGGTCCGGCGGGCACTTCGCCACGCTCCATACCCACATCGACGACTTCGTCGAATCGATCCGGGCGGTCACACCGCAGGGTGCCCTCGAGTCCCGACGGTTGCCCGCCTCGGGGGCCGGCCCGTCCCCGGACCGACTCCTGCTCGGATCGGAGGGCATCTTCGGGATCATCACCGAGGCGTGGATGAGGCTGCAGGACCGTCCGACCCACCGGGCGTCCGGCACCGCCCGTTTCGACTCGTTCGAGCAGGGAGCCGCGGCGGCGCGTTCCCTCGGCCAGTCAGGGCTGTGGCCGGCGAACTGCCGGCTGCTGGACGCCACCGAGGCGATGATCACCGGTGCCGGGGATGGTGCCGCGCATCTCTTGCTGATCGGGTTCGAATCGGCCACCCACCCGGTCGACGACGCCCTGTCCCAGGCTGCCACACTGGTCGCCGACCACGCCGGAACGCTCGAGGTACGCCACCGACGCGATCGCGTCGAAGCGCCATCGGACGACGCGGCCGACCGCTGGCGCTCGGCCTTTCTCCGTGCCCCCTACGTCCGTGACGCGCTGATCGGGCTCGGGCTGATCAGCGAGACGTTCGAGACCGCCATCACCTGGGACCACTTCGATGCCTTCACCACCGCGGTCCGGGATGCCACCGAGGGCGCCCTCCGTTCGGTCGGTGCGTGGCCCGCCCTCGTCACCTGCCGGCTGACCCACGTCTACCCGGACGGAGCTGCGCCCTATTTCACCGTGATCGCGCCCGGCAACCGGTCGGGCCGGCTGGAGCAGTGGGCCGAGGTCAAAGGGGTCGTCATGGAGGTCATCGCCACCCAGGGGGGGACCGTGACCCACCACCATGCCGTCGGGCGCGACCACCGTCCCGGCTATGACCGTCAGCGGCCGGAACTGTTCGCGGCACAGCTACGCGCGGCAAAACGAGCGGTCGATCCAGCGGGAATGCTCAACCCCGGGGTGCTCATCGACCTCTGAAGGACCCGGCACCGGTCCGGTAGACGGGCCCGTTCGGCACCGCCGTCCGGTCGCCGGCCGTCTTCCCAGGCATCACTCCCCGAGGCTGTGCCTCAGGGCATCGAGTGCCTCGACGAGGCCGACCACCCGCTCCCGGAGTGCGGCCAACTCGGACTCGACGGTGTCGACACGAGTCTCGAGGTCGGGCCGCCCCTCCTCCTCCTCGTCGCCGGTCGTCACGGTAGGGCCGCGCCCCACCGTGACGAGGTCGGGAACACGGTGGTCACCAGCTTCGCCCGCCACCGGCGGGACCGCCGGGTCGGGGTGGCCGGTCACGGTCGCTTCCGGCTCGACCGCCAACAACTGCTGCCAGCGCTCCTCTTTCTGGCCCGGTCGCCGGGGGAGCAGGCGCACCAGCGGTTCGGGTAGGGCGGCAAGGACCTCCAGCTCCGCGTGCACGTCGCCCACCGTGTCGAATTCCGCCATGCGACCGGTGCGGGCCCGAAGCTCCCCGGAGGTCTGGGGTCCCCGCAGCAGCAGTACCGCCAACAGCGCGACCCTCAGGGTGTCGAGGCCGTGGGCCTCGTCGAGCACATGCCGGTAGCGGATGACCGACCTTCCGTGGGAAGGCAGCACGAACCGCACCAGGTGGAGCTCCTTCAGCTCCGCCAGGGCCCCCTGCACCGCGTCCTCGCCCATGGACATCACCGGATCGCGGTTGGTCGCCTGGCTGCAGGCCAGTGACAGCGCGTTCATGGTGAGGGGATACTGCTGGGGCGTGGTGAGCTGCTTCTCGACCAGACACCCGAGTATCCGGCCACCCTCGGGGGAGATCGTCACCGCCTGACACTAACCCGGCCGCGCTGCGCCCGCCCCGGTGCATCACCGCGTCGCTTTGGTGCATCCGACCCCCGGTCGGTGGTCGGTGGTGGGTGGTCGGTGGTGGACGGCCGGCCGCCTCCGATCTCGCTATGCCGGGTGGAGGAGTGCGGCGACCTCGTCGTCGGAGGTCTGGGCGAAGTCCTCGTACCAGAGCCCGACAGCACCGAACCGGTCCGGTGTGAGGAGGCTGACCACCTCGTCGGCCTCGGCCTCCAACTCACGGACCGTCGCCGGCGGTGCCACCGGAACCGCGAGGACGATCCGGCGGGCCCCCCTCGCCCGGACCACCTGCACCGCCGCGCCCGCCGTTCCGCCGGTAGCCAGCCCGTCGTCGACGATCACCACCGTTCGGCCATCGACCGGCGTCAGAGGTCGGTCCCCCCGGTACAGCCTGACCCGGCGGTCGAGCTCCTTGTTCTGTTCGGACTCCACCTCGGCGATCTCCGCTCCGGTGAGGCGGGCGCGGTCGACCAGTTCCCGATCGAGCAGGCACACCCCTCCCTCGCCGATGGCTCCGAAGCCGAGCTCGGGTTGGAGCGGCATGCCGAGCTTGCGCACCACGATCACATCGAGCGGCGCACCGAGGGCCCGGGCCACCTCGGCGGCGACGGGGACACCGCCACGCGGAAGGGCCAGCACCACCGGGTGCTCATGGCTCAGGTACGCCAACCTCACGGCCAGGAGCCCACCCGCCTCACGTCTGTCCCGAAAAGGGGGCCAGGTCGCCGTGCGCCCCATCGCCGGCATCTCAGAGACCGGTCGGGCACGTCTCGGCGGGCGCCCCGAGGTCCCACCGGGCGGCACGCTCGAGCGGCTCGAGGGCCCAGGTCCGATCCCGGATCACGGCATCGAATCGCCGGTCATCGTGCGCCGCGCTCCGGGTCCGCTCCTCGTAGCAGGTCGACGGCTGCCAGGTCGTCACCACCGTGCCCGGCCGCGACGGTGCGACCGAGGCGATCCCGCACGACCTGGAACAGCGGGCTCAGGCCGGCAGATTCGTCGGCGAGGTCGAGGTCCTTCAGCGCGAGCTGCACGGCGAACCCCGGCTCGAACGAGCGCTCATCCATCAGCCGACCCTTCTGCAGTGCATAGGGCATGGCCAGCGGGCCCGCCTCGAGCGCCTCGGCGAAGGCCGAGTGGTCGATCCCCATTGCGTCGCAGAGGGCCAGAGCGTCACTCATGGAAACGGTCGACGCCGTCATCCATGCATTGACGACGAGCTTGAGCGAGCTGCCCTCCACGCCCGTGCCGACGTGGAGCACCGAGGAGCCGAGCGCGTCGAGCACCGGTCGCGCCCGGGAGACCGCATCGTCGTCACCGGCAACCAGCCAGACGAGCTTCCCCTCCCGCGCCGGGCCCGTGCTTCCCGAGACGGGGGCGTCGAGCATGTCGACACCGTGCTCACGCGCCAGTGCCGACAGGGTCCGAGCACTCCCGGGTCCGATGGTGCTGGCCTGGACCCACACGACGCCATCGTCCAGCTCACCGACCACCGGTGTCATCGCCTCGGCGACCGCATCGCCGTCACGCAGCACGGTGATGACCACGGAGGAGCCCGAGACGGCCCGGGCCAACTCATCGACCGCGGTGACACCCGTCGCCTGCTCGGCAACCGCTCGTGCCCGCCCGGGCGTTCGGTTCCACAACCGCACCCCGTACCCGGCGTCGCCCAGCCGAGCGGCCATCGCCGCCCCCAGGGCCCCGGCTCCGACCACAGTGACAGTCGACGATGAGGGCATGTCGCTCCTTTCGGTCCACTGTTCGGTGATCCAGGCTAGTGCTCCAGGGCCACTACTTCACCCGGGTCCCGACGTCGGTGCCGGCCGGGGCGGGACGGCCCGATCCCGTGTCGGTAAGGTTCGTGCCGTGGGTACCGCCAGGCGCGAGTTCGACATCACGGTACTGGGTGCCACCGGCTTCACCGGGGGTCTGATCGCCGCCTACCTCGCCGAGCACGCCCCCGACACGACCAGGATCGCACTGGCCGGACGCAACAACGCCAAGCTCGAGACGCTGCGCTCACGGATCGGCGCCGAATTCGATCTCGTCACGGTGGACTCGTCGCAACCGGCGGCGATGCTCCTGGTAGCCGAGCGGACACGCGTGCTCATCTCGACGGTCGGGCCCTATGTCATCCACGGTGGGGCCGTCGTCGCCGCGTGCGCCGACGCCGGCACGGACTACCTGGACCTGACGGGCGAACCCGAGTTCGTCGACCTGACCTACCTGAAGCACCATGCCCGTGCCGTCCACACCGGCGCACGCCTGGTCCATGCCTGTGGGTTCGACTCGATCCCCCATGACCTCGGCGCCCAGTTCACCGTGGAGCACCTGCCCGAGGGCGTGCCCCTGGCCGTCAGCGGCTACGTGCACGCGCACGGGACCTTTTCGGGTGGCACGGCCGCGTCCGCGCTCGAGATCATGGCCCGACACCGGGCCGGGCGGGCGGCGCACCGGGTTCGCAGTGAGGTGGAGCCCCTGCCCGGCGACCGGAGGGCGCGTGTCGTCCCTGGCCGGATCGGGCTCGACAAGGAGTCCGGCTCGTGGGTGGTTCCCCTGCCGACGATCGACCCCCTCGTGGTAACCCAGTCGGCGCGCCAACTCCCCCGCTACGGTCCCGATTTCGCCTACTCGCACTTCTGGGCCGGGGACAATCCGATCGCAGCTGCCGGCGTGCTCGCCGGCATGGGCACGCTCTTCACCGCCGCCCAGATTCCGGCCGTCCGTCACGCCATCGAGCGTCACTACCCGTCCGGCTCCGGCCCGAGCCCGGAACGACGCGAGCGATCGTGGTTCAGGGTGCGATTCGTGGGAACGGGTGGCGGCTCGAAGGTGGTCACCGAGGTGAGCGGTGGCGACCCCGGGTACTCCGAGACCTCGAAGATGATCAGTGAGGCCGCGTTGTGCCTGGCCAACGAC
>Ga0182030_10004824_pt1 | contig 28802 bp, 20 predicted proteins | sample 812S3MmetaG_FD_121299 | JGI IMG/M metagenome (GOLD analysis project Ga0182030, IMG submission 121299) | Permafrost microbial communities from Stordalen Mire, Sweden - 812S3M metaG (Illumina Assembly) | ecosystem: Environmental > Terrestrial > Soil > Wetlands > Permafrost | place: Sweden...
CGGTGGGTTTTTCCCGAATGTATCTGGGCGTGCATTACCCAACTGATGTATTAGGCGGCGCTATCATTGGCTCGGGAAGCGCATTGCTTTGCCGCGAGGTGAATAAGTGGCTTTTTCATCCAAGGCCAAGTCATAAAAAATTCATCTGGTACTGATTGTTTTAACCACAGAGTCGCACGGAGGTATTTCACAGAGAGACACTGAGGTTAATTAACTCCCAAAAGGATTAGCATTGGAAATCACATAGAATTAAAACAAAAGCTAATGGGACTAAAAACATCCCAATATGGGAATTCACCCTTATTTCACCCTCATTAGCCAAACTGTTCCCATTCTTCAAGTACGCTTTTACCATACTATTCCCATACTTCAGGTACGCTTTTACCATACTGTAGCCATACTTCAGGTACGCTTTTACTATACGGCAATTATGCTTTAACGATACAGTTCCTATACCGCAGTTGTGCCGAGCTCACATTCCAAACGCTATAAATTAAAGATTTGTATAATACCACTCAATATGTTTTCAAGTGAGGCTGCCCGAGCTTATTGATTCAATAAGCTGATAGGCACGATCAGCTCCCATTGGTTTGGGCCGCGGCCCAAATAGTCAGTGTCCAGCAAATGACTGTAACGAAAGCCAAAGCTGATGGCGAGCTGGTTCCACCAATTCGTATCAAAAAATATTTCAGTGCCAAATGACCTGTATTGCGCGTTAAATTGGCTGCCATTGGTATAAAAATCCAACGCCTTTGTATAATCGTAAAACAGATTCGCCCGAATACGCAGGAAATAAACGATATCACCAAAACCCCAATCAGGATAAACCAGCGGGAAATTATAGTTTCCTGAAAGCCTGTACATCCTGTAAAAGTTTTCGGCTGTATATCCACGTGAAAATGGGAGGCCATTGGAAAAACTCACTTGTTGCAGTGTATCCCTTTGCTGGAATGCTGCGGCAAGCACCAGACTGTGCGTGTACGCAAATCCGGGAAAATAAAAATAGGAAGATGCAAGAAACTGATTGCCGCTCAGCGTGGTCATTACCCTGTTGTAAGCTAAAGTTAAAGTCTGGGCAAAACCGGGATATATCTGTTGCTTTCCCTGCTGGGTCTGGTTTGAAAAATTGAGGTAGGCGGAAGTATATATATAGCCACGCGTATCGAATGTGTCCTTGTAGGTTCCCTGGAAATAACGCTGATTGTATATCATATCGTCACCGATCTGAAGGCTTGTGAAGCTCCTGCCTTTAGAGAGATTCAGGGGCACACTCAATCCTGCCTTTGCCTGTGCTTCATTCCAATAAACGGTCTTCCCGTTAAACAAAGCATTTCTTCCAAAAGTGTAATCGGCTCCCGCATCAATCCAGGGAAAGAGCTGTGCCTGGGTAAAATCAAAACCTACCTGTTTATATTGTTCATTGCGGTTATAATCAACATATATTTCAGACTGCAGCGTGTTCAAAATATTCTGGCTCTCCAGGGCAAACATGTAATCGGGGTCATTGACGTAAGGGCGCCAGCTATTAAAATTCAGCAAATGGAATGACTGCGGATAATGACTTACAGGATAATTTTTCACTGCTGTTTTGTCAAGCAAATCGGCAGGCCCCTTTTCTAAAGATTGAATATTTTGTGTCACCAATGAGTCTTTCAGTTCATCCCCGCTTATTTCTTTCAGAACATCATAAGTTTTACCGGAATAAAACATTTTGTAACCAACGGCTGAAAAAACAGTCCAGGCATATTTTCCATCCAAAGATTGAAGCTGGTAATTCCCTGTTGCTGCATTTTCTATTGGCAACAAGGCTTTGAACAAATGATTTTGTGCAACGGCGAATAACTGGTCTTGCCCGTTATGAGTTGCGCTAAAGTAAATGGTATCTTTCTGCACAGAAAGAAAGCCAATGGGGTTCATACTGAAAGGAGACAGATAAATGGCTGAGCCATCTCCTGCATTGATCAGTGCCAGTGACATTTCGCCCTTTGGGTTTCTAACAGCAACGGCTATCTGTTTATCATTAAAAAATTTCGGGTGAGAATAATACAAACCGTCTTTGTCGGGGATTATCTTTTCTACAGCGCCTGTTTCACTGTTAATGATATGCAATGAAGTAACTCCGTTTACTGCCTGCTTAACGGCAATAATCTTTTTGCCGTCATATGAAATATCGGGCGAAAAATATTTCGAACGGGAGGTTATTCGCTTATCTTCTCCCGTATTGAGATCCAGCAACCTGATGACCCCATAGTCACGCCATGCCCAACGAATATCCGGCTCATAGGCTGCATATACAATCCTGTGGTTTCTGTAAGAGAAATAATTGTCCAGCGAAACAGATCTTGTCCTGATCTTTCTTTCTTTATTGGTATGGATATCGCGAATAAAAAAAGCCGGCGGCTGTTTATATGTCGTGCGGGAATAAACAATATGATCAGCATCTATAAACTGGGGGAATTCCTCATCAGCAACAAAATGGGCATGCTCACGGGCATATATAGCCGAGGAATCGGCCGTTGACTCTTTTTTAATATCAGCAGAGAAATAGCCTAAAGCGTCTGTGCGGAATTGCTCAAATGAGATGCCGGAATATCTTTTTATCGCTTTTTGCAGCGGATAAAACAATCCCTTAAATGAAGCGGCATCGTGTGATACGTTTCTCCAGAAATCATCTCCATATTTTTCTCTGCCATAAGCCACCAGCATATATCCCAGCGGATAGTGGTCTGGTGTGAAATCGCGCAGCGAGCCATTGCGGAGCTTCATGTACGAATAATTTTTATACCCTGCCCAAAGCGAACGATAGCCATTGAAAAAATAAGGAAGCCTTCCCCTGCCCTGGCTGCTCACCAGTGTTTCCTGAAATACTGCATCGCCTTCGAAAAACCAATTGGGTACAGACAGACTATTGGCAAGCGCCTGACCACCTTCGCCAAATAAATAATAGAAAGCTTTTGATAACCCAACACGGAAATTATTGTATTGCTCTACATGGCGATATTCATGAATGGCCAATTGCTGCTGCCAGGGAAGGCTGCCCAATTCAAAACTATTCTGGTCAGCAGTAAGCTCAAACTCGCTTCGGAATGGGGCAAGGCCAACGTAGCCATTGGAGATGGTAGTCTGGTTTTGAAAAACGATATTGATTTTTCGCTGCTGCGGCCCGATGGTATTCAAAGTAGCCCTGCTCAATGCATGAACCATAGCTGCCACTTGCTGAGCCTGGGTTTCAAGCCCTGCGGGAAAAATAATGCGTGCCGTGTCTGTATTGATTTGCTTCCACTTAAGCGAGGGCGGGTTGCCGCCGAACTGCTGCGCATGTAGACGAGAGATGAAAAATAAAAATACTGTAACTAAAATAGTTCTGCGAAAACCCATAATCAATTTTTGATGATTGAAATTAATGGATTGCTTTATTCAAATGGCTTTCTTAACCAACTATTAATTTTTCTTGCATTGATTGGTCTGGCATTAAATACAGTTCTATAGACCATTATCTTTCGATCGCAGAAGCGGAGAGAAATCTCCATCATCGTTGGCGGCAGGAGATTTCACATCCCGCGCCAGATGAACTATTGATCAAGAACCTGAAGCGGGATTCGAAATGACGGCACCCCGGATTTCAGCCACGTTTGTTTTGCCTGTTCTTGAAATTTTATACGAAAGGAGGCTTTGTCTTTTCTTTCATTCAAAGAAATAATAAGAAGCAACTATTTTTCAGCGACCAAACCGGCAGTTATATACTCGCCGTTCAACCGCGCTATGTATGAGATAGAAATTTCTTTGGGGCAAACTGCTTCACATGCGCCTGTTGATGTGCATGCCCCAAAGCCTTCTTTATCCATTTGCGCAACCATATCCAGCGCACGGGTTTTGCGCTCAGGATAACCTTGCGGCAACAAAGCAAGATGGGAGACTTTTGCGGAAACGAACAATAGTGCAGAACTGTTCTTGCAGGCAGCAACACATGCACCGCAGCCAATGCAGGCTGCAGCAGCAAAAGATGCATCCGCTTTGTCTTTTTCAATGGGAATAGCATTTGCGTCAACTGCGTTTCCTGTATTAACAGAGATAAATCCGCCTGCCTGGATGATGCGGTCGAAGGCAGTTCTGTCAACTACCAAATCTTTCAAAACAGGGAATGCTTTGGCACGCCATGGCTCAACCACAATGGTGTCGCCATCTTTAAATGCACGCATGTGCAACTGACAGGTGGTGGTGCCTTCCCAGGGGCCATGCGGCTTGCCGTTGATATACATGGAACACATGCCGCAGATGCCTTCTCGGCAATCATGATCGAATGCAATGGGGTCTTTGCCTTCGCGGATCAGCCGCTCATTCAGCACATCAAACATTTCAAGGAAAGACATCTCCGAAGAAATATCATTTACTTCATAAGTCTCAAAACTGCCGGGCTGATTTTTGCTTTTTTGCCGCCACACTTTTAAAGTGAGGTTCATTGAGTAATGTTCCATAATAAATGTAGAATGGTCAAAACTACAAAAACGTTGGGAATAAAAAGCAAATTGTAGAAGCCACGTTTAGCTCTTTATATCGAAACATAATTTTGCGAACCAAAGTCTCACAAGAACTAACAGCTATCTTTTTTCAGCAAAAAAAGCCCCCACTATTGTGAGGGCTAATTCTATCATTGTCTAATACTTTATTTCACTTCTTCAAACTCTGCATCAGTCACATTCTCTGAACCCGCACCTGTATTAGGCTGTGCATTGCCGTTTGCTTCTGCGCCTGGCTGAGCGGCTGTGCCCTGTGTTGCCTTGTACATATCTTCGCTGGCTGTCGCCCATGCGCTGTTCATTTCTGCAACTGCTGTATCAATGGCTTCTACATCCTGATTTTTATGCGCTTCTTTCAGTTTTGTTAAGGCAGATTCAATCGGCGCCTTTTTATCAACAGGTATTTTATCACCATATTCTTTCAGTTGCTTCTCAGTCTGGAAAATCAAACTATCAGCCTGATTTATCTTATCCACTTTTTCACGGGCAGCTTTATCCGTAGATTCATTTGCCTTTGCTTCTGCTTTCATTTTTTCCACTTCTTCTTTGCTGAGGCCACTACCAGCTTCGATGCGTATCTTTTGTTCTTTGCCAGTGCCTTTGTCTTTGGCTGTAACGTGCAAAAGGCCGTTTGCATCAATATCGAATGTCACTTCGATCTGAGGCACACCACGCGGAGCCGGAGGAATCCCATCGAGGTTAAACATACCCAAGCTCTTATTCTGGTTCGCCATCGGGCGTTCACCCTGCAGCACATGAATCTGAACGCCGGGCTGATTATCGCTGGCGGTTGAGAATGTTTCAGATTTCTTGCTTGGGATGGTTGTGTTCGATTCAATCAAACGTGTCATAACGCCACCCATTGTTTCAATACCAAGACTTAATGGCGTTACATCAAGCAGCAATACATCTTTTACTTCACCTGTTAATACTGCACCTTGAATTGCCGCACCAATTGCAACCACCTCATCGGGGTTTACGCTCTTATTTGCCTTCCTGCCAAAGAATTTTTCTACAATTTCCTGCACTTTAGGGATACGTGTGCTTCCACCCACCAAAATCACCTCATCAATTTGAGACGCGTTTAATCCGGCATCTTTCAGTGCCTGCTCGCATGGCTTCAAGCACCGGGCAAACAGATTGTCTGAAAGCTGCTCAAATTTTGCACGGGTTAATTTCTTAACCAAATGTTTTGGCACTCCGTCAACAGCGGTTACGTAAGGAAGGTTTATTTCCGTTTCGCTGGAAGAGGATAATTCTATCTTTGCCTTTTCGGCTGCTTCTTTTAAGCGCTGTAAAGCCATCGGATCTTTGCGCAAATCAATATTTTCATCTTTCTTGAATTCATCAGCAAGCCAGTCCATGATCAGCTTGTCAAAATCATCACCACCTAGGTGTGTATCACCATTGGTTGATTTCACTTCAAACACGCCATCCCGTAATCTACGATCCGACGTGCCGAATGTACCGCCACCAAGGTCGAATACGGCAATTTTCTCGTCTTTATGCTTTTTATCCAGCCCGTAAGCCAATGCGGCTGCAGTAGGTTCATTCACGATCCTGCGGACATTCAGGCCTGCAATTTCGCCAGCTTCTTTAGTGGCCTGGCGCTGCGCATCATTGAAATACGCAGGAACAGTTATCACAGCTTCGCTCACTTCTTGGCCAAGATAGTCTTCAGCCGTCTTTTTCATCTTCTGCAAAATCATGGCAGAAATTTCTTGCGGGGTATATTGCCTTCCGTCAATGTCAATACGGCAAGTATTATTGTCACCTTTCACCACATTGTAACTCCAGTGGCTTATTTCGTTGGTTACCTCATCGAATCTGCGGCCCATAAAACGCTTCACTGATGAAATGGTGTTTTTTGGGTTCGTAATGGCCTGACGTTTTGCGGGGTCGCCCACTTTGCGCTCACCATTTTTAAGAAAAGCCACAACAGACGGGGTTGTACGCCTGCCTTCATCATTAGCAATCACTACGGGCTCGTTGCCTTCCATTACAGAAACGCAGCTATTGGTTGTTCCAAGGTCAATTCCTATTATCTTTCCCATATTTAAATGAATTTAATGTTCATCCATGAATGTCAATCATTATGCCATGTGGTGAAAAATGAAAAATTGGCAGTAGGCGATAAATCTGATTTTCCCCTCAAATTGGTATAATAATTGAATCTAAAGAGTATTCTATTTAGAAACGACCAATTATCTTACCCAAAAAACTTTTGATTATGCAACCCTCTTCACAAAATCTTGCTCAGCTTCACACGCTGAACAAGCTGACTCATCTGTTGAAAGCCTTACAAGAAGTCAAAAAGAAATACGAAGCCTTCGCACAGGGAATAAAAAATACTCAACTGCACCAGACTATTGTCAGCCTCGCGATGGAAAATAATCAGTACGCAACAGAATTAAGTTCACTGATCAGAAGCCTTGGAGGTGAAACGGAGAGCATAAATGATCAAAATGAGAAAAGACCCGAGAAAAAGATCAATGAAAAAAATATTTTAGCGGCCTGCCAGAAAACAGAAATGCAATTGGTTAATATTTATAAAGAGGTATTGAATGAATCATATGTATATGATAGCTTTAAAAAAATGATCTCTTATCAGCTAAATGGTGTGACTTGTGCATTTCACAAGCTAAAGCTGTTGAAAGGGCTACAAAAATGATCCTCAGTCTTTTACAATTTTATAGAGGCGCTTTATTGGCGCCTTTTCTTTTACATAATGACATTATTTTAAAAAAAATCATTGTCCCTATTGCATATTTGAAAAACTCATTATACTTTTACCTCTGAGTTCATTACTTCCACTCCTATATAAAAACACCGAAGTTTTAGGTATCAAACTTAAATCACCCATATTTCCACTGAATTACCCCAACGAAGTTTTTAATTTCCTTTTTTTATACACACTTCCATACCTACCCTGAAGCACCGCTTAAAAGGCAACAGCCTGAATTGTACCCAAGTTCCCACGAATTACCCCAACAAAGGTTTTAAATCTCTTTTTTAGATCAACATCTCCATACCTACCCTGAAGCACCGCTTAAAAGGCAACAGCCTAAACCGTACCAAATCCCCACTGAAATTCCCGCAGTTTCAAAAAAGCATATTTTAAACATATTCCTTCCATCTTCCACCGAAAGCCACCGGATTTATGCCGGGAAACGTACACCATTTAACAACAAAAAGAAACTAAAATGAAAAAGTTTTATGCATTAATTATGGCTTTAGCTGGTTTTTCGGCAAGCAATTTATTTGCGCAAACAACCCCTACTCTCACGGCGGGCGCAAACCCAACATCAATAACGCTTCCTACATGTTCGACGACATTGACGGGAGTCTTCACCTCAAACGGCAATACGCTCAAAAGCTATGCATGGACAGAATCCTCATCAGACGCAGTGCATGCAACCATAGCATCAGCAAGCGCAGTGTCTACCAGTGTAAGCTTTACAGTGGCAGGCAGCTACAGTTTCACCTTAACAGCCACTTACACCAACTCGAGCAATTCAACAAAGACCGTAACGGCCAATGTTTCTGTGACAGTTAACTCAGGCTCAACAGCGACTTACCCCAGCAATCTATTTGCGACGTCATCAATGGGATCCTCTTTTTCGGGGTTTGCAATTGGGTCAACTGCTGCACAAAGTGGCATGGTAATTAATGGAATGAACAGCATCACATCAATCACCGGTACATCATCTTCGGCAGCATTAGGCGAAGACATAAACGGTTATTTTTATTACCTGCCAAATGTTACCAATACGGGCAGCGTAACGGTATATGCAATGAAGCATGACGGATCAGGCCAAACTGCTGTTGCCACTGCAAAAATCAATGGCAGCGCGAGCACCAGCCTTGGTTTTGTAAGGCTGGGCATTGACCCTTCAGGATATGGCTGGATATTGGCCAGCGATAATTCAAGCACACTTTATCTGGCTAATTTCAAAGCTAATGGATTGAACCCAACGACTATTAATATCGTTAACAGTAATGTTGGCGTATCCGGAGGCGGAACACCAGGTACTTTCAGTAGTGGTGACCTCGCCTTCGATAAGAACGGAGTGATGTTTGCACTTGCCAATGACCCCAGCGGGAATACATATATCTATACAATGACTCCTTCATTGAACAATACTTTTCTAACGAGGAAATGGACATTGGTATCACCAAGTGGAAGCAACTTTACCGGTACTGTAGATGGTTGTGCATTTGATTCTGCAGGTTCTATTTACATTTCGAGCACTCAGGGATTGTATTTTATTGATCAAAATACAGTTAACACATCTGGTACCGGCACAGTGCAAACAAGGCTTGCCTATAACGGGACAGGGTTTACAGATTTGGCAACCAATATTTTCCCTCCGACATCAACTCTGCCTATAACATTAATCTCTTTCACTGCAGCGAAACAGGGAAGTGATGCAATGCTGAAATGGAGCACAGAAACCGAACTGAACAGTAATTATACTGATGTAGAAAGAAGCACAGATGGAGTTAATTACACCACAGAAGGCAGCGTTCCTGCAGGCGGCACAACCAGTTCGGTTCACAACTATCAATTTTCAGATCCGATAAATGGTTTATCAGGCATAGTTTACTACAGGTTGAAGGAAGTAGATATCGATGGCAATTCTAAGTATAGCAATATCATTCCACTGAGACTGGACGGTGCATCCTTATCATCTGATTTCTCTGTGTACCCCAATCCTTTTAATTCAGGGATAAAGATCATTGCAACGAGCACTGCAACAGAAAATGGAACAATAGAAATCAGCAATATTAATGGCCAGCGAATAATGAGCCAGCCCGTTTCATTGCTACAAGGACAGAATGTTTTGTTAGTGAATAGCCTCAGCGCCTTACAGCCGGGGGTTTATTTAATAAAGCTCAGTACAAGTGAAGGATCAGCTATACAAAAAATCATCAAACAATAATTAAAACAACTTAGTTTTAAGCCTCTCTGCTAACCACAGAGAGGTTTTTTATTTCAGCCCTTTGCAATTTATTTACGCTGATAATTTAATTTTATCCAAAATCATTTTTATGCCTGCCAGCATTGCGCAAAAACTACGCATCAAAGAAAATTTTGTTTTGCTTGCATTGAATGCTCCCGAATCTTTTAAAAAAAATATTGGCACATTGCCCGATGGTGCAAAAATATTGCCGGGCGCAAAAAAATATGACCAGGTACATTGGTTTGTGATGAACAAAGCGCAGATGGAAAAAGAATTAAATGCAGTTTTAAAACTAATAAAGGATGAAGTTGTTTGCTGGATATATTATCCCAAGGGAAGCTCAAAAATACAGACAGACCTGACCCGGGATAAAGGCTGGGAAAGTATTTTAAAGCATGACGAACTGCAATGGATAAGCCTTATTTCGTTTGATGAAACCTGGTCAACATTTGGATGCAGGCTAAAAACAGAAAAAGATAAAAAGAAAGAAGCAAAGCCAAAAGAACGGCCAATATTTGATTACATTGACTCACAGAAAAAAATAGTGCTTGTACCCGATGATCTCGCAAATGCATTCGTTAAAAACAAAAAAGCATATGACTTTTTTAATTCGCTTTCTTTCAGCAACAAAAAAGAATATTTGGAATGGATTGTGAGCGCAAAAAGAGAAGAGACAAGAAAAGAGCGCATAATTGGCACGGTTGAACGACTTAACAAAGGCTGGAAAAACCCGGCGAACAGATGATGAGAGGTTTGATCAAATAAAAAACTGACGCATATACCCTCAGCTTTTTAAACTATCAATTTTATTATCAATCTCTGACTGCACTTTGAAAGTGAAATGGCGCTGCAACAGATAACTGATCGTAATCACTACCACTGTTGAAATCACCTGAGCGCTGATAGCGTTCATATTGATATATTCCACCAGCACTTTAAGCAAAAAATAATTGAGGAACAGATTAGATATGAAAACAAAAAAATAACGAAACAACTGAACTCTTCCCCGGATATTTGAATCAACAAAGACTATATATTTCATTAAAAAAAAACCAATCGGGAAATTGATCAGGAATGCGGTTATAAGCGAAGCGATGTGCGGCTTAAACGCATAAAAGCCGAAATTAAAATCCCGCTCCTTAAAAATATACTTATAACAAACAGTGTAAATCAGAAAACCCAGCACTGTATTTGCACCGCCGCATGCGGCATAACGGAACGTCTGCACCGGCATCAGTTTTCTGAAAGGCGGATAAAAAAAATCAATACATGATTTAATAAGGTTCTTTGGCATTTACTCTTAACGTTGATTGCCGCGAAGATAGTATAAATTGCTTTTTATGTTGGTTAAATGGCTATTAACACTAAGCATAGCGCTAAAAGACCTCTATCGTTCCGCATCATCTGAATATGCTATTTTTGCAGCCAACAAAATCAAGCATGGATATTATCAGCCAGATAAAAGAAAAAACGGTGCAGGCCATTCGGGAAGTATATCAATATTCCATTGAAGCAAAAGATATTTTGATTAACGAGACTAAACCCGAGTTTGACGGAGATTACACAGTTGTTCTTTTTGCTTTTGTAAAAAATTTAAAAAAATCACCTGAAATACTGGGAAATGAATTAGGCCGCATCTTAACAAAGAAAAATTCAACCTTATTTTCAGGATTCAATGTGATTAAAGGGTTTCTCAATTTATCAATTGCTGATGAATACTGGACAGCATTTCTTCGCGACAATTATGCATTAAAAGATTTTGGGCAAAAAGAAAAAAACGGCAAAAAGGTAATGGTGGAATATTCTTCCCCAAACACCAACAAACCCCTGCACCTTGGCCATCTCCGCAATAACTTTCTGGGATGGAGCATTTCGGAGATTTATAAAGCAAATGGCTATGACACGGTGAAAACATGCATTGCAAATGACCGCGGAATCCACATTTGCAAAAGCATGATCGCATGGCAGCTTTTTGCGAATGGCGCAACTCCGCAGAGCACTGATATCAAAGGAGACCATTTTGTCGGTGATTATTATGTGCAATTTAACAATGAATACAAAAAACAGATTGACGAGCTTGTTGCAGGCGGCTTGACTAAGGAGGAAGCAGAAAGAGAAGCCCCTTTAATGAAAGCTGCACAACAAATGTTGATTGACTGGGAAGCCGGGAAACCTGATGTGATAGCACTTTGGAAGCAGATGAATAGCTGGGTATACGCAGGCTTTGATGAAACTTATAGAAAGATCGGCAGCGATTTCGATAAAATATATTATGAGAGCGATACTTATCTGTTAGGTAAAAAACTCGTGCAATACGGGCTGGAAAAGGAAGTGTTTTTTAAGAAAGAAGATGGCAGTGTCTGGATTGACCTGACCGCAGATGGCCTTGATGAAAAAATTGTGCAGAGGAAAGATGGAACAGCAGTGTATATAACACAGGATATCGGGCTTGCGGTGAACAAATATGACGAGTACAAATGCGATCAAAGCATCTACGTGGTGGGCGACGAGCAGAATTATCATTTCAAAGTGCTTAAACTGATTTGCCAGAAATTAAAAATTCCTTCTGCAGAAAATATTTTTCATTTAAGCTATGGCATGGTTGAATTGCCAACAGGAAGGATGAAAACAAGGGAAGGCAATGTGGTGGATGCCGACGATATCGTAGAGGAAATGGTTAATGAAGCAGAAAAGAAAACAAATGAACAGGGAAAAACAGAAGGATTTACAGAAGACGAACTGAAAAACCTATATGAGATCATCGGGCTTGGCGGTCTTAAATTTTTTCTTCTCCGTGTTGACCCTAAAAAGCGGATGCTTTTTAATGCGGAAGAATCGATTGACCTGCATGGCTATACAGCAACATTCATTCAATATGCACATGCGAGGATAAAGTCCATTTTGAGAAAAGAAGAAGAAGGAAGTTTCAGGGAAGAAGGGACAAGCGGCAAGGAACAAGGGTCAAGTGTTTTGCTGCCATTAGAAAAAAAACTGATCATTGATCTTGAAAAATACAATGCCACCATTGAGCAGGCATGCGCGGAAATGAACCCATCGTTAATCGCAAACTACGCATTCAACCTTGCAAAAAATTTCAATTCGTTTTATGCAGAGCATTCCATTTCAAAAGCAGAATCTGGTGAGAAAAAAGAATTGCGGCTGCAGATTGCCCAACTTACAGCAACTGGCCTGAAAAAATCAATGGCCTTGTTGGGAATCAAATTGCCTGAAAGAATGTAAGAATGGTTTCCGATTTCAAATCCAAAATCCCAAATCTCCTATTATAAACCCATGCTGCTTTTTTCCTGCTTGAGGTTTTTGAGGGAAGGATCCATGGCAATCGCTTTATCACAAAGAAATCTGCCTTTATCGGTATCACCTTTTTTCTGATAGGACATGCCAATCATATATAGAGCCTTGGCGTTATCATTATCGTAATAAAGTATCTTGTCCCAATAATCAATCGCTTCCTTATATTTTTTTAAGTGATAATAAGCGTCGGCAATACCATAAAGCAAAACAGGATCAGCGGGCTTTTTATCAAGCACTTTAAGCATAAGATCGATTGCTTTTTCTCCCTGGCCTATTGCAATGTAAGAATCGGCAAGGTTCTCATAATAATCATTGTCTATTTTGTATCCTTTATCTGCAGCGAGCAAATAGTAATCTATTGCCATTTTATCGTTAGGTATGGTCGCAAGAACCAAAGCAAACTCATACATCCATTGTGTTTTTGAAGAATCAAGACCAATGGCCCTTTTGAAAAAAGGAACTGCTGCTTTATAATTATCCATATCCACAAAAGCTCTTGCAGTGAGATAAGGGATCTCAGAATTGGACGAATCTTCTTTTGCAGCAGCCTGAAGGTATTTAAATGCCTGGCCATAATCTTCCTGCTGGTAAAAGCTTTTTCCTATTGCGAAATTCCATCCTTTGCCACCGGCATTTAACTGGATTGCTTTCTGGCTGTAAATGACAGCTTGCTTCCACTGATGAGTCCAGAAAAAAATATTTGCAAGATTGACTACCGCAGTCGTATCGTCTTTTTGCGATGAAAGGACTTTTGTGAAAGCGACTTCGGCATTGCCATACTTTCTCAATTCAAGAGATACCAGTCCCAGCTCTCGCTGAGCATCAACATTGTTTGAATCGTACTGAGTGGATTTCTGGAAATTATTAAAGGCTACCATGTACCGCGTTGCCTCTTTTTCTTTGATACCTTTTTGAAAGTAAACAGAAGAACTGTCTTTCGATTGTGCAAAAACAGGTTGGAGCATGACTATAGTGCAGAGAAAAAGCATTGTGTTTTTCATATATAATTGGGATTACGGATATCTAAAATTAAGCCAAAGCAAACCTTTCTGCAAATGATTGCCAAAAAAATAACATAGCCCTGCTTAACAACCTGAAATCATTTCAGCACAATAGCTCCTAACGGCGGAAGGTGCAGGTTTATTTCGTAGGACTTGTCTTTTTTGTCAATCATTGTTGTGTTAATAACTGAATTTATGATATTTCCGGATCCCCAGTATTTTTTTTCGTCGCTGTTGAATATTTCTTTCCATTCTGCTTTGCCATAACTGTGCACTTTCCAGTCCATCCGCACTTCCGGCGTCATGTTGAGCACAATCAGCAGATCATCTTTGGCCTTTTTCCCTTTTCTGCGATACGCAATCACGCTTTCGGCTCTGTGATTCAAATCTACCCATTCAAAACCATAAATGTTAAATTGGTTTTCATACAGAGCAGGTTCACTGGTCAATAGCAGGTTCAGATCGCGCAAACAATCCTTCAATCCCTTATGCGGTTCAAATTTCAGCAAATCCCATTGCAATTCGCTTTTATAATTCCATTCATCGGTAGCACCAAATTCATCGCCCATAAATAGCAATTTGCCGCCGGGATGCGTGAACATATATGAATACAGCAATCGCAGGTTTGCAAATTTGCGCCACTCATCCCCCGGCATTTTGTATATCATCGGAGATTTTCCATGCACCACTTCGTCGTGGCTCAAAGGCAGCATGAAATTTTCGTCATAGTAATACATCATGCTGAAACCAAACTTATCCTGATGGTGCTGGCGATGGATCGGATCAAGCTTGAAATAATCCAGCGTATCGTGCATCCAGCCCATCATCCATTTCATGCCAAATCCAAGCCCTCCTGCAAATGTTGGTTTGCTCACGCCCGGCCAGTCGGTTGCTTCCTCTGCAATGGTCTGTATATCCGGAAAATCACGGAACAGGGTTTCGTTGAGGTCTTTGATAAAAGCTATTGCTTCGAGATTGCCGTCGCCGCCAAACTCATTTGGCTCCCACTGCTCTTTTGTTCTTGAATAATTCAGCTTTAGCATACTGCTCACCGCATCCACACGGATTCCATCTGTATGAAATTTATCCATCCAGAAACGTGCACTGCTGATGAGGAATGATTTTACCTCTCCCCTTTTGTAATTAAAAATATAACTGTTCCAGTCGGGGTGAAATCCTTTCCGCATATCCGCATACTCATAGGTGTTAGTACCATCGAACATGAACAGCCCATGTGCATCATAAGGATAATGCGAAGGCACCCAATCCAGCACTACGCCAATCCCTGCCTGATGAAATGCATCCACCAGCGCCATATATTGCTGCGGGTCTCCGTATCTTGATGTTGGAGCAAAATAGCCTGTGCCCTGATAACCCCAACTGCCATCAAAAGGATGCTCCATAATGGGCATCAGTTCCACATGCGTAAATCCCATCTCCTTCACATAAGGCACTAAATGCCCGCGGAAAAAATCATAGCTGTTATATCGTTCTTCATCATTTTTATCTGGCCGCATCCAACTGGCAAGATGGACTTCGTAAACGCTCCAGGGAGCTTCCAGTGAATTATGCTTTTTTCTTTTCGTCATCCATTCCTCATCATTCCAATGATAGGAAAGTTCCCATGTAATGGAAGCCGTGAGAGGACGCTGTTCCCAAAAATTTGCATACGGATCGCCCTTGTCTAATTTCGCACCTTTATAACCGTGAATATGGTATTTGTAAATCTCACCCTTACCGAGGTTCGGGATGAAACCTTCCCAAATCCCTGACTTCTCAAGCCTCACGAACAGCGGATGAGTATCATTATTCCAGTCATTAAAATTTCCTTTCACTGAAACATAAGTAGCATTAGGCGCCCACACAGCAAAATAATATCCTTTCACTCCAAGCACTTCTATTTCGTGAGAACCAAAAAAATTGTACAAGCTATAATGTGTGCCATTCTGAAAATTGCTGATGTCATCAACGGAAAATAATGAATAGTTCCAAACTGGTTTGGTAGAATCCACAAAATGTATGTCCTCATAGCGTTGATGCTTATCCAAATTCTTATTTTTAATTTTTGCCGATGAGTTTATCACGAGTTCAGTATCCGCTTTTTTTTCTTTCTCTTTTTTCAGAGATTTCTTTTTATCATCACTCATAAAAAAATGGCTTTATCAATCGTTAGAGGGGTGACTGTGTTTAACGTAAAATTAAGGTTTCGGTACTGCATATCCATCATTTTTTAAATGATATTTGAATCACTGAATTTTGATCCCGCCCATCAGATACCAATAACCGTTACCTTAGCTAATAACCATTCTGATGAAAAAACTAATTGCCTTACTCCTTATTGGATTTTCAGTCTGCAATTCATCTTTTGCGCAATCAGCAGTGATCACAGGCTCGATCACAGACACTGTTGAGAGAAAAGCAATCGCCAACGGTTCGGTGCTTTTGCTGCGCAAATCCGATTCCGTTCTGGTGAAGTTTGCAAGAGCAGATAAAGAAGGGAATTTTGTTTTGAAGGATCTTCCTAAGGGCAAATTCATTATACTGGTCACTTTCCCTAAGTATGCTGACTACACAGATACCCTCGCCATTGCTGACAGCACGGAAACGAAGACGGAAAATATATTCATGATATTAAAAGCCCAGTTGCTTAAAGAAGTGATTGTAAGGCAACAGATCAGTTCTATAAAAATAAAAGGAGACACGACTGAATTTACCGCAGATAGTTTCAAGGTACAGCCCAATGCAACCGTGGAGGACTTATTGAAGAAGCTTCCTGGCATTCAGGTTGATAAAAACGGAAAAATAACTGCCCAGGGAGAAACGGTTCAGAAAGTGCTTGTAGATGGCGAGGAGTTTTTTGGTGATGACCCGACACTGGTGACTCAAAACCTGCGCGCAGACATGGTTGATAAAGTGCAGGTGTATGATAAGAAGAGCGATCAGTCGGCATTTACAGGCATTGACGACGGGCAAAAACAAAAGACCCTGAATATTAAATTAAAGGACAGCAAAAAGAATGGATATTTCGGAAAAATAAATGCAAGCGCAGGAACGGATGGCTATCACGACAGCCAGCTTATGTTCAACTATTTTAAGAATAAAGAAAAGATATCATTTTACGGCATCGTTTCAAACACCGGAACATCAGGGCTTAACTGGCAGGACAGAGACAATTACGGACAAAGCTTTGCAAGCAGTCTCGATTATGATCAGTCCAGCGGCTATTATACTTTCAACGGGAGCAATGATGAACTGGATTCATGGGATGGCAGGTATAACGGTCAGGGATATCCATTAGTGCAGACGGGTGGCCTTCATTACAACAACAAATGGGATGAAGACAAGCAAAGCATCAATGGCAATTATAAAATGATGCAGTTGAACGTGACCGGCAGCAGTACCACCAATTCCCAGTTCATTTTGCCCGATACTTTCTATTATAATAATTCAAAACACAATTTCACCAACAAAATACTCCGCAATAGCGGCAGCGGCAGCTACGAGTTCCAGATTGATTCTACCTCATCCATAAAAATCAATGCAGACGGAGGCACAGACCATAAAATAACCAACAGCGTTGATTCATCGCAGGCACTGGCAAGCGACAGTTCACTGGTGAACACAGGCAGCAATCACACATCAACCACAGGTGATAAACAACAGGTGAACAGCAATCTTCTCTGGAAGAAGAAACTGAAGAAAAAGGGAAGGACTATTTCATTCAACCTCAGGGAAAATTACACGAACGATGTTTCTAACGGGTATTTGTATTCCAATAATAATTTTTACAGCGATGGCTCGCTTTCACAAAGTCAGCTTATTGACCAATACAAAACCAACAGCAGCAAGAACACTTTATTCGATAGCAAGCTGACCTATACTGAGCCGTTGACGAATGTTTCATCGCTGGTGCTCAACTATGGTGTGGTAGTCAATAACAGCAACTCCGAGATCAATTCCTTTAACAAAGACAATAGCGGAAAATACACGATGCTTGACAGCATTTACAGCAATGATTATGGCTTCAATGTATTTACACAGCGTGGCGGCTTGAACTATGCTTTATTCCAAAAGAAATTGAAAGTAAATTTCGGCAGCAATATAGGATTTACGAAGTTCTCACAAAAAAATGAGCGCACTGATTCCTCGCTCGGCAGAAACTTCGTGAACTGGTATCCGCAGGCGTCTTTGCAATACCAGTTCTCCCAATCGAGAAGACTGGGATTCAATTATAACGGATACACCCAACAGCCAAGCATTCAGCAAATACAACCCTTGCAGGTCAACACTGACCCTTTGAACATCACTATTGGCAACCCCGCTCTAAAGCCTGAATTTGTCAACAATATGTCTGCAAGTTTCAATGACTGGAAAATGCTCAGTGAAAGATATATCTGGTTGAGTGCAAATTACCGATTTACCCAGAACAATATCGGCAGCAGTTACTATGTGGATTCATTTGGGAGAAGGGTGAACCAGGCTGTGAACCTGAATGGCAACCGTTCTTTTTCTTCCAATCTTAATTACAATTTCAAGATCAAAAAAATTGATACCCGATTGGGCTTTAACGGAGACTTCAGCTATGACAGGAATCTAAGCATCGTGAATAATGTGCTTAACACAACCAACAGCAACAATTATACTTTCGGCATTTATATTGGCAAATCAAAAGAAAAGAAATACGATTTCAATTTATCAGGATCGGCTACTCATACAAGCAGCCAGTCGTCTATTCAGCAAAGCATCACTACGCAATACTGGACATTTGATATCAATCCAAACTTCGACATTTTCCTTCCATTGAAGTTTCAGATACATTCTGATTGCGATTTCAGCTTCAGGCAAAAAACACCTGTGTTCACAACAAATAATAATGTGATAAAATGGAATGCATGGTTTGGCAAGAAGTTTCTCAAAAACGATGCGTTACTGATCAAGGTAATCGGCAATGACCTGCTAGACCAGAACATTGGTTTCAGCCGTTCCGTGAACAGCAATTTTATTTCGCAGAATACATACAGCACCATCAGAAGGTATTTCATGCTTTCTGTGGTATGGAATTTCACGAAATCAGGCACTAAGATGCCAGGGCAAAATGATTAAACCTTTCAACTCTTTGTTATGAAAAAAATCAGACAGCTTGCGCTTTTTATATTATTGATGACGACCCTGCGGGCACATGCACAAAACACCATCCTTCTTTCTCAGGGAAGGATTGAATTTGAGAGGAAGATAAATTTGTGGGCGCAGATAGAAGATATTACGGATGAATCGTGGAGAGACTTGCAGAAGAAAACCACGCCACAATTCAAGCTGGATTATTTTGATCTGTTATTCAATAAAGAAAAGACCTTGTACAGGCCCGGCAGGGAAAACCCCGACAATAACCGGATATGGCATCAACCTGCTGAGGACAATGTTGTTTTTTCCGACCTCGAAAAAGCATGGGCAACCAGCCAGAAAGGGCTTTTTGGCGAAACGTTTCTTGTAAGCGACAGCGCAAGGAAAATAAAATGGAAGGTTACAAACGAAACAAAAAACATTGCGGGCTTTGAATGCAGGAGAGTGAATGGGCTGATTATGGACTCTATTTATATAGTTGCATTTTACACCGATGAGATACTTACGCCCGGAGGCCCTGAATCCTTTTCCGGCTTGCCGGGAATGATACTAGGGGTCGCGATACCTCATGAACACATTACATGGTTTGCCACCAAAGTTTATAATGAAACTATCAACCCATTGGCATTAACTGCACCCGCAAAAGGGAAAAAATTAACAAATGCTGCCTTACTCATAAAATTAAAAGATGGATTAAAAGATTGGGGGAAGTGGGGCGACAGATATATCAAAGCAGTGATGCTTTGAGGTGTCTCTGGTTTCAGGGGTTGAAGGCGAGTGGTTAATAAAGCTGCATAATATATCACGTAGTGTTAGTCAGGTACTTTTTTCCTCATGGTACTCATCTTCTGTATTGATATCCCAGATATTTTCTTTTGACTGATTGCCTGAGATAATATTTTCTACAGCGGCCATTGCGGTGAGCATGCTATGATCGCTGTTGTTGTACCTGTGCATGCCATTGCGGCCGATCGGATAAAGGTTTTCAACATTATTCAGAAAGTTTTTTAATGTTTCGAAATTGGCGTAGCTGCCATAGTAAGAAGGATATGCTTTTTCCACTTTCACCACCAGGGCATCTTTTACATCGGCAGCATGCAACATACCGATGCTTTCCATTTCTCCAATGGCAAATTGAATGATGGCTTCATCGGGCTGCTGCCAGAAAGCATCTGCTTCATTGCAAAAGTATTCAACGCCCAGCCAGGTAGTGTCCGCACTGATCACCATATAAGGGCTCCAGTTGTTGAAAATCTGAATGCGGCCTGCTTTCACGTTTTTATCCTGAATATAAATCCAGTTGTCTTTTATTTTCTCTCCTTTATTTTTATCATCGCTTACTGCGAGCTTTGACATAAGTACGCCGACGATCAGGAAATCACGATATTCCAATCCATCAGAAATCATTTTTGCGTTGGAAGGGATATCAATGTCAGTGATTGCATTCAGCAATTCTTTTACAGGCATTGTTGAAAAAAAATAATCTCCATTTATTGTTGCCGATCCAGATGTGCCGATATTTTTTATCTGCGCAGCTATCAATCTATTTTTACCATCGCCGGTCAATGATTCCAATGAAGTGTTCAGATGCAGTTCTCCGCCAAGCCTGACTATTTCTGCAGCAACTGTTTCCCACATCTGACCCGGGCCATATTTCGGATAAAGGAACTGCTCAATGAGGCTGGTGCTGGTGTTTTGCTGCGCAATACTTTTATCCGCTCTGAACAAAGAAGAAAATGCATGTTTGAGCAATCGTGATATATTCAGGTCTTTTACACGCTGGCTTCCCCAGCTTGACGGTATCTTTTCACAGGGTATGCCCCACACTTTTTCAGTGTAATCTTTAAAGAAAGTTTCATATAGTTTGTTGCCAAAACGGTTACGGAAGAACTGCGCCAGGTTCTCTTCCGGTTTTACCGGAAATAATTTAGCAAGGATATATGAAGATCCGATGCCGATCATTTTCGCAAGACCAAGCTTACGGACTGTTTCGAGGTTCAACTGTAATGGATAGTCGAAGAATTTTTTCTTGAAATATATCCTTGATTTGCGCGGGCGCAGCAGCATGGTGTTCTCTCCCTTACCAAAACTATTGACATCAAAATCCGCATCCTTGTGCTGATAAGCAATATGAATGTGATGTTCATGCACGGCTTCATCCATAGGGAGGAACTTCAGCCACCATTCAATGATCTTTTCTGATTTGGAAAAAAAACGATGCCCTCCGATATCTATGCGGTTGCCTTTGTAATTGATGGTCTTTGCAAGGCCGCCTACCTGTTTATCTTTTTCGATAATCACGGGTATGATATCAGTCCTCGTGAGCAGTTCATAAGCTGCTGTGAGGCCTGCAGGCCCTGCACCAATAATGATTGCTTTTTTCATTTGAACCACTTCAATTGGCGGCTGAGGCATAACCGCAGTAAGGTGAATAAAATCAAGTACTCTCCTATCACGTAGCGCATAAATATATGCGGCCTGTTAATTACATTCAATAGCAACCCTGCAAACAAAAACAGATACACCAACCTCAGTTTTGTGTCGTAAAGTGCGGCACATGCAAGCAAAGGGAAAGCCCATTGCACAAAATAGTATTGATTGCGGATAACCGGAGAAAAAAGATCTGACATCATGTAAAGGCAAAACCCGAAGATAGCTGTTACCATGACATGCAGCGAATCATCGCTCCTGTGCCCGAGAAAAAAAACAATCAGCAACACTGTAACGATGAACAGAAAAGAATAGTTCAATATCTGATATGGTATCTTTTTATGAAACAGCTTTTTTAGGACTTCCTGCACACCCGCATATTCAAAATGTATATTGAAAGGATATGCCAGCCTTGCGTTGTCAATGGTATCCTGATCCCAGCCTTCCCAGTTCTTATAGAGCTGGGGTTTGTATGCAATAGTCCTTGCCTGCCGGTCATCGCTTTGATGATCCTGTACATGCGCCGCAATGGCTTTCCGGTACTCGATCCAGTAGCTTTTTTCTTTTTGATCAAGAAAAGAATAACACAATAAGATCAAACCCGGCAGAAAGAAAACGATCAGGTATTTCAAAGAATACCTTTTTAGCAAAAACAAGAACGGCAGGAAGAACAAGACAGTTGTTGGCCTGGATAAAAACAACACTGCTGCTGCAAGCCCTGCCAGACACGAAAACAGCAAATTATCCTTCCGCTGAAAGAAGGACACAAAAGCAAAGGCCAGGAAAGGGAACACGATGTAAATCTGCCCATAAGCAATCATCGTGAGCCATGCCTGTGCAAAAGGGAACAATGCTGCCATGAAAGCAACCGTCCATTGCTGTATGTTGTTTTTTGTGAAAGAAAAGGCGATCAGCATGCACAAGACGAAAAGAATGTATTGGACAGCCAGCCATATCCGTGAAATATCTCTTTGCTGCATATCGGCGATGGGGAACAGAAGATGATGGAAGAAAGGAGATGCTGTGATGGCGTTTGCGTAAGTAGTGTCTAATTTAATGGGGTCATAATAGCGAAGCCCATCCTGTGGCCGCCACTTATAAAAGTACGGAGGCTTTCCGTCTTTTTGCAGCCTTGCCCCCACTATCCTGTTGCGAAGGTCGCCGGTGTATTGCTTTTCAATCTGCATATCTCTATGAATGCAAAAAGAAAAGACAATCGCCAGCAGCATGAAGATCGCGAAGTGTTGGTATTTTGCCCGCATCATGGTTCACGAAGTTAGTGGCAGAAGTTGTTGTAAATTCATTTGCGGTTAATCTTTTGCCGGGGCAAAATATTTTTCACAGAAACATATTATCAAAAGAAAAGAAAAATGGGTTACTTGCACTGGCATGAATGCTTGTGCTGAATCATTAAGCTCTTGAGTGTTTACCCGGCATTTTTTTATTTCCTTATTTGGAGCAGGAGATTTATATCCCATTTTTAATGGTAAATATGATTTGCACCTTTTCTGCATAAAGCCATAAAATTATCTCTGCAAATAAAACAATCTGTCCATACAATGATTTCCGGTTCTTCAACTAATTCATTGGGAAATTTCTGGGGCCTTAAGAAGGAAGATGCGCTTCAACATCTTTCATGCGAAGAAAAAGGGCTTTCCAATGAGGAGGCTGCGGCAAGGTTAAAACAACACGGGCCCAATTCCTTTAAGGCGCATTCGAAATCATCTACCCTTATTCTTTTCCTGTCGCAGTTCAAAAGCCCCATTACCCTTTTATTGATCGCGGCGGCATTGCTATCCATGGGGCTGGCAGATTTTACGGATGCCGTGATCATCCTGATCATTATTCTTATCAGCAGCATACTTGGATTCTGGCAGGAGAAGGGCGCAGCCAATGCCGTGGATGAGCTATTGAAAATGGTGCAGATAAAATGCCGTATTGTACGTGATGGCAAAGAATGCGACCTGCCGGTGGAAAACACCGTGCCCGGTGATATCGTTATGCTAACTGCGGGGGATGTGATCCCCGGCGACAGCTTGATCTTAGAATCTAAAGAACTGTTCACGGATGAAGCCGCATTTACGGGGGAAACCTACCCCGTGGAAAAAAATGCGGGCATAGTGTCTGCTGATGCGCCGCTGGCGAAAAGAAGCAACTCCTTGTTTATGGGATCGCATGTGATCAGCGGGAAAGCAAAAGCACTGGTGGTGAAGACGGGCAAGGATACAGAATTCGGAAAGATATCAGACAGGCTTGCCATCAGGGCACCTGAAACAGATTTCGAAAAAGGCATACGCCGCTTTGGGTATATGCTGATGGAAATAACACTGCTGCTGGTCATCATCATTTTTGCCATTAATATTTTGCTGCACAAGCCTGCTTTAGATTCTTTTTTATTTTCCCTTGCGCTGGCGGTAGGGCTCACGCCGCAGTTGCTGCCGGCTATCATCACCGTCAATCTTTCTGCGGGAGCCAGAGCCATGGCAAAGCAACAGGTGATCGTGAAACGGCTTTCTTCTATCGAGAATTTCGGGAGCATGAATATCCTTTGCTCCGATAAAACGGGCACCATCACGGAAGGAAAGGTAACGCTGAAGGATGCGCTGGATATTGAAGCCAACCACTCCGATAAAACATTGCAGTATGCATGGCTGAATGCGCATCTGCAACAGGGTTTCCATAACCCGATAGATGAAGCCATCTGCGCCAGCTATAAAGGGAATGCAGAAGAATTTTCTGTTCAGTGCGAGATACCCTATGACTTTATCAGAAAGTGCTTAACCATACAGGTGAAAAGCGATAAGGAGAATTTCGCGGTAACAAAAGGCGCATTGAGCTCCGTCATACAGATTTGCGATAAGGCTGAGACCGCTACTGGCGAGGTGGTATCTATGGACCTGCGGCATGCTTCTATATATGAACAATACAGCAAGCTGAGCGCAGAAGGTCTTCGCGTGCTTGGCATTGCTTATAAAAAGGCAGGCAATGAAAAAGATTTTACCCGCGACGATGAAAAGGATATGGTGTTTCTTGGCTTCATCACTTTATTTGACCCACCTAAAAAAGATGCCCTTGAAACCATTAACAACCTGCGCAACCTAGGAGTGCAGTTAAAACTGATAACGGGCGATAACGCATTGGTGGCAGACAGTCTTGCAAAACAGATAGGCATTGAAAACGCGGTGATACTGCGCGGGCAGCAAATACATGACATGAGCGATGCGGCGCTGATGCAGCAAGCAGTGCGAACGGATATTTTTGCTGAGGTGGAGCCCAATCAGAAAGAGCGGATCATTGTATTTTTAAAAAGAAGCGGCAATGTGGTGGGGTTTATGGGCGATGGCATTAACGATGCGCCTGCGCTGCATACGGCCGATGTGGGTATCTCCGTGGATTCTGCGGTGGATGTGGCTAAAGAAGCCGCAGACATTGTGCTGCTGAACCAAGACCTGAACGTGCTGAGCGCAGGGATTGTGGCAGGCAGAAAGACATTTGCCAACACCATGAAATATATATTCATGGCTACGAGCGCCAACTTCGGCAATATGTTCAGCATGGCGGGGGCTTCTTTGTTCCTTCCTTTTCTTCCTTTATTGCCCAAGCAAATATTGCTGACGAACCTGCTGACCGATTTCCCCGAAATGACGATTGCAACTGACAGGGTGGATGCCATCTCAGTAAATAAACCTCACCGATGGGACATTAAATTCATACAACGATTTATGATCGTGTTCGGGTTGCTTAGCTCGGTGTATGATTATTTTACTTTTGGCGTGCTGATGCTGTTGATGCATGCTAATGAAAAAATATTTCAGACGGGATGGTTCGTGGAGTCTGTGATTTCCGCCACGCTGATCGTGCTCGTGGTGAGAACCCGGCTACCCTTTTTCAAAAGCCTGCCGGGAAAATATTTAAGCATCGCGACCGGCCTTATTGTGCTGTTCATAGTGGTGATGCCACTAACGCCGATCGCAGGCCTTTTTGGGTTTACCAGCCTGCCTGTATCTTTCTATGGCTGGATGCTGCTGATAGTGGCTGCTTACATACTATCTGCAGAAATTGCCAAGAGGTGGTTCTATAAAAAGATACAGAACCAGACCTAAGCAAGATTATTTTCTGATGAATTTCTGGCTGAATGTTTCGCCCCCATCGAGCGTAATGCTGATAATATACTCTCCATGCGGAAGCAGGCTGATATCGATTGCATTGTTGCCCCGCCGCAGCACTGTTTCGCTGCATTTTTTCCCTGTAGGCAAATACAGTTTAGCGATGCCGTAAGTTCCATTGCTGTTTCGGATCATGATGACATCTTTTGTGTGCGCAGCCGCAACAGATGCATGTTTTTTATCCGCGTTATTATCCGCTGATTTTTCCCCGGCATATGCACCGGTGAAAGATAGTGATGATGCAGCAATCAAAGAAAGAGCAAGCACATGTTTTTTGAGTGCCTGCAAAAATCCAGGTTTCATTTTACATTAATTTAGTGATTGAATTTTGTTTCAAATGGCTTTTTCTACAGATACCAGCGGATGATACGTTGCAACCAAAATGCCATTTCACCAAACAAATGGTTTTCAGGCTGATGAAAAATTGAGAAAAGGAAGGTGTTTCCAAATAATGGAATCCTGTTCCGCGCAGTGGAAAATATTTTCAGGAAAGTGTCATTTTTTTGCGCACTGCAATAAAGCAGCAATTGCCCGCGTTGTGAAGATCAGATAGATTTTTTTAAAATCTATCATCATCCAATATCTGATTATTATGATCACGCGTCACGAAAAACAGCAGCGCCATGCGGCTTCCTGGATATTAAAAAGCCTTTGCACAAACGAGTCGTGGACAGAGGAACTGCGGGGCAGAAAAAAAACACACAAGCGCTATTTATACGTTCCCCTTTTCAGTATTGCAGGGCAGAGTAAAAGATATGACCTGAACACACTAAAAGAAACCTGCTATCTGCTGCGCAAAAACAGGCACGTGCACATCTGGGGCGATGACTTTGACCCGCGTGCCATGCTGGTGCAGGTGTCTGCCGAAGGCATTGAAGCGCACAAAAAATCACTGTACGGTAATTACACACTGATGCTTGTGAGAAGAAACCTTGCAGCCGCCACCGGCATTGCAGCGGCCGTTGCCATTGTGATAGGCATGGGCAGGTATACTGCCACGATGAAGCATGCTGTTTTTCAAAATCAGATGGAGAGCAAACAGAAAGCGGGTGACGCATCTCAAAACGCTGATGTTTCGTTCAGGAAACATACGAGGTAAGCGCCCTTCTGCGCGGGATCATTAACGGAAAAAATCTTCTTTGTCCTGTTTAAGAGAGCGGAGCAATTGCCCGAAGTGGAATTTCTTTGCGAGGGCATTTACACTTTGCGCAATGCGCCGGGCCCTGGTAGCATCTGTTTTTGCCGCCCGAATCCAATTGGTGAAGTAGTTTTGATGAGAGAGGGGCAACTGCTTATAAAAAGACAGCGCATCCGGCTCATCCCTCAGGCATTCGATGAATTCAGCGGGCGGTTTCAGTTTATTGTTGTCTGCTTCCAGTTGCACGCTCAGCTTTGCTCCTTTGTTTTTGCCGATTGCTTTTCTTAAAGAGGCTTTCAATGCCATGATGAAATCGCCTTCGCCCATTGGCATGAGGCTGATGCCTTTAATTTCGTACTCATCCAGTTTCCCTTTTACGCGGAACGATTTTTTGTTGCCGGGCTTTAGCTGCTGCGCTATGGAAGCGGGTATGTGGATATAGCTCCATCCGGTCTTTTCCCCCTGCTCTGCAAATTGTAATATAGTGGCATTAAAGCGGACCATCTGTTCAGCATGAAATGTGATTGACTGGTTTGGGTTTCTTTTTGTTGCCAGCCTGTAAAGACTTTTCTTTGGCGCTTTTCTATTCTGGTATATCAAGATAAGCAATTTACCCATTTGCCCAAAAAAAAGCAGGCTTGGGCAAGGTGTCCAGTTTGAGAATATTTCATGCAAACCTGCCCGGCGGAGACTAAGACGCCAATTCGCATAGGTGCAAAGAGCTAAATTTTGCGCTTTGAAGTGAGATGAAGCCGGGACAATGCCCGGTATTGTAACCGCATCCTATCCAGACAAAGCACACATTGGCTGCCCGCGGCGGGCAGGTGCATTAGAACGCGATAAATGGACCAGTTTAGGAACATATTAATATAAAATAGCATGCCGATACCTTAGTTGAACATTTGCAATGCCTCTTTCATACAGCAATCATACAGTAAGTACGCTTTTAATATACAGTTCCCATACAGTAGGTACGCTTTTACCATACAGTTCCCATACTTCAAGTACGCTTTTAACCAGCTTCAGCCATACAGTAGCCATACAGATGGTATAAATTTGCCATATAGCAACGACATAGGATTACGTATAGTAAATATCTTTAAACCATACTAGCACTCCAGATCAAAGACACTTTTGCATATCGCATAAATGATATTAGCAAATAAAAACTCTTCCAAAGTTTAAAACTTTGGAGGAGATTAATAACACGCTAATTACTTACTACTAACGTGGGGTCGCCGCGCATGATGCCTTATTTCGCAAAAGCCAAATGCGGCCTCACTGTGACATAAAACTTTGGAAGAGCTAAACAATCTAAGGGCGAAGGCAAAGGATATAACGGCTACAGCTTGGCGATGTGGCGGCATTTGAAAATCGTCAGCCTGTAACTGCTGCTGAATAAAGTTACAAAAGTTGATATTAAAAATTACAGCTTGGCATTATTCGTCGGCTGGAACTAAAGCCCAATAGCGAATAAAAAGCTGAGCATATATTCGTCGCCCCGCCATATTGCCAAACCGCCTGTTAGCGGCTGGTTTCTCATCACTTCAAACCAACACCAAGTATGATGTCAGCAGCTTTTTCAGCTATCATAATCGTTGGGGCGTTGGTATTTCCAGCCACTATGGTTGGCATAATGGATGCATCTACTACCCTTAAGCCTTCAATCCCATGAACCTGTAATTTATCGCTCACCACCGCCATTACATCATTACCCATTTTGCAAGTACCAACGGGATGATAAACTGTTTCCACCGCCTTTTTAATATGTTCAATAATCCCTTTTTCCGACTGATCAACCGGAGTTATGATTGACTTTCTATAGGGACTAAAAGCCTTTGCATTCAAAACTTCTAATGCCTTCTTAACCCCGGCTAATAAGATTTGTAAGTCTTCTTCTTCAGAAAGAAAATCCGGTTGAATCACAGGGCTATCAAATGGATTTGCGGACTTAATCTTTACACAGCCTCTGCTTTTAGGCTTTAGTAAAGTTGGTAAAATAGAAAAGCCATCCGTTCTGGGAAAGGTTTTAGGATTATATGCATCCGTTTTATAATCATTGCCCAAATGAATCGGAATAAAGTGAAACTGAAGGTTTACGTTTTGGGCTCCGCAAACGGAAAAAAATGCAACAGCTTCAAGAGGGCTGCAAC
>Ga0182030_10004825_pt1 | contig 28802 bp, 42 predicted proteins | sample 812S3MmetaG_FD_121299 | JGI IMG/M metagenome (GOLD analysis project Ga0182030, IMG submission 121299) | Permafrost microbial communities from Stordalen Mire, Sweden - 812S3M metaG (Illumina Assembly) | ecosystem: Environmental > Terrestrial > Soil > Wetlands > Permafrost | place: Sweden...
ATGTCGGGTCTATCTCGGGACTGTATCTGGGTGATCCCTCCGAGACGATCACCGGCGCGACGCCGCCCGACCCTGAGGCCGAAAAGCGCAATCTCTATTCGCGCGGTAAAATCGAGGCAGACCGTACGTTGTTGTCATTTGCTGCCGAGAAGAAGCTTGACCTGGTCATTCTGCGGCCCGGTCTGGTCGTGGGCGAAGGCACCGCGGCTCTCCATGGCGGCCTGGGCTTCTTCAACAACGAACAGCATGTGATCGGCTGGAACGGGGGCACCAATCCCCTGCCGTTCGTGTTGGCCGACGATGTCGCCGATGCGATCATCAAGACACTCGATGCTCCGTCGCTGCCGGCACGCACATATAATCTGGTGGGCGATGTCCGGCCCACGGCGCGCGAATTCGTTCAATTGCTCGTCGACGCGACGGGCCGTCCAATCGCCTATCATCCGCAATCGGTCGATTGGCTCTATGCCGCGGAACTGTTCAAATGGGGCATCAAGCGCGCCACCGGTAAATCGGTAGACGTGCCTTCGCGGCGGGATTTGGTTTCGCGCGGTCTTGCCGCCCAGTTCGATTGCAGCGACGTCAAGCGTGATCTGGGTTGGCATCCGGTCGCGGATCGCGCGACCTTCATTGCTCGAGCGGTCGATATCCATCGGACCCCGTTCGTGCGGGCGCCATGACCCCAGGCGGTGGCGCCCGGCCGATCATTCTTCTGCATGTCTTCTCGACATTCGCGGTGGGCGGACCGCAAACACGTTTTGCCACCATCGCTGAGCGGCTTGGTCCGAAATATCGTCATCTGATTATTTCCATGAGCGGCCGAAACGATGCAGTTCAACTTTTGCCGAAGGGAGTCGATTTCCAGTTGGTCCCGATCCGCAACACACCGCGAAACCCGATCGCCAACGCCTTGCGCTTTGCCAATCAATTGCGGGAGCTGAATCCGGACCAGTTGGTGACCTATAATTGGGGTGCGCTCGAATGGGCGGTCGGCAACCGTTTCGGTCCACATCTTCCGCATATTCATATCGAGGACGGCTTTGGTCCCGACGAAGCCGTAACCCGTTTTAGGCGGCGCGTCTGGCTTCGCCGAGTAGGGTTGGCTCAGACCCGGACGATCGTCGTGCCGTCGCGAAACCTGGAAAAGATCGCCACGAAGGAATGGCATTTCCCCAGTTCACGCGTGCGCTATCTACCCAATGGCGTCGACACCGTCCGATTTGGGGCGCTGGTGCCCGAAGCCGAACGGGCGTTCCAGAAACGGCCGGGCGAAATCATTATCGGAACCTGTGCGGCCTTACGTCCGGAAAAGAACCTGGCCCGCCTGATCAGGACCTTCGCGGCCTGCCATCCGCAAAATGCGCGATTGGTGATTTGCGGCGACGGTATCGAGCGTGTCGCGCTGCAAGCGGTGGCGCGGGCCAATGACATCGCCGACAAGGTGCTGTTCACCGGCTATCTAGCCAAGCCCGAACTGGCATTGGCCGGGTTCGATATCTTCGCCATGTCGTCGGATACTGAACAGATGCCCTATGGGCTGCTCGAGGCGATGGCTGCAGGTTTGCCGGCTGTCGCCACGGATGTCGGGGATATCAAATCCATCGTGGCGGAAGATAACAAGCGCTTCATCGTCAATGTCGTGGATGAGGCGGCGCTGACCGGGTCGTTGCGGACATTGATTAATGACCCTGCGCTTCGTGCGACGCTCGGCGCGGCGAACCGGACCAAAGCTGGTTCGGAATTTTCGATCGACGTCATGGTTGCCGCCTATGATCGACTGTTCTCCAACATCAGCCCAAAAGCCCGTCCGATCGCTTGACGCCGCGGGTTGCGAGGCGTATAGGCTCGTCCTCCGCGAGGGATTGGTGGTCGGCACTTACTTAGGCCGAGACGCAGTCTTTCCGGAAAGCCTGTATTTCTACATAGCCGATACCGATGACGATGATGTCGGACGGCGTTTGGGTTCTAAACCCCCTGGGCGGCGATTGTTCTGTCCCTGGCGGGTTTTCGCGTTTTTCAATTGCCCTGCCGGGGATGTCTTCGGCCGGGCCAAGGTTTCGGACGGGTAGATCAGATGCCGACGATCAATCAGTTGATCCGCAAGCCGCGCCAGCCGCTGCGGGTGCGCAATAAGGTTCCCGCACTTGAGGCATGCCCTCAAAAGCGAGGCGTATGCACGCGTGTCTATACGACGACGCCAAAGAAGCCGAACTCGGCACTGCGTAAGGTCGCCCGCGTGCGGCTGACCAACGGGTTCGAGGTCACGAGCTATATCCCCGGCGAAGGTCACAATCTGCAGGAGCACTCGGTCGTTATGATCCGCGGTGGCCGCGTGAAGGATCTTCCCGGTGTTCGCTATCACATCATCCGCGGTTCGCTCGACACCCAGGGCGTCAAGGACCGTAAACAATCGCGCTCGAAGTACGGCGCGAAGCGTCCGAAATAAGGCGAGGAGTTTAAGCAATGTCGCGTCGTCGCCAAGCCGAGAAGCGTGAAATTCTCCCGGACGCCAAGTTCGGGGACATCACCCTGTCCAAATTCATGAACGTCATGATGGTCGATGGAAAGAAATCCGTCGCCGAAGGCACCATCTATGATGCCCTCGACCGGATCGCTGCCCGCACCCGGACGGAGCCTTTGCGCGTTTTTCACGATGCATTGAACAATGTGCGGCCCTACGTCGAAGTGCGCTCACGTCGCGTCGGCGGCGCCACCTATCAGGTGCCTGTCGAAGTTCGCCCCGAGCGCAGCCAGGCTTTGGCCATTCGTTGGCTGATCACCGCATCGCGCGCCCGCTCCGAGCGTACGATGATGGAGCGTCTGTCGAACGAGCTTATGGACGCGGCGCAACAGCGTGGCACCGCGATTAAAAAGCGCGAAGACACCCACCGTATGGCGGAGGCGAACAAGGCCTTCTCCCACTACCGCTGGTAACCCGGGCGCTTTAGTCAAATCATGTCCCGCAACCATCCCCTCGATCGATATCGCAATATCGGCATCATGGCTCACATTGATGCTGGTAAGACGACTACGACCGAGCGAATCCTCTATTACACCGGGAAGTCGTCCAGGATCGGAGAGGTGCATGAAGGCACCGCGACGATGGATTGGATGGAGCAGGAGCAGGAACGCGGCATCACGATCACGTCGGCCGCGACGACCTGTTTCTGGAACGACCACCGCATCAACATCATCGACACGCCGGGTCATGTGGACTTCACAATCGAAGTCGAGCGCTCGCTGCGCGTGCTGGACGGTGCGATCACGGTATTCGATGCGGTTGCAGGCGTTGAGCCGCAGTCCGAAACCGTATGGCGGCAGGCCGACAAATACGGCGTTTCGCGGATTTGCTTCATCAACAAGATGGATCGGGTCGGCGCCAATTTTTACCGCACGGTCGATATGATCGCCGAGCGTCTGGGCGCAACACCGATGGTTTTGCAGTTGCCAGTCGGCTCCGAGGCGGGCTTCGCCGGCGTCGTGGACCTGCTCAAGAACAAGGCGATCATCTGGAAAGATGAGACGCTGGGCGCGGAATTCTACGAAACCGAAATTCCGGCCGCCTTGGTCGAGCACGCGGCGGAATATCGCGCGGCTTTGATCGAAATGGCGGTCGAACAGGACGACGCCCTGCTTGAAGACTATGTCGGCGGCATCGAGCCCTCGATCGAGGCGCTGAAGGCCTGCATCCGCCGCGGAACGATCAATGGCGCTTTCGTGCCTGTGACCTGTGGCGCGGCGTTCAAGAACAAGGGCATCCAGCCGTTGCTGGATGCGGTGGTCGATTATCTGCCCTCGCCGCTCAATACCCACGATCTGACGGTGCGGCCCGACGACGGCGCAGCTTTCGCCGGTCTGGCGTTCAAGGTGATGAACGACCCGGTTGCCGGAACGCTCACATTCGTGCGGATCTATTCCGGTACGCTTGCGGTCGGCGCGACTGTTCTCAACTCGGTGCGGCACCGCACCGAGACGGTCGGCCGGATGCTGCAGATGCACGCCAATGCGCGTGAAGAGATTGAAGAGGCCTATGCCGGCGACATCGTCGCCATCCCCAGCCTCGACGTTACCAGCACCGGCGATACGCTGTGCGATCCTGCTGAGCCGGTCGTGCTGCAGAGCATGGCCTTCCCCGAGCCGGTGATCGAAGTTGCGGTCGAGGCAAAGACGGCCGCCGATCAGGATAAGCTTAATGCTGCCCTTGCCCGTCTTGCGCAGGAAGATCCGACCTTCAAGGTTTCTCTCGATCCCGAGAGTGGCCAGACTGTGATCCGCGGCATGGGCGAACTTCATCTCGAGATCATCGTCGATCGCATGAAGCGCGAGTTCAAGGTCAACGCCAATGTCGGCACACCTCAGGTCGCCTATCGCGAGACGATCACGCGCCGCGCTGAAATCGACTATACGCACGAGAAACACCTCGGCGGCAGCGATTATTTCGCGCGCATAAAGTTGGATTTTGCGCCGGGTGATGCGGGGTCGGGCTTCGCGTTCGAATCGCGTATAGCGCCGGGTGCGATGCCGACGGAATTCGTCTCCGGCGTGCAGAACGGCGTCAATGCCGCCAAGGAATCGGGCGTCCTCGCTGGCTTCCCAGTCATCGATTTGAACGTTGCGCTGGTCGATGGGACCTATCGCGACACAGCTTCTTCGGCACTGGACTTCGAGGTCGCGGCGCGGGCTGCTTTCAAGGAAGGGATGCGTAAAGCGGGTCCCGTTCTGCTTGAACCGATAATGCGCGTCGAGGTTTTGACTCCCGAAGATTACATGGGCGACATTATTGGCGATCTAAGCTCGCGTCGCGGACAGATATCGGGTATGGATCAGCGCGGTCCCGCTCGCTCTATCGATGCGATGGCACCGCTTGCCAATATGTTCGGCTATGTCAACACGCTCCGCTCCATGAGCAAGGGGCGTGCGCAATATAGTATGCAATTCGACCACTATGATCCGGTACCTCAGGCGATCGCTGACGAGGTTCGGGCAAAGCTCGCTTGATAGTTTCTGTAGTCACTAAACGGCCCACGGTTGGGCAAGATGGCGGAGTAGAAAATGGCCAAGTCTAAATTTGAGCGGAATAAGCCGCACTGCAATATCGGCACGATCGGCCACGTCGATCATGGCAAGACGTCGCTGACAGCGGCGATTACCAAGATTTTGGCCAAGTCGGGCGGCGCGGTCTATACCGCGTACGATCAGATCGACAAGGCGCCGGAAGAAAAGGCGCGCGGCATTACGATCGCGACGGCTCACGTCGAGTATGAGACGAAGAACCGGCATTACGCCCACGTCGACTGCCCCGGCCACGCCGACTATGTGAAGAACATGATCACCGGCGCGGCGCAGATGGACGGCGCGATCCTGGTCGTGTCAGCGGCCGATGGCCCGATGCCGCAGACCCGCGAGCACATCTTGCTGGCCCGTCAGGTCGGCGTGCCCGCCATCGTCGTGTTCATGAACAAGATGGACATGGCCGATCCGGAACTGGCTGAACTGGTCGAGATGGAAATCCGCGAGCTCCTCGACAAATACGATTTCCCGGGCGACGACACCCTGATCGTGAAGGGCTCCGCCCTGGTCGCGCTCGAAGACGGCGATCCGATCCTCGGCGAAAACGCGATCCTTGAGCTGATGGAAGCTGTCGATATCAGCATCCCGCAGCCTGAGCGCCCGATCGATCGCCCGTTCCTGATGCCGATTGAAGACGTGTTCTCGATCTCCGGTCGCGGCACCGTTGTGACCGGCCGTGTCGAGCGCGGCATCGTGAAGGTTGGCGAAGAAATCGAGATCGTTGGCCTGAAGGCGACTGTCAAGACCGTCGTCACCGGCGTCGAAATGTTCCGCAAGCTGCTCGATCAGGGGCAGGCCGGCGACAATGTCGGTTGCCTGCTGCGCGGCACGAAGCGTGAGGACGTCGAGCGCGGCCAGGTTTTGGCCAAGCCGGGTTCGATCACCCCGCACACCGACTTCACCGCCGAGGCCTATATTCTGACGAAGGAAGAGGGCGGCCGTCACACGCCGTTCTTCACCAACTATCGTCCGCAGTTCTACTTCCGCACGACCGACGTCACCGGAATGGTCGAGCTGCCGGAAGGCACCGAGATGGTCATGCCGGGCGACAACGTGTCGATCGTCGTGAAGCTGATCGCGCCGATCGCGATGGATGAAGGCCTGCGCTTCGCCATCCGTGAAGGCGGCCGAACCGTCGGTTCGGGCGTCGTCGCGAAGGTTCTTAAATAGTCTCGCGGGACTTTCTCTAAGCCACCGCAAGGACAAGGAAAAATGGATACTCAAAGCATCCGCATACGCCTGAAGGCGTTCGACCATCGCGTGCTCGACCAGTCGACCAGCGAGATCGTCTCCACTGCGAAGCGCACAGGCGCCCGCGTTCGTGGCCCGATCCCGCTGCCGACGCGGATCGAGAAGTTCACGGTGCTGAGAGGTCCGCATATCGACAAGAAAAGCCGCGAGCAGTTCGAGATCCGCACTCATAAGCGGCTCCTCGACATCGTGGACCCGACGCCCCAGACGGTGGACGCGCTGATGAAGCTCGACCTCGCCGCGGGCGTCGACGTCGAGATCAAGCTGTAAGAGTCGCAAAATGACCACTGTTCAACCAACACGCACCGGGCTCGTCGCCCTGAAGATGGGCATGACGCGCCTCTTCAACGACGCCGGCGATCAGGTGCCCGTCACAGTCCTTAAGGTGGACGAATGCCGGGTCATCTCGCACCTCACAGTCGAAACCAACGGCTACACCGCGCTTCAGCTCGGGTTCGGAACCGCCAAGGTTAAGAACGTGTCGAAGGCCGTGCGCGGGCATTTTGCCAAGGCGAAGGTCGAGCCCTCGAAAAAGGTCTTCGAATTCCGGGTGCCGCCGGAGTCCCTCGTGGAAGTCGGTGCGGAAATCACCGCCGATCACTTTGTCGCCGGACAGCAGGTCGATGTGACCGGCGTGACGGTGGGTAAGGGTTTTGCCGGCGGTATGAAGCGCTGGAATTTCGGCGGCTTGCGCGCCACCCACGGTGTGTCTGTCTCGCACCGAAGCCTCGGTTCGACGGGTAATCGTCAGGATCCGGGTCGGACATTCCCGGGCAAGAAGATGGCCGGCCATCTGGGTGCTGAGCAGGTTACCACGCTCAATCTTCAGGTCGTCTCGGTCGATGCCGAAAAAGGTCTGATCATGGTCAAGGGATCGGTTCCCGGCTCCGACGGCAATTGGGTTGTTGTCCGCGACGCAATCAAGCGGCCGCGCAGCAAGGACCTGCCTTTCCCGGCCGCCCTGCGTTCCGTCGAATCCCAAGCGCCAGCCGTCGAAGCGGCTCCGGCCGAAACACCTGTCGCGGAAGCGCCCGCCGCTACCGAGAGCGAGGGCTGAGATATGAAGCTTCCCGTCAAAAATCTGGCAAATGAGAATGTCGGCGAGATCGAACTCGACGACACGATCTTCGGTGTGCCGGTCCGCGAAGATCTGATCTTCCGCGCGGTCAACTGGCAGCTGGCCAAGCGGCGCAGCGGCAACCACAAGACCAAGGGCATCAGCGAGATCAGCGGCACGACCAAAAAGCCCTATAACCAAAAGGGCACCGGTCGCGCACGTCAGGGCTCGCTGCGCAGCCCGCAGTTCCGCGGTGGTGCGCGTATATTCGGGCCAGTTGTCCGCAGTCACGAGCATGACCTGACCAAGAAGGTCCGCAAGTTGGCTCTTAAGACAGCTTTGTCCGCCAAAGCTGCTGCCGGCCAGTTGGTCATCATCGACACGGCTGAATTGGCGAACCACAAGACCAAGGCGATGGCCGCCACCCTCAAGACGATGGGCTTTGACTCGCTTCTGCTCATCGACGGCGCGGTGGTGAATGAGAATTTCGCCCGTGCAACGCGAAACATTCCGTTGGTCGATGTCCTGCCCAGCCAGGGCGCGAACGTTTACGACATCATCCGCCGCAACATTCTGGTCTTGACCAAGAGCGCGGTTAGCGATCTGGAGGCTCGGCTGAAATGAGCGAAGTCAAAAAGCGCCGCTTCGGCTTCGGCAGGGCGGCTAGTCCTGAGGCGGGTATCGACCCGCGCCACTACGACATCATCACCGCGCCGATCATCACCGAAAAGGCGACGATGGGATCGGAATATGGGCAGGTGACGTTCCGCGTCCCGCTTACTGCAACCAAGCCTGAAATCAAGGCGGCGGTAGAAGCTCTGTTCAAGGTCGATGTGAAGGCGGTCAATACCTTGATCGCCAAGGGTAAGACAAAGCGCTTCAAGGGTCTGCCGGGTCGCCGCGCGGACGTGAAGAAGGCAGTTGTGACGCTGGCCGCCGGCCAGTCGATCGACGTGACCACGGGCGTTTAACGATGGCACTTAAACATTATCGTCCAATGACCCCGGGCACGCGCCAGCTGGTGCTGGTCGACCGCTCGGAACTGTACAAGGGCAAGCCGGTGAAGGCGCTGACCGAGGGTCTGAACAAGACCGGCGGCCGCAACAACTTCGGCAATATCACGTCGTGGCAGCGCGGCGGCGGGCACAAGCGCCGCTATCGTCTGATCGATTTCAAGCGTCGTAAGTTCGACGTGCCGGCGAAGGTCGAGCGGCTGGAATATGACCCTAACCGCACCGCCTTCATCGCTCTGATCAACTATGCTGACGGCGAGCAGGCTTATATTTTGGCCCCCCAGCGCATCGCCGTCGGCGATACGGTTCTGTCATCCGAACGCGCGGACATTAAGCCGGGCAACGCGATGCCGCTTAAGAACATGCCGATCGGAACGATCGTCCATAATGTCGAGATGAAAGCCGGTCACGGCGGGCAGATCGCGCGTTCTGCCGGGACCTACGTTCAGCTGGTTGGGCGCGATGCCGGCTATGCTCAACTTAAGCTTTCGTCCGGCGAGTTGCGCATCGTGCGCGGCGAATGCATGGCGACCATCGGCGCGGTGTCGAACCCCGACAAGTCGAACGAGTCGATGGGCAAGGCCGGCCGCAATCGTTGGAAGGGCATCAGGCCGCATGTTCGCGGTGTCGCGATGAACCCTGTCGATCACCCGCACGGCGGCGGCGAAGGCCGCACTTCGGGCGGCCGTCATCCGGTTACCCCTTGGGGCAAAGGCACCAAGGGCAACAAGACACGCAGCAACAAGACGACGGACCGGCTCATCATCCGGCGTCGTAACAAGAAATAGGCCGAAGCCATGGCACGTTCAGTTTGGAAGGGTCCCTTCCTCGATGGCTATCTGCTCAAGAAGGCAGACAAGTCACGCAGCTCGGGTCGCAACGAGATCGTCAAGATCTGGTCGCGCCGTTCGACGATCCTTCCCCAATTCGTTGGGTTGACCTTCGGCGTCTATAACGGACAGAAGTTCATCCCGGTGTTGGTGACCGACAATATGATCGGCCACAAGTTCGGCGAATTCTCGCCGACGCGGACCTTCTATGGTCATGCGTCGGACAAGAAGTCGAAGCGTTCGTAGGGGCTGGAGGGAACAATGAGCCAAACAGCCAATCCGCGGCGACTGCCTGAGACCCAGGCGCTTGCCCGCGCCAAGATGATCCGCACCAGTGCGCAGAAGCTCAATGTCGTCGCAGCGATGATCCGCGGCAAAAGCGCGAGCGCTGCGCTTGCCAGCCTGGTCTTCTGCGAACGGCGCGTGGCGCATGAAGTGAAGAAGGTTCTGCAAGCGGCGATTGCCAATGCGGAAAATAACCATCAGCTGGATGTCGACCGTTTGGTCGTGTCCGAGGCCAGCGTCGGCCGGGCTTTGGTGATGAAGCGCTTCCATACGCGTGGTCGCGGAAAGTCCGCTCGTATTGAGAAGCCGTTCAGCAACCTGACCGTGATCGTCGCCGAGCGCGCCGAAGTCGTGACAGAGGGGAAAGCCTAAGCATGGGCCAGAAGATCAATCCGATCGGCTTCCGCGTCGGCATCAACCGCACCTGGGACAGCCGGTGGTACGCCGACCGCGACTACGCCAAACTGCTTCATCAGGATTTGAAGCTGCGCGACTATCTCATGACCCGACTCTCTCAGGCCGGTGTGGGCCGCGTAGTGATCGAACGCGCTGCTAAGAAGACGCGCGTTACGATCCACAGCGCTCGTCCCGGTGTCGTCATTGGCAAGAAGGGTGCGGATATCGAAAAGCTGCGTCTCGAACTGGCGAACCGCACCGGTTCCGACGTGTCGCTCAACATTCTCGAAATCCGCAAGCCGGAAATTGATGCAAAGCTGGTGGCCGAAAACATCGCCAGCCAGTTGGAGCGCCGCGTGGCCTTCCGCCGTGCGATGAAGCGCGCCGTTCAGTCGGCGATGCGTCTCGGCGCGTTGGGCATCAGGATCAACTGTTCCGGTCGTCTCGGCGGCGCAGAAATCGCGCGGCTGGAGTGGTATCGCGAAGGCCGCGTGCCTTTGCATACGCTTCGCGCCGACATCGATTACGGCACGGCGACTGCGAAAACCACCTATGGAACGTGCGGCGTTAAGGTTTGGGTCTTCAAGGGCGAAGTTCTAGCCCATGACCCGATGGCGCAGGACAAGCGCGCCGCCGAACAGCAACCGGCGCGTTAAGGAAACAAGGCGATGCTCAGTCCTAAACGTACAAAATACCGCAAGGCCCATAAGGGCCGCATTCGCGGGGTCGCCCAGTCCGGGACGACGCTGAACTTCGGCTCATTCGGGTTGAAGGCGATGGAGCCCGATCGGGTCACTGCTCGGCAGATCGAAGCGGCCCGCCGCGCAATCACCCGTCACATGAAGCGTCAGGGTCGACTTTGGATTCGGGTTTTCCCGGATCTGCCGGTCTCGACGAAGCCTGCTGAAGTCCGCATGGGTTCCGGTAAGGGTTCGCCCGAATATTGGGTGGCGCGCGTTCATCCCGGCCGCATCATGTTCGAACTGGACGGCGTGCCGGCAGACATCGCGCACCGCGCTTTCGAGCTGGCCCAGGCCAAGCTGCCGATCAAAACGCGGATTATCGCGCGGGTAGAGGAGGCTGTTTGAGATGGCGAAAGTGACTGATTTTCGCGGTCGGACCGAAGACGAATTGCATGATGCGATCGCCGCTCTGAAGAAGGAGCAGTTCAATCTGCGCTTCCAGAAGGCAAGCGGGCAGTTGGAAGCTACGGGCCGCGTACAGGTTGTGCGGCGCGATATTGCGCGGATCAAGACGGTGCTTGGCGAACGCGGTCGTGCCGCGTCCCAAGCTAAGGCATAGAGGATTAGCCGATGCCCAAAAGGGTAATGCAAGGTCGGGTCGTGAGCGACAAAGGTGACAAGACTGTTGTCGTCCTGGTGGAACGCCGCGTCATGGACAAGGTCTACAAGAAGTTCATTCGTCGCTCCAAGCGCTATGCGGCTCATGATGACGGCAACGTCTTTCATGTAGGCGATGCGGTGGAAATCGAAGAATGCCGTCCGATTTCAGCGCGTAAGCGTTGGCGGGTGATTACGCCGGCTCCGGCGCCTGATGGCGCCTCGGTCTGACGTCAAGAATAAAGAAGGGTCGAAACAATGATACAGATGCAGACGAACCTGGACGTCGCCGACAATAGCGGTGCGCGGCGGGTGATGTGCATCAAGGTGCTGGGCGGCTCCAAGCGGAGATACGCTTCAATCGGCGATGTGATCATCGTTTCGATTAAGGATGCGATTCCGCGCGGCCGTGTGAAGAAGGGTGACGTGCATCGCGCCGTCGTCGTTCGCACCTCTTTTGCACTCCGCCGCGGCGACGGCAGCGTGATTCGCTTTGATAACAATGCCGCCGTGCTGATCAACAAGCAGGGCGAGCCGATCGGAACGCGCATCTTCGGGCCCGTCACACGCGAGTTGCGCGGGAAAAAGTTCATGAAGATCATCTCACTCGCCCCAGAGGTGCTGTAATGGCGTCCAAGATTAAAAAGGGCGACACGGTCATCGTGTTGACCGGCCGCGACAGAGGCAAGACCGGAGAGGTCTTGAAGGTTCTGCCTGACGCGAACCGCGTTTTGGTTGACGGCGTCAATTTGGTGAAGAAGCACAAGAAGCCTTCGCCGGCTTCGGCTGGCGGCATCGAAACGATGGCCGCGCCGCTGCATATTTCCAACGTGGCGCATAAGGACCCGAAGTCCGGCAAAGCGACGCGGATTGGGTTCAAGTTTCTCGAGGACGGCCGCAAAGTTCGCTTTGCGAAAGCCTCGGGTGAGGTGATCGACCGATGAGCAAGACCGAGAAAGATACGGCGATGCGCGCGCGTTTGCGCAACCATTACGAAGCCGTCGTCCATGCTGCGCTGAAGACAGAGTTCGGTTATGGCAATGATCTGGCCGTGCCGAAGCTGGAAAAGATCGTCATCAACATGGGTGTCGGTGAGACCACCTCCGATACACGCAAGATCCAGGGTGCGGTCTCCGAACTGCAGGCGATTTCGGGCCAGAAGCCGGTAATCACCAAGGCGAAGAAGTCGATCGCTCAGTTCAAGGTGCGCGAAGGTATGCCGCTCGGCTGCAAGGTCACATTGCGCGGCCGCCGTATGTACGAGTTCCTGGACCGGCTGATCACGATTGCTCTGCCGCGTGTTCGCGATTTTCGCGGTCTGCCTGGCAATAGTTTCGACGGCCGCGGCAATTATGCCATGGGCCTGAAGGAACAGATCATTTTCCCTGAGATCGACTACGACCAGGTCGATGCGATCCGGGGCATGGACATCGTGATTTGCACGACGGCCAACACGGACAAGGAAGCGAAGGCTTTGCTGCGCGGCTTTAACATGCCGTTCGTAAGCTAGGCGGGGGCGAGAGATGGCAAAGAAGAGTTCAATCGAAAAGAACAACCGCCGGATTAGGCGCGTCAAGCAATATGCAAAGCGCTGGGATCGTCTGCGCGAAGTTGCGCGCGACAAAACGGTTCCAGCCGAAGAGCGGTTCGAGGCAACCTTGAAGATGGCCGAACTGCCGCGCAACACGAACCCGACCCGCGTTCGCAATCGCTGCGAGCTGACCGGGCGGTCGCGGGCGGTTTACCGTCGCTTTAAACTATCGCGCATCGCGCTTAGGGAGCTGGCCTCGATCGGCCTGATCCCGGGCGTGACGAAGTCAAGCTGGTAAGGAGGGATCTGAAGTATCATGTCATTAAGCGATCCCCTGGGCGATATGTTGACCCGCATCCGCAATGGGCAGTCTGCCCATATGTCGGCGATCAACAGCCCGTCATCGAAACTGCGCCGCAACGTGCTCGAAGTTCTAAAGCGCGAAGGTTACATCCGTGACTTCGACGAAGAGGCCGAGGTCAATGGTTCTGCCAGCCTTCGCATCGAGCTGAAGTATCACGATGGTGAGCCTGTGATTCGCGAGATTAAGCGCGTCTCCAAGCCCGGCCGCCGTGTCTATTCGAAAATCGCCGATTTGGCGCGCATCTATAACGGGCTCGGAATTTCGATCCTGTCGACGCCGCGCGGCATCATGTCGGATCATGAGGCTCGCGCCGCCAATGTTGGCGGCGAAGTCCTCTGCCGCGTGTTCTAGGCCGGGTCAGGAAAAGCAAATGTCACGTATCGGTAAAGCTCCGGTCACCGTACCGCAGGGCGTCGAGGTCAAGCTCGACGGCCAGACGATCACAGCCAAGGGAAAACTTGGCCAAGGCAGCGTCACGCTCGTCGACGATGTTTCGGCCGAGATGAAGGACGGCAATATCTCTGTGCAGCCGCGCAGCGAATCACGTCGTGCCCGCAATATGTGGGGCACATCGAGGACGCAGGTGAATAACCTGATCCACGGCGTCGCAGAGGGCTTCACCCAGAATCTTGAAATCATCGGCGTTGGTTATCGCGCCGCGGTACAGGGCAAGGAACTCGTGCTGCAGCTCGGCTATACGCACGATATCAAGTATCCGATCCCTGCTGGGGTCACGATGAAGACCGAAAAGCCGACGACGATCGCAATTCTGGGGCCGAACAAGCAGCAGATCGGACAGATTGCCGCCGAAATCCGCGCCTTCCGTCCGCCTGAGCCTTATAAGGGCAAGGGCGTAAAATATGCGACCGAGACGATTATCCGCAAAGAAGGCAAGAAGAAGTAGGACCGGCACATGGCAAAGATCGATCCAAAAACAGCACGCAAGTTTCGTGTGCGCGCGCGCCTTCGCCGTTTGTCGACGGAACGGCCGCGTTTGTCAGTTCATCGCACCTCCAGCCACATCTACGCTCAGTTGATCGACGATCACTCGGCGAAGACCCTGGCTGCCGCCTCCACACTTGAGGCCGGCGTTCGGACGGATATCAAAAGCGGCGCCAATATCGAGGCAGCCAAAGTCGTGGGACGGCTATTGGCCGAACGCGCCAAGGCGGCCGGCATCGTCGATGTCCGCTTCGATCGGGGCGGTTATATTTTCCACGGACGGGTCCGTGCGCTGGCTGACGCCGCGCGCGAAGCCGGCTTGAATTTTTAGGGGGCCGGAATGGCGCGTGGTGACAACAGGGACCAACGGGGCGGCGGCAATCGCGACCGTGAGGGCCAAGAGAGCGAATTCGTCGAAAAGCTGGTTTCGATCAATCGCGTAGCGAAAGTGGTCAAGGGCGGTCGGCGTTTCGGCTTCGCAGCTTTGGTCGTGGTCGGCGACGGCAAGGGTCGGGTCGGTCACGGCGCCGGAAAGGCGCGTGAAGTGCCTGAGGCGATCCGTAAGGCAACCGAGCAGGCGAAGCGCACCATGGTACGCGTTCCTCTGCGCGAAGGCCGCACTCTGCACCATGATCTGAAAGGCCATTTCGGAGCGGGTCAGGTCGTTATGCGTGCGGCTCCGGCCGGTACCGGAATTATTGCCGGCGGTCCGATGCGCGCCGTGTTCGAAGCCCTGGGCGTTCAGGACGTTGTGGCCAAGTCGATCGGCACCTCAAATCCGCATAACATGGTCAAGGCAACTTTGGCCGCGCTTTCCAGCATCGTCAGTCCGCGCGTCGTCGCGGCGCGACGCGGCAAGAAGATCAGTGACATCCTGGGCAAGCCCGAAGCAGGTGTCAGCGAACATGAAGGGGCCGCATGATGGCGAAGGCCAAAAAGAGCGCGGTTGTGGAGAAGGCGACCGTTATTGTTACTCAGGTCGGCAGCCCGATCGGTCGTGAGCACGATCAGCGCGAAACGCTGGTCGGTCTTGGCCTCAACAAGATCGGCCGGACCCGTGAGTTGGAAGATACGCCGGCGGTGCGTGGGATGATTGCCAAAGTGGCGCATCTGCTCCGCGTCGAGGCTTAAGGATCAGGGTCATGAAACTCAACGAACTTCACGACAATCCCGGAGCTCGCAAGGAGCGCATGCGGGTTGGACGCGGCATCGGTTCCGGCAAGGGCAAGACCGGCGGCCGGGGCGTCAAGGGACAGACCTCGCGCACTGGTGTGTCGATCAACGGATTCGAAGGCGGGCAGATGCCCCTTCACCGCCGTATTCCAAAGCGTGGTTTCACCAACCACATGCGCAAGGACTTTGTCGTGGTCAATCTGGGCGACATCCAGAAGGCCATTGAGGCCAAGAAGCTGGATGCCGCTGCTGTGATCGACGCGGCGGCCTTGATTGCGTCTGGTCTTTTGCGCCGCGCGGACGACGGCGTGCGTCTTTTGGCCAAGGGTGCCTTCTCGACGAAGAAATTGCGGTTCTCCGTCGTCGGCGCGTCTGCTGCGGCTATTGCCGCAGTCGAAAGCGCAGGCGGAACGGTCGAATTGCTGAAGAGCAAGGCAGAGCCCGAAGCGGCTGGCTGAGTTTTTAGCAAGATTCGACAGGAGATTTGCGAATAGGGGTGGTTCGATCGGGCCAAGGGACTTATCTTTCGAGGGTCCGTTTCGCGCCTTCTGCTTAAGGATAATCGATGGCTTCCGCCGCCGAACAACTCGCCGCCAACCTGAACTTCGGTGCCTTTTCTAAGGCGACCGAGCTCAAGAAGCGGATATGGTTTACCGTCATTGCGCTGATCGTCTACCGGATCGGTTGCTATATTCCCCTGCCGGGGATCGATCCGCATGCGCTGGCGCAGATGTTCCAGCGTCAGTCGGGTGGCATATTGGATATGTTCAATATGTTCTCGGGCGGCGCGCTACAGCGCATGACGATCTTCGCGCTTAACATCATGCCCTATGTGTCGGCTTCGATCATCGTACAGGTTATGACGATCGTCTCGCCTCAGCTTGAGGCCCTCAAGAAGGAGGGTGAGGCCGGGCGTAAGAAGATGACGCAATATACCCGTTATCTGACGGTGTTTCTGGCAGGCGTGCAGGCATACGGACTGGCTGCCAGCCTGCAGAACGGCGGCGCAGTTATCGATCCGGGCATTATCTTCATCGCCACCACAGTAGTCACGATGACCGGTGGTACGATTTTTCTGATGTGGCTGGGTGAGCAGATCACCAGTCGCGGAATAGGCAACGGTATTTCCCTCATCATCTTCGCCGGCATTGTAGCGCAGCTGCCCCGCGGGCTTCTGCAGGCACTCGAACTGGGCCGCACTGGCGCTTTGTCGTCGCTGGTGATCATCGGCATGCTGATCATGGTGGTGCTGGTCTTCCTGTTCATCGTCTTCATGGAGCGGGCCCAGCGTCGTCTTCTGGTTCAATATCCTAAACGCCAGCAGGGCAACCGCATGTATGGCGGCGAATCCAGCCATTTGCCGCTCAAGCTCAATACATCCGGTGTCATCCCGCCGATCTTCGCCTCATCTCTGTTGCTTTTGCCCCTGACGATTACGGGATTCCTCGGGCGCCAACGCGGTGGGGACAGTTGGATCGATTGGATCATTCAGCAGATCGGTCACGGCAAGCCGCTCTATATGGTTCTATATGCCGCCGGCATCGTTTTCTTCTGCTTCTTCTATACGGCCATCGTCTTCAATCCGGCGGAGACCGCAGATAACTTGAGAAAATATGGGGGATTCATTCCAGGCATTCGGCCGGGCAAATCGACCGCCGACTATTTGGACAAGGTTCTGACCCGCATCACGGTTATCGGTTCGGCCTATCTGGTGGTCGTGTGCCTGATTCCTGAATTGCTGATCTCGCAATATTCGCTGCCGTTCTATTTTGGTGGAACGAGCCTGCTGATTTGCGTGACGGTGACTATGGATACGGTCGCTCAGATACATTCGCATCTTCTTGCGCATCAATATGAGGGGTTGATCAAGCGCTCGAAGCTTCGCGGTGCTCGCAGCAATCGGGGCATTTAAGACTGCTCCTATCGCGGTTCTAAGATCGAAAGAAATTCGGCAATGAATATTATTCTGCTCGGTCCGCCGGGCGCGGGGAAAGGGACCCAGGCTCAGCGCCTGGAGAAGACTTATAAGATCGTACAAATCTCCACCGGGGATATGCTGCGTGCGCGCAAGAAGGCTGGCGATGCACTGGGGCAGGAGCTCTCGTCGATCATGGCTGCGGGCAATCTCGTACCGGACGTTTTGATTATCCGGATGCTGGCGGAGCGCATCGAACAGCCCGACGCAGCAAACGGCTTTATTCTCGACGGTTTTCCCCGCACTGTGCCTCAGGCAGAGGCGCTCGACGCCATGCTGGTGAGCAAGGATCTGAAGCTCGCGGCCGTTATCGAGCTCAAGGTGGATGAAGAGGAGCTCGTTCAGCGAATCGCTGGTCGTTATTCCTGCGCGAAATGCGGCTCGGGCTATCACGATCTTTACCAGAAGCCCGAGAAGACCGGCGTTTGCGACAAATGCGGCGCCACCGAATTTATCCGCCGCGAAGACGATAAACCTGAGGCGGTGCGGAACCGGCTGAAGGTCTATCACGACCAGACAGCACCGATCCTGCCCTATTACACGGCCAAAGGGTTGCTGCAGACAGTCGACGGCATGGCGCCGATCGACGATGTCTCGCATGCGATCGAAAGCCTGCTGAAAAAGGTGGCCTGACATCGCAATGCGCGGTCTTCTTGTCCCGATGGTCTGCGGGGTTTCCTTGATCGTCGCCCAGATCACAGCGGCGGCGCCGATGGCTGAGGACGCCTGTTCGCTGATCACTACCGAAGAGGTGGCGGCAATCGTCGGGGGTAAAGTCGACGGCGCCCAGCGCAACGATGCCGGGACGACAGACGACGGCGGCTATTCGTCGACCTGCGTTTGGAAGGTCACGGGCGGGACGCCTTTGCCGCCTAAACCCAATGCCCCCTTCGACGGTGCCAGCTTTGCGATGCTGAATACGATCACCTGGCCGGCCGGCAGCGGCATGGCAAAGAAATATCTCGAGGATTTCCGGGACGCGGCAAAACAGAACCTCATCGACATGAATCCCGTTCCGGTCCAGGCCGGCGATGAGGCCTTGTGGTGGGGCGACGGCGTGGCGGTGCGCAAGGGCGACGTCAGTTTCGGCGTCTCGGTGCATGTCGGTACGGACAAGAAAGCCGAACAGGCGATGGAGGAGGCTCTGGCCAAGAAAATCGTCGGAAACTTTGACGGCAAACAAGGCGCTGCAGGGCATTGACCTGGAGCAATCTCTCCCTATAATGCGCGACCTTCCGGAGTATAGACGACCGGCTGATCGCGCGCGCCCCAATTCAGGGGCATTTTTCGTTCGATCTTGATCATTAGGAGCATGGCGTGGCCCGTATTGCTGGTGTGAACATCCCCGCGCAAAAGCGTGTTGAGATCGCTCTTCGCTACATCTATGGCATTGGGCCGGATCGTGCGTCGGCGATTTGCAATAAAATCGGTATTCCGACTGAGCGGCGCGTCAACGAGTTGACCGACGACGAAATCTTCCGGATCCGTGAAGTCATCGATGCCGACTATAAGGTAGAAGGCGATCTGCGCCGCGACGTCGCGATGAATATTAAGCGCCTGATGGATTTGGGCTGTTATCGCGGTTTGCGTCACCGTAAGGGTCTGCCGGTACACGGCCAGCGTACGCACACCAATGCGCGCACCCGCAAGGGTCCGGCGCGTCCGATCGCGGGCAAGAAAAAGGTCACTAAATAACAGGCCGGCTCGTGCCGGCGGCTTCGCTCATAAATTTACCGAATTCCTGAGGATCCATGGCAAAACCCACCACTGCGCAGCGGCTTCGCCGCAAAGAGCGTAAGAACATCACGTCCGGCGTCGCGCATGTGAACGCGTCGTTCAACAACACGATCATCACGATCACGGATGCGCAGGGCAATGCGATTGCCTGGGCGTCTTCGGGCAGCGCAGATTTCAAAGGTTCGCGCAAGTCGACTCCCTATGCCGCGCAGATGGCTGCAGAGTCGGCCGGTAAGAAGGCCATGGAACACGGAATGCGGACCCTTGAGGTCGAAGTCAAAGGCCCCGGGTCGGGTCGTGAATCCGCACTGCGCGCGTTGCAGACGGTCGGCTTTACGGTGACCGCGATTCGCGACATTACGCCGGTTCCGCATAACGGCGTTCGGCCGCCGAAGCGCCGCCGGGTCTGACACGGCGGGGGTCCCGGCGGGGCCTCGATTCAATTAGCCCGTTTCGCCCTCCGCACCTTTGCGGAAATTAAGCGGCGGATTTGAAGGTAGAGACAGATGCACAAAAACTGGCAGGAATTGATCAAGCCGAGCAAGCTCGGCACACAGCCCGGCACCGATGCGCGCCGTTTTGGCAGCATCATCGCCGAGCCGCTCGAGCGTGGCTATGGCCTGACGCTGGGCAATGCTTTGCGGCGTGTATTGCTGTCGTCGCTTCAGGGGGCCGCGGTGATCGCGATCCAGATCGACGGCGTGCTGCATGAGTTCTCGTCGATCCCGGGCGTGCGTGAGGACGTGACCGATGTTGTGCTGAACATCAAGTCGCTGGCGCTTCGGATGCATGGCGAGGGTACGCGCCGTATGCGGCTGCGCTCCGACCAGGCGGGCGAGGTTCGCGCGGGCATGATCGAAGCCGGTTCCGATATCGAGGTGATGAACCCGGATCTGGTTATTTGCACGCTGGACCGCGATGCCAAACTCAACATGGAACTGACCGTCCAGACCGGTAAGGGCTATCGTCCGGCCGCTCTGAATCGCCCGGAAGATACGCCGATCGGCATGATCCCGATCGACAGCATCTTCAGCCCATGCCGCAAGGTGTCCTACAAGGTCGAAAATACCCGCGTCGGCCAGATCACCGACTATGACAAGCTGACCATGCAGATCGAAACCACGGGCGCGATTTCGCCCGAGGACGCGGTTGCCTATGCCGCGCGCATCCTGCAGGACCAGCTCCAAATTTTCGTGAACTTCCACGAGCCGACCTCACGCGCGGGCGACGACCGGCACGAAGACCTGCCGTTCAACCGCAACCTACTGCGCAAGGTCGACGAATTGGAATTGTCTGTCCGTTCGGCGAACTGCCTGAAGAACGACAACATCATCTATATCGGTGATCTGGTTCAGAAGAGCGAAGGCGAGATGCTGCGCACGCCGAATTTCGGACGCAAGTCGCTGAACGAGATCAAGGAAGTTCTGGCGACCATGGGTCTGCATCTGGGCATGCAGGTTCCGGGCTGGCCGCCGGAGAATATCGAAGACCTCGCCAAGAAATTGGATGAGCCGTTCTAAACTTATCGGTCGAGACTGACTGAGCGGATCGCGGTGATCCGCACGCTGGTCGTACTCATCTGAGGCGTCCGGCGACAAAGCAATCGGACCCGCGCGCGGGCCAGGAAAAGGGACATTATTATGCGTCACGGTATGAGCGGTCGTAAGCTTAATCGCACCTCGAGTCATCGTAAGGCCCTTTTCGCCAATATGGCCGCCGCGCTGATCAAGCATGAACAGATCAAGACGACTCTTCCCAAGGCGAAGGATCTTCGCCCGATCGTCGAGAAGCTGATTTCGCTGGGTAAGCATGGCGGACTTGCCAATCGACGTCGCGCCCATGCAGTTCTGCGCGACGATGTGATTGTCGCTAAGCTGTTCGGCCCAATCGCAGAACGCTATGCCGACCGCTCAGGTGGCTATTGCCGCGTTCTGAAGGCCGGTTTCCGCTATGGCGATGCCGCGCCGATGGCCGTCATCGAATTCGTCGACCGCGACCCGGCCGCCAAGGGCCTGGACAGCGGCCCCGTCCAAGGGGCCGGCGAGGACGATGCTGAGGCGTAAGCCGGAGCATTTGGTTCGAGGTTTGACATGAAGATCGTTTCTGTCGCCCATATTTCAATCGCATTCGCGTTTCTCCTTGGCACTGGGTGTCAGGGGAACGCAGGCATGGCGACCGGATCTTCCAAGCCGGTTTCGGGCCTTCCGGAAAGCTGCGAGCGCAGTTGCAATGCGGAATATGACGCCTGTATGGATCGCTTCTCGGGCGTCTCCGGCGGTCCCGGTTTAGGTCGGCACGAGGATGATGCGACGGCTTCGCTGGGCCCTAACGATATCTGTCCCGATCAATTGAAATCCTGCAAGCGCCGCTGTCTGCAATAAGACATGGGCGGCGCAACGATCACGCCATGCTCAGGATCGTGATGTTGATAGTCGCCATCTTTCCGCTTCGGATTTCATAGGCGGCGCTCAGCTTCAGCGTAAATCCGTTGCCCTTGGAAAAGCTGCGACCCAGAAAATCGGGGACATCGTGTTTTGCGGTGAAACGGTCCGTGATCTTGACTGAGGCTTTTTCGCCGTCGATCGCGATTTCATCCGGGGTCATCCGATCGGTAAAGTCGCCGATGATCGCGCGATAGGTCGCGAGATAGGCATCTTTGCCGCGTTGTTCGCCTTGTGCGGATACCAAAAGGACATCGTCAGCCAGAAATTCTCCGAGCCGTGCAGCGTCTTCGCTGTTATAGGCGTCGTAATAGCCGCGCATGAAGGCTTCGGTCATAGTGTTCCCCCAATATTCAACCGATAACGGCATCGTGCGCTGATCGGCTTTGAGGCCTACATATAGCCGATGATCCTGCCGGGAAACGAGAACGAATTACGGATGAAATGTTTTCTTGAGAATGTCCGGGTCCAAGACCATGACAGCTGAAAAGGGACTGTTTGACGTCGAATCGGCGCCGCCCCTGTCGCCCGGGCGTGCTGCTCGGACGCAGCCTTTGGCCGATCGCATGCGGCCCCGCACCCTCGACGAGGTTATCGGTCAAGACCATGTCCTGGGGCCGGACAAGCCCATCGGACGGATGGTGGGTCAGCGCCGCCTATCTTCGATCATCCTTTGGGGACCGCCTGGCTGTGGCAAGACCACGATCGCCCGGTTGCTGGCGCAGGCGACGGACTTGGTGTTCGAGCCTCTCTCTGCGGTATTTTCCGGCGTCGCCGATCTCCGGCGAGTTTTCGACGCTGCGAAGAAGCGGCGGGCTACAGGGGGCGGAACGCTCCTTTTCGTTGACGAGATTCATCGCTTCAACCGGGCGCAGCAGGACGGGTTTCTGCCCTATGTCGAGGATGGAACGATCGTGCTCATCGGAGCCACGACCGAGAACCCTTCCTTCGAACTGAATGCCGCCTTGCTGTCGCGGGCACAGGTGCTGGTTCTCAATCGGCTCTCGGCCGAAGCACTGGAGCAGCTTTTAGCCCATGCAGAGACGGTCGAAGGACGCGCTCTGCCGCTCGACCCGGCGGCTCGGACCGCACTGATCGCCATGGCGGACGGTGACGGCCGCTTCGTGCTCAATTTGGCGGAGCAGGTCTTTGCTCTAGGTCCTGTCCAATCCCTGGACTCCGAGGGATTGGCCGAACTGGTTCAGCGCCGTGCGCCGCTCTACGACAAAAGTCAGGAGGGGCACTATAATTTGATCAGCGCGCTACATAAGTCGGTGCGCGGCTCGGACCCCGACGCGGCGCTCTATTGGTTGGCCCGGATGCTCGATGGAGGGGAGGACCCCCGCTATGTCGCACGCCGCGTCGTGCGGATGTCGGTCGAGGATATCGGCCTAGCCGATCCGAACGCGCTCACCGTCGCGCTCAATGCCTGGGAGACCTATGAGCGGCTGGGCAGCCCGGAAGGGGAACTCGCGATCGGTCAGGCTGTGCTCTATATGTCGACCGCGCCCAAATCGAATTCCGCCTATACGGCATTCGGAGCGGCGAAGCAGGCGGCGAAGGAGACCGGGTCGCTGATGCCGCCCAAGCATATCCTAAACGCGCCGACTCGGCTGATGAAGGATCTGGGATACGGCAGGGGCTATGCCTATGACCACGACCAGGACGAAGCCTTCTCAGGCCAAAATTATTTTCCCGAAGAGATGCAACGGCGTGAATTCTACACGCCGACCGGACGTGGTTTCGAGAAAATGTTGGGAGAACGCTTGGCCGTGTGGAAAAGGCGGCGCGCGGGCGAAAGCGCAACGTGATTCCGACTTTCGATCGGTTCGTCGGCGTCGATTGGTCCGGTGCGACGGGCTCGGCCTATTCGGGAGTCGCCGTCGCCGAATGCCGTGCCGGCAGCGGGGCTCCTGCGCTGGTTCCGCCCCCGGGACGGCGCTGGCGGCGAGCTGATTTTGCCGATTGGGTCGCGGCGCAGGCAGCAACCGACGAACGTCTGCTGATCGGGATCGATTGCGCCTTTGCCTTGCCTGAGCCGACGGCCAGCGCATTACTGGGCGACAGCTATTCCGCTGCGGCGCTTTGGTCATATATCGAGGCTATATGTGCGAGCGACGGGGATTTTTATGGCGGCGGCTTCGCCGACCATGAAGAGCATGCGCCTTTGTTTTGGCGCAGCGGCCCGCGCCCAGCGGATTTCGCCGAACATCACCGTGCAACCGAACAGGCCTGCCGTGCGAAGGGGCTTGGAACTCCCGAAAGTCCGCTGAAGCTGGTTGGGGCACGCCAAGTTGGGAAGGGCGGTCTTGCGGGCATGCGCGTACTGAACTGGTTGAAGCAGAGGCTGGGCGAAGCATTCGCCGTATGGCCCTTCGACCCCACAAAGACCGCGCGTGTCGTCTGCGTTGAATTATATCCGCGGCTCTTCATGCGGATGGCCGGCCACGGCAACGGCAAGGTAAGGACGCTCGATGCGTTGAACGTCTGTTTCGAGGCGCTTAGATCATCCCGCTATGTCGGAAATGTCGAGGCGTCGAGCGATCATGAAACCGACGCCCTGGTCGCCGCGGCCGGCTTGCGCTTTATTGCGGCAGAAGGGGCGGTTTGGTCGCCCAATGGTTTGGATTCCTTGGGCCGGCGAGCCGAAGGTTGGATATTCGGTGTAATATGACCCAGGTACAACTCATCCCCGTCGAAGTTGACGACGACGATACGCGGCTCGACCGCTGGTTTCGCCGCCGCTTTCCCAACCTGACGAACGGCCGGCTACAAAAGCTTTGCCGGACAGGACAGGTGCGCGTCGATGGCAAACGCGCCGACGGCGCAACGCGACTGGCCGCCGGTCAAGTTGTACGCGTGCCGCCCTTGGGTGGCCTGGAGGAGCGGTCGAAGAAAGTGGCGCCGCCGATCAGCGATCGCGATGCCGACGATCTTAGAAACCGGGTCCTGTTCAAGGATGATTGGGTCATCGTTATCGACAAGCCGTTCGGGCTTGCGGTCCAAGGCGGCACCGGCACGACGCGCCATCTGGACGGGATGTTGAATGCGCTGGCGTTCGAAGGCGAACGGCCCAAGCTTGTGCACAGATTGGACCGCGATACGTCCGGCGTGTTGATTTTGGCGCGCAGCGTGTTGTCGGCGCGCAGGCTGGGCGAGACGTTTCGCGGCAAGGCGGCCCGCAAATATTACTGGGGTGTGACCGTCGGCGTTCCGGACGAGGCGAGGGGCAGGATCGACGGGGCGCTGCTCAAACGCGAAGGTGCCCGCGGCGAGCGAGTCGAGATGGACGAGGATGACGGCAAGCCGGCGGTATCGCTGTTCTCGGTTGTCGATCATGCGGCCAATAAAGCAGCGTGGGTTGCGCTTTGGCCATTGACGGGTCGCACGCATCAATTGCGCGCGCATATGGCCGCAATCGGCAAGCCGATATTGGGTGACGGCAAATATGGCGGCGCCGGCGCGCAAATCGCCAGCGACGAAATAGGGCAGGGACTTCATCTTCACGCAAGACGACTGATAGTTCCCCATCCCTCGGGCAAGGGCGTAATCGATGTTACCGCGCCGCTGCCTGCCCATATGCGCGAAACTTGGCGCTATTTCGGCTTCAACCCCAAAAGTGACGGCGCCCCCTTCGCCGAGATCGCTTCGTGAAGCGACTCTACAAGGAAGTCCAGGTAACCGAGGGACCGGATGGATTCGCCATCACATTGGACAGTCGGCCGATCAAAACTCCGGGGCGGACGCCGATCAACTTACCGACGCGCACATTGGCTGAAGCGATCGCCGAGGAATGGCGCGCGCAGGGGGCGGAGGTCATGCCCCATACCATGCCGCTCATGCAGTTGGCCGGGACGGTGATCGACCAGTTTCCAGCCAATCGTTCGGCAGTAGAGGCCACCGTGCTACGGTTCGCCGAGACCGATACCGTGTGTTATCGGGCCGATGAAGGGCAGCCGGCCGAATTGATTGCGCTCCAGAAGGCCCTGTGGGATCCATTGATCGATTGGCTGCGCAAGGAACATGGGGTGTCGCTCGTTACTACCTCAAATATTCTACCGGTCGCGCAACCTAGGGAGGCACTCGAGATTCTCGCGCGAAACCTCTCAGCAATGGATGATTGGCGGTTGGGTGCGTTTCAATCCGCTACAGCGTCGAGTGGTTCGTACGTGATCGGACTGGCGCTCGTCGAAGGCTGCATCGACGCCGACGAAGCATTCGCTGTCGCAGAACTGGACTCGGGGTTCGAGATCGATCGCTGGGGTGAAGACGCTGGCGCAACGGCTCGGCGCGCAACGGTTGCATTCGACCTGACTGCGGCTCGGCGCTTTTGCGACTTGCTCAGGCTCTGACGCGATGGTGCATCCACAGCCGAACCCCGATGATCCGAGGTCTAAGATCGTCGAATTCAAGGAAGCTCAGGCCAGGGCGCGCGGAAAATCAAAGCCGCCCTTGGATCCCGAACAGGAAAAACGACGCGTCAGGTCCAATATTGCGGCGTTGGTTTTTGCCGGAGTCCTGATCGCGGTGGGGTGGCTTTTGGTGCAGAAGCTGGGGCAGTCCGCACGCATGCAGGATTGCCTGATGTCCGGGCGAACCAACTGCGCCCCGATCGCCGCGCCGCCGACAGAGTAGGGCTAAAATCCCGCCGGCGGCGAGATTCCGCTGAGACCCAATTGCTCCACGAGCTGCGACTTCAATCGATCGAGTCCGGCCAAAGTCGAGGCTTCGGCGCGGGCCACCAATACTTCCTGAGTGTTGGATGCGCGGGCCAGCCACCAGCCGTCGGCGGTTGTGACACGGACGCCGTCTATATCATTGACCTTGATTGAGGGATCGGCAGCCAGTCTTGCCTTGACCTCGCCTATGACCTGGAACTTGCGCGACGCTTCGACATCGAAGCGGGTCTCCGGTGTATTGAAGACCGTCGGCAAGCGGTCGACGATCGTTGCCAGAGATTCGCCCGAGCGGCTGACCAGCGAGGCGAGACGGACCCCGCAATAGAGCGCGTCGTCGAAGCCGTACCACTTGTCGGCGAAGAAAATATGGCCCGACATTTCGCCGGCCAGAGGCGAGTTGGTTTCGGCCATTTTGGCTTTGATCAGCGAATGCCCGGTTTTGAACATCAGCGGCTGCCCGCCAAGCCGGGCGATCTCGTCGAAGAGGACCTGGCTAGCCTTAACGTCTGCGATGATGATCGAGCCCGGATGCGATGCCAGCACCTCCTTGGCATAGACCGCTAGAAGCTGATCTCCCCAGACAATTCGGCCGGTGTTGTCGATCGCGCCGATCCGGTCGCCGTCCCCGTCGAACCCGATCCCCAAATCTGCGCCCTGCTCCAGAACCGTGCGCTGCAGATCGACCAAGTTTTCCGGAACTGTCGGGTCGGGATGGTGGTTTGGGAAGTTTCCGTCAATATCGTCGAACAGAAGAATATGCTTGCCGGGCAGTTTGGCCGTCATCCGTCGCAGAATTTCCCCTGCCGCACCGTTGCCGGCATCCCAGACGATCTTGAGGTCTCGCTCGCCGACATAGTCTTTCACCAGTCGTTCGACATAGATATCGCGGATATCGATATCCTCGACCGTGCCCGTCCCCGTTGCATAATCGCCGTTCTCGGCGATCTTGCCGATCGCCTGGATCGCGTCGCCGTAGACCGGTCCTGCGTAAAGCGCCATCTTGAAGCCATTATGCGTCGATGGATTGTGCGAACCGGTCACCATAATGCCGGCGTCGGTATGCAGATGTTTGATTGCGAAATAGAGCATCGGGGTTGGTCCCAACCCGACACGCTTTACATGAACGCCAGTCGATAGAAGCCCTTCGGCGACCGCCTCCGCAAGTTCTGGGGAACTCAACCGTCCGTCGAATCCCAAGGCGATGGTTTTGCCCCCGGCCCGAAGGATCGATGTCGCGTAAGCCCGCCCGATGGCGCGGGCGTCGGCCGCCGAAAGGGTCGTGCCGACAATGCCGCGAATGTCGTATTCGCGAAGAACCGAAGAATGGAATGCGTGCCCGGATTTGCTCATTGTACGGCACCTTTATCGACAGCCGACCGTTTGCGGGCCGGTCGCCCGATAGAAGTGTAGGCGAAGCCGGCTTTGGCGGCGTCGTCCGGGTTATAGACATTTCGCAGATCGACAATCGCCGGCCGCTTCATGATTTCTGCCAGTCGATCCAGTTGAAGTGCCCGGAATTCGTTCCATTCCGTGATGATCACCAATACATCGGCCCCGGACGCCGCTTCATAGGCGCCGTCCTTCCAGGCAACGCCGGGCAGCAGCGGCTTGGCCTCGTTCATGCCTGCGGGATCGTAGGCCTGGACGGTGGCTCCGGCCTTCTGCAGGATCGGAATAATATCCAAGCTGGGGGCTTCGCGCATATCGTCGGTATCCGGCTTGAACGTCACGCCCAGCACGCCGACGATCTTGCCCGAAACCGACCCTGCGCACATCGCGATGACACGATCAGCCATCGAGTGCTTGCGCTTGGTGTTGACGTCTATAACCGTCTCGACCAACCGAACGGGACTGCCGTACTCAGCGGCGGTTTTCGCCAGCGCCAATGTATCCTTAGGGAAACAGGAGCCGCCGTACCCCGGACCGGGGTGAAGAAACTTGCGGCCGATACGGCCGTCGAGCCCTATGCCGCGTGCCACATCGTGAACGTCGGCGCCAACCTTTTCGCACAGATCGGCCATTTCATTGATGAAGGTGATCTTGGTCGCAAGAAATGCATTGGCCGCATATTTGATCAGTTCTGCAGTTTCCAGACCTGCCATGACGATCGGGGCTTCACGGATATAAAGTGGGCGATAGAGTTGGCGCATTACCTCTTGCGCCCGTTCGGTTTCTGCGCCGATGACGATGCGGTCAGGCCGCATGAAATCGCCGATGGCCGATCCCTCGCGCAGGAACTCAGGGTTGGAGGCGACATCGAAATCTGCGTCCGGGCGCGTTTCACGGATGATGCGCGCCACCTCGCGGCCGGTGCCAACCGGCACGGTCGATTTGGTGACGATTACCGTATAGCGGTCGATTTCGCGCGCGATCTCGGCAGCGGCGGCATAGACATAGGAAAGGTCGGCATGACCGTCGCCGCGCCTGCTCGGCGTGCCGACAGCAATGAATACGGCGTCGACTCCGCGAACGGCCGGTCCAATGTCGGTGGTAAATGTCAGTCGGCCTGCCGCTGCATTCTTGGCGACCAATGCATCGAGGCCCGGCTCGTAAATCGGAATGACACCCGATTTAAGCCTCTCGATCTTCGATGTGTCCTTATCGACACAAATGGTTTCGACGCCGAACTCTGAAAAGCAGGCGCCGGATACGAGTCCGACATAGCCTGTTCCGATCATCGCCACGCGCATCGAACGTCTCCTAGAAGCGCCTCGCGGA
>Ga0182030_10004826_pt1 | contig 28800 bp, 26 predicted proteins | sample 812S3MmetaG_FD_121299 | JGI IMG/M metagenome (GOLD analysis project Ga0182030, IMG submission 121299) | Permafrost microbial communities from Stordalen Mire, Sweden - 812S3M metaG (Illumina Assembly) | ecosystem: Environmental > Terrestrial > Soil > Wetlands > Permafrost | place: Sweden...
ATCTCGATATGCCGGGTATCCATCAGCCGTGGCCGCCGGCGACCAGGGCCGCGCGACGCTTGGCCACCAGCGGCATGATCGCATCGATCAGCTGGCTCTCCTGGTAGGGCTTGCCCAGGTAATCATCGACCCCCAGTTCAATCGCCCGTGCGCGATGCTTCTCGCCGACGCGCGAGGTGATCATGATGATCGGCACATCGCGCAGCCGCGCATCCGCACGTACGTGCGCCGCGACCTCATAGCCGTCCATGCGCGGCATCTCGATGTCGAGCAGGATGATGTCGGGCGTGTGTTCCTGCAGCAGCGCGACCGCATCCATGCCATCACGCGCCGTGAGCACGCGCATGCCGTTACGCTCGAGCAGCCGCTGCGTCACGCGCCGCACGGTGATCGAGTCATCCACGACCAGCACGAAGGTGCGCCGATCGTCGCGCTCGCGCATCACGGTTGGCGCCTGCCGCCCGCGCCATTCGGCGCGCACCAGCGCTCCGATATCGAGGATGATCACCACGCGGCCATCGCTCAGGATGGTGGCTCCGGAGATGCCGCGGATCGAAGCGATCTGCGGTCCCACCGGCTTGACGACAATCTCGCGACTGCCGAGCAGTTCATCGGCGACCAGACCCGTGGAATGCTCACCCGCCCGCACCAGAACCACCGGGATCGTGGCATCGGTATCTGGCGGCGGGCCGGCCTCCATGCCAACGAACTGCGCCAGCGGCTGCAGGCGATATTTCTGATCGCCATAGGTGAAACTCGGGCTGTCGCTGCGCAGGTGCGCGGCAACCTCCTCACGCGCGAGCCGCACCACGCCCTCGACGGTGGGCAGCGGCAAGGCGTAGAACTCATCGGCAATGCGCACCACCAGCGCGTGGCTGATCGCCAGCGTAAAGGGCAGCTTGATCGTAAAGCGGGTGCCGCTGCCCGGCGTGCTCTCCATGTAGAGCGCGCCGCCCAGCTTCTTGATCTCGGTCGCCACCACGTCCATGCCAACCCCGCGGCCAGCCTGCTGGGTCAGTGAATCGGCGGTGCTGAAGCCCGGCTCCAGCACCAGCTGCATCACATCCTCATCCGACAGTGCCTGATCGGCGTGGATCAGGCCAAGGGCCAGGCCCTTGTTGCGGATCGCGTTCAGATTCATGCCCGCGCCATCATCGCGCAGCTCCACCACGACCTCGGCGCCCTCGCGCTTGAGGTTCAGATGAATCTGTCCGCTCTCGCTCTTGCCGCGGGCGCGGCGCTCGGCCGGTGTCTCGATGCCGTGCACGACCGCGTTGCGCAGCATGTGCTCGAAGGGTGGCAACATGCGCTCGAGCACCTGCCGATCGAGCTCGCCGGTGGCGCCCTCAATGATCAGATCCGCCTGTTTGCCCGAATCGGCCGCCGCTTGGCGCACGATGCGCGCCAGCCGCTGCACGTGGCGCTGGAACGGCACCATGCGCGTGCGCATCAGCCCGTTTTGCAGCTCGGTGACCGTGCGACCCTGCTGCTGCAGGAGGTTTTGCGCCTCGGTCAGCAGCGAGTCGAGCAGCTGCTGCAGACTCGCCACATCGCTTACCGACTCGGCCAGCGCGCGCGAGAACTGCTGGATCGAGGAGTAGCGGTCCAGTTCCAGCGGATCAAAATCGGCGCGGTGTCCGGCTTCGTTCGCGTGGCGGTTGAGAATCTGCGTCTCGGTCTCGAGCTCGAGCTTGCGCAGCTGCTCCTTCAGGCGCGTGACCGTGCGTGAGAGCTCGCCTAAGTTGAACTCGACCGCGCCCACCTGCTGCTCGATGCGGGCGCGCGCAATGCTGACTTCGCCGGCATTGTTGAGCAGCTGATCGAGCAGGTCGGCACTGACCCGGGCCATCTCGCCGCGTTCGCTCGCCACCATGGGCTCGCGCCCCGGCGGCACTGCCGGCGGAGGCATTAGCGACTCAGCCGCAGCCGGCAGCGTCGGCACTTCGGCGGTCTGGCTCGCGGTCAGCGGTTCGGAGACAAAGGCCACTGGCTCCGGGGCGTGCCAGTTGGCCAGCGGCTCGGGGCTCAGTGGATTCTCGGCCCAGGCGCTCGTGAGTCCGGGGAGCGGTGACGGGTCAGGCGCCGCCACCGGCGCGGACACAACCGCCGTATCCATTGGCGGGTGCGTTGCCACAGCTGCCGGGGGCGCCAGCGTGGTAATCACCGGCGGCTGACTCATGCCGCGGGCCGCGGCATGGAGCCGCTCGATCAGTGAGTTGGCTGGTGCGACCGCGCGCCCGGCGGCGACCAGCTCGCGCATGCGTGAGAGTTCATCGAGCGTCTGCTGCACGACATCGCGGGCACGTTCATCGCCAACTGCGGTACCGAGCCCGATCTGGATGATCAGGCTCTCAAGTTCATGCGAGAGATTGCCCATCGCGCTGATGCCGGCCATGCGCGCGCCACCCTTGAGCGTATGGAGCGGGCGCTTAAGTGCATCCACGTGGGCCGCACTGCCCGGCTCGGCATTCCACTGCTGCAGGGCGGTCTCTGCCGCCTCGAGCAGTTCGGTGGCTTCCTCGCAGAAGATCGCGGCCACTTCCGGATCAAAATCCGGCGCGGCTTCGCTGGGCGGCGGCGGGCTGGGCGTCAGGTTCAGCGCGGCCTGAGGCGCAGGCGCACTGGCCGTGATGTGTACCCCGGTGCGCTCGCTCTGCACCGCCGCTTCGGCGATGCGGCGCTCGAGCTCAAGCTCGGCACGCGCGATGCGCGCTCTGAGCGTGTCGTGCACGGTGAAATAGCCGGTGCTTTCATCGAGGTGACTGGCCACTGCTTCCATCGCCGCCATGCACTCTTCGAGCAGGATCAATCCCGAGTCGTCAAGACCGATGCCGCTGTCGTAGGACTTACGCAGCCAGTGGTTGAGCGGCTCGGCCAGCCGGATGCCATGGCGGACCTCGGCCATCTTCGAACTGCCGGCGAGCGTATGCGAGGCGCGGAAGGCCTCCTCGGTGAGCACGTGCGGTGCCATATGCGGCCGCTCGCGTGCCAGCCACTGGCGGATTGCGGCCACATGGCTGGCGGTCTCGCGCGAATAGATGTCGCGCAAGGCAGCATCCGGTACCGGCGGTGGCTGCGGCAGCTGCGAGGGCGGCAACACTTCGGTGGCAACGTACGGCGCAGCCGCGGGCGCAGGCGCCGCGGGCTCTGGCTCAGCACCCAACACCAGCATGCCTTCGCGGCCGGCGGCCAGTGCATAGGCGCGCGCCGAGATCGCGGTCGCATCGGTGCGACCGGCCTGGCCCTCCTGCAGATCGCGCACCAGCAACGGCAGCAGTTTGACCGCGTCGCGCAGCGTCTCGAGGATCGGCAGTGAGCGCTGCAGCGTGCCCTCAAGCAGGCGGTTGAGCAGGTTCTCGATCGACCAGGAAAATTCGCCCAGGTCGCGCGCACCCACCATGCGCCCACTGCCCTTGAGCGTATGGAAGGAGCGACGCATCGTGAGCAACGAATCACTCTCGAGCGGATTGTGGTCCCAGGCCGGGAACTCGCGTTCGATGCGCGCCAACTCCTCAAAGGCTTCCTCAACGAACAGGCGCAGCAGATCCGGATCCGGAGCCTCGGCTTTGGCGGCCGTTGCCGGCACCAGGACCGGGGGCACCGCCGGTACCCGCCCCGTGGTCTCGGTCTCGGCCTCGCTCAGGGCCTGCGCCGTAGGCGTGAGCGGTGGCCCAATGCGCACGGTGCGCGCGTAGCTGGCGGCGCCGAGCGCCGGCACCGTCGGCACCACCGGTTCCGGCTCGCGCGAGAGTGTATCGAGGCAGGTCTGGGCGTTATCGAGCATGTACCACGGATCAGTGCGGCCGGCCTGCAGTGTTTCGATGTAGTACTCGATGCTGACGATCGCATCGGCCAGCCGATCAAGGTACTCGGAGGAGAGCACGCTGCCGCCCGGGCGCATCACGCGCTTGAGGTGCTGGCTGACCGCCTCGATGGCCTCCACCGCGCGGGTCTTGCCCAGCATCAGCAGGCCGGCCTTGATGCCACGCATCAGTTCGGGCCAGGTATCGAAGCCCGCGGCATCGAGCGTGCCGCTCACGTTCTGGGCGATGCTCTCCTTGACGCGCGCCAGATTGACCACGCATTCACGCAGTACCGCCGCCTGTACCTGCTGGAAGTCCTGGTCGGCCTCCTCGCCTTCCTTGGGCAGCGCCTGCTTGGGCAGGATCAGACCGACCAGCTGCTCCTCGAGGTGATCCTCGACCTTGATCAGCATCGCCGCGACCTGCACCAGCGCGCCCTGATCGGCCGCCTGCCGGCCACCCACCATGCCCTCGAGCGAACGCGTGGCTTCCTGCACCTGGGCGCGCAGCTCACCCAGGCCGAGAACGCCGAGCGTATCGCCGATCTTGCGCAGCATCTCGATCTGCGGCATGAGTTCCTCGACCTGGCCGCCGGCCCGGCGCACGAACAGATCCAGCACATCTTTGACGCGACCCAGATCCTCGCGGATGGCTGCGGCTACCGTGTGCATCAGTTTGACCGAGGGCGCCGAGAGGCTCTCGCGCTCCTCCTCGACCGAATCATCAAGCGGCAGCAATTCGGCGAGCCGGAACGAGGCGCGCACCGCTGCCACGCGCGGTCCGGCCGAGCTCGCACGCGCGATGTAATAGAGCAGATTGTTCAGCAGTTCGATCGGCGGATACTGGGCATAGCGGTTCTCGCCCTCTTCATACAGCCGCTTGATCTCGCGATCGGCGAGCCCGAGCAGGCGTTTGACCGAAACGCTTCCTTCCACGCCGTTCTCGCGCAGGGCCTCGAGCAGCGCCCCGGTCACCCACCAGAGCTGGAATACCGACTGCTGGGTTGCCACCTGCTCAAGGCGCGTGGCCACCGCCGAGAGGATGTCGAGATTCTGTTCGCGTCGCTCGCCGCGGATCCAGCCGACCAGCCCGGTCTGGAAGCGGGCGCGCAGCCGCCGCGCCCACTGGGCGACCGACAGCGGTGCCTCGCCCGGCGCCGGCGCGGTCGGCTGCGCCTGCCGATCGCTCTTGAGATTCAGCAGCAGCAGCGTGCCCTCCGAGAGCAGCGCGCTACCACGCACCGCGCGCAGATCATTGAGCAGCGGCAGCAGTACCAGCGCCAGGTCGCGGCCGCCGGCGATCACGCGTTCCAGGTAGCCGGGCAGCTGCACCATGGCGCGCATCAGCGCATCGAGTGACTCGGCCTGGTTCTTGCGATCGGCGAGCGTGGCCAGCAGATAGCGCGCCACCTGCTCCATTTCCTCGGCCAGCAGCGCCGCCCCGTAGATTTCCAGCACGCGCAGCGCGCCCTGCACCTGGTGCAGCTCGTTAGCGCAGCGATCGAGCAATGGTGCATTGCCCGCTGGCTGCTCGACATGCGCCTCGAGTGCGCTGCGCGCATCAGCAAGCGCGACACCGATCTCGCGGGTCACGATCTGCAGCGTCTGTGTGGCCAGCTCACTCATCGTTTGGTTTGAATTCCGTGCGCCGCGCTTACTTTAGGATCCGCCAAGTGCCTTGACCCGCGGGTGCGTGCCGCTCGCGCCGGGAGCAGCCGGCGGCGGCGCCACGGTACGGTGCATCCCGGTCGCGGCCGCGAGACCCGGCAGGCGGAAGCCAGAGACCGACTTTCTGAGCGCCGCCGACAGGTCGGCCAGCTTGATGATGGCCTGACTGGTGGCGCTGGTGGAATCGGCCGTCTGGGCACTGATCTCGCGCAGCACCTGGGTGCTGCGCGCGATGCTCTGGGCGGCGGTGGACTGGCTGCGTGAGCTGGCGGATATGTTCTGCACCAGGCTCGCGATCTGATTGGATACCTGCTCGATCTCCTGCAGCGCGGCGCCGGCGTTCTCGGCCAGCAGTGCGCCGCCCACGACATCGGTCGTGCTGCGCTCCATCGACACCACCGCCTCGTTGGTATCGGTCTGGATCGTGCGCACCAGCACCTCAATCTGCTTGGTCGCTGTGGCCGCGCGCTCAGCCAGGCGCTGCACCTCATCGGCGACCACCGCAAAGCCGCGGCCGGCCTCACCAGCCATCGAGGCCTGGATCGAGGCATTGAGCGCCAGGATATTGGTCTGCTCAGCGATGTCGCTGATCAGTTCAATGATATTGCCGATCTCCTGCGAGCTCTCGCCCAGGCGCTTGATGCGTTTGCTGGTCTCCTGGATCGTCTCGCGGATCGTGTTCATGCCATCGATCGTGCGCCTCACGGCCTCGCCACCCTTGTGGGCGACGTCGACCGAATGGCGCGCGACATCGGCGGCGCGCTCGGCATTACCCGAAACCTCTTCGGTGGAGGCTGCCATTGCGGCGATCGACTCGGTCGCCGAACCGATCTGTTTGGCCTGTGCGCCGCTCGCCTTGGCGAGGTGCGAGGCCAGCGCCTGGGTCTGGCGAGTGGCGCCATCGAGCTGGATGGCCGACTGATTGATGGTTGCCACCAGTTTGCGCAGCGCCTCGACGGCATAATTGACCGAATCGGCGATCGCTCCGGTGATGTCCTCGGTGACGGTGGCCTGGACGGTCAGATCGCCATCGGCAAGGCTCGCCATTTCATCCAGGAGCTTGAGGATCGCCTGCTGGTTGCGATCACTCTCAGTGCGCTGCAGCTCGGCTGCCTGGCGCTGCTGTTCGATCGCGGCATTGAAACGGCCGAGCAGCTTGAGCAGCAACACCAGTGGCACCAGCGCCACCAGGGCGATGATCGCGGCCGGCCAGGCGCTGCCCGTCAGACGCGGCGCCAGCACACAGGCCACCGCCGCCACGACGCTTAAGCCGGCAGCGGCCAGCACCAGCTGCCGCGGCCGGCCGGCATCTGGCAGATCTAGCTCGCGGCTCATGCCGAAGCTCCGGCAAACAGCGGGTCTTCGACCAGCTTGCGCAGGCTCAGCACCGGAAACTGCTCCCCATCACGGCGAAAGGAGCCTGCCAGGTAGCGCCCACAGCGCACGATCGTCGTCGGCACATCAGCAGAGAATTCCTTTTCAGCGAAACGGCGGAAACCCAGCACCTCATCGACCAGGAGCCCGGCCGGGATGTCGCGGTGATTGACGACCACCAGGCGCGTAGTGCGCGAGGGCGGCGTCACGCCGCCTTCCAGATACTGACGCAGATCGATCACCGGCAGCAGCTGACCGCGCACGCTCGCCAGCCCCAGGATCCAGCTCTTGGCACCGGGTACGCGCGTCAGCGGCGTCGGGACACCGAGCACTTCACGAGTCTCCTCGCGGGCCACCAGATACAGCTCTCCGGCCATGCGCAGCGCCACCCCCACCCACTCGCGACCGGACTCGGCCGGCGCATCGGGGCTGGCGGTGATGGCGCGGCCACGCCGGTCGAGCTCAGCGAGCAGCTCGTAGGGTTCGTCCCGCAAGTGTCTGAGCGATGGGCTCTCCGGCATGATCAGGCGGCTAACGCGGCTTGTGCCTTCTCGACCAGCTGGTCGGGCGACACCGGCTTGACCATATAGTCCACTGCGCCCTGTCGCAGGCCCCAGATCCGGTCGGTCTCCTGGCCCTTGGAAGTCACCATCACGATCGGGATCTTGCGGGTGTCGGGGTCGTTCGACAGCGCGCGCGTGGCCTGGTAGCCATTGACGCCGGGCATGACGATATCCATGAAAATCAGATCCGGGTGCATCGATCGGGCCAGGCGAATGCCCTCGGCCCCATCCACCGCCACTGCCGTGCGATAGCCATGGCGCTCAAGGGCCTTCTTCATCACATGCACTTCAGTAGGTGAATCATCGACGATCAGTATGAGCGGCATCGTCATCTCCCTATGTGCGCTTCTATCGCTCCGAGCAGCTCATCTTTCGTGAAGGGCTTGGTCAGGTAATGCTCGGAGCCGACGATGCGGCCGCGTGCCCGATCGAATAGGCCATCCTTGGAGGAGAGCATAATCACCGGAATGGAGCGGAAGACTTTGTTGTGCTTGATCAGGGCGCAGGTCTGGTAGCCGTCAAGCCGGGGCATCATGATGTCGACAAATACGATGTCGGGCTGGTGGTCGGCGATCTTGGTCAGGGCATCGAAGCCATCGACCGCGGTAAAGACCTCGCAGCCCTCTTTGGCGAGCAGCGTCTCGGCGGTGCGCCGGATAGTCTTGCTGTCATCGATGACCAGCACTTTGAGCCCTTTGAAGGCCGAGTCTGCCCCGCTCACGCTGCTCTCACTTCTGTGTACGGTGGATTCCATGCTGCATCACCCTGGGTCTTGGCTGCCGTGACCGGCATTGCGACCCGCAAAAGATACCCGCGTTTTAACATATCGGCCCCCCTGGGGCCATGCCACCTGCGTCACGTTTTTGAGACTTACAGTGCTCCGGCAGGGACATAATCCGCGCCCGTGAGACACTTGGAGCCACAGGAGCGATAGGGAATAAATCGATGAGCAAGCATATCCGCGTGGCCGTGGTGATGGATCCGATCGCGAACATCAAGTACGCGAAGGACACCACCTTAGCGATGCTGCTCGCAGCGCAGGCGCGTGGCTGGTCGCTGCACTATCTGGAACTTGCCGATCTGGGCCTGCGCGATGGGGTGGCCGAGGGCCGCAGCCGCGAGCTTTCCGTGGCCGCCGATCCGCAGGCCTGGTACCGCCTCGGGGCCGAAAGTGTCGGCCCGCTGGCCGCCTTCGATGTCATCCTGATGCGCAAGGACCCTCCTTTCGACACTGAATACATCTACGCCACCTACATTCTGGAGCGGGCCGAGTCCGCGGGCGCACTGGTCGTGAACCGGCCACGGGGCCTGCGCGACATGAATGAGAAGGTGTACACAGCCTGGTTCCCGCAGTGCTGCGCGCCGACGCTGGTCACGCGTGACATGGGACAGATGGCCGGGTTTGTCGCACTTCATGGCAAAGCCGTGTGCAAGCCGCTGCACAGCATGGGCGGCCAGTCGATCTTTGTGGTCGAGGCCGGCGATCGCAACGCGCAGGTGATCTACGAGACCCTGACCGGCTCGGGAACGCGCTTCGCCATGATCCAGAAGTACCTGCCCGAAATTGTGAGCAGCGGGGATACACGCGTGCTGCTGATCGATGGCGAACCGGCGCCCTACGCGCTGGCCCGGATCCCGGCGAGCGGGGACAATCGCGGCAATCTGGCCGCCGGCGCCCAGGGCCTGGGTCGCGAGCTCAACGCGCGCGATCGCTGGCTCGCGGCGCAGATCGGGCCGACGCTCAGTGCCGCCGGCATGCTGTTCGTGGGCCTGGATGTGATCGGCGGCTTTGTCACCGAGATCAATGTCACAAGCCCCACTGGAGTGCGCGAGCTTGAAAAGCAGTTCGGCATCGACATCGCCGCGTTGCTGATCGCGGCGATCGCCAAGCGGCTTGATGCGCGCGTGGGATGAAATCCCAGACTGGGCAGTTTCGCGCCATCCTCGAGCCGGAGACGGTGCCCTCGGCGCGCCGGCCCGGGGGCGCCCCGGTGCGCGAGCGGCTGACGACGATGCTGGTGCTGGTCGCACTGGCGCATGCCATCTTGATTCTGGGAATCAGCTTCGGTACCGACTCGGGCAGCGATGCCCCGCGGGGACTGGAAGTGCTGCTGACTAGCGATGAGCTGCCGGAAGCAGCCCGAAACGATCATGCGCACTACCTGGCCCAGCGCACCCAGCATGGCTCGGGCAATACGCGCGATCAGGCCACCGGAAGCCCGGCCCCGCAGGCGCCCGCAATGGCCTCCGAAGGGCAAAATGACGGGAATGCGGAGCGCGACCAGGAGCAGTCCGCGGGCGGATCGAGCACCGTGCTGAGTACCGGCAACTCCCTGCGTTCCATCTACCTGGGCGCCGAGGGCGCGGGAAGCGACGGGCAGCGCTTGAGCAAGCGCAGCAGCCCGCAGCTGCCGCTGATGCTGGGGCGCGGCGATTCGGATGAACTGGTGGTCCGGGGCGATCAGGTGACCGGGCAGTGGCTGGCCCCGGACACCCAGGCCTCGGAGCTGGCCCCCTACCTGGATGCCTGGCGGCGGCGGGTGGAGCGGCTCGGGACGCTCAATTTTCCCTCGGTGGCCAGCCGCGCCAAACTGAGCGGCAGCCCGGAAATTGAGGCCGTGCTGCGTGCCGATGGGCGCTTGATGTCGGCGACGGTGCGCCGCAGCAGCGGCTATGCGGAGCTGGATCAGGCGGCGCTCGGGATATTGCGGCTGGCGAGCCCCTTTGATCCGTTTCCGCCCGAGATCGCCAGCCACTACCGGACGCTGCGCATCCTCTATCAATGGCAATTCCTGGCAGGCGGCGTGGGGCGGGGCAGCGTGACGGCGACCACGAACTCGGGCGCCAACCCTTGAGGGCGGCGGCCCGCGCCCCCATACTCGGCTCATGAGCGATTCAGTCTATCTGGCGAACAGTTTGCTGATCGCGATGCCCTCGCTGGCCGATGAGAACTTCTCCCAGTCCGTGGCGTTGATCTGCGAGCACAGCGAGCGCGGCGCCTTAGGGATCGTGCTCAACAAGCCGCTGACGATGAAACTGGGCGAAGTGCTCACGCAGATGAAGCTCGAGCCGGCCGAGGCCGGCATCGGCGAGCGCCCGGTATTGCGTGGCGGCCCGGTCAAGATGGATCGCGGCTTCGTATTGCATCGGCCTGGCGGCAGCTGGGACACGACCCACCGCGTCTCTGAGAATGTGCAGGTCACCACCTCGCGCGACGTGCTGGCCGCAATGGCCCGCGGCCAAGGCCCCCAGGATGCGGTGATCGCACTGGGATACGCGGGCTGGGAGCCCGGGCAGCTTGAGCGTGAGATGCTCGACAACGCATGGCTGTCGCTGCCGATGAATGAGCGGCTCGTCTACGAGGTGCCATTTGAAGAGCGCTGGCAGGCTGCCTGGCAGATGCTCGGCGTGCACAGCTCGCGGGTCAGCCTGACGGCTGGTCATGCCTGAACGCGCCCCGCGCGTAATACTCGCCTTCGACTTCGGACTGCGGCGTATTGGCATCGCCGCCGGCAACACGGTCAGCAATGCCGCCACGCCGCTGGGCGCAGCGCTGGTGAACACCGCCGGTCCTGACTGGTTGAGCATTGACCGGCACCTGAAGCACTACGATCCTGATCTGCTGATCGTGGGTCGCCCGTATAATGTCGATGGCAGTATCGGGACGCTCGAGAGCGCCGCGGCACAGTTCGCAGCCGCGGTGGCGGCGCGCTCGGGCCGGCCGGTGGAACGGGTCGATGAGCGCTACTCCTCGCTCGAGGCCAGCGCGCAGCTCAGGCAGGCGCGCGCCGCGGGCACCCGCGGGCGTATTCAGCGCGCCGATATCGATGGCCAGGCGGCGGCGATCCTGCTGGAGCGCTACCTGCGCGGTGAGCGTGAAGGACACGGTTGAGGAACAGCAATTAGAACGATGAGCACTCAACGGCGCGCCGACGGCTCCCTGCGGCACCTGATCACGCTGGAAGGCCTGACACGCGCCGAGATCGAGGCGCTGCTTGAGCGCGCGCGACATTATGCCTGTCCCTTTGGCGCGCGCCCCCCGCGCAGCCGCGCCCTCGAGGGCATCACGATCGGCAATTTGTTTACCGAGCCCTCGACCCGCACGCGGGTCTCGTTCGAGTTGGCCGGCCGGCGCCTCGGGGCCGAAGTGCTGAACCTGGAAGTGCAGCTGTCCTCGCGCGTCAAGGGCGAGACCATGCTCGATACGATACGCACGCTCGAATCCCTGCACTTTGATGTATTCGTGATCCGCGACTCCGAGCCGGGCGTCGTGGCACACGTGGCCGCGAACGTCGCACCGCACGTGAGCGTGCTCTCTGCCGGGGAAGCGCACCTGTCGCATCCGACCCAGGGCCTGCTCGATGCACTCACTATCAAGGATCACCTGGGCGATCGGTTCGAGCAGCTGACGATCGCGGTGGTCGGGGACATTCGCCACTCGCGCGTCGCGCGCTCGGCCTTCGAGGTCTTCAAGGCTTTGGGGGTGCGTGAACTGCGGCTGATCGGGCCGCCCGAGCTGATGCCGGCTGATGGCGAGTTTGCCGGCTGCCCGCGCTTTGCGAGCCTGGAGCAGGGGCTGCCGGGCGCCGATGTCGTGATGATGCTGCGGATCCAGAAGGAGCGCTTTGCCGATGCCGCCATCCCCGATGGCGAGCAATACTTCGCCCGCTTCGGCCTGACGCAGGCGCGCCTGCAGCTGGCCAACAGTGGCGCGCTGGTGATGCATCCGCAGCCGATGAATCGCGGCATCGAGATTGATTCGGCGGTCGCCGACGGCCCGCAGTCGGTGATCCGCGATCAGGTGCGCAATGGCGTAGCCGTGCGCATGGCGGTGCTCGAAGCGGTCGCCCGGCCCCGCAAATTAAGCTCATGAGCGGCGCGAGCCAGCGCGGCACGATCAGTCTCGAGTCAGCGCGCATCCTCAGCCAGCAGAGCTTCGCAGGGGCGCAGTATGTGCTGCGCCTGCATAGCCCCCGCATCGCTGCCCGCGCCCGCCCGGGCAGCTTTGTGCACGTACGCTGTGCCGAGCACCTGCCGATGCGCCGGCCGCTCTCGATCATGCGGATCGATGCAGCCGCCGGCTGGATCGAACTACTCTATAAAGTAGTGGGCAGCGGCACCGAGGCACTGAGCACCCGGCTGCCGGAGGAATCCCTGAGTGTGCTCGGGCCGATCGGTGAGGGCTTCAAAGTGCATCCGGAACGCCCGCGCATACTGGCCATTGGCGGTGGCGTCGGGATCCCGCCGATGGTGTTTCTGGCCGAAGAGTTGGCACGCTCCGCAGGGCCGTGGAAGCCGCTGGTGCTGATGGGCTCAGAGGTCCCATTTCCGTTCCGCAGCCGCCCCTCACGCATCCTGGTGCCGGGTGTGCCCGCTGCCGTGATCGCCTGCCTGCCGCTACTCGATGATCTGGGAGTGCCCGTGCGCCTGGCCAGCCGTGCCGAGTTCCCCGGTTGCTTTGAAGGCTTTGTCACGGAGCTGGCCGAGCACTGGCTGGCCGCCCTCAGTGATGCCGAGCGCGCCGAAGTGGAGGTATTTGCCTGCGGCCCCACGCCCATGCTGCAGGCGGTCGCGCGCCTTGCCCGCGACCAACAGGTCCCGGCACAGGTGTGCCTGGAGGAGTACATGGCGTGTGCGGTGGGCGGCTGCGCTGGCTGCGCCGTGGCTGTCCACGGCCCGCAAGGCGTGGCGATGAAGCGGGTCTGCGTCGATGGTCCGGTGTTCGCGGCCGAGAGCGTGTTTCCGGCCGCCTAGCGAGGCCTTAGCCGAAGTTGATCTTGGCTTCGAGGTTGCTGCGCGAATCGGCGTTATTCAAGGCCACTTCCAGCTCGATGCGCCCGTCGCGGTACAGGCGGTGCAGCGCCACATCGAAGCTCTGAATGCCATTCTCGGAACTTCTGGTGATCGCTTCCTTGATGCCCATGACATCACCGGCCTTGATCAGGCCCGACATGTGCGGGGTGTTGAGCAGCACTTCGACCGCGGCCACGCGCTTGCCGTCGCGATTGACCACCAGGCGCTGCGCCAGCACCGCGCGCAAGTACTGCGACAGATCCAGGGTCAGTTGGCGGTGCTGGTCGAGCGGAAACATGTTGACGATACGATCCAGGGTCTCGGCGGCGTTGTTGGCATGCAAGGTTGCCAGCACCAGATGGCCGGTACCGGCCAGCGTAATGGCGGCCATCATGCTCTCGCGATCGCGGATTTCGCCGATCAGGATGACATCCGGGGCCGCACGCATCACGCCGCGCAGCGCCCGCTCGTAGCTGCGGGTATCGAGGCCCACCTCGCGCTGATTGACGATCGAGCGCTTGTTGGTGTGCAGGAACTCGATCGGATCCTCGATCGTAACGATGTGATCTGAGGCATTTTCATTGCGATGGTTAATCATCGCCGCAAGCGTCGTGGATTTGCCCGAGCCGGTCGCGCCCACCAGCAGCACCAGGCCGCGTCGCATCAGCGCCAGTTCAGCCAGCTGCTCCGGGAGTCCAAGATCCTCAAGCCTGGGCATATCAGCGGTGATGTAGCGCAGCACCATTGCCGGGTAGCCACGCTGGTAGAAAACGGCGGCACGGAAGCGGCCCAGGCCGGGCTCTGAGATCGCAAAATCTATTTCCAGCTCGCGCTGGAAATACTCGATCTGCTCAGGATTCATGATGCCGAAGGCCGCCGAACGCACCGCTTCGGGCGAGAGCACCTTCTTGTTTATCGGGATGATCTGGCCCTCGATCTTGATCTTGATCGGGGCGTTGCAGCTGAAGAACAGGTCCGAGGCCTTGCGTTCCACCATCAGCTTGAACAGCGGTTTGGTGTTGAGGACCGGCTGCAAATCGCCGGTGGCTAGCTTTTGTTCGTCAGTGTCGGTAATCAGCATCGGTCGACTCACAGATTCTGGCCCTGCTGCTCTTCCTCGGCTATCTGCAGGTTGCCATCACCTTCGGCCGGGCGACTGTCGCGCTTGCTATCGAGCTTGACGCGCAGCCGCAGTTCATTCTTCGAGTCCGCATTGCGCAGCGCATCCTCGTAGCCGATCAGGCCGCGCTCATACAGATCAAAGAGCGCCTGATCGAAGGTGTTCATGCCGATGCGGTTGGAGCGGGCCATCAGTTCCTTAATCTTGGCCACTTCGCCGCGGAAGATCAGGTCCTGAATCAGCGGCGAGGTAAGCATGATCTCCATAGCCGCAATGCGCCCGCTGCCCGCCTCGCGCGGCACCAGACGCTGGGAGATCAGAGCGCGGATGTTCAGCGACAAATCCATCAGCAGCTGCTCGCGCCGCTCCTCAGGGAAGAAGTTGATGATGCGATCGAGCGCCTGGTTGGAGCTGTTGGCGTGCAACGTAGCCAGGACCAGGTGCCCGGTCTCAGCAAACTGGATGCCGTACTCCATGGTCTCGCGATCGCGGATCTCGCCAATCAGGATCACATCGGGGGCCTGGCGCAGCGTGTTCTTCAGTGCCATCTGCCACGAGTCGGTGTCAACGCCGACCTCGCGCTGCGTCACCACGCAGTTGCGGTGCGGGTGCACGTATTCGACCGGATCCTCGATCGTAACGATGTGACCGCGGGTTTTCTCATTGCGATAGCCGACCATCGTGGCGAGCGTCGTCGACTTGCCTGAGCCGGTGCCGCCGACGATCATCACCAGGCCCCGCTTGGACAGCACGACTTCCTTGAGCACCTGCGGCAGGTCGAGCTCTTCGAAGGTCGGAATCTTGGCATTGATCAGACGGATGACGCAGCCGGCGTGGCCTTGCTGGATGAAGGCGCTGACGCGGAAGCGTCCGATGCCGGGCGGCGCGATGGCGAAGTTGCACTCCTTGGTGCCGTCGAACTCCTTGGTCTGGCGATCGTTCATGATCGCTCGCACCAGGGTCGCTGACTGCTCAGGGGTGAGGGCGCGATCGAGCTGCGGGCGCACCTCGCCGTCGATCTTGATCGCGGGTGGGAAACCCGCGGTGATGAACAGGTCCGAGGCCTGGCGCTCGGCTACCCGGCGCAACAGGTCCTGCATTAGTTTGATTGCTTGCTCGCGTTCCATGAATAGTCCCTGCGGCGCCGGCTGTGCGCGCCGTTACATGGCGTCCTTGTTCTGTGCGCGGAAGCGCGCCTCTTCCTTGCTGACCATACCCTTGGTGACCATTTCAGTCAGGCACTGATCCAGCGTCTGCATGCCGACCGCACCACCAGTCTGGATCGCCGAGTACATCTGGGCAATCTTGCCTTCGCGAATCAGGTTCCGGATCGCCGGTGTGCCGATCATAATCTCGTGCGCAGCAACGCGGCCACCGCCGGTCTTTTTCAGCAGCGTCTGCGAGATGACCGCGCGCAGCGACTCCGAGAGCATCGAGCGCACCATCTCTTTCTCTTCGCCGGGGAACACATCGACCACGCGATCGATGGTCTTGGCCGCTGAACTGGTGTGCAGGGTGCCGAACACCAGATGGCCGGTCTCGGCGGCGGTCAGCGCCAGCCGGATGGTTTCCAGATCGCGCATTTCGCCGACCAGGATGATGTCCGGATCCTCGCGCAGCGCCGAACGCAGCGCCTCGGCAAATCCCAGCGTATCGCGCTTGACCTCGCGCTGATTAATCAGGCAGCGCTTGGATTCGTGGACGAACTCGATCGGATCCTCGATCGTAAGGATGTGATCCGGGCGGTTGTCGTTACAGTAATCGACCATGCCAGCGAGCGTGGTGGACTTGCCCGAGCCGGTCGGGCCGGTCACCAGCACCAGGCCGCGCGGCAGCATGCACAGGTCGCGGAAGATCTTCGGAGCCTGCAGATCATCCAGACTCAGGATCAGCGAGGGGATGTTGCGGAACACGGCGCCCGCACCGCGGTTCTGGTTGAAAGCGTTTACGCGGAAGCGGGCAAGCTTCGGTATCTCAAAGGAAAAGTCGGTCTCGAAGAATTCCTCGAACGCCTTGCGCTGCTTATCGTTCATGATGTCATACACCATGCTGTGCACTTCCTTGTGCGTCAGCGGCGGCATATTGATTCGCTTGATATCCCCATCGACGCGGATCATCGGTGGCACACCAGCCGACAGGTGCAGGTCGGAGGCGTTATTCTTCACTGCAAACGCCAGCAGCTGGGCAATATCTACGGCCATCAGGATCCCTCGAGGAGCTTCAGACGCGATGCTGAAGGCCATCGCAGTATAACGGAGGGTGTTCGACATCAATATGTTAATCGGTCCGCAGAATTCACTAACAAATGCGGATCTTGGCAACCGGATTCGGGCGGTTCAGGCTCGTATCGGTGCGGCCGCGCGCCGGGTCGGACGAAATGAGGATTCGGTCACACTCGTGGCCGTGAGTAAGGGGCACGGGGCGGCCGCGGTGCAAGCGGCCGCCAGCTTCGGGCTGCGCCATTTCGGGGAAAGCTACCTGCAGGAGGCATTGCCCAAGATTGCGAGCCTGCAGGCGCTGGATCTGACCTGGCATTTCATCGGCCGGCTGCAGGCCAACAAGACGCGGCCGGTGGCCGAACAGTTTGCCTGGGTCCATGGCCTCGAGCGGCGGCGGATCGCCCAACGGCTGGCCGAGCAGCGGCCCTTCCACGCCCCGCCACTGAATGTCTGCATCCAAGTGAACATTGCCGGGGATCGGGCCAAGGCCGGGATCACTGCCGGGGAGTGCGCCGCCCTGGCGGGGGAAATCGCGCTGTTACCGCGCCTGAAACTGCGCGGCCTGATGTGTATGCTGCCCGAGTCACTGGATGCCACGCAGCAACGCCAGGCCTTTGATGCGCTCCATGCCCTGCTGCTGGATCTGAATCGCACCGGTGCCGGCCTCGACACCCTGTCGATGGGCATGAGCGGGGATTTCGAGGTCGCGGTCGCTGCCGGCGCTACGCTGGTGCGCGTCGGTACCGCGCTCTTTGGTGAGCGTAGCGATGCCACTTAAGGGCAGAATGCCTAGAATACGTACTGATGCGGCGCCCTCGAGCGCGCCGCCGAACCAGTCGGGAATCTCATGAAGCAGCTGCGGGTCGGTGTCATCGGGGGCGGCAACATGGCTCGGGCCCTGATCGAGGGACTGCTGCGCCAAGGCCTGCCACCGCTTCAGATCCGGGTCGGCGAGCCGCTCGCGGCGCAATGCGCCGCGCTCGAGTCGAATCTCGGTGTTGAGGCCAGCGCCGACAACGCCTACGCCATCGCCGGCGCCGATGTGGTGTTGCTGGCCGTCAAGCCGCAGCAGTTGGGCGCCGTCGCGCAGGCCTTGCGTCCCACTCTGGACTCAGTCCAGCCGGTATTCGTATCCATTGCAGCCGGGATCCGCCTGGCGCAGCTGACCGCATGGTTGCCCCAGGCGCCCGTGGTGCGGGCCATGCCTAACCGTCCGGCGCTGGTGGGCGCCGGCGTTACCGGCCTTTATGCGCCCGCGGAGGTCGGGGGCGCGCAGCGCGCGCTGGCCGAACAAACGCTGAGCGCCGTCGGGCGCACCGCGTGGGTGCGCAGCGAAGCGGAACTCGACGTAGTGACCGCGATCTCCGGCAGCGGCCCGGCCTATTTCTTTCTGCTCGCCGAGCACCTGGCGGCTGCGGGCGTGGCCCTCGGGCTGGCGCCTGAGACCGCGCAGCTGCTCGCCAGTGAGACGCTGCACGGAGCGGGCAGGCTCACGCAAAGTGGCCTGGGCCTCGCCGCCGAGCGCGCCGCTGTCACCTCCAAGGGCGGTACCACCGAGGCGGCCCTTGATTCGTTCGCCAGCGCCGATTTCAAAGGCATCGTGCAACAGGCCGTCGCTGCGGCGACGCGCCGCGGTGCTGAGCTGGGCGAACTGGCAAACCGCTCTCGCTAAGCCTGCTTGCGCTGCATTATCTAATTTCAACCTGCAAGGAATTCTGCAAACGCCATGGCCGCTCTGATCTATCTGGTCGACACCCTGCTCTCTCTGGCGCTGCTGGTAGCGCTGCTGCGTCTGTTGTTGCAATGGGTGCGCGCGGATTTCCGCAATCCCCTGGCACGTGCCATCCTGCAGCTGACCAATCCGGTAGTCATGCCGCTGCGCCGGATCCTGCCCCCCGTCGGCTCGCTCGATTCGGCTACCGCCCTGGTGGTGGTGCTGATCGCGGCAATCGAGGCCGCCTCCGGCTACCTGCTGAGTGGCCTTGGCCCACCGCCCCTGCTGCTATGGTGCGAACTGACAGTGCTAGAGATCGCGCGCGGCCTCCTGCACACCTATTTCTTCATCATCCTGCTCTACGCACTGATTTCGCTGGTCGCTCCCGGTGTCTACTCACCGGCCCAGGCGCTGCTCACGAGCCTCGCCGAGCCGGTGCTGCGGCCTGTACGCCGCCTGATTCCACCGCTTGGCGGCATCGATTTCTCACCGCTGTGGGTGCTCATCATCATCCAGGCGCTGTTGATCCTGGTGCGCTGACTAAGGCGTTGCGCTGGCCGCGACCTGTTGATGAACAGGCCGGCACGCGCATTCGTGATTTGTGAAGCTGCGGGCAACGCGCGCAACCACGCGCCGCTGCAGTTTCAAAGCAACGCGCGCTCGCGTGAAAAAAAATCTACGCGTTTAAACGTTGCGCTCAAGCAAACGTTTGGTATGCGCTTGCCATTGCAGCGCGGCGCTCGCGTTAAATGCTGCGAGTCGTTACGCACCATAGGTTTAGCCGCGTATTTGCACGGTGAATCGAGGCTCGAGTTGCAACCCTGATGCTAGCGGTCAAGACCTTCGTTGTGCCAAAGCCTAGAAAAAAAGGCATTTTTGGACTGTCGCGAGCATCAAAAAGCATTTGCGCTCGCGCGCGCATGTGTTATGTTGCGCCCCGTTTCGCACAGCTTTTAAACATCCAAGCTGAAACGCACCGTCTGCAACTCGAGGAGATTTGGCAATGGCAAAAAAAGGTGGGGCACCGACCAAGTCGGAAATTCTGGCCCAGGTATCCAAGGACACGGAACTGTCCCGCAAGCAGGTCAACGAGGTTTTCGAATCACTGAACGGCATCATCAAGAAAAGCCTGCGTGGCAATGGGCTGTTCACGCTGCCCGGCTTGCTGAAGCTCAAGGTCGTGAAGAAGCCGGCAACAAAGTCACGCGAAGGCATCAATCCGTTCACGGGTGAGAAGATCACCTTCAAGGCAAAGCCCGCCAGCAAGAAAGTGCGTGCGCTGCCTCTCAAGAACCTGAAATCCTTCGTAAATTAAGCACTTTGCAACCGCAGTACTGCGGTTGCCGATGCTGAATTGAAGCCCGGCGATGGCCCGTCACACGGCCGCGTCGGGTTTTTTTATGGCTGGCTCTGTAGGATACGGCGCTCAGGCGGGCAATGGATCAGCGCCGCCCACCAGCTCGCCGAGTTCATGCAGCTTGCCGTGGAAGAAGTGGCCGACGCCTGCGAGCAGCTGCAGTTGCGGCGCCGGGCTGAAGCCTGCGGCCCAGCGCTGCACTTGGCCGGCATCAACGATTTCATCCGCATCACCCTGGACAATCAGCCACGGACAGTTGGGGGCCACCACCGGGCCACGCAGCATCGCCACGGCAGGAGCCACGCAGATCAGCCACTCGGGCGAACTGCGGGTCGCAGCGCGCAGCGCGACATTGGCGCCGAAGGAAAAACCCGCCAGGATCAGCGAACTCCCGGGCCAGCGTTCGGTCGCGTAGGTGACTGCGGCCAGCGCGTCCTCAACCTCTCCGATCCCGCCATCGTACTGCCCCTCGCTCGTGCCGACGCCACGATAGTTGAAGCGCACTGCGACCGCGCCGCGGGCCTGTAACGCGCGCGCCAGCGTGTACACCACTTTGTTGGTCAGAGTGCCACCGTGCAGGGGATGCGGATGACAGATGATGGCAACGCGCCTGGGCTCTGCGGTGGCGGGCAGTTCCACGAGTGCCTCGAGCCCCCCGGCCGGGCCGGCAATGCGCACCGGCTCGACAGGTGACGGCTGGGCGTTCATTTGGCCGGTTTGGCGCCCGGCGTGAAATCGAGCGACGCCGAATTGATGCAATAGCGCAGGCCCGTGGGCTGCGGCCCATCCTCGAACACATGACCCAAATGGGCATCGCAATGCGCGCACAGCACCTCGACGCGGACCCGGCCGCCCGCCGAGCGATCCTCGCGAGTCTTTACCCGCTCCCCGGCCAGTGGCAACCAGAAGCTCGGCCAGCCCGAGCCGCTGTCGTACTTGGTATCGGAACTGAATAGTTCCGTTCCGCAGCACACGCAGCGATAGACCCCAGGTTCGGTGTTGTGTTCGTAAATGCCAGTGAAGGCCCGTTCGGTACCGCGCTCGCGCGTCACATGATATTGAAGCGGGCTCAGGCGCTTGCGCAGTTCCTCATCGGAGGGTTTATCGACGCTCATCTTTTCCATGCTCCTTGCGGCCCGGCAGGTGCGCGGGCCGTGCTTCTGGATGCAAAGACTATTGCACTCCGGCGAGCCTTACCAGCAGGCCATTGAGCCGGCGACTAAATTCCGCGGGCGCCGCGACCTGCCCCTCATCGACCAGGCAAGTCTGATCGAACAGCACCAGCGCCAGCTCCTTGAACTGCTCGGCATCGCTCAAGGTATCGAGGTAGCGCACCAGCGGGTGCTCAATATTGATTTCAAAGGTGGGCGCGGTGGCGGGCAGTTCCTGACCGCTGGCGGCCAGCACCCGTCGCAGCTGCGCTGACAGATCCGCTTCGCCTCTGACCAGGCAGGCCGGGGAGTCTTTCAGGCGCACGCTCGGGCGCACCTCCACCACCCGATCTCCCAGGGCCTCCTTGATGCGCCGGAGCAGCGCTTTGCTCTGTTTGAGTGCCTCTTCACCGCGCAGCTTGTCGGCCGCATCGCTCAAGGTACCCAGTTCCAGATCGCCCCGGGCTACATCCTTGAAGCGCTTGCCCTCAAACTCGGTCAGATGACCCATGACCCATTCATCAATGCGATCGGCGAGCAGCAGGACCTCGATGCCCTTCTGGCGCAGCAGCTCCAGGTGCGGGCTCGAACGGGCCGCCGCCATGGAATCGGCCACCAGGAAGTAAATCCGCTCCTGGCCGCTTTTCATGCGCGCGACGTACTCGGCCAGGCTGACCCGCTCGGCGTTCTCTTCGCTGGCGGTACTGGCAAAGCGCAACAGCGGCAACAGCCGCTCGCGATTGCCCGGATCCTCGCCGAGCCCCTCCTTGAGGGCGCGCCCGAACTCGCGCCAGAAAGTCTGATACTTCTCCGGCTCATCGGTCGCCAGCTTTGTCAACAGATCGAGCGCCCGGCGCGTCAGGGCGGCCCGCATCGCCTCGACCTCCCGGTCCTGCTGCAGCAGTTCGCGCGAGACGTTTAACGGCAGGTCACTCGAATCAACGACGCCTTTGATGAAGCGCAGGTACAGGGGCAGGAACTGCTCGGCGTTGTCCATGATGAACACGCGCCGGACGTAGAGCTTGAGGCCTCGGGCTGCCTCGCGGTGCCACAGGTCAAAAGGTGCGCGCGCCGGCACGTACAGCAGGCTCGTGTACTCGCGCTTGCCCTCGACCCGATGGTGCGCCCAGATCAGCGGATCGGTGCCATCATGGGCAATGTGCCGGTAAAAATCGCGGTACTCCTCATCCTTGATCTCGGCACGCGGCCGCGCCCACAACGCCTGGGCCTGATTGACGTTCTCATACTCCAGGTTGGCCCCTTCCTTGGGCAGGCGCACCGGGAAGGCAATATGATCCGAGTAACGGCGCACAAGGCTGCGCAGGCGAAACCCGTCGGCGAATTCCTTGGCATCCTCCTTCAGGTGCAGTACCACGCGGGTACCTCGCGCGGCCTGCTCAATGGTCTCGACCGTATACTCCCCGTCCGCCGAAGATTCCCAGTGCACGCCCTCGCTCGCCGGGGCGCCGGCGCGACGCGAGAAGACCTCGACGCGTTCGGCAACGATGAAGGCTGAATAGAAACCCACGCCGAACTGGCCGATCAGCTGCGCATCCTGCTGCTGATCACCGGTCAGGCGTTGGAAGAACTCGGCGGTCCCCGATTTGGCAATCGTGCCCAGGTGGTTGATCGCCTCCTCGCGGCTCATACCGACGCCGTTATCGCGGATGCTTATCGTGCCGGCGGTGGGGTTGAAATCGATCCAGATGGCCAGTTCCGGCTCATCGGAGAGCAGTTGCGGCTCGGCCAGTGCCAGGAAGCGCAGCTTGTCGTTGGCATCCGAGGCGTTGGAAATCAGCTCGCGCAGGAATATCTCGCGATGGCTGTAGAGTGAATGAATCATCAGGCGCAGCAGCTGGCGCACTTCCGCCTGAAAGCCGCGAGTCTCACGTGTCGTCATGGATTGCAAACCTCAGCCCCGGTTCAAACGGAGGGGGCAGGAGGCTTTATCGGGTCTTAGCCCGATTAATTCAAGTCAGGTGGGTCAGGACGTGGCGACAGGCGTTGAACCAGTCATCCATCTCGTCCCAGAGCAGCAGAAATCTTTCCAAGGGGATCTCATCCGGAAGCGAAGTCGAATTGCATCCTATCGATGGGCCCGTGGGCGGTCCGTGCCGCGCCTCACAGCCCTGCAAGTGCGCGCGATGCTTGCGATGCCAGACTTGCCTGCGTAGGCTGTGCGACAGGACATAAGATCGGGCCGGTGCCCGCGGGAAAGTACATGCAGCGCATCGTCGTCCTTAATCCCAAGGGCGGCTCCGGCAAGACCACGATCGCCATCAACATCGCGAGTTACTTTGCGCTGCAGGGTGATCGACCGGTCCTCATCGACCATGATCCGCAGGGCTCCGCGACGCGCTGGGTAAAGAAACGCCAGAGTCTGCAGCCCCCGATCCATCTGATTTCCGCCTACGAGCGCGATGCGCGGACCACGCGCGCCTTCCAGCTTCGCATCCCCGAAGGCACCGGGCACGTGATCATCGATACCCCTGCGGCGGTCGATGCCCACAACATGCCGGCACTGATCGCCGGCGCCGACAAGATTCTGGTGCCAGTACTACCCTCGGACATCGACATCCACGCCTGCTCGCGCACGATCGCCAACCTGCTGCTGGTGGCCAAGGTGCGCCGCAGCGATAACCGACTGGGGATCGTGGCCAACCGCGTACGCCGCCACACCCGGATCTATCAGTCGCTGACGCGCTTCCTCGGGACGCTCGATATCCCGATCGTTGCGACCTTTCGCGATTCGCAGTGCTATATCCGCAGTGCCGAGTTGGGCGTGGGCATCCACGAGATGAAGCCACACCTGGTCCAGGAGGACCTGGAACACTGGCAATCGCTGTTGGAGTGGCTGGCTTTGCCGGTCGGACGTCCGGCGGCTGAGGCGGGCACGGCGCTCAATGTCGGCGCGGTGCGCTGAGGACTGCAGGATCGGCTCAGGGCTATTTGGTGCCGTCCGGATCCCAGGAATTCTTGACCTTGTCGGCCCAGTTCTTGTAGTTGGTCCAAGTGTAGAGATTGCGGGTAATTGCCGCATGACGCCCGCGCGAGCGCTGCACGTGCTCAAGCCAGCGGGCGTAGGCTTCGGCGCCGCCGCCCGGAGCCGGAGCCGCCGTAACCGGCCGGACTTTGCCGGGTCCGTCCTTGTCTGCTGGGTCACCTTTGTTCATCGTCTCTTACCTGCTCGCCTTTGCAGCAGACTAGCTGCCTCACAAGCCGGCCGAGAGGAACTGGGTCACACCAGAATGCACCTTTGTGCGCGCTCCGTCGCACCACCGCTGCGGCTGCGCATCCTCAGTTCACCAGCCGATAGCAGGGCTGGTATTCACTGCCCGGAAGCTTCATCCGCCGCTGGCGCACGAACTCGCTCAGGAGCGTGTCGAGCGGTCGCATGACCGCGGCATCGCCGCTGAGTACGTAGGGTCCGTGGCGCTCGATGGCCGCGATCCCGTTGGCCTTGACGTTGCCGGTGACAATCCCTGAAAACGCGCGCCGCAGGTCGGCGGCGAGCTCATGCGCCGGCTGGTCGCGATGCAGCTTGAGCGCCCGCATCGCTTCGTGGGTCGCGGCAAAGGGCAGCTGCAATTCGTGCGGCACCGACAGCAGCCAGTTGAAGTTATACGAATCGCTCTGCTGGCGGCGAAACTCGCGCACCGCCTCGAAGCCCCTGACCATATGGCGCGCGACCGCCGGCGGATCATCGAGGATGACCGTGACGCGTGCGAGCGCACTCTTGCCGAGCGTGGCCTCGATGAAGCTCGATACCTGCTCGAACCACGGTGCGCTTTGCCGCGGACCGGTCAGCACTACGGGCATCGGTTGCGAGGCATTGACCGGATCAAGCAGCACGCCCAGCAGATAGAGTAGCTCCTCGGCCGTGCCCGCACCGCCGGGAAAGATCACGATCCCGTGCGCTATGCGCAGGAACGCTTCCAGGCGCTTTTCGATGTCCGGCATGATCACCAGGTGGTTGACGATCGCATTCGGTGGCTCGGCGCCGATGATGCCCGGCTCGGTAACGCCAATATAGCGACCGGAGGTAATGCGCTGCTTGGCATGGCCGATGGCCGCACCCTTCATCGGGCCTTTCATGGCCCCGGGCCCGCAGCCGGTACAGACATCCAGGCCCCGCAGGCCAAGTTCATAGCCGACCCGTTTGGTGTACTGGTACTCGGCCTCACCGATCGAGTGTCCGCCCCAGCACACGGCCAGGTTAGGACGCGACTTATGCTCGAGCATGCGGGCATTGCGCAGGATGTGGAATACCGCATTGGTGATCGAAGCCGGGTCGGCCGGGTTCAGGCGCCCGTTGCCGATAATCTCATTGGCCGTGTAGATCACATCGCGCAGCACCGCGAACAGATGTTCCTTGATGCCGCGGATCATCTCCCCGTCGACGAAGGCCGAGGCCGGCGCATGGCGGATCTGCAGCTTGATGCCCCAGGCATGGCGCAGGATCTGCACTGTGAAATCGCGGTAGCGTTCGAAGATTTCCTTGGTATTGTCCGAATCGCTCCCGGAGTTGAGCACGGCCAACGCGCAGCTGCGAAACAGCGGGTACAGGCCTTGGGCGCTGGTGTCGAGCAGCGTGTCGATCTCGCCCTGCGAGAGATTCTCGAGGCTGCCGCGCGGGCCGACCCGGGCGTCGACGGATTCTGGGATATCTACGGTACTTTCCATGGCGTTGGCGGCAGGGGACGGGCCGCCGTTCCGATGTGGCGAGCTCAGGGCTCGATGTTGATCGGAATATTATCCTGTGTGATCAGCCAGAACTCGACCATATCGGAGTTCGAGAGGGCGATGCAGCCGTCGGTCCAGTCCTGATGCTGATAATAATCGACGGGGTGCTTCAGGTTGGTCGGCAGGCCGTGGATCATGATCGAGCCGCCGGGATTCCAGTGATTAGCCCGTGCCCGATGCAGATCCGAATCATTGGGGTAGGAAACCTGGATCGAGAGGAAGTAGTCACTGTGCGGGTTGCGGCGCGTCAGGCGGTAAGTGCCTTCGGGCGTGCGGAAGTCGCCCGCGTGCTCTTTGCTGCCTTCGGGCATCAGCCCCAACGCCACATGGTAGGTGCGCACAATTTCACCGCGGCGCATCAGGTACATGCGCCGCTCGCCCTTGCGCACCAGTACCGAATCGACGACCGGCAGGCCGTTGGGGCCGGTGGACTCATGCTGATCGGCATTGAGATCGCCGCTGCCAATTTGATCGTTTACGCCCACGGCAGCGGCCAGGCCGCTGAGCAGCCAGGTGCACGAGAGGATGAGTAGGCGTCGCATGATGCTCATTATAGGCAGGCCTGCCCCTGCAGGCGACCGTGCACGGTTCACACCTGCCAGGTGATCACCCCGGAGCTTCCACACGCGGCAACACAACCTGCGTACCGGGGCGCAATTCGCCGAAATCCAGATCGGGGTTGTACTGCTGCAACAGCCAGATAGGCAGCTGGCCGCGCTGAGTCAGGCTCCATAGCGAGTCACCATGGCGTGCGATGTAGATCTCGGTGCCGGTGATATGGTGCGCAGCAAAGTATTCGGCCTGGAGCTGCTGATGATAGTCGCGGCGGCGGTGCTCGAACTGCTCACGCGTCACGCTCTTGAATTCGAGTTTCATGCGCCGGCCGATCGCCAGCGTGGCACGGTCGGTCAAGCCGTTGATGCGGCGCAGGCGGGCGGCCGGGACGCCCAGCCAGTCCGAGTAATGCCCGAGCGTCTCGGCCGCGGCCACCTTGATCGTGCCTGCTTCGCTGACCGAGTAGTCGGTTGAGTCGGCCGTGGCAGCCGGTTCCGCACCCGGCACCAGCGTCGGTGACTGCGAGCTCTGCTGTGCGGCCGAGACCGGTTCGCTGTGCATGATCGCGCTCGCGACCGCACTCGTCTCCTCGCGAACCTCATCGATCACCACCTGGGCCGTGTCGGGGCTCGCCGATTCCGTGCCCGCGGCCTCGGTCCCGGCCGCGGTCTTCGGCGGGGTAACCTGCGCAACCAGCTGCAGGCGCTGGCCTTCGTAGATGTGATCCGGATCGTGCAGGCCGTTCAGGCGCATCAGCTGCGCAGCCGGCAGCTTGGTGCGCGCGCTGATGCTCGAGAGCGTATCCCTGCGTCCCACCACGTACTGCGTACCTTCAGGGGCGGCGCTGGCCGCAGGTGGCGCCGGCGGCGGCGCGCTGGGCGGCGCGACCGCGGCCAGTTGCTCGACTTTGGCTGTGCTCAGCGCGATCGGCAGTCGTACGCGGTAACCCTTGGGCAGCAGCACCTGCCCGCTCCATACCAGCGGCCTGAGAGCGGGGTTCAATGCCTTGAGCGTATCGGCATCCACATGTGCGAGCTTGCCGAACGCGTTGAGGCTGGTCGGCGCAGCGAGCGGTAGTTCCTGAAAGTTCTGCTCGGCCGAGCGCTCAATCGGGCCGAAATACTTCTCGGGATTCTGATCAATGGTCAGTGCCGCAAGAAAGGAGCAATAGAAGTTGCGCGAGGCGAACCCGAAGGTCGGACTCTGGTAGTTGCGCACGATGCGTACGATGTCATCGGTACCCAGCTGATCGCGCGCGCGGCGCATGCCCTCGGCACCATGGTTGTAGGCCGTGATCGCCAGCGGCCAGGTGCCCAGCACGCGATAGTTGTAGGCCAGCAACTGCGCTGCCGCCTCGGTGGAGCGAAACGGATCCAGGCGCTCATCAACCACCCGATCGATACGCAGGAAGCGGCGGCCGGTCGAACTCATGAACTGCCAGAGGCCAAAGGCACCGACCTTGGAGCGCGCCTGCGGGTCAAAGGAGGATTCCACGTGGGGCAATGCGGCCAGCTCTGCGGGCAGGCCAAGGTTCGCCAGGGTCTCGGCGATCTTGGTTTCCCAGGCCCCGGAGCGCTGGAGACCGGCGCGGAAGCGATCCGCCTGGCCGAGCTGGAAGCGTACGTCAACGCGCGCCTGCTCAAAGCGCGCCAGGCTCGCTTCCGGTCCCCACAGCTGCATGACGCGCTGCTCCTCGGGATCCTGCGGTTCCGCACCACTGGCCAGGTGTTCCAGGATCAGCTGGTAGTGCGCGCGCACCTCATCGACGCGCGCCTGCCGCTCCTTGGGCGAGAGCTCGGGGCCAAAGTGCACGGTCTCGTAAACCACCGCGAGGTTGTGTTGATCGTGGATGAAGCCCTCGTTGGTGCTGATCTCACTGTAGACGCGGATCCAGAACTGCACATCGGGCTGCAGTTCGGGTGGTACGGACAGTTGGGGTTCGGACGCGCGCGCGAACGTACAACAAAGCATCAACAAGAGGCTTAAGGGAGCAAGGAATCTCATGGCCAAGGTAACGGCCGCATGGGGTCGCCCTTTAAGCCCCCTGCGGCCGCCCTGGGGCGGTATCACAGCTGCAGAGCCTACGCGAGGTGCGCAGCAGAGAAGCTGCGCCCGCGGGATCCTGGTATTGCCAATCAGACACTTCAAGGCAAAACGACTCCTTAACTTGCAACTGCATAGGCCGCGAACATCTCCTTGGGCTCTGCGCCTTGTCCAGGACCAGTGGGACAATCCGGGAAAAATACTATACGCATGCGGCGAAGCGCACACCGCAACGCGCGGCCAAATCGGCTAAGTGAACGCACCGCCGCCATGCAGCCGCTTTACTCTGCCTGGCGAGCAGCGGCATTTTAGAGCCGCTTACGCAAGATCCACCGTTCTTAAGATCACAGCGCCGGCAACGCCCTGCTCTCCCATCGCGGCCCTCCAACCTGTGAACTCGGCTGCGCCAGGTGCGCCACGGTTGCCCATCGTAGTCAGATCCACCGGCGCTGCTCGGTGCGTCTTTTGCCGGTCTACAAGCTCGCGGGAGCGCGCCCCATGCACCCTGCAATTAAGGCGCATACTGCTGCACGACCCAAGAAACGATGCCCCCTTGACCCGGATGCTCTGACTGCGCTGATAGCTAGGGTCGGGAGCACGAAGGCGATGCCGCGCTCCTGCATGAGCGCGTCAGGCTACTGACCGCGCTCCTTCCAGCCCATTGCTGTGGCCTGAATTGACGGCCAGATGCGGCTTAG
>Ga0182030_10004827_pt1 | contig 28796 bp, 21 predicted proteins | sample 812S3MmetaG_FD_121299 | JGI IMG/M metagenome (GOLD analysis project Ga0182030, IMG submission 121299) | Permafrost microbial communities from Stordalen Mire, Sweden - 812S3M metaG (Illumina Assembly) | ecosystem: Environmental > Terrestrial > Soil > Wetlands > Permafrost | place: Sweden...
AATTGCCTCCAGACATCGCGCCGCTGGCATCCGGTTGGCCGATGGTGCCGCTGACAGAATAATTTCCGCCGGTGCTGGTGCCGCCGCCGCCGGCGATCTTATACCAGTCTATTGTGTAACTCTGCGCCGAAACTCGAAGGCAGAAGGATGAATGAAGAATGATGAAACCCAGCAGCGCGACGAGGCTCCGCCAGGTTTTGGAGTGCGCCGGCCCGCCGGCGCTTTTGGGGGCGGACGCTCGCGCGTTGCCGATTGAAAGCGGCAGATGACTGCCGCACTCCAAGACGCTGCGCGAATTCGGTTGGCTGTTTTTCATCTTCCAAGTCGGTGGTTTCATGTTGGCCTTATTTCTTTTCCACGAGGGTTTGCACCAGTTTTTTCAATTCGGTAAGGTTTTGTTTCAACGCTTCAATTTCCGCATCCTTGGCTTTGGTTTCGGCTTCTAACTTCTGGTTCAGCCCTTGAATCGCCGCCAGCGCCACGCCGCCTTCATCCACTGTGGAAATAGAAGTGTCGTTTTGGCCGAGGCCAAAGGCGGCGTGGAAATCCTGCGCCACCGGGCCGACATGTTTTTGTTCCGGCTGGGCCTTGTAAACCCAGCTCTGCACCGGCAAAGCCGCCACCTTCGCGAGCATGGCCTGGGCGTCCACCGGCGCGAAATCCTGCTTCAACTTGCGATCCGATACATTCACCCAGGAGGAACCGTCACAATAGGCGTTGACGACTTGAAACGGATGCGTGGGAGTGGTGGTATTGACGCCAACATTGTTGCCCAGCGGATTGAGCGTGAGATGGCCGCCATAGGTTTGAATCCATTTGTAGCTGGAGACGCCTGCGGAGCCGAGCACCAGCGCGTTGTCGGCTGCCAGCATGGAGGAAGGTGGTGCGGCCATCGGGGAGCGGATGGTCAGCGCCCCGCCGACGGCGAGATTGGTCGCGCCGATGCCCACGCCACCACCCGCGCGGATGAGAAACTGGTTGTTGGCCGTAGAGGCAAATGGTGCGTTTTGCGAATCCGCCCAAACAAACGCGCCGGAATGATTCGCCTGTGCCTGCTGTCCTGCGGCTAAGGCATACTGCGCGCCAGCCCCGATGCTGTTGTTGGCACCGCCCACGAGGACAGAATATGGGGCATTAGCCTGAATGGTGTTGTTGGTTCCACCAACAATGACTGCGCAGGTGTCATTCAGGCCGATGGTGTTCTTGTATCCACCACCGAGAAATGCGTAGGTCGCGTCCGTCAGAATACCATTGCCAGAGCCACCACCAAGAAATGCCGCCATGTCGGTGATGTTCGCGGCCTCAATAATATTGTTCCGGCCGCCGCCAAGAAAGGCATAGTCGGCGTTAATCTGGATGATGTTGTTCTGGCCGCCAACCAAGGCAGAGTAATAGGCATAAGCCTGTATGCTGTTGCTCGAACCGCCACCCAGCACGGAATAATAGGAACCAGTCTGGATACTGTTGCTGTTGCCACCAACGAGGACGGAATAGGGAGAAGCGGCTTGAATATTATTTCCATTTCCGCCACCGATGAAGCTGTAACTGCTGCCGTTGGTGTTATAGATGCCGCCGCCAATCGTCGAACCCACGACACCCGCCGTCGCGATGTCGCTGTTCCAAACCGAACCGCCGACGACATTCGGTGCGGTCGCATTCGGTTCCAGCCGCAGGGCCCGCGTGCCGTTCACCCAAATTTCCACCGGCTGGTTGTTCGTGCTGCCGAGAAATTGTCCGCCCGCAACATTGTTTCCGCCAAGCTGCCAGAAATTGCCCGCGTTCAAACCGTTCAACGTCGCCGCATTCACATTCGTCACGTTCGCGCCGTTGCCGGAAAAGGAACTGGCAGTGACGTCGCCGCTCACGGTGGGACTGGACGGCAAATTACCATTGGCCACCGCGCCGCTGATTTGCGCGGCGGAAACCGTGCCGCTCACATTGCCCGCCGTCGCCGCAAAGACAGCGTTCGGTGTAGGCGTGACGCCTTGCAGCGGACTCAACACCGTGTAGCTGCCGGCACCGTTGGTTTTCACATCTACCTCCAGCCAGTAATTGTTGCCGGTGAAAATACCCGCGCCGAAATCAATGGTCGTCAGAAACAGGCCGTTCGTGACCGGAAGGGCATTCGTCAGATAGCTGGAGCCCACCTGCGTGTTGCCCAGCGCGTCGGCATAGAGTTTGAACCGGTAATCATACAGTCCGCTGGCCGGGCTGCCGCCGGTGTTCAAACGACCTTGATAAGTGAACGCCGTGCCTTGGGCGAAGGCGCTGGTGAGTGATGAGTTGAGCGTTGCGAGCGCCAGCCAGGCCAGCGCAGTGAATAGGAATCTGATTTTCATGACGTTTTTCATTTACCTCAAATAGATGACTGCCTTTCTACGCTTCATTCAATAGAAATACAACTAAAAAACAACATTAGAAAACATGTTTTGAGTCGAGTGTTGCGGAAGATGGTTGTAGGCTGATGTCGCGTCGTGTTGCCAGCGTCGCAGCCATTGGTTTGAAAATAGCTTAACCATTCATGGCTGGGGAGATGCGCGGCCCTGGGGACGAAAGAAATTTCTGCTGTCCCTGGCGGGACTGGTTATTTCGCGGAGGATATTTGCCAGCCGCCAGGCTACGGGATATCCTGGATCTCCGTCACCTTTAGGAAATCCTCCGGGGCCGGGGGCTTCTGGCTCGACCAGTCAAACCGATAGACGCGCGCCCGTTCTCCAAAAATGTCATCCGTCTCGGTGAACTTCCCGCTGAACGGATCCTCAACCTCGCAGAGAACCAGTGTGGTCAGCGGCGGCAGGTTGTGAAAGTTGCAGTAGTCGTGAATCGGTTTGATAAAACACCCGATGACTTGCTGGGGCACGCCGGTCAACTGGCCGAGCGCAGCATAAGTCAAAACCTTTTGCGCCTTTGCCGAGTCCACCAGCAGCGACCAGAGTTGCGTCAGTCTGACATGGGTTGTCATAATTGTCCTTCGGTTCCACTTTACTCGGTCACTTGAAAAGCATAACCCATGCCCGGCATGGTCCCGTGCCGTGAGTTGATCTGCATCTGGCATTGGGATGGTTAAATGTCTGGGATGGAGATGGAACCATCCTGTCCATTTTGTAAGCAGGTTCGATTGGGCGGTTGGCCATCAACCATCATCTATTAACTGCCGAGCGCCTGCCGACACCGGATTTGCTCCATCGCCCAGCGCGCGTGCTCGGCAATCAGCGGCTCGGCATCGTGCGCGGATTTTTCCAAAGCGGGCAGGGCGGAGACGTTCCCGGTGTTGCCTAGGGCTACGCAAACATTCCGTAAAAGCCCGCGCCGTTTTGTCCGCAATATCGGCGAGCCGGCGAAACGTGATTTGAAGCCGGCCTCGTCAAGCTGTAGGAGTTCTATCAAATCCGGCGAATTCAATTCTTCCCTGGCGTGCGCTTTCATCAAAGCCCCTGCGCGCGCAAACCGGTTCCACGGACATGCTGCGAGGCAATCATCACAGCCGTAGATGCGGTTGCCAATCGCCGGGCGCAGTTCAACGGGAATGGAATCCTTTAATTCAATCGTGAGGTAGGAAATACATTTGCGCGCATCGAGTTGGAACGGCGCGGTGATGGCCTGCGTCGGGCACGCCGTGATGCAGCGCGAGCAGCTGCCACAATGGTTTTTCTCCGGCACGTCGGGTTCCAGTTCCAGCGTTGTTAAAATCTCCGCGAGAAAAATCCAGTTGCCCAGTTTACGGCTGATGAGATTAGTGTGTTTGCCGATGAAACCGATTCCCGCGCGCTGGGCGAAATCGCGTTCCAGCACTGGCCCGGTGTCCACATACCAGAGCGAGCGGGTTTCCGCGCCGCCGAGTTGGTTCACAAAATCAGTCAACGCTTTCAGCCGTTCGCCGAGCACGTCGTGATAGTCATCAAACCGGGCGTAGCGGGCGACCAGGCCGGAAAAGTGACGGGATGTCGTCGGCGATTTCTTGTCAGCTGCCATTTGCCACTTGCCACTTCCGTCATAGCTGGCCGCCAGGCAAATCACCGTTTTCGCTCCGGCCAAAACTTTCTGCGGATCAACCCGCTTCGCCGCGTTGCGTTCCATCCACGCCATTTCGCCGTGCTTTTTTCCGGCCAGCCAGTTCTGAAATGACTCCGCGCTGCCGGGCGGATCGGCGGTGGTGAACCGGCAGTCGTCGAAGCCCAGTTCGCGAGCGCGCTGGCGTATGGCGGCTTTCATCGGCGGCCCGAAGACTCCAGCCGGAACTGGTGCACGACCTGTTGGGCGACTTCGCGGAGGGAGCGCATGTCCGTGTTCAGCAGCACGTCGGCCTGCTTGTAAAACGGTTCGCGCACGGCCAGCAGTTCGCGGATTTTTGCCGGCGGATTTTTGTCATGCAGCAGCGGTCGGTGACTCTGGTGGCGCACGCGTTCCCAAATTTTTCCCGGCGATGACCAGAGGCAGACGACGAGTGAATGCGTCTTGAGGCTGGCGAGATTTTTCGGATTCACCGGCAGGCCGCCGCCGGTGGCGATGACGGTTTTCTTCCGGCCAGCCAGTTCCTTGACGATCTTTTCTTCCAGCGCGCGAAAGGCCGGCTCGCCGTCGGCTTCAAAAATTTCCGTGATGCTGCGACCGGTGGCCGACTGGATGGCTTCGTCTGTGTCCAGGTAATCAAAGCGCAACTGCTCCGCGACCAGCCGGCCCACGGACGTTTTACCCGTGCCCATGAAGCCGATGAGCGCAATGTTGGCGAGGTGGCGGTCGTTGTTCACGGCGCTAGTGATTAGCCGAAATCCGGGCGCAACGCACGTTTCAAATTCATCCACCGCTCGACACGCCGTCGGGTTTCGGCTAGGATCGGGCCGTGAAACTACCGCCGCTGATCCTGGCCTCCGCTTCACCGCGCCGCGCAGAATTGCTTAAACTGCTCCACGTCAAATTCCGCATCTTGCCCGGCACTGTCGAGGAAGTCGCGCACGAACACCTCTCGCCGTTGGAAGTCTGCCAGCTCAACGCCCACCGCAAGGCGCGCGCTGTTGCCAAGAAAATTCCCGACGCCCTCGTGCTGGGCGCGGACACGCTGGTGTTTCTGGACGGCGAAATCCTGGGCAAGCCGCGCAACCTGGACGACGCGCGGCGCATGTTGACAAAACTCCAGGGCCGCACGCATCAGGTCGTCACCGGCGTCTGCTTGATGCACCTGCGGGCGCACCGCGAACGCATTTTTGCCGTCAGCACCGACGTGCTGTTTCATCCGCTCGACAGGAAACAGATCCGCGATTACCTCGCCAGAATCCATCCGCTCGACAAGGCTGGTGCTTATGCCATCCAGGATTCCGGCGAAATGATTGTGTCGGAAATCTCCGGCTCCTACAGCAACGTCGTTGGCCTGCCGGTGGAAAAATTGAAGGAAGAATTGGCGGCATGGGAACGTAGATAGCGGCCCGGCCTTTTTTTGTTGCGCAGGTGTTGACGCGATTGATTCTGGTGTTTACGGCCAGATGATTTATTCTTTAAGTTCAATGCTCGAACCACTGACGAATCCGCAGGTCCGCAAATTCAAGGCCGCCGCGCAACAGTTGGAACCCATGCTCAAGGTCGGCAAGGCCGGCCTGAGCGAAGGCTTCATCCGCTCCGTGGACCTGGCGCTGGCGCAACACGAACTGGTGAAGATCAAATTCGCGGAGTTCAAGGCGGAGAAGAAGGAACTCGCGCCGCAACTGGCGGAGAAAACCGCGAGCCACCTCGTCATGCGCGTCGGCAACGTGATGGTGCTGCATCGTCCCAAACCGGCGGCAGCAGAACCGGCCGTCGTCCCGGAAATCCCTTCGGCACAGTAATTCCTGGCCCGGTTTTTACGGCGTGCCGCCGTAGATGAAACCGTTTTCAATTCTGCTACTGGCTCAACCGGTAAAATTTTGGCGAAGTGGAAATGGGATTGGTCACGGTGTTCAGGCCGTTGACCACGACCGGCAACGGCGAGACCGCACTCCAGGACCGCCGCCGTATTGACTTGCGGGCTGGATTGCAAGATGAAGCCGGGAAACTGCTGGTTGACCAAGCCATAACCACATTTCAAGGCGAGCGGACGCGATAAAAGCGTTTTGCAGTGTTGGTGGCCTGCGGGTCGGTGATCTGGAACACGCCGGGCGAGATTTCTGGAACACTGCCAACCACGCTCCAGTTGCTCAAGGCCATAGACAGGTTGGTGGTGCCCAACGCCGTGAAACTCACGCCCGGGGTGTTGGTGAAACCAAATCGAAACGCGCCGCCGGGCAGTCTGGTTGGATTGGTGATTTTGATTACCGCCGTGGCAATCGAATTATACAACTCGGCACTGGCCAGCGTGCCGTAAATGCCCGAATAGCCAAAGCCTCCGGCGGCCAATACTTGACCATTGGGCAACAAGGTCGCCGTATGATACTGCCGGGGCGTGTTCATCGTGGCGGCGGCCGTCCACGTCTGGGCGACCGGTTCATAGAGTTCGGCGCAGTTGGTGGTGGATCCGAATTGAGCACCCCCGCCGGCAATGAGGACGACTCCGTTGGTCAGCAAAGTGGCCGTGTGGTAATCATGCTCAAAGTGCATCGCGGTGGTCGGCGTCCAAAGCCCGGTGGCCGGATCGTAAAGCGCCGCGTAAGAAACCGGATAGAGGCTGATGCCGCCAAAGGAGCCGATGTCAATATCGCCACCCGCCACCAGCACCTGCCCATTGGGCAACAAAGTGGCCGTGTGGTTGCCGATCGGATAGGGCATGGAACCGGTAGCTGTCCATAATCCGCTGGCCGGGTCATAAAGCTCCGCGCTTCCCGTGACCAGAAAGAAGTTGGTAACCTGGCCGCCGGCAACCAGCACCTGGCCACTGGGCAGCAAGGTTGCGGTATGATTGTAGCGCGCCTCGTGCAATGAACCGTTAGTAGTCCATAACCCCGTGGCCGGATCGTATAACTCCGAACTGGCAAGCAGGCGGGCGGGATAGCTGTTGGTATTAATGCCGCCGGTGACCAGCACCTTGCCGTTGGCCAGTAAAGTTGCCGTGTGGAAATAGCGGGGGAAATTCAGCGCCCCGGTCGTGGTCCAGGTGGAATTTGTCGGGTTGAACAATTCCACCGTCTGAACTGGGTTGTAGTTATTGGTGGTTCCGCCAACGACCAGCACCATTCCATTTGGCAGCAAGGTTGCAGTGTGGGCATAACGTGCGTTGCCCATCGCCTTATTGCCGGTCCAGGTTCCGGTGGTGGGATCATAAAGTTGAGCGGCGGCTGACGCATTGCCGTAGTCGTTGTTGTCACTGCCACCAGCCATGAGCACCTTTCCATTGGGCAACAAGGTTGCCGTGCGTAGCGAGAGGGCGTTGGTCAGCGAGCCGGTCAGCGTCCACATCCCGGGCGGCGGTGTCGGCGGCGGCGGAGTTAAAGTGACTTGATCCACATAACCGGCGTCACTCGGTGACGAGCCGGATTGAGAGCGTGCGGTCCAAGTCAAGGTATGCGTTCCGGAGCTGATTGGAAATGACCTCTCGGCCCACAAATTTTGATTCAAAAGGTTGGCCTGCGGGGTGCCATCAATGTCGAATTCGAGGTCGAACCCGTCATTCGCGCACAAGGTTTGCCACCAGAAGCTCAGGATGCCCGGCCCGGTGACGGTGGTTTGCAAGACGCAGGATTGGTTGTCACCCAGGCTGCCGCTTTGGGCGGCGCCATTGCCGTCATGGGACACATGATTTTGCCCAAACCAAAGAGCGTTGCCAGAGGTGGTCCAGGCCAGATTGGTGTCGCCCAGGCCGGAACCAAGCGAGAGAAAGAGGATATCCGGGATGGTCGAGCCGGGATTGGCATGGAGACTGGCGACATCGGCCGCCGTGAGCAGCCCGTCGTAAAATTGCACGTCATCAACGACTCCAGCAATGCCACCATTGTAATAACTGATGCCTAGCTCCAGTGCGGAGGAATCCGTCAGGAAGTTGGTGTCGCCCGTGGCCGTCGCATCCAAAACGCCGTTGATGTATATTCTTTTCACACCGGTTGGCTGGTCCCGGGTGACGACGATATGGGTGAAATTCCCCGAATTAATGCTCGTGACCGAGTGCAACGTGGCTCCATCGTCTCCCGTATAGAATCCCAGTTTGCTGCCGGTCAAAACCATCGGCTCCGAGTCGTTGTAATTGACTGAATCTCCACCCGCCCAGACAATGCCAGGGTCGGAAGGGGCGTCATCGGAATCGCTGCCGGAGACCTGGGTCGTCTGCAGCCAGAGCGAGAGTGAGTAGGTGCCGGAAATGGTCGTCAACAACCCTAACGGCAATTCATAATAGTTGGTTCCGTCAAACTTTACGGCCGTGCCGCCCGCGACGCGGTTGGTGGTGACCAAGGGATAGGTGCTACCAAACGACGAGGGGCCGGAGAGGTTATAGCCGTTGCCGGAAGTATCCGCCAGGAAGCTGGGATCAAGCGGGTTGTTGGAGCTGGTGTCGAAAGGATAATGCGCGACCAGGATATGACCGATGAGCGGTGAATTGGCCGTGAAGGTTTGCACGGTGGCCGCCGCCGGGCCGTTGTATTGGGTTCCACTACCGCCCGTCACCACCACCTGACCTCCCGGCAGCAGCGTAACGGTCTGATGATTACCCGGGACAATCTGTGAAGCGCTGTAAAACCACTGATCGTTTCTTCGATCATACAACTCCACATCGGGATTTCCGTCACCCATAACCATCAGTTGTCCGTTGGGCAGCAAGCAGGCTTCGGAATAGTCTCGCCCATCGTTCATGGACGCCACATAAGTCCAGGTGGCGGCGACGGGATCGTAAATTTCGACCGAATTGCCGCCGGTTCCGCCAACGACCATGACCGTGCCGTCGGGCAGCAAAGTTGCGGTGTGGTTGACGCGCGGCTCATTCATGGGCGTGGTGTTCGTCCACGTCTGGGTCACCGGGTTGTAGAGGGCGGCATTCGTCAATGAATTATTACCGTCATACCCGCCGCAGACGAGCACCATGCCGTTGGTGAGCAGCACGGCAGCGAAAGTGTCCGCCGCGTAAGGCATGGCGGCGGTGTTCGACCAAGTTTCACTGACCGGATCGTATAATTCTGCACTGGATAGTTCACGGCCGCCGAAGGCGTCATAGCCACCGGCAACCAGCACCAAGCCGTTGGTCAGAAGCGTGGCGGTATGAGCTAGACGAGGGTCGTTCATGCTGGTGAAGCCGGTCCAGGAACCACTGGCCGGGTCATATACTTCCGAGGTTGAGGAAGGCCCCCCGGCTACCAGGACTTGCCCGTTGGGCAACAGCGTCGCCGTATGCGAGTCACGCCCATATTGCATGGGGCCGGTCAGCACTGAAGTGCCCGTCTGAGGGTTATACAACTCGCAGGCATCGGTGTCTGCGGAGCTGCCGTTCGTGTTGTAAAGCATTCCTCCGGCGATGAGCACGGTGCCATTGGTGAGCAAGGTGGCCGTGTGCGACCACCGGGCCACGATCAACGGGCTGTTTGTGGCCCAGGTTTGCGCCCGGGCGGGTGCCGCAGGCAGCAGCCACACTATCATGACGGCCACGCCGCAGATGTTCCTGATTAAATGATTTGAGTTCATTTCTTCTGGTTTATTTCAAGGTTTTGTTTAGTTCACTGCGTCGAGACACGGATGAAGCCCTGCTTGGACGGGCTGAAAATGGAGTAAGGCAGGGAAATAACCTTTATCGTGCCGTCGCCGCTGACGGTGGAATTGGTTCGCCAGGTGCCGGCGGCAAGATTGGTCCGATACAGGATGTTGTGGTTGAAGCCGGATTCCGAGAGAAATTGGAACTGGAAGTTCGCACCGTTGTTCGACGGGTTGAGCAAAAGCACGGGCGATGCCGCCGCCACGCTATCCGTGACTTTTGCGAGCATGCCACCAGGATAAAAAATGGCGTTTTCGCTGCCACCAGCTCCACCGGAAACGTATTGCACGTCGCTGTTGACAGTGTTGGTGCCAAAAATGACCGACACCGTTGCCGGGTAATAGCCGCACAGGCCCCAACCGCTGGCCCACACGCCATCGCTGGCGAGGGCGATACCCCCGAAATTGACGGTGCCATACAATGAGACGACGGCCTCGCGCGCCCAAAGTGGATTGCCGTTGAGATCAAACTTCGCGAGAAAGGCCTGGCTGAAGTAAAGGGCGTTGAAAGGCCGGGTGGCGATGGGCGTGGCGATGATGTCGTTTCCGAAAATCGAGTAGGTGTCAAAGTCGCCGCTGACATAAAGATCGCCTTTGGCATCCGCCACGGCGGCAAACGGCGTAGTGGTGACGCTGCCATAAGTGGTCGCCACCTGCGCGTTTCCATTCGTGTCGTAACGCACAAAGTATTGTCCGCGCAAATCTCCAAAATTGACGGTGAGTGTGCCGAACGAGGCGGTGGAATCATAGGCCACGCCGGTGAGAAAAACATTGGTGCCGGAAACGGCCAGCCGCGGCGGGTCATCCACGATCCCACCGGCGTAAGGATTGCCGCTGCTGCTTCCACATTTCGCGCCGACGCCGCGCACCCAGATGGCCTGGCCGTTGGTTCCGTTAAGACAGGCAATGGCCCAAGCGCGATCGGTGACATTGGAACTCCCGCCAATGACAACATTGGTTGTGCCACCGCTGGTTGTGGTGTTCAAACTGACATAAAGACGGCCGGAACTCCAGGTCAGATACTGGGCAAATCCAGTTAATTGCGACCAACGGATAGCCCCGGTCTGGTCGAACTGGACAATGGCGCCTTGTTGGCCAATGACGGTGTAGTTGCTGCTGCCAATGCTGACCGGTCCGCTTCCGAGAAGGCCGGAGAGGGTGACGTTGCCTGCTGGATCGGCGGTGAGAGTATTGAGCACCACAAAGTCCGTATTGGTGCTGCCAAAGGTCTTCACCCAGAGGTTGCTGCCGTTGGCGTCGAACCGGGCGAGGAAAATGTCGCCATTGCCCGCATCGGTGAGCCGGTTGGTGCCAAGCCAGTTGGTGCCGGAATAATCTCCAGACACATACACCCCGCCGCCGGGCGCAGGCGCGACACAATACGCCTGGGCGCTGCCGTTGCCGTTATTAGTAATCGCGACGGCCCACAACGGCGCACCGGTGGACGATTGCTTGACAACGGCGGCGGCATCGCCGCCCGTGCCGGAATCCAAATTTGTAATTCCGTTCGTCATCATCATGTTCCCGTCAAAGACCGCCGCCGCGTAAATGTTGCCGTTCGTGTCCGTGATGCAGCCGTAATAATAATCTTTGGTCACCGTTGTATCATCCATCGGCCGGAACGGCGACTTGAATGCGACCGACCAGTCAGGCGGCAGCGGGGCGCTCACAAAACTGACGGCGGCCGTGGTGGTGTTGGCCGAACCGATGGCTGTGCTGACTACGGCGTAATAACTTCCCGCCACGCCCGCTGTGCCGGAGTTGGTGGGGATGAACAAGGCGCTCGTCGCATTGGGAATGGGTGAAGCGCTGCCCACTTTGAACCATTGCCAGGTGACGGTAGTGTTGGTGGCTACAGCCGCCAGCAGCGCAACATTGTAGCCGGGATAGTTGGTCTGGTTGAACGGGTTCAAGGTAATGGTTGGTGCCATGTCTTGCACATAACTGACCTGATCCAAAAATCCGGCTTGCGTGGGGTCCGTGTCGCCATTCGCCGTGACCGTCCAACTCAAGGTATGAGTTCCAGCCGGAATGGTAAACGGCCCGTTTTGTGGTGGTTGCCACGAAGTATCTCCTGAAATGTTATCGGCCCAGACGCCGTCAATGACGAACTCGTAATTGAAACCTTGGTTCGGGTCTTCGGCGATGCTCGCCCAGTAAAAAGTGAGCGTGCCCGGACCGGTTACGGTGGTGGAAAGCATCGAAGATTGGCTGTCAATCACGCTGCCGCTCTGGGCTGCGGCCGGAGAGCCGTTGTAGGTGTTGGTGGTTTCGACAAACCAACTGATATCGCCGCTGGAGGCCCAATTCAGATTGGTGGTGCCCAGCACCGCATCAAAATCCTGACCCGACACATCGGGAACGGTGCTTCCGGGACTGGCGAACAGACCGGCGACATCGGCATCATTGAGCACCCCAGAGTAAATTTGCACGTCGTCCAGCAGTCCGTTGTATAAGTTTAAATAGCCGCCCATGGCGATGATCGAATTGATATAAAGCGGATCGGTGGTGCCACTGGCCGAGCCTTCTAAATTCCCGTCCACATAAATTTTCAACTGGCCGCTGGCTTGGTTCCGCGTGACGGCCAGTTGATGATATTGGCCGTCATTGACACTGGTCAGCGAATGCACCGTGGTCACGGTGCCGTTATGATCGTTGACGCTGAAGGCGGCTTTGCTCCCGGTGATGGCTAGCGGCACCGTGCTGTTGGTGTTCGCAGCTTCCGCAAAAAGAATGTTCGCGCCGGCATCAGCGTTGGCGTTGTCGTCATTGAGCGATTGGGTGGTCTTCACCCAGGCACTCACGGAAAAACTGCCTGAGAGCGCGTTGGAGAGATTGAAGAAACTTTGCGCGTCGGGGGTAAAGCACACGAAACTATGACCCAGGAAGTCGCGTGAGTAGCTCCCAACGGCGGCGGCAGTGCTGAAAATGTCGGGATGATTGGTAGTGCCATCGCCGCCGCCACAATTCGAATCGTTGCCTTGGCCCGAACTGTCCGTGCCGGGCGAATTGGTATCCTCAAAGTTATAGCGCGCGACAATCAAATGCCCGCCGTTGTTGACCGCGCCGTTGATGACTGTGTTGCCCGGATTGGCATCCAGATAAGCGATCTCACTGCCGGACAGCACGCCTGAATAGATCTGGACATCGTCCAGTTTGCCGGTGAAAGGAGCGCCCCCTTGGCCGCCAATGGATGCCCAATCTGTGCCACCATCCAAAATTCCCGGTTCGCCGTAATCCGAGGAATCCAATACGCCGTTGATATAGATCTGCTTCAGGCCGGAACCTTGATCCCGGGTGACGACCACATGCACATAGCTCCCGGAAGTGGTCGTAGCGACAGAATTCAGCGTGTCTTGTCCGTAGGCTCCCGGGGGAACGCCGGTGGCAATGGCGGCCTTTGTGCCGGTGATGCCCAAGGGGATCACGCCATTGCCGTTGTTGTTAAGGTAAATGACTTCTTGTCCATCACCATCGTTCAACGGGTCGGTGTCTTTGCCAAGCACGTTGGTCGTGTTGATCCACGCGGATACCGTGAAGCTGCCAAAAAGTGTGTTAGTCCAACTGGTTGGCGCGTCGCAAAGGTTCATCCAGCTCTGGCCGAAAAATTGCACCGCACCGCCTCCGGCTTCCGCATTGGCGGTGAACTGGAACATGGTGCAATCGCCCATGCAACCGGCGCATTCGAGGCTGTTTCCATTGGTGGATGAGTCGAAGCCAAGGTCGCCGTTGTTGTCGAATGTATAATGGGCGACCAGTGTATGGGAAACGCTGGTGGAAGGCGGAGCCGCGACGGTAAAGCCGACACTGGCTCCCGACTCAAGCGTGGAAGTGTAAGCCCAGCCGGCAATTGGCTGGGCATTATTGGTGTTCAGCGGCGGCGTGGCTATAAACAGGTTGCCGGTGTAGTTGGTGACGTAATTGATATTAAAATAAGTGTAGCTATTCGGGTTGCTGGCGGGAATGGCCATTGGAATGGTCCAGTTGGTCTGCGAACTGGACACATTGCCGGGAGGATAATAAAAGTAAGAACTGTTGTTATTGTTGTATTGATAGACGTAAAGCGATCCGCTGACGGGCCAGTTCGTCGGCTGGCCTTGCCAGAGAAACGTCGGCATGTTGATCAGATTATTGGCCCCGCCAGCCGGGGAAGTGATCAACGTGGCCGGCAGTTGGTTGGTGGTGAGTCCGCTTGGCAGACTTACTTTGAACGTGTAGTAGTTCGTCACGGTGGCATTGGTGAACTGGATCGTCCAGTTTCCGTTGGTGATTTGTTGAAGCGCAGAGGGGAGGTCGCTATAGGAATTTTCCGAGCCGCCTATCGTATTAAAACCGTTGGTGTCGTAGCTGAATTGACGCCACGAGCCGTTCGTTGGCTGGCCGGGCGAGAAGATGGTGTAAATGCCCAGTGGCGCGGCGGGTGCGATGGCATTGGTGTTCACCGGCGTGTAAAACACATAAGTGCCGCCGTTGACATACAAGTCCACAGTGAATGTCAGTCCGGCGCGGGTCGTGTTGGCAGCTAATGTCACGGCGGCGGTGAGAAGAATCAGCGCGCGGGAAAAATTTCCGGCGCAGAAGGGCGCGAAGAATTTCATGATTTGCTCCTATGATTAAAAGCGCGGGGATTCCCCGCTGGTTATTGGATTTTTCCGACTCAAAGGCGATTTACTCACGGGTTGCGCAAAAAATCAATCCCAAAATGGCAAAGATTTTAGCCGCGAGATTTTAGAATCGCTCATGCAAGGCAATTGCAGGCGAAATTCCTTTCACGGACCCTTTGTCGCTGCTTTCCGCCGTCGCATTTCAATCACGGGTCAATTCCTGCCACAGCAGCGCGCTCATGCGCTGGCCTTTGGCGAAGCAGTCGAGGTTGTATTTTTCGTTGGGCGAATGGGCGTTGTCATCTGGCAGGCCGAGGCCGAGCAGCAGCGTGTCCGCGCCGAGAATTTTTTTGAAATCGTTCACAATCGGAATCGAGCCGCCTTCGCGCATCAAAACCGGCTTGCAGCCAAAAGCCTTTTCCAAGGCGCGCAACGCCGCCTGTGCCTCCGTGCTCGTGGGCGAAACTAGATACGCCTCCGCGCCGTGGCCGGCCTCGATCTCCAGCCGCACCGTCGGCGGACAGATTTTTTTGAGATAATCGCAGACGAGCTTGCGGATGCGCGCCGGCCTCTGGTTCGGAACCAGCCGGCAGGTGATCTTCGCGCTCGCCCACGCCGGCACGATGGTCTTGTTGCCCTTGCCCTGATAGCCGCTGGTCAGGCCGTTGATCTCAAACGTCGGCCGCGCGCTGCGTTGTTCGGTCGGCGTGAAGCCGCGTTCGCCGAACAGTTTTTTAACGCCGAGCAGCTTTTGTAGTTGCGCATCCTTCAGCGGCAGGCGGGCAAATTGTTTCCGCTCGTAGGCCGACAGCGGCGCGATGCCGTCATAAAATCCCGGAATGGTGATGCGTCCGTTGTCATCGTGCAGTTGGCCTAGCAGACGGCTCAAGGCCATCGCCGGATTTTCCACCGCACCGCCAAAGACGCCGGAGTGCAGGTCGCGCGACGGTCCGCGCAGCTTGATCTCGAACGCGATGATGCCGCGCAGCGCATAAGTTAGCGCGGGATGTTTCGGGCTGGGCATGCCGGTGTCCGAGACGACCACGGCGTCGCATTTCAATTCCGCGCGATGAGTTTTGAGAAACTTGGCGAGGTTCTCGCTGCCGACCTCTTCTTCGCCTTCGAGCACGAACGTCAGGTCGCAGGGCAGCAGCGTGCCGGTTTTCAAATAGGCTTCCACGGCCTTGAGGTGCGCGAAGAACTGGCCCTTGTTATCCGTACTGCCGCGCGCGTAAATGGTTTTGCCAACAATGCGCGGCTCAAACGGTGGCGTGTGCCACAAGTCGAGCGGCTCCGGCGGTTGCACGTCGTAATGGCCATAAACCATGTAGTGCGGCGTGCGCGAATTTTTCGCGCGCGGCGTTTTGGCCAGCACGATGGGATGACCGGCGGTCGGGCAAAGTTTCGCCTCCAGCCCGATCGCGCGGCAATGCTGCACAAGCCATTCGGCGCAGGCGCGGAGATCTTTTTTGTGCTGCGGCTGCGCGGAGACGCTGGGGAACCGGAGCAGTTCGCACAGCTCGGCGACAAAGCGGGTCTGGTTCTGTTTCAGGTAATCAAGGACAACTTGCATGGTGCATAGTTAATCCGCGAACGACGCGCTTGCCAAAACAAAACGCGCATGAAAAGTTTTTTCGTAGCGGCGTCCCGGCAGAGCGCCGCCATCTGAAAGGGGAAAAGTTTGCGGCGGTCTGCCGACACGCCGCTACGCAGCATTCACAGGAACGGCGAGAACAAACGCGCAATCGCGTCGCGCAATTTTCCGGGAACCGACCGCGCGTCCACCTCGGCCAAGGTCACTTCGTGCGCGCCGAGCATTTTCTTCTTTATAACCAAGTCCATTTTGTCGGCGAAGTCGCGGCCATAACACTCGACGTTCAACTCAAAATTCAGCCGCAGGCTGCGCGCGTCCCAGTTGGCCGAGCCGAGCAGAACCCAGTGGCCGTCCACGATCATCAGCTTCGAATGGTCGAACGGCGGCGGCGTGAGCCAGACACGGCAGCCACGCTGAAGCACCTGCCACCACAACGAGCGCGACGCCCAATGCACAAACGGCAGATTGTTTTTCGCGGGCAAAATAATGTCCACGCGCACGCCGCGCAACGCGGCGAGGTTCAGTGCGGTGATAAGCGCGACGTCCGGCAGAAAATACGGCGTGACGATTTGCACGGAAGTCTGCGCCTCAGCCAGCGCGGCCAGCAGCGTCCAGCGGAGCTTGTCGTAATCGGCATCCGGTCCGTCGGTGATGACCCGGGCGATGACGTTGCCGAATTCGTTCAATTCCGGAAACCAAAGTTCGCCGTCGAGAATTTCGCCGGTGGTGAACGCCCAGTCGTTCACAAAGGCTTCCTGCAAGCGCGTGACGACCGGGCCTTCGACGCGGAAATGCAAATCCTGGACGGGGCTTTTGGGCTGGCTGGCGAGCACGTTGCCGTGCCGGATATTCATGCCGCCGGTGAAACCGAAGCGGCCGTCCACGATGAAAATTTTGCGGTGGTTGCGGAGATTGATGGTGGCGACGCGCCACGGTTGCAACAGCGACGAGGGCAGGAATTTTCCGAACGGGATTTTTGCCCGGCGCAAAACGTGCGTGATGGGCGGCCAGGAATAGCGCGTGCCGGCGGCGTCCACCAGCACCCGCACGGCCACGCCACGGCGGACGGCGCGTTCGAGCGCGGCGACAAATTGCTGCCCGGTCGGGTCGTTGTCGAAAATGTAGCTGACGAGCGAAATGGATTTTTTGGCGGATTCGATCGCGGCGAGCATCGCGGGAAACGTCTCGTCGCCGTTGACCAGCGGTTCAATTTTGTTTCCGGGCAGCAACGGCTTTTCGACCACACGGCCGACGACGCGGGCGAGCAGCTTGAGATGTTCCGCGCCATCGTGCTGCGGCTCGCCGAGATTTTCGGGAACGTCGCGGCTGAAGGTTTTATGCACGCCCAGCTTGATGGCGCGGCGGCGGATGCGGTTGACACCGAGCGCCAGGTAGAGCAGGGGACCGAGCGCGGGAATCGTCCAAACGATGCCGATCCAGATGGTCGCCGAGCGGGTGTCGCGTTTGTGCAGCAGCGCGTGGCTGGAGGCGAACAGGCAGGCGAGCAGATCAAATCCGGCGGCGAAGTGCAGCCAGAAATGCGCGAGGTGATCAAGCCAGTCCATCGGCGGCCATTTTCAACGGAAGCGCGGCCGGGCGCAAGCTTGACTAGGAATGGAATTCTTTTTCCAAAATCCCCGCAAACTGCGGTTTTTCCCGTGCGACCGGCTTTTGTCGAAAGGACACTACACTTTCCCCTTGAAAGGAACCAAAAAAATCAGGCAACTTTCAACGTGGCAAGCGAACCACGATCTTCCGGCTACTCGTTGAGGCCCCAATGTTCGGTCGGCCAATGTTCCAGAATCTCCTTCAGCAGCGGCGTCATGGTTTCGGCGCGTTCACGGATGGTTTCAACCGTGCAGTGCGGGAGGTGTTCCGACGGGGTGCCGGCCATTAAGGCAGCCATCAGAACCGGATTGGGGGGATTGTCCAGCATCTTCGGACCCGAGCATATGTTGATTGTCGTATTCATACATATTTCTCCAAAGTCATAATGCACCTTCCATTTCATTTTGACCAGAACAAAATCTTGAAAACACGGATTAGTTATTCACCGTGAATTCACCGCCGCGAAGGCTTTTCAACTTGAAACACCGCGAGACAAACTTGCGCCTGCGCCGGGTTGTTCAGGCAAAGCACACCTGCGCTGATGCGCGGCGACGGATCGCCTTTGAGCCGGATTGGAAATTGCCTGGTTAAGGAATTTGCAAAAGTCGTGAAATCCGCAAAGCCTTCCGCCAGCGCCTGCTTGCGACTGACCAGCCGGAATAATCCGCGGCTGCCGGGCGCGACGTGCTTCATCAATTCCACCGTCACGCGGCCCATCGTGTAGCGCGGATTGATTTCCACAACCGGCTTGAGCCGGATTTTGCGTTCGGCGTCGCGATAGGCAAAAGCATCAATCCCAACCGGACCGAGGTAATTGACGCGGCGCAATTTTTCTCCGAGCCAAGCAAAAATGTCCGTGTAAAGCGCGTGGAGCCGTTGCGCGATGTCCGGCGGATCGGAAAACAGCGCAAGCAAGTCCGCTGGAATTTTTTTCGGGTGGCCCGGCGCGGCGCTGTTGGCTTGGAACTGGCCTTTGGCGTCGTTGATTAAACCGGTGTAGCCGCAAAGTTTCAAGCCATCCGCTGTCATTTCAAGCTGAATGGAAAAATCCAGTTCGCGTTCCAGCCACGGCTCGACAACGAGTTGCCGGTGATTTTCGACCGCATTCGCAATCCAGCGGCGGTGCGTTTCCAAAATCTCCGGCTCGAACAAACGAATGGCGTTGCTGCCCGCGAGACCGAGCGATTCCTTGATGACAATTTTGTGATGACCGCGCTGGCGGATCGTCGCGATTGCGGCAATGGCTTCCGCCAGTGAATTGACCGCCGCGCCGACTTCGTGCTCGGTGCAAAGCCAATTTTCCGCAGGAGACGGTGCGAGGAGTCTCTGACGCAATTCCGTTTTACTAATTTGAGACTCGTCACCTCGTCTCCTGCCAAGAATAGTATTTAACAGCGCCGCGCTCCACGCTTTCGGGTAAAGCTGCGCGATGGCCGGGTTGAAACTGCAATCCGCATCACGCCGTTCACCAGTGAGCCGGGCGAAAAGCGGGGCGAACAATTCCACGCTGTCCGGCCCCCAAGCCCATGGACGCAGACGGCCGAGTTTGCGATCTGAAAGACTCTCGCGATTTTTCCGCTCCACAAACCCCGGAAGCGAAAAACCAGCTTGCTTGATGCTGCTCAAAAATTCCACCGACGGTGTTTTGTTCACCAAAACGATGTCATCCTGACGGCCGAGAAACTGCGGCAGATTTTCCAGGTCGCGTGCGAGCTGTGCTTGATGTTTCGTGGGATTGAAGGATTTGCCGTGGGCAATGACAGCTTCGGCGAACGGATTGAAGACAAACACATTCGGCGTGCGGCCTTTGGATTGAGAAAACACATCCAGCTCGGCGATGAATTGCGCGTCGAGTCCGGCGGCACGGCGGCCTTCGACATTCAGCGTCATGCCTTTCGCGCGTTGCGGCGACAAGGGAAATTTCAACTGGCGGCAAAACGCCTCCCAGTCGCTTTCGCCCGGATTTTTCCAACGGCGAAACCATTTCAAGCCGTAGGCGACGTGGCCGATTTCGTCGTGATAAATTTTGTCGAGCAGCTTGGCGGTTGCGTCATCGCCGACCGTCGCGAAGCCCTGCGCAAAGTGCCGCGCGAAATCCAGGTTCGCCTGTTCGAACGTCAGGCACAGGCTGGAAACGTAATCCATCGGATTTTCCATCACGGAAACCGAACGCCAGAAATAGCCGCTCACTGGCAGCTCGCCAAAGTGGACGCCGCATTCCTTCATGCGTCGGAGGTAAAGCTGCGTGTGCTCCTGCTCGTCCTTGAGCGTTTGATAAACGCCCATGCGGAACGCGGCGGGCGCATCGGGAAACCGCAGCAGCACGAGCGCCATCAATTCGGTGGCAAGCAGTTCGTGGTTGGCGAAAAAGTGCAGGAGTTTTCCGCGTTCAGTTTCCTGTTCCAGTTTTTTGGTGCCGGGGAAACTATCGCGCGCCTCACCGGTGGCTTTGAATTGCAACTCGGCAGGACGGCCCGGAGCCGCTGGCGTCGCGAAGGCCGGCCCGGGCCGCTCGTCCGTGATGTCGGGCGGATGCTGGAGTTTTTCCTCCAGCGTCGTGGCGAATAAAACGCGCTCGGCAAATTCACGAAGTTCCATGAAGCATGGAATGGCTAACAGTTGCGCGGCAGAATGGCCAGCCTGTTTGCCGACAAATCAAGGGCTGTTCGTCGTGATCGGCAAACTCATGGTCGAAACCGGCACCGGTTGTTGATCCTGCCCGGCTTCGAGATGTTTGATGGCCACGGCCACAAACAAACCGGCAATCAAGGCGATGGAAAGTTTGAAACGGTCGTGCGAGTGGAATTGCAGTTCCGGCAGCAGGTCGCTGCCGGCAATGCACAGAAACGATCCAGCGCAGAACGCCAGCGAGCAGCCGAGAAAAACGGCGTTGGAATCAGCCATTTGATTCGCCCCAAAATAAAACAGAACGGCACCGATGGGGCTGACCAGCGCAAATAACCAGTTCAAGAGGTGGCGGGAAAATCGGGAACTGCCGCCGGCCGTCATCAGCGCCGAGACCGCCATCGCGTCAAACGGCTTGTGGAGAATCACGACGAGGGCGACGCCCAGACCGGCCAGTTTGGCGTGGTTGTGGAGTCCGGCTTCGACGGCGGCGGCCAGCGCCAGACCGTCGAGCAGTGAATGCAGTGTCAGGCCGAGCGCGGTGCCGACCCAGGAAAGCTGCTTTGCCGATTTGTCGGCCAGAGTGTGGGCATGATGCTCATGTTCTTGTTCGTCCGGCGCGGCCTGATCGTGACAGCAATCCTCCGGGTCACCTTCCGGCGAGTCGTGGTGATGAAAATGGAAAAAGCGTTGAACAAAAAACATCGCCAAAAATCCACCCAGCATCCACGCGACTGTCCGGTCAACGGAATGCAACTGCTCGGCGGCATCCGGCAGAAAGTGCAACAGGGCAATGCCGAGCATGAGGCCAGCAACAAAGCTGATGGCCAGTTGCAGGCGCGCGTGCGTGGGGCGCAGGATCAGCAGGAACCAGCCGCCCGCCAGCGAGGCCAGCCCCACCAGCACGCAATAGACGGCCAGCAGCCAGCCGGAAGCGATCACAGGTTCAGTCATAACTAGCATTTGCGTATAAATGGTCGCGCAATGCGACAGGCGACACTATATTGCAAATGATTTGCATTCTAACATCCGGCAGGGTGACGGCAAGCTTAAATTCGCCGGTTCGCTGTGTTGATCTCGTGTGGCCGGTTTAAATTTAGGTGTAATGCTTTTTCATGCGAGTTGATTGCAGGTTTTTTGTTTAATATTGCCAACGGAAATTCTATGCTGCCGGCGTGCGCACCGTTTCCGTCCAACTGGGTCATCGCAGTTACGCCATAAAAATTGCGGCGGGACTGCTCAAGCAACTGGGTGCGGAGTGTGCGCGCCTCAAGCTCGGTTCGCGCTGCGCGATCATCACCGACACCAACGTCGGCAAAATATTTGCCCAGGCCGCCTTTGAATCGCTCGTCAAAGCCGGTTTTGAACCGACGCTCATCGTCGTCCCCGCCGGCGAAACCGCCAAGAGCCTGAAGTCCGTCCAAATCTGTTACGACCAGCTCGCCGCCAACCGGCTGGAGCGAAAATCTTTCATCGTCGCGCTCGGCGGCGGCGTGGTCGGCGATCTCGCGGGTTTTGTCGCCGCGACTTATTTGCGCGGCATCCCGTTCGTGCAGGTGCCGACGACGCTGCTGGCGCAGGTGGACAGCTCGGTCGGCGGCAAGACCGGCGTGAATTTGAAGGCGGGAAAAAATCTTGTCGGCGCGTTTTACCAGCCGAAGCTGGTGCTGTGCGATTTGGACACGCTGAAAACTTTGCCGGATCGGGAGTTTCGCGCCGGGCTGGCGGAAGTTATCAAATACGGCATCATCTACGACGCAAAATTGTTTGCGCAACTCGAACGCGATTTACCAAAACTGCTCCGGCGCGAGCCGAAACCGCTCACGGCTGTCATCGCTCGCTGCTGCGAAATCAAGGCGGAGGTGGTCGGCCAGGACGAAACGGAAAGCGGCCTGCGCGCGATCCTGAATTTCGGCCACACCATCGGCCACGCGATTGAAAACAGCTCCGGCTACGGAAAATTTTTGCACGGCGAGGCCATTGCCACCGGCCAGGTGGTGGCGGCAAAATTATCACAGCAGATTCTCGACCTGCCGGCGCGGGATGCGGAGCGGATGGAAGCCTTGCTGGCTCGCGCGGGCTTGCCGGTGGCCATCCAATTGAACGCCGCCCGGCGTAAAAAACTTTTCACCGCGATGAAGCTCGATAAAAAAGTCAGCGCCGGCGAAGTTCAGTTTGTGCTGGCGCGGCGGATTGGCCGGGTCGAGTTCGGCCAGCTCATTCCGCAAAAGGTGCTGGAGCAATGCCTGAATCGGTGTTCGCCTGGCGTTTTTCAAAAATGAGCAGCCGATTTTATAATCCGGAGGTGCGGCTTGCGTAAGATAGACCTGAACAATTTCAAGGTCGCTTCGAGCGGGACCGCCCGGGACATCAACCGCCGGATCATTTTGAATCTGGTGCGCAAATATCAGCCCGTTTCGCAGGCGGACTTGATGCGTCTTTCGGGTTTCCAGCGCAGCACGGTGTCGGTGATCACCGGGCAGTTGATTGAAACCGGGTGGTTGAAGACCGGCGCGCTGGGCCAGCTCCCGCGCGGTCGTAAACCGACCAATTTGCACCTGAATGAAAATCGTGCCGGAATTTTTGGGATTGATATCCGGATACAGAAAACCCGGTATGCCCTGGCGAATCTGGAAGGCCGGTTTCTGGTCAATGAATCCATGCCCACGCCGGCAACTCCCACTGAATTTGTTGACCAGATTGGCGGTCGTATTCGGGCCCTGATCAAGGACTACCCGCAACTTTCCTATGAAGGCATCGGCGTGAGTTTGCCGGGTCGCGTGGATCTGTCGTCACAGCAATTTGTGTTTGCGCCGAACCTGCACTGGTCGGCGGTGGATTTGAAAGGGCTGCTCGAACAAGAAACCGGGTTGTCCGTGGAACTGGAAAACGCGGCCAACGCCTGTGCGCTTTCGGAATACTGGTTCGGGCGGCAAATCGAGGGCATCCGCGATTTGTTCGCCGTCACGGTCTCGGAGGGCATCGGCGTGGGGATGATTTTGAACGGGCAGTTGGTGCGCGGCATTTCCGGGCTGGCCGGTGAATTCGGCCACGTTTCGTTGAGCGACAACGGTCCGCTGTGCGCCTGCGGCAATACCGGCTGCTGGGAGGCCTTCGCTTCAAATTCAGCGGCGCTCCGCTATTATGCCGAATTACAACCGCACGGGAGGAAAACCAGCCGGTCGGTCACCTTTGAAGACATTTTGAAGCTGGCCGAGCAGGGTGATCTGAAGGCGCTGGCCGCCCTGGAAAAAATGGCCGAATACCTGGGCCGGGGAATTGCCATGCTGAACACCGGTCTGGCCCCGGAGGCGATTGTCGTCGTGGGTGAGGTGACGCGCGCCTGGGATCTCGTCGGGCCGATCATCAACAAAGTCGTCAAGCAGCGCTCATCCACCCGCGCCTCCGCGCGAATCATGACGAGCGGCCAGGTGGAGCAGCCGCGGTTGCGCGGCATCATCGCACTGGTCCTGCAAAAATATTTTGGCGCGCCGCCCACCGCCTGATGGGTTAGGACTTTCATTTTTGTGCGGGCCGGTTAGCTTGTGCGGACGACAATGATCCTGGTTCTGGACAACTACGATTCGTTCACCTACAACCTCGTGCAATACTTGGGCGAGTTGGGCGTGGACTTGCAGGTGCGCCGCAACGACGAGATTTCGCTCGACCAAATCCGCGTGCTCAAGCCGGAACGCATTCTGGTCTCGCCGGGGCCGTGTTCGCCGCGCGAAGCCGGTTTGTCCAACGACGTCATCCGCACCTTTGCCGGCGAAGGTATTCCGATTTTTGGCGTCTGCCTCGGCCACCAGTGCATCGGGCACACGTTCGGCGCGGAAGTGGTCGTGAATTATCGCATGATGCACGGCAAGGTTTCACCGATTAAACATAACGGCAAAGATTTGTTCGCCGGCATGCCGAATCCGTTTCTCGCCACGCGCTATCATTCGCTCGTCATCAAGCGCGACACCATGCCGGACTGCCTCGAAATCACCGCCGAGACCGACGAAGGCGAAATCATGGGGGTGAAACACAAAACGCTGCCGATCTGGGGCGTGCAGTTCCATCCCGAAAGCATCCTGACCGAAAGCGGCCGGATCATCCTGAAAAATTTTCTCAAATTGAAATAAATCATCATGGAAGTTTTCTTGCTCAAATCCAAAATCCACCGCGCGACCGTCACTGGCGGCGATGTGGCCTACGAAGGCAGCCTCACCATTTCCGCCGACCTGATGGATAAATGCGGGCTGCAGGAATATGAAAAAATCCTCTGCGGCAACATGGCCAATGGCCACCGCTGGGAAACCTACGCCATCCGTGGCAAAAAAGGAGCCGGCGAAATCATCCTGAATGGCGCGGTGGCGCACCTCGGCAAGAAGGGCGATGTCCTGACCATCATGAACTTTGCCGCCGTGAGCGAAAAGAAGGCGAAGAAATGGAAGCCGCGCGTCATCGTCCTCGGCAAGGGCAACCAGATTGTGGACACGCGAGGGATTTGAGCCGCAAAGTTCGCGAACGGACGCGAATTTAAAACCTTTCGCGAAAATCCGCGGATAAATCAAAAAGCGCGCCGCTGGGGAAGGCGAGCTTCGCCCAGCGGCGCGCTTTGTTTTAAGCTGTAGGAGACGACGTGAGAATTCGCTAACTTTTTTAATTTGCGCCTCGTCACCCCGGCTCCGAAGGTGAAATTAATAATTCCTGGCGATTTCCGTCCAGTTCACCAGATTCCAAAACGCCTTGAGATAATCCGCGCGCTTGTTCTGGTATTTCAGGTAATAGGCGTGTTCCCACACGTCGCAGCCGATGACCGGCTTGCCTTCGCAACCGGCGATGGCCTTGCCCATGCAGGGATTGTCCTGATTGGCCGTGGAGACGATTTCCAGCTTGCCGTGGTTGGACACGAGCCAGACCCAGCCGCTGCCGAACCGGCCGAGGCCGGCCGTCTCGAACTTGGCCTTGAACTCGTCAAAACTGCCGAACGCGGCCTTGATGTCGTCCGCGAGCTTGCCGGTGGGCGCGCCGCCGGCGTTTGGAGCGAGAATTTTCCAGAAGAACGAATGGTTTGCGTGGCCGCCGCCGTTGTTGCGAACCGGGCCGCGGATGTTTTCCGGCAAGGAGGCAAGGTCTTTGACCAGGTCGCACAGGGATTTGGCTTCGAGCGCGGCGTTGCCGGCGAGAGCCTTGTTGAGGTTGTCCACATACGCCTTGTGATGGCGGTCGTGATGGATTTCCATCGTCAACGCGTCGAAGTGGGGTTCAAGGGCGGCCTTGTCGTAAGGCAGCGGAGGGAGTTCAAATGGCATAATTTGTTTTGGTTTTGGTTAATAGTTAAACTGCTGGCTGCAAATTGCGCCAGCCGTGAATAAAATGCAAGTTCGGACAACAGATCGCCATCAGGTGAAATACGGAGGCGGGAAATCAATTAAATCGGGTGCAATGTTTCCGTTGAGTATATCAATTTAGGATGGCAATCTTGTTCCGTTGTCACGATCAAACGGATTTCCGATACGCGCAGGTCAATACCATGAGGCCAAATCTTTCTAAAAACATTGACGATAGCGGCATTGGTCGCCTTGGTTTTAGCGGGCTTCCCTTGATTGATGGCGACAAATTTATCAAGTAAACTGGACAACGCGGTTTTGGCGGCATCCCCGTCAACTTTGTCCAAGTCAGCGATGCAGCCTTTTAATTTTCTCTCCGCCAGTTTTCGCTTCGTTGTCTTTAAGCTGTGCTCTTTTCGCTTGCCTGAAATTTTCTTTGCGGCATAGTAAGTGCCGTTGACTCGGTGGTGATATAGGCGCGGAAAACCCGGAATCTTCTCCAGAAGTTGCCTAATGCTTTGCTGGTTGGTAGCCAGGCAAAACATTATAGGGGTGCCAGGGGTTTAAGGTGTCTGCATAATAGTCATAAGCGGTTTAAGGTATGGTGGATGGGGTCTTAGCTCAGTTGGTAGAGCGTCTCGTTCGCAATGAGAAGGTCAGGAGTTCGAGCCTCCTAGGCTCCACCAGCCTTCGCTTGATAGCTGTGAAAGCGAAGGCTGCCGCACCGAAGTGAAACGTAGGCGGGCCAGAATCAAACTGCGCCTTGAGCTACGGCTCGGCCAGCCAGCCAGGAACAAAGTCATTCTTCAGTTTTCATCTTCTTCACCGCAAATTATAATCCGTCCATGCAACCACGCCACTTTGAAGCCATCATCTTTTCCGCCAAGGCCGCCACCGCGACCGTGGTGGCGGCGTTGTGCTATGAATTTGTCCATCTGCCCGGCGCGGCGTGGGTGGCGGCCGTTTCCGCCGTGCTGGTGACGCAACCCAGCCTGCATTCCTCGTTCAAGGCGTCGCTGATGCGCGTCATCGCCAATCTCGCGGGCGCGTTTGGCGGCGCGGCGTTGAGCATCGGCATCGGCCAGCCGCTCGTGGCCGTCGCCGTCGGCGTCATGCTGACCGGACTGGTCTGCCACTTGTTGAAACAGGACGACATGCTGCGGCCGGCTTTCGTGGCGGTCATCCTGGTGACGCTGGCCGGCGACAACGACCAATGGCACAGCTCGCTCAACCGCGTGGCCGCCGTCATCATCGGTTGCCTGTGCGCGCTGGCGGTCGGATTTTTGTTCGACAAACTTTCCGGCGTGCCCAAGCTGATGAATATAAAAGGCGGCGGCGAACCCGACGTCTCAGAATAATTTCCACCATGAAACATTCGCTGAAAAACCAATGGGTGCTCATCACCGGCGCGTCGAGCGGATTTGGCGCGGCGGCGGCGCGGGCGTTCGGCGCGCAAGGTGCGAAACTGCTCCTCGGCGCACGGCGCGTTGACCGATTGAAAAAAGTCGCCGGCGAAGCGAAAATATCCGGCGCGACGGAAGCGCACTTTCATAAACTGGACGTTGCTGAAACCGCGAGCGTCGAAAAATTTATTTCCTGGGCGGAGAAAAAAATCGCAAACCGCAAATCATCCATTAGAAATTTGCACGTTCTCATCAACAACGCCGGCGGCGCGCACGGCCTGGACACCGTCGCCGAGGGCAAGGATGCCGACTGGGAGGCGATGATCCAGTCAAACGTGCTCGGCGTGTTGCGCGTGACCCGCGCGGCGCTGCCGCTGCTGGCGCGCGACGCGGGCGCGAGCATCATCAACATCGGCTCGGTAGCCGGCCACGCGGCTTATGAAGGTGGTGCGGTCTATTGCGCGGCCAAGGCGGGCGCACTGCAAATCACCCGCGCGCTGCGGCTGGAACTGCTTGGCACCGGCATCCGCGTTGGCACGCTCGATCCGGGGCTGGCGGAAACGGAATTTTCCCTCGTGCGTTTCAAGGGCGATGACGCCAGTGCTAAAAAAGTCTATGAAGGCATGAAGCCGCTCTCCGCCGAAGACATCGCGGAAACGCTCGTCTGGATGGCCAGTCGTCCCGCGCATGTCAACATTGACGAACTCCTCATCAAGCCGGTGGATCAGGCGGCGATTGGAAAAGTCCATCGGCAAATGAAGAAGGAAAAATGAAGAAGGAAGAAACCGCTATTGGTTTTTGTTTCTTCATTTTTCATTCATAATTCTTCCTTTGCCTTTCAAATCCCCCGGTTTGCGCGCCAGAGCAGCACGGCGCCGACGGCCTGGAAGATGAAGTTTGGCAGCCAGACAATCAGGTGCGGCGCGAACTCCGGCCGCGCGGCCAGCGCTTTGGCCGTCAGAATAAATGCGTAATAGATCAGCACGAGGACCAGCGCGATGGCCACGCCGATGTTCGTTTCGCGCCGGTGGACGCGGATGCCCAGTGGAATTCCCACGAGCGTGAACCCGAAACACGCGAACGAAAAGGAGACCTGCCGGTTCATCTCCACGCGGATCGGCTCGGTCAAATCCTTTCGCTGCTGCCGGGCTTCCTTCAGTTGCACCAGCCGTTCAATCGAGTTCGTCGCGGCGGCGGGTGGCAGACCGAGCTTGGTGTCGAGGTCGGCCAGTTCCGTGCGCAACTGCCAGAACGTCATGTCGCTGATGCCGGGCTTGTTGAAATAATCGGCCGGGATGGTGGGGATGGAAAAGGGGTAAACCAAGTCGGGCGAAGAGGTGATGGCCACATGCTCGCCAACGGTCGTGCTGCGCGCATCGAACAGGTGCAGCACGAGCTGCTTGTTCACCGGATCCACGTCCACCCGGCCGCGTGGCGCAAGGACGGTGGTGGTGACGTTCGTTTCGTTCTCCAGCACAAAGACCATCACGTCTTCCAGGTTGCCGTTGCGGTTTTTTTCAGCGTAGAAAATGTAGCCGGGTATATCGCGGATGTATTGGCCCTCCGGCAATTGCGTTTTCAGTAGAAAATCTCCGCTCAACTGCGCGAACAGCTTCACCTCGACCGCGCGGCATTGCGGGCCAAGCTGCATATTAATCCACGCGCTCAAGCCGCAACAGAGCAGGCTCAACAGCAGCACCGGCGTGATGAGCGAGAGCAGGCTGATGCCGCTGGCGCGCGCGGCAGTCAGTTCGTGATCTGCGCTGAACCGCCCGAAGACCAGCAGCATGGCCGTGAGCAGTCCCATCGGCAGCGCGAAGACCCAAATCCACGGAATCAGCAGGCCGACGGCCTCAAACACCGTATCCACCCGCGCGTGGCCGCTCATGAGCGCCGGCAGGATTTGCTGGAGCACGTTGCCGATGAGCAGCACAAACGTGAACACCGCCACCGTCAGGAACAACGAGGCGAGCACCTGGCGGGTCAGATAATTGTGCAATGTCTTCACGCG
>Ga0182030_10004828_pt1 | contig 28796 bp, 29 predicted proteins | sample 812S3MmetaG_FD_121299 | JGI IMG/M metagenome (GOLD analysis project Ga0182030, IMG submission 121299) | Permafrost microbial communities from Stordalen Mire, Sweden - 812S3M metaG (Illumina Assembly) | ecosystem: Environmental > Terrestrial > Soil > Wetlands > Permafrost | place: Sweden...
CCACGTGGTCCGCGATCTCCTTCAGCCACAATTCGAGCGTCTCGGTTGGCGGGCCACGAGCGGCGAGCGCGAAGTCACCCCGCAGTTACGAGCCATCGTCATTGGCGCGCTCGGCACCATTGGTCGCGACAAGTCCATTCGCGAAGAAGCGAACCGGCTCTTTGACGCCAACACGATGAACGGAGACCTGGCGCGCGCCATACTGCGCATTGTTGCGAGCCAGAACCGGCCCGGCGACTACGAGGTCTTCCTGGAGCGTTATGAGCGCGGGGTGAATCCCCAAGAAAAGCAGCGCTACCTCTGGGGACTGGCTGACTTCGGGGACAAACGCATTGCCCTCGATGCCGCCGAGAAGTGTTTCCGCACGTTTCGTACCCAGGACGGCGCGATTGAACTCGGTTTGTTGTCAATGAATCGCGTCACCGGTCCCGCCGTCTGGCAGTACCTCACGCAACGTTGGGATGACGCGCTGGAGAGGTTCCCATCGAGCACGCTCTCGCGCCTGGCCGCGGGCGTGCCGACCTTCATCACCGACGAGGCGTTCGCCGACAGTGTCGAAAAATTTCATAACGAGCACTCCCTGGGCGGTGAACAGCGCCTCATCGATCAGCAAATCGAACGCATGCGGGTCGGCCTTCGTTTCGCTGAAGCCGTGCGCCAGCAGATCTAAATTGACTTCATGAACATCGGGGTATTCCTGGGCATTTTTGCCTTGATGTTCGTGATTGAACTGCCCGACAAGACCTTCGTCGCGACCATCATCATGGCGGCCCGTTCGCGCGCTTCGTCGGTCTTGATCGGCGGTTCGAGCGCGCTGGTGACGCAAATGTTCCTCGCGGTCGAAGTTGGCCGACTGCTCACGCTCTTCCCGGTCAACGTCAAGAATTTCATCGTCGGACTGCTCTTTCTCGGCGGCGGCGCGTACCTCCTGTTCGTTCCCGAAAAGGAGGAAGAGGAAAAGGGTGAACGCGAAGGTGAACGGGTGCACACCGCCACACGCTGGCGCGAGATCACGACCGCGTTCACCGTCATCTTCATCGGCGAGATGGGCGACCTGACCCAAATCCAGGCCGCGAACCTGAGCGCGAAGACCCACCAACCATTGGAGGTCTTTCTCGCCTCGTCCCTGGCGCTGGTCTGCGTCACGTTCGTGGGGGTCTTTGGCGGCAAGATGCTCGTGCGCAAGGTGCCGCTCGCCAAGATCCGCTTCTGCGGCGGACTCATCTTCGCGGGCCTGGGTATCTACACGATGGTGAGGCTGGCCACCGGGTGAACCGCCGCGAGGAGCTGCTCACGTTCGCCGACGGCGTCAAGGGCTTCATGCCGCGAAACGAAGGGCTCGCACTCTTCGAGCTGGCCATCGAACACGGACTTCGGGTTCCCAACGCCACCTGGTTAGAGATCGGCGCCTGGTGCGGCAAATCGGCAATCTACCTGGGGGCTGCCGGCGAAGAGACCAACTCGGTGCTCTACTCGCTGGATCACCATCACGGCAGTGAGGAGAACCAGGAAGGCTGGGAGCACTTCGACGTCACACTGGTCGATCCCGCTGACGGGCGTCTCAACACGCTGCCCACCTGGCAGCGTTCGATTCGCGACGCCCAACTAGAAGAAACCGTCGTCGGTCTCATTGGACCATCCAGCGTGGTGGCCCGTCACTTCGACCAGCCACTCGACCTGGTGTTCATCGATGGCGGCCACGCGCACGACGTGGCCTGGGCCGATTATCGGGCGTGGGTGCCCAAGATCGTGGTCGGCGGTCTGCTCCTCATTCACGACGTCTTCGCCGACCCCGCCGACGGGGGCCAGGCACCTTTCGATATCTACCAGGCCGCGCTCTCGAGCGGAGGGTTTGACGACGAGGCCCGCGAGGGTTCGCTGCGCGCGCTGCGGCGCGTGGCTACCTCGTAGCGAGCGGACAGCCGGCCTCGGCGAGGTCGACGGGCACGGGCAGCGTTCCGTGGCGAAAGAGCCCAGACGCCGGTGACGATGAAGTGAGCGCGTCGGCCGCCAGGATGATCGCCGCGGACGTGTAGGACGTGGTTTCGTCGTGGGGAAACGTCACCCGATCGGGATAGGCCAGACCCGTCCAGTAGGTGCCGTCGTCGCGGCGATGACGCGACGTGCAGGCAAAGAGATCAAGCGCCTGACCCGTGAGGCCGAGCGCGTCGAGGGCCAGGACGCACTCGGCGGTTTCCGCGGCCGTCACCCAGTCATTCGTCGAGACGCACCGCACGCCGTAGTCATCCATGACGTGGCGTTCCCACCCGTCACGAATGCGCTTGTCTCCTGCAGCACCGCCCAGCGCGCCACAAAAGATCGGGTAGTACCAGTCCATGGCGAATTCGTTCTTGGGTGCGAACGCTCCGGGGTGGTGGGCCACGGCGTGGCCGAGTCGCCCGGCCGCCAACTCCCAGGATGGACGATGCATGTCGAGGCGTTCGGCGAGCGCGACCGCGCAGCGCAACGAATGAAAGATCGACGAGGATCCGGTGAGCAATGAGTAGGACTCGGGGCGACCGAGGGCGTCCAGCGACCAGCGAATCGTGCCGTCGCCCAGTTGCCAGCGAAGCACGAACTCGATGGCGCGCTCGACCGAGGGCCACATCCGTGCGGCAAAGTCCACGTCACTGGTCGCGAGTAGGTAGTGATAGATGCCGGTCGCCATGTAGGCGCAGACGTTGGTGTCGAGACGAGTGTCCTTGGCCCGTTCGCCAAGGTAGTAGTTGAACCAGCTGCCATCGCCCAGTTGTTGTTCGCGCAGCCACTCGTAGGCCCGTCGCGCCTCGTCGCGATGACCAGTGACGGTGAGGGCCATCGCGGTCTCGACGTGGTTCCACGGATCGCAGTGGCCGCCTTCAAACCACGGGATCTGGCCGCTCGGTCTCTGCAGCGAGGCGAGGTTGTTGCCCGTGCGGCGAATCTCCTCGTCGCTCAGTACGCCCGGCACACCCGACATGTAGCTCGTCGAGATCGTCACGGGACCGGCTTGGTGAGATAGACCACAATCGACTTTCCCATGAGCGGCGAGAACACCTTCTCGGCGTACCGCGTCAGGCGGGGCTTTTTCATGATGTCCCAGACCAACAGCCGGTGATAGGTCCTGACCACGATGTTGGTGTCGTTGGTGGTGCCCACCAGGCACTTGAGCCACCAGTAGGGACTGTGCAGGCCGTGGGCGTAGTGGTGGCCCGTCACGCGCATCCCCACCGAACGAAGTCGCGTCTGCAACACCGAGCGGCGATAGATGCGGATGTGGCCGCCCGGCACGTTGTGGTATTCGTCCGACAGCGCCCAGTTGACCAGTTCGGGACCGAAGCGCGGTACCGTGACCGCCATCGTGCCGCCAGGTCGCAGCACTCGGGTGAGTTCGCGCATCGCCGCGAGGTCGTCGGGAATGTGTTCGAGCACTTCAGAACAGATAACCCGGTCGAACGTTGCGTCGGGAAACGGGAGGTGCAGTGCGTCGCCCTGGACTGTGGCCGTAAAGGACGTGTCGCTCGAGAGTTCGCCGGCGACGATCATCGCGCCGAACATGGCCGAGACCCCGTCAACTTCATCGCGCCCGGCGTCCAGGGCCACGACGACGGCACCGCGGCGGGCCGCCTCAAAGGCGTGGCGCCCGAAACCGCACCCGAGGTCCAAGATCCTGTCGCCGTCTTTGAGACCCAACTGGTCGTAGTTGGCGGTGAGCATTATTCGAAGGTCATCGATTCGGGCAAGGGCTGGCCCTTCAGAATGGCGTCGTAACAGGCAGCCGTGCCGCGGGCCGTCACCTGCCACGTGAATCGTTCGATTACGCGTTCACGCCCGGCGCCGCCCAGGCGCTGGCGAAGTGCGGGATCGTCGAGCAGTCGGCGAATGGCGTCCACCAGCGCGTCGGGGCTGTTGGGTTCAACCAGCAGACCGGTCTCGCCGCTCACGCCCACGACCTCGGGCAGCGCGCCGCCGGTGGTGGCGACGACCGGCACGCCGCAACTCATGGCCTCGATCGCTGGCAGTGAAAAACCTTCGTAGAGGCTGGGTACGATCGCCACCTCGGCCTCGCCGTAGAGTCGGGCCAGTTGTTCGTCACTGACCCCCGAGATGGTCGTGACGATGTCGCTTAAACCCAGACGCTCCAGGGCCAACGCGACCCGACCCTTCTCTCGTGGCCGACCAATGACGATCAGGTCAATGTCGCGTTCGGCGCGCAATTTGGCGATGGCTTCTAAGAGCGGGACGAGGCCCTTCATGGGCACGTCGCTGCTCGAAGTGACCATCAAGCGGCCCTTAATCTTCACCACGTCGTCGTAGGGCCTAAACACGGTGTGGTCCACGCCCACCGGCACGACCGTCAGGCGACCCAACGGGACCTGCATCTGCGCGTTGATGTCGATCTTGGAGTTGTGCGACACCGTGAGCACGGCCGGCAGCTGCTTGACCACGCGCACCTGCATGCGCAGGAAACCGAACCAGCGCCGCGTCGTGTACCGCTTCCACGCCGAGTCGGCATGGTCCAGAGCGATCGAACGGTCAACGGTGATTGGATGGTGCAGGGTTTCTAGTACCGGCCAGCCGTCGCGGTAGAGGCCGAGGATGCCCGGCCCGATGCACTGGTCGTCGTGAATGATGTCGAAGTCACGACGCCGGGACTTGAGCATCTTCTTGATCCGCAGTGAATAGGCCAGCGGTTCGCCGAAGCCGCCGCTCAGCATCACCAAGAACTCCGCCGCGTCGGCCAACGAGGTGAATTCCGAGGGTGCCGGCCAGCGAAACGGATCGGGGTCACGGTAGAGGTCGAGTGCGCGCACCGGCGTGAAGCCAACGCCCTCATCGAGGATTGGCCAGGGAGGACCGGAAAAGACCTCCACGCTGTGCCCCAGCGCCACGAGTTCACGGGTGAGATGGCGTGTATAGACACCCTGTCCGCCGCATTGGGGATTGCCCCGATAGAGCAGGAAGGCAATGCGGTACTTGCCGGGCTGGGCCGCGCGGGCGGGGATGTGCGGCGGAATCACGAGGGCTTTGGAACGGGCCCAGGACGCCTTCGTCTCCTCGATGGTGTGGCGCAAGGAGTTAGACACGGATCAGCTTTCGGTCTCGGCGAAGTCATCCATTCTCCCGCATTTGGCGCAACCGCACAAATGCCCACCACGGCCCCAACCTCGGTGACTACGCTGCCATTTATGGATCTCACGTACCCCGAAGAAGCCGAATCGTTCCGCATCGAAATCCGCGAATGGTTAGAAGAGAACCTGCCGACCGGTTGGTTCGACCCCGGATTCACCATGAGCACGGAGGAGCGCGCAGCCTTTAACCAGAACTGGACCGAGACGCTCTTCAAGGGCGGCTGGATCTGCGCCGGCTGGCCCGAAGAGTACGGCGGCAAGGGGCTTTCGTTGCTCCAGCAGGTCGTGCTGAACGAGGAGTTCGCCAGGGCCGAAGCGCCCATGCGCGCCGACTTCTTCGGCGACACCCTGGTCGGTCCGACCATCCTCCAGTGGGGCACGGACGCGCAGAAGAGGGAGTTCATCCCGGGCATCTTGGCGGGCACCACCGGCTGGTGCCAGGGATTCTCCGAGCCCAACTCGGGCTCGGACCTCGCCAGTCTTAAGACCAGTGCCGTGCTCGACGGCGACGAGTGGGTCATCAACGGCCAGAAGGTCTGGACCACGCAGGCCCAGCACGCCGACTACGTCTTCCTGCTGGCCCGCACCGACCCCGACGCCCCCCAGCACGCCGGCATCAGTTACCTGCTCGTGCCCATGCACCAAGACGGCGTGGACGTTCGCCCGATCACCCAGGTCGACGGATCGGCCGAGTTCAACGAGGTCTTCTTCACCAACGCCAAGTGCAATAAGGACAACGTCATCGGCGGGGTCAACAACGGGTGGAAGGTCGCCATGACGACGCTCGGCTTCGAGCGCGGTTCGTCATCGACCACGGGGTACCGCCGCTTCCTCAAGGAGTGGGAGCTCATTGTTGATGAAGCGGTACGCCACAACAAGATCAAGGACGAGCGCACGCGCGACGAACTGGTGCGGGCCTGGCAGAAAGTCAAGATCATGCAGATCAACGGCTACCGCTCCCTGACCGACGGGCTCAATAACACCCACAACGCCGCCCTACTGGGCGCGTGCAACAAGATGTTCTGGTCCGAGACCCACCGCGCCACGATGGAACTGGCGTTGGACGTCATGGGGATGCAGGCGCAGATCCTCACCGGCAAAGGTGAGATGTCCGGACCGCTCGCGGGCAGCCGTCGCGGCAGGGCCGACTATCCGGTTTCGGAGTTGCAGGCGTCGTTCTTCTTCTCACGCTCCGAAACCATCTGGGGCGGTACCGCGGAGATTCAGCGAAACATCATTGGTGAGCGCGCGTTAGGGCTGCCCAAAGAGCCCAAGCCCCAGAAGGTCTAGGCCGTCTGCAGGGCGAGTTCGCTGCGATTGGTTTGTCGCAGTACGAGTACGAGCCACAGGCCGGTCAGCAACGTCAGGAACGCGCCCAGGAAGATCCCGATGCGCGGGTTGGTCGCGGCGATCAAGATACCGACGAGCGGCGCGCCGATAGGGGTAGTGCCAAGAAACGCAATGCTGTAGAGGCTCATCACGCGACCACGCATCTGCTGGCCGGAGTTGAGTTGCAACGTTGAGTTCGCCGACGACGCGAACGCGATGGAACAGGCACCCGTCGGAATGAGCGCCAACTCCGCCAGCAGGATGGTGGGCGCGAAGGCGACCATCGTCATGAAGACACCGAAGGCCACGGCGAGCAGGGCCAGCAGTTTCGGGGTGGGGCGCGAACGATGCGCCACCGAGAGGCCGCCGATAACGGCGCCCACGCCCATGCAGCCCATCAATATTCCGTACTGCGCCGCCGACTTCTGGTGGAACGTCACGTGGGCCAGCAACGGCAGCGTCACCGTGAAGTTGAAGGCAAAGGTGCCCACCACACTGACCGCGATGATGATGTTTCGCAGCTGGGGCGTTTCGAAGACGTACTTAAGGCCCAGGCGAAGCTGACCCGGCAGGCGCTGGACGATCTGCATGGGCAGTAGCTCGCCGCGGCGCATGAGCGCGAGCGCGACTATCACCGCGACGTAGGAGGCCGCGTTGGTATAGAAGCAGGCGGCCGTACCCACGAGGGCAATGAGACCGGCGGCCACGCTCGGGCCAATGACACGACCCGAGTTCATCAACACGCTGTTCAAGCTCACGGCGTTGGCAATGAGGTCGCGGCCCACCATCTCCTGGACAAACGCCTGGCGAGCCGGTACGTCGAAGAGATTGACGAAGCCGAGCAGGGAGGCGAGCACGAAGACCGTGTCGACCGTCACGTGGTGCGTCGTCATCAACAGTCCCAACGTGAGCGCGAGCAGACCAGCGGCCGTCTGCGTGCAATAAAGGATGCGACGCTTCTCGTGACGGTCGGCAACGAGTCCGCCGTAGGTGCCGAAGAGCAGAATTGGCACGTACTGCAGCGCGACCGCGAATCCCAAGTCCACTGATGAACCGGTGAGCTGCAGGATTAGCCAGCCTTGGGCCACCGACTGCATCCAGGTTCCCGAGACGGAAATGAGTTGGCCCACGAAGAACAAGCGGAAGTTGCGCACGCTGAGCGCCGCGAAGGTCTTGGACGAGAAACGGCGCGCGGCGCTCACGACTCTTCCATCAGGCGCTCGAGGAAGTCGGCCAGGTCTTGGGCCTTGCGTTGATCGCCCTCAGAGAGGGCCAGCAACTTCGCTTCCAAGAACTCTGTCTTGCGTTTGCGAATCGCGGCCACCTCTTTTTTTCCGAGCCCGCTCAGTTGGACCCTCGTGCAGCGCCGGTCAAGCAGGTCAGGGGCGCAGACGATGAGCCCCGCTTCCTGCATCGATTGGGCCAAACGGGTCACGGACGGCGGCTTCATCTGCTCGGCGATGGCGAGGTCGCCCAGCGACGGATTGTCCATCTTCTCTATCGACGCCAGCATCGACGCCTGCGCGGGAGAGATGCCGCCCAGAGAGGATTGGCGCAGACGACGGTTCAGCCGGGTAATCGCGCGACGTAGCCGTGCGGCCGTTTCATTGGTATTGAGAGTTTCCATTAGTTCACCTAACTAAATAATACCAGAGTCCGGGGGAAACGTGCAATGAATATTCACTCTTTGATGACAAATCAATACTGTGACGACCGGATCACGGGAGTCTGGATACCATCCACTACTGGGTGAAGTCCACAAATAGGGGAGCAGAGGCACGTGAAGCGAGTGGCAGTTACGACCAGATCGCTGATCGCGACGCTCCTCGTGGTCCTATTCGCTGGGTCCTTCGTGGCGGCCAACTCCCCCGCCGGCGCAAGCGATCCCAGCGCCTTCAGACCGCTCACGCTGACCCGAGCTGGCCTATCGAACGTGGTCTACGTCGTGGGATCAACAAAGTGTGCTCAGATACTCTGCCTGGAACTGTGGCGCACATCCGATGATGGGACGCACTTCACGAAAGTATCGTTGCCGCCAATTCCGCCAAACCCCGAGATGCCGACCGGCATGCTGACCGATTTGGTCTTCGCCAACGCCAACGTGGGCTACGCGCTACTCGGCGGAGGAAACGACGACCTGGGCTACAACCATCCATCAGTGTTGTACGCCACGTTCAACGGGGCGAAGACGTGGCACAAAGAAACCATCAACAAGGGCGACAGCATCTTCGCCTTCGAGGCCTCTACGAGCGAGATATATGCCGTGACGGCTCACTGTCACGGCACGACGTTGCCCTGCCAGGACTATCAATTGGCACGATCGACATTGGCCGCAACAAAGTGGACCGGACGAAGCATCCCCGGCTATTCGCCTGGCCTCGAGATCGGATTGTTTGGCGCCTACGGGTCCAACGTGTGGCTGGACGTCACGCAATTGGGCCTGATTGACACGTCGCACAACGACGCGAAAAACTTCACGCAACGATCGCACTCACGAATGGGTAGCCCCGGTACCTGTGACCTGACCGCTACTTCTGCCTCGACCATTTGGGCGAGGTGTCCCACAGGAATGTTGGCCAACTTTCAAATATCGACGGATGGAGGAGTTCGTTGGAGGGTGATTCCCACGCCCGAGTACTCAAACACCGGTGGCGGCAACTTTGACCCAGTCTCGAGTTCGCTCGCCTATTTCGACCAGGGACCGGGAGTCAAGAACACAAAGATCTACCGAATCGTCAATTCCGGTCGGGATCTGATTTTTGCGGGTGCGGTCAGTTGCCATCAAAGCTTGTCGTACGTATTTACCTCCCAGCTAAAAGGATTGGCCCTCTGCCTCACTGGTCCTTCGCTCACTACCGGCAATCTGCTTTCGACATCTAACGGTGGCAACTCTTGGGTTGCGTTGCACCGGCCCAAACTGATCAATTAGGAAGATGGACGATCAATTCGATCAACCGAAGATCAGTGTCCGGTGATCTCGCACCAACAGTCGTTCGATTGCCTCTTCGGCTCGTCGAAAACCAGTCGGACGTGCACGACGAACAAGTGTGAACCCGGTATACGGATAAGTTCTTGGCTCATTAAGGCTGTTCAACTACCCAACAATTTTCGAAATACTCAGAAACCAGTCTGGCAACGCAACTCTCGTCGCCATCAATTGTGTCGTCAGTACGCGAGAATCCCTGGGACCACCTTCAACGCTCACTTATCTTGATCGCCGTCAAACTGTGCCCGATGTCGCAGCGGCACGAGTGAGCGACGTTGATGGGGATCTATTGTTCCCCATATGCCTTTGGGCAACCACAGCGTGACGACAATCGCCACGGCACCAAGAATCACTAAATACCACGTGCCGTAGGCGGCCAACCACTGTTGGAGCGCGAAGAATATTAATGCGCCAATGATTGGACCTTCGAAGGTACCAATTCCGCCCACGAGCACCATGAAGATCATGAATGCCGAGTACTCAACGGAAAAGGACGAATTTGGCTGCACCTCGAGGTTCGAGATGATAAGTAGTGCGCCCGCCCCTCCACAGATGGCGGCCGAAAGAATGAAAACGATTCTCTTCATGAAAGCGACCTTCACGCCCGTGGCCGCCGCGGAGTGCTCATCGTCACGAACTGACACCAACGCCAGACCAAATCGACTGCGCAACAGAAAACCTGTCGAGGCCAGGGCGGCGACCAGTAGAACTAGCGCAAACCAGTAGGTGATGTTGTCTCGAGTCACGGGATTCAAATTATTGAGATCGTTCAATGACGCCCCCGCACCTCCGCCCAGGCTCAGTTGTTGTGCGATGACCAACTCGAACACTTCAGCGATGACCCAAGTCCCGATCGCGAAGTAGCCGCCCCGCAAGCGAAAGGCCAACCACGACACGGGCACGCTAATCGCAGCGGACAAGGCAATGGCGATCGGGACGGCGTACCAGGCCAAGACGCCATGCAAGGCAAGGTCTAAGACTGCGTAGGATCCAAAGCCAATAAACGCCTGTTGTCCGATGCTCACCATGCCGCCATACCCGGCAATCAGATTCCAACCTATGGCCATCAGCATGAGGATGAATAGTTGCGTCAGATTGTTGGTCGTTGATGCGCCAGCAATAGTGGGGGCGAATACGAGGAGCGCTCCAAGTGCAATGGCGCAACACAGGGCCGTTCTTGAACCGCGTGAGCCGCGTGAAAGACTTACGCTTGGCAATGATGTGAATTCCGAAGCGCGCTCGGTCACCGTGGCACCACACTTCGTGGTGAGAGTAGACCCTGTGGACGAAACGCAAGGACGGTCAAGAACACCAAGTCGCCAATCAAGATCCCATCGGCTGGATTGATCTGGCTGCCAACGGTTTGCGCGACACCTAAGACGAGACCGCCGACCAGGGTCCCCCACAGGCTGCCCAACCCTCCAATGATGACCGCTTCGAACGCGAACAAAAGATTGTCCGATCCAGAAGTTGGCGCAAATGAGGTACGCATGGCCAAGAACAGACCACCCGCCGCAACGGTGGCCAGTGCGATAGCGGTCGCGATGGCCCTCGTTCGTCGAGGATCAATGCCACTCAGGGCCGCCGCCCTTCGGTTATCGGCGGTGGCACGAAGAGCCCGGCCCGCACGAGTTTTGCTCAGGAAGAGTTGCAAGCCGACCATCACAACGACGGCGACGACGAACACGACCACATTGAAACGACCGACGTAGATATCGGACGATATTCGCCAGCTCTCGTAAGAGAAATTGCCTATGTTGAGCGCCTGATCGTTCGCGCCAAACATTTCTTGGAGCAGATTCTCAATAATGATCGATAGACCGAACGTCACCAAGAGGGGCGACAACTCACCTCCAGCAAGTGCTCGATCGAGCAAGAACCGTTGAAGAAAATAACCAACAACAGCGGCAAACGGGACGACCGCGGCGAAGGTCCACAGCGGATTGCCTCCAATATGTTCGACGAGGGCAACGGCGAGGTACGCGGCAAGGATTCCCAGATCGCCGTGAGCGAGATTAACGAGGCGCATGACACCAAACATCAGTGAGAGACCACAGGCAAAGAGCGCATAGAGCCCGCCGAGCAGCAACCCTTGGACCACAGCGTTAGTCCAGACCATCAGAAATCCCTTGTGTCATTTGAGGTTTTGGCGGAGTCTCCGTCGTAAGTGAGTGTCCAAAGTACGCGGCACTCAGCATGGCCTGATCCAACGCCGCTGGAACGTCGCTCAGTACGATACGTCCTTCAAGCAGGCACACGACGTAATCAGCGATATTCAAAGCTTCGGTAATGTTTTGTTCAACAATGAGTAGCGACGTGCCGTCGGCGGAGATTCTGCGCAGACCCACGTAAAGGTTTCGAACAACGACGGGCGCCAATCCAAGGCTCACCTCATCCAACAAGAGCAGTGTGGGATTGGACATGAGGGCCCTGCCGATGGCTACCGCCTGTTGCTCCCCACCCGAAAGAAATGCGGCCCGATGTTTTCGGCGAGCCTTGACGATTGGGAAGAGCTCGTACACCGCATCGAGATTCCATGCACCTCGACGTTTTGACGCCGAACCCACCAGCAGATTTTCTTCCACGCTGAGGTTGCCAAAGAGGTGTCGCCCTTCGGGAACGAGCGAAATACCCTCACGAACCCGTTGATGCGGTGGGTGTCGTGTCACGTCAACGTCATCAAAAATCACTCGCCCCTCCTTGGGGCGCAGTTCACCCGAGATCAGCGATAACAACGTTGACTTTCCCGCTCCATTAGCCCCAATGACCGCCAGAATCTCGCCTCGAGCAACTTCGAGACTCAACTCTTCCAGAGCTTCAAGATGCCCGTAATAGGCCGTCACTCCTTCTAGACGCAGTAGGGTCATCAGTCAGTTCCAATGAGCGTCGTGCTGCCAAAATAACTCTCCAGCACCAAGGGATCGTTGAGCACTTCGAGAGGCGACCCTTGAGCAATGACGCGTCCCACACTGAGACATACCATGCGATCCGCCGTCGCGACCAGCGCGCGCACGACGTGCTCGACCCAGAGAAACGTCAGTCCGCTCTCCCTCAGAGCGAGAATCACCTCGGTGAGTTTCGCCACCTCGCTGTCATTGAGCCCTCCAGCGACCTCATCAAGTAGCACCAGGGACGGTCCACCCGCAATAGCTCGAGCGATCTCGAGACGCTTGCGGTCAAGTAATCGAAGTTGCGAGCCAGCCACGTTTGCTAGTTGCGTCATTCCGCAAATCTGGACGGCAAATCCTGCGCGGTCGCTCGCTTCACCGCCACGAAAACCGCCCGCTTGTTGCGCGGCAAGTAGTGCGTGCTCAAAGACGGTGAGTCCGACAAACGGCCTCGGAATCTGATACGTGCGTGCCATTCCTAAGCGAGCACGCGACGCCGTTGTCATTCGCGTGACGTCGCGCCCATTGAATGTGATCGTCCCGCTATCCGGGCGAACGTCACCGTTCAACATGCTGAGCATCGTCGTCTTACCCGCCCCGTTTGGCCCAACCATGCCAACGATGCTGCCCGCCGCGATGGTCAAACTTACGTCGTCCGCTACGACGACAACTCCCAGCCGTTTGTGAAGTTCGTGAACCGCCAAGATCTCGCGCGGGACCTCAGTTTGGCTCACGCAATCGCCTGTGGCGTACCGCCTAGTGGGATGTTGGTGTGCTGCTTGTTAGTCACGATCACGAGCGCGTAGCCCGACTGTGTGTTGCCCGTGCGCCACTGACCGCCCACGAGAGGCGTCTTGGTCACGTTTGGCACCGGACCGCTCTTCCAGTCGAGTGGGCCGACAATCGTTCGAAGACTCAACTTCGAAAGTGCGGACACGAAGGCGGGCTTGTTGTGGGCTTCACCCGAACTCTTTAGCGTGGCGATCGCCACCTCGAAAAGAGCGTGCACGAACCCGATCGGCTGGGTCCACTGCTGCTTCGTGGAGTGCTCGTACGCTGCAGCCAGTGTCGCGCAACTCTGCTTGGTCAGCGAACTCGAGTACGGATGGGTTGGTCCCCACCACACTTCGGTCCCGATGTTGACTGCCAGAGAACCCAACGCTTGTGCCGAACTGGGAAAGAGCATCGCTTTGGCAATCGTGGCGACCTTGGGCTTGTATCCCTGGGAGGCTGCTTGCTTATAGAAGGTGGTGAAGTCTGGCGGAATCGGAACACCCGTCAGAATGTCGCAGTTGCCATTTCGGAACGCGGTGATTTGCGCCGTGAAATCCGTCGTGCCGTCGGCGTAGCGCCCCGGGTCCACAATGGTGTAGCCCAAAGGCTTCGCGAACGCCGGGAAACCCGTCGCCGGGTCGGCAAACGCATCGCCGTCGCTGTCATTTGGCCACAGTCCACCGATTGTTTTGTCGTTCGGAACAGCGGCCCAAATGCTTGCGTACACTGCCTCAATGTCTTCCAGCCCCCAGAAAAAGTGGTAAGTCCACTTGTACTTGGTCGACGGCGAAGCACCGCGACCGAAAAACCACGATTGCCAGGGAGCCACTGTGCTGATACAAGGAATTCTGTTTGCCTCACACTGATCCGAAACTGGATTTGTAGTGTCGGGGGTCGATGAGACCAACATGACGTCAATCTTGTCGTTCTTAATGAGGTCCTCCGCCACCGTCGCTGCGGTTGCGTCAGTTGATTGACTGTCCTTGACAATGACCTCTATGGGATAGTGCACGCCCTTGATGGTGATGCCCTTCTTCAGATACGGCTTCAACGCGGAAATGACAAAGGCGTCGGCTGCCCCAAAGGGAGCGAGTGGCCCTGTCTCGGGACTGACATATCCGAACTTGATTGTCTTGCCAAGGCTTGTGGCTCCGGCAGGTAACGCCTGTTCCAATTCCAGCGCCCCACTCAATCCCACCGCCGCGATGCTCGCGAGACTTCCTTGCAGCACCGTCCTTCGACTAACTCCTCGAGATGACGGCTTCATTGACTCTTCGTGAGTATTGTCCATGTTGTTCCCCTCCAACCTTCGCTTCTCCTCGCAGCAACATATCATGTTGTCGGACAAAAGTTGACGTTTTTTCATAACGCTTGGATGAATCAAGTCCGTTTCTTTTTGGAGGGATCGGCTGCCCGTTTCCGCCAAATCTCGCTGACGACAGGATTTCTTAGAACTTCGCCATTTCAAATTTCCGTTCCGCCCTAGCTCAAGTACATCGAAATACAAATAAGAAAACGCTTGAAATCGAATTGACGGTGGAGCACAATTAAAAGAGCATATTTTCACTTTTTTCGGGGACGCGGAATTGACTCGAGTTGCGGCGACAATTGGATGTGTTTCCTGATTCCTTTCAAGCGACTCTTTTTAAAGTTGATTCAGGCGTGATCCATGCGTGAGGCAGAAGCAGCAGCTCATTCGTCGCAGGCGACAGCGAGCAAGGCCGACGGTCGAGCTCGAGGAATGTGAAAACCAATCGTGGCCTTTCGATTCAAGAGGTCGCCCATAATTTCATCCCCGGTGACGACAGTATCCGGCGGTTCTGTGGTCGTGACTTCACTTCCTCGACGGAGGAGTTGCGAGCCGAGTCACACTCGAACGGTCTCATGAAGCATAAAGTTCGACGGCTGCCTCGTTAGTCGGTCACGAGTCCCACGGCTCCAAATTAGCTAGAGCCGAGCAGAAGATCTCAAAGCAGTGCACTTGACTTTCTGCCCTAAATGGTCCATGATTGCCCGTGTTCAGGCAGTTGAATTTTGTACGACCAAAGAATCTACCTCTGGGGGAAATAATGAGTGAATCCCGATCCATCGAGCGACACCACCACATCACGTTGTGCGTGGGAAAAGCTCAAGAAGACTATGACTTCCACACCAAGGTGCTTGGTCTGAAGAGCGTGAAGAAGACAGCCCTGTACGACGGCGACGTGCCCATCTACCACCTCTACTACGGCAACGATGTGGGCCTGGAGTCAACACTCGTGACTACGTTTCCGATGCGCCAATCGGGACGTATGGGTAAGCAGGGCACGAACCAGACCAAGGTGCTCATGCTGGCGATTCCTTCCGGATCCATTGGCTACTGGAACGACCGGCTGACGGCCCACGGCTTTGACGTCAAGGAATACGAGCTCTTCGGCGAAAAGCGGCTGCGCTTCGCGCACCCGTGCGGCATTGAGTACGACCTCGTTGAAGTTGAGGGCGACCCGCGGGCGCCGCACTCCAACGGCCCGGTGCCCGTCGAGCACGGCATCCACGGCACGCACGGAATCACGGTGTCGGTGCTTGACCTTGGCCTGTCGGCCGACTTCATGAACGCCGGATGGAACGGACGACTCACCAACGAAGATGACGACAACGCCCGCTTCGAGGTTGGCAACGGCGGCTCCGGCGCCATCGTGGACTTCGTCGCCGAGCCGCGTCGTAACCAGGCGGGTTGGATGTACGGCGAGGGAATTGTCCACCACACTGCATTCCAGGTGGCCGACTACGACGTGCAAGACACCGTCAAGCACAGCCTCGTGGGCATGGGCTTCACCGACGTGTCGGACCGCAAGGACCGCGGATACTTCGACTCGGTCTACGTGCGCACCCCGGGTGGCGCGATGTTCGAGGCGTCAGTCTCCAAGCCCACGGGCTTCACGATTGACGAAGCGTACGAGGACCTCGGCAAGAGCATGCAGATCCCGCCGGTCTTCGAAGACCAGCGTGACTTCCTTATTGGCTACCTGGAGCCACTGCAGTACTCGTAAGTTCCATGATTGAGATTGCTCGCTAATGGACTATCGCCCTCCAATTGGAGGGCGATAGTCCATTAGCGTCACTTCCACCAAAGGAGTTCTCATCAGCACCGAAAAGAATCCCCATCGTTCCTTGCCCTTCGCCTACGCCGGCGCCGAGGTATCCGAAGCCCCGCTGGTACTCGTCACGGTCCACGGGCGCACGCTGAGTCCCGAGTACATGATCACGAATTGCGTACAGCAACTGGGCCGCCTCGACCTCGCCTACGTCCTTCCGGCCGCCGAAGGCAATACCTGGTACCCCACCACGTTCCTCGCGCCGCTCGAGGAGAATCAGCCGAAACTGGACTTCGCCCTGGAGCGGATGCAGGACGCGCGTGAACTCATCAATGCTGACGGTGTTGCTGACGACCACATCCTCTGGCTCGGTTTTTCCCAGGGGGCCTGCCTGGTGACCGAATTCGTCGCGCGGACGCCGCAACGGTTCGCCGGCCTCATCTGTTTCACCGGAGGGCTCATTGGGCCCTCGTTCGAGTCCCTGACCCGACCCCAGAACGTGTCGAACCTTCCGGTCTTCATGACCGTCTCGGATCACGACGAATTCATTCCTCTCGAGCGTGCTGAAGATACCAGTCGCCTGTTCGAGCAGGCGGGCGCCGACCTCGAATTTGTGGTGACCCCCAACACGGCCCACGAGATTGTCGATGACGCGATCAACCGGGCTCGCGAACTGCTTGACGAGATGGTCCCGCTCTAGATCCGTCCAGAAACAACAACACCGGCTGGCACGTGCCAGCCGGTGTCGTGCACTTCAGGTACTTCATTCAATACTTCAAAATCGGTGGCTACGTTAAGGCCGGATCATCTAGCGCGAGCGGGTTATACAGCGCCCCGAGGTTGACCCCATATAAGAGGTGCCACGCGTAGATCGCGAAGACGAGCTTCCATCCCTCGGCGTGAATACCACCGAATCCGACGTTGTATCCCCTGTAGTAGACGTACGGCACGAGGAATGCTGCCGAAATGGTACCCAGGAGAATCGTCGAGAAAACAACCGCCTTGCCCATGTTCATCATTGGCGTCACAACCTTCCCCATCATCGGGAAGAAAAACAGGGCAAAGAGCAGCGCAAAGATTATGCAGTCCAGCCCGTGGAAGAACTCCCCCATTACGAACTGAACGACAAATGAACCCTTTGGGTCAATCGTCGCACCGGTGGCCTGAGGCCAGTCGAGCGCAGGAAGACCCACACCTGGAAACCAAATTCCCCACAACGTTGTGAGTTGACCTGCGATTACGCCTGCCCAAACAGCAGCCCCAATTGGATGTTTGGTAACCCAAACCCTCCACGAGTGGCCGGCATTAAGGCCGCCTAATGTATTGTTCATTTAGTAGTTCCCCCAATTTTGCTTAAGTCAACCGCTTGCCATTTGGCACAACTTTTTGTACGACAGGGTTAATCATCCACGCAATCGATAGGTAAGTCAAGCCCATTTACCTGCCGGCAGCACCACCCGGTCGGTAACGAGCCTGATTAGGACCCTTCAGCGTCGAGGACGAGGTCAAAAACCGCCGAACCGTCATTCATGTCAATGATGAGGCTTTCGCGTACGCCGAACACTGCGTCTCGGCTCAGATTGGGTGAATCAGCATCAAATGCGTGCGTTATCAGGGTTTTAAAGCCCGGACAGGTCACCATGAAGTGCGTGTGCGCCGGTCGCCACGCGTGCCGTCCCGAGGCGCGCAGCAACTGGCCTACCGGGCCGTCGGTGGGTATCTGATAGTCCACGGGACGCGTGGTGAGGATCTCAAATTGGCCATCCGGACCAGTTTCGAAGACTCCGCGATAGCTCAACGGCGGGCTCTCGGGGTCCTGCACGTCATACAAGCCGTTGGGCGCGACCTGCCACACGTCGAGGCGAGCGTGATCAAGCGGGCGGCCCGCGGGATCGCGGACGGTGCCCGAAAAGACGATGGCCTCGCCGTCGTTGCCCTCTCGGGCAATCGAGTCGCCCATGGCGAACTCCGGAGCGCCGGCCACGTAGAAGGGGCCAAAGACCGTGGGATCAGTCGCCGCATCTGAGGGCAACTGGTTCAACATTTCGACCAGCATCGACACGCCCAAGGTGTCCGAGAGCAGGATGAACTCCTGGCGCACGTCGTCGCACTTTTGCCCGGTCGCGGTGAGGAAGTCAATGCCCGCCTTCCACTCTTCGCGCGTCAGTTTGGTCTCCTCAACGAACGCGTAGATGTGCTTCACCGCTGCCCGCAGGATCTCCACCAGGCGCGGGTCCATCTGCTCGTCAAAACTGGCCTGGACCTCTTTTAGGTGGTCAGCGGTCGTGATTTTGCTCGGCATAGTTCTTCCTCTTTCTACGAATCAGCGCGCATCAAGCACGACGGCGATGCCCTGGCCCACGCCGATACACATGGTGGCGAGGCCCCACCCTCCGCCCCGACGCTTCAGCTCGTGCGCCAGGGTGGTGAGAATACGGGCGCCCGACGCCCCAATCGGGTGACCAATGGCGATTGCGCCCCCGTGGGGGTTGACCTTGTCGGGATCGAGATCGGGCCAGCATTGCAGGCACGCCAGCGCCTGGGCCGCGAACGCTTCGTTCAGTTCAATGACGCTTAAGTCGTCCCAGCCAATGCCGGCACGCGCTAACGCGGTGTTCGCCGCTTCGACCGGGGCGATGCAGAATCGCTGGGGTTCTACGCCACTGAGTGCGCGACTCGCAATTCGAGCCAACGGCGACACCCCGTGGTGTTTAAGCGCCGACTCACTCATCATGAGGATCGCCGCGGCGCCGTCGTTCATGGGCGACGAATTTCCTGCCGTCACCGAGCCGTCGACGCGAAATACTGGCTTTAGTTTGGCGAGGGCGTCAACACTCGAGTCGGGCCGCACGCACTCGTCCATGGTGAGGGAGGACTCAGAAACGAGGACCGTCTCGCCGTCAAAGATTCCCGCCTTCCACGCGGCCGCGGCGCGGTGGTGGCTGCGCGCGGAAAATTCATCTTGCGCGTCGCGCGAAATGGAAAACTCGCGTGCCGTGATCTCGGCGCCCTCGCCCAACTGCACCGTCCACTGTTGATCGAACTTGGGATTGACCATTCGCCATCCGAGCGTCGTTGAATACATGGTCGCGTGGTCGCGTGGGAACGGCCGATCAGGCTTGGGCACCACCCAGGGGGCGCGGGTCATTGACTCGACGCCGCCGCTCACCAGTACGTCCGCGTCACCGCTCTCTAATTCCCGACTGACTTGAATCACTGCTTCGAGACCAGATCCGCACAATCGGTTGACCGTGCTGCCGGGCACGGACACGGGCAGGCCCGCAAGCAGCGACGCCATGCGTCCGACGTTTCGATTCTCCTCACCCGCGCCGTTGGAATTGCCAAACACCACGCCGCCAATTAACGAAGTGTCCACGCTCGGGTGACGTTTGAGCAGGGACATGATCGTGCTCGCGGCGAGGTCGTCCGGGCGAACGTTGGCCAGCGCGCCACCGATTTTTCCTAACGGTGTGCGCACGGCGTCAACAATGAAGGAAGAACCCATCAGGGCCGCTCGCCCTTCGCGCAGTTGGCGAGAAAGGCAATCGCCTGCTCTTCATTGATGGGTCGCACGTTCGACGACGCTTCTTTCACGATCAACGCCGCGGCGCGGTGAACGCCCTCTTCGGGCATGCCGATCTCGAGAAGGCTGGCCGGGGTTTCCAAATAACGAGCCAGGTCGTACAGTGCTCCCGAGGCGTCGCCGCCCAACACGTCGCTCAAGCGTTTGTAGGCCTCAGGAATCGCAGGCTTGTTGTAGGCCAGCGCATGAGGTAGCACTACTGCGTTCATCTGCCCGTGGTCAAGCCCGTAGAGGCCACCCAGAACGTGACAGGTCTTGTGATGAAGCGACGTGCCCACAACTGCTAGGACCGCACCCGCCAGGTAGGCGCCATAGAGCACCTGAGAACGCTCTTCGATCGAACTCGGCGACTCGTGCATGAGCGGAAGGTGCACCGCCAATACCCGAACCGCTTCGAGCGCCATGGCCGACATGAAAGGATTGGCGCCCGGACCGTACAGTCCCTCAACGGCGTGTGCCAAGGCGTTCATCGCGCTCGGGCCGGCGATGGAGATGGGTAACCCGACTGTCAGTTCGGGGTCATAAATAACGGTCTTGGGCAGCACCCGAAGATCGCGGCCGGTTTCCTTATGCTCGCCGTCAGAAAGCCCCCAGATTGGCGTAAGTTCAGAACCCGCGTATGTAGTTGGAATGCAAATCTGGGGCAGATTGTGGCTGAGCGACACCGCCTTACCAAATCCCGTTGCTGATCCTCCACCCAGAGTGACCGTCGCAGTTGCACCTAAGGACGTGGCGAGATCCCGGACCTTCTCTGCGAGTTCTACGGGTACGTGTTGGGCGACCTCGGTATAGACACCCACGCAACGCCCAGCGAGCGCGTCCGACACCTGTTCGATCATCACCTGATCGTGCGCGTCGGCAATGAGCAGGACGCGTGACACCCCAAGAAGGTCCGCCTCGTCGCCGACCTCGATTCGTCGCCCAACGCCAAAGATCACCCGACCGGGCAGGGCATCGTAATCGAAGGGTTCCACGACTTACGCCCCCACGAAGCTGCGCAGTGCGGACAGCTCCTCGTCAGTAGGCGGTGCCGTCACGGTGACGTCATCGACAACACGTAGGTCCCAGCCCGTCGCCGCGCGCACGTCGGAAATCTCCACTCCGGGATGCACATTGCACAGCACAAATTCGCCGTTCCCAGGTTCCCAGCGCAAGATTCCTAAGTCAGTGATAATCGCTTGGGGCCCCGATCCCGGCAGACCCAGCCGCGCGCGGAAGTCCCCGCCGTCGCCGTGGCCCACCGACGTAATAAAGTCCAGTTTCTTCACCATGGAGCGCGCATTGTGGCGCAACGTGATGATGACCCTCGAGCACGATGTCGCGATTTCGGGAGCGCCACCCGCGCCGGGAAGACGCACCTGGGGCGATGCGTACTCGCCAACCACAGTCGTGTTGATGTTACCGAACCGGTCAACCTGGGCCGCGCCGAGAAAGCCCACGTCGATTCGCCCCGCCTGGAGCCAATACGCAAATATTTCGGGAACGCTGATGACCGCGTCGGCCGTTCGGCTGAGAATGCCGTCACCGATCGATGGCGGCAGCCGGTCGGGTTTGGCGCCGATGCAGCCGGATTCGTAGATCAGCACGACGTCGGGCGCGTGCGACGACCGAGCGAGATTGGCCGCGGTGCTGGGCAACCCAATACCGACGAAGCACACGGTACCGTTCGTCAGCTCGCGTGCGGCCGCCACCGTCATCATCTCGTCATTGGTCCATTCGTGGGCCCCGCGCGTCAGACTCGTCTTAGCCATCGATGTCCTTTAAGAGCGCGGGATCGAGCGATGCCAAGAACGCGTCGTGGTCGCTGGTCGCCAGCACGTGCTCGTCCATCCACGTCAGGAACCTTCCTCGATCTTTGCTAATGGACTCCCACTGCGCGTAGAAGGCACCGGCGCGCTGGGAGTAGTCCTGCGCGTAGGACGGATAGGACCCCGAGGGAACCACGCATACGTCATCGATGACCCACGACGGCAGGACCACGCCATTTGTGTGAGCGCTGAACTCGTCGACAATTTCTTCCACCAAGACAATGGATCGCTGTGACGCGAGCACGGCCTCTTTTTGCACGCCCGTGATCCCCCACATCATGACGTTGCCATCACGGTCGGCCTGTTGGGCGCAGATGACGCCCACATCGGGGCGCAGCGCCGGCACCGCAGCCAAATTTTCCCCAGTGAAGGGACAGGTCACCCACCTGATCGTCGGCGTGATGGTGGCGAGGTCCGTGCCCGCGTAACCACGCAACATTCCAAAGGGCAGCCCCGACGCGCCCGCTTGGTAGCGCGTGGCCATGCCGGCGTGGCTGTGCTCTTCGATTTCGAGAACGTGCGGCACGCAATGCTCCACCGCGTCACGAAACCGATGCAGCGAACCGGCGCCAGGATTGCCCGCCCATGAGAAGATCAACTTTCGCGCGCAGCCCATTCCGATCAGCTGGTCGTAGATGATGTCGGGCGTCATGCGCACGAGCGTCAGATCCTTGCGTTGTTGTCGAATGATTTCTTGACCCGCGGCGAAGGGAATGAGGTGGGTAAAGCCCTCGAGAGCGACGGTGTCGCCATCATGGATGTGCTCGGCCACCGCGTCACGCAAAGAGCTAAAGCGAGCCATCAGTTGGTCCTGGGATACCAGGCGGGTATCTTCGCGTCAACGTTCACCCATACGGACTTCAGGTCCGTGTACTCGTGCATTGCTTCAAAGCCCATCTCCCGGCCGTATCCGGACTGGCCAATGCCGCCGAACGGTGAACCAGGGCCAACGCGTTTATAACAGTTGATCCAGACCATGCCAGCGCGCAAGGAGCGCGCCGCGCGATGAGCCCGTGACAAGTCCGTCGTCCACAGACCGCTGCCCAAGCCGTAGTCGGTCGAGTTGGCAATCTGTAGGGCCTCTTCTTCGTTGCGAAACGTAGTGACCGTGACAAAAGGGCCAAAGACTTCTTCTTTCGACACGCGGTCGGTGGACTTGGCCCTCATAACGGTCGGCTCCATGTAGTAGCCGTTCGCACACGTTGCATCATCGGGGGCCCTTCCTCCAGTGAGCAACTCACCGCCCTGATCAAGGGCGACCTGCACGTAGTCCAAAACCCGGGCGCGGTGCATCAGTGATGTGAGCGGTCCCATTTCAGTATCGCGCAGTGAAGGGTCGCCAACCCGGATCGACTTTGCCAAGGTAACGAAGCGCTCCACGAACTCGTCGGCGATCTGCTCGTGGATAATAAGTCGCGACCCTGCGATGCAGGCCTGGCCCTGATTGTGAAAAATCGCGAAGGCCGAACCATTGACCGCCGCCAAGATGTCGGCGTCGTCAAAGACAATGTTGGCGCCCTTGCCTCCGAGCTCCAACTGCACGCGTTTCAAGTTCCCCGCCGACATGGCGACAATCGCGCGACCCGTGGCCGTGGAACCCGTAAAACTAATTTTTCCGACCCCAGGGTGCGAGGCCAGTTGCGCACCGGCGCGCTGGCCATAACCGGTCACCACGTTCACGACCCCAGCCGGAAATCCGGCTTCGCTAATCAATTCGCACAGACGAAGGGTGCTGAGCGGCACCAGTTCCGACGGCTTCATCACAATGCAGTTGCCGGCGGCCAACGCCGGACCCATCTTCCAACCACAAAACATCAGAGGGAAGTTCCATGGCACAATTTGGCCCACCACGCCAATTGGCTCGTGCGTGACGTAATTGAGGAATCCAGCGTCCACGGGCGGCAAATAGCCCTCGTGCTTGTCGGCCATGCCTCCGAAGTAACGGAACGTCGCGACGGTGCGCGGCACGTCCAACATCGACGTGTCACGTATGGGATGGCCGGTGTCAACGGATTCCAACTTCGCCAGCTCTTCGGCGTGGTCTTCAATGATGTCGGCCAAACGCAGCAACAGCCGGCCGCGATCGGCACTCGACGTTCGTGACCATGCTTCGAACGCGCGCTGAGCCGCGTTGACCGCGCGATCAATATCGTCGGGCCCTCCTTCGGCGACGACCGCCAGCACCGATCCGTCATGGGGATTCAGCACGTCCAGCGTGGCGCCATCCAGCGACTCGACGAACTCGCCATCAATATAGAGACCGCGCTCGATCAATGGGTCCTCAGAATTTCACGGGCACTGTCGGCGCTTCACCGCGAGCAATCTGACCTGGCAATTCTGCTGAGTTGTTCTCCCAGACCAAGAGCATCGAGCGTTTGGGCGAGTAGCCCTGGTGGCGAATATCAGCGGGCATCGCCGCACAGTCGCCGGCCTTCATCACCACTTTCGCCCGCGGCCTTCCCGTATCACGGTCCTCGACTTCCCAGACAATCTCGTCACTCAGTTGGATGAACCACTCCACGCGGTCATTGCCGTGGATGATTGGCAGGATGAACTCCTCAGTCGTCGGACACATCAAACTGTCGCGGCAGACTGACACCACTGAGGGGTTCCACGTGACGTCGCTGCGAGAGAGATATGAGAAGAAGTTGAAGGCCGAGACCTCCGATTCGTAACCCGGGTTGACGTCGACACGCGGCTCGCCCTGATCCACGTCGGCGAACATGCGATTAACCGGATACCCGGATTCGTCGCTGCGCAGTGGTTGGTCGCCCGGGAGCCCGACCATGCGATGGGCGGTCACCCGGTCGCGCGATACGGCGAGTAGATTCTCACCGTTCTTTATTCCGTATGCGGAACCGGTCTCCTGGGGAGAGGCGAAGGGGTCAAACTCCTCATTCACCCAGTCATTGAGCATGGCCTGGAACGTTCCCTTGATGTCATCGTGCTCGAAGTTTTCTGAGTGATCCAGCTCCGCCTGTCGATAGGCCTCGTTGAAGCGACCGGCGAACAGGTCCACGTTGCCGTAGTGATTGAGCGTGCCAATCACCGAGTCGAAGTTGACCGTGCCGTAGAAGAAGTTCCACGCGACGTCACGCATCAGGGCTTTGAGAAATGGCTCGATAGCGGCCACGTGGCGCCCGGTGGGCCACTCAACGTGGACAAAGTATTCATCGCGCTCGAATTTGAATCCACCCAGAGTGAAGGGCCGGTAGCCAAATTCGTTGGGCTCGGCGCCGAGAGTCTCTTGTTCAATGCTCACAGTGTTCTCCTTAAAACTTCTGGCAGATGTCGGCCCAACGCTCAATCGTGTCGGGGCCCTGAATGGTTTGCAGTAATACGACGGACGGCTTCTTTGCGCTCATGCGGTAGCACCGTCCCGCGGGCAATAGCGTCATGTGGCCGTGACCGGCATAGACAGTGCCCATGAGCGTTCCCTCGGGGTTTCCCTCAACGGCGCGGGACCCTGACTCGGTTGGCTCCACGAGCGGAGACGTCGGATCAAGCAGTTCAATTACCACGTCGCCGTCAACAACCAGCGCGAACTCGTCATGTGGCGTCACGCGCCACTCCGAGGTGCCTTCGGCGCGGATGGCCTCCAGAACGTATTGCTGATTCTTGGCGACAGCAATCTTCTGCCACGGCTTTGCGCGGCTCGCCACCTCAAACATGTTGGAAAACACGTAATTCTTCGGGTCATCGTTGATGATCTCAACGCCGCCCTTGTTGTAATTGTCGAGTCGACCGAAGACGGTCGTGTATTCACTCAAGATTCCTCCTCAAAATCTCACGCGCTTCACTTTGTCATACAAAAAATGAGCATAGAACAAATGGGTGAACATTTGCTGAGCGAATTAGTCAGGTTTCCCCTTCGTAATTGACGTTCTTTGGATCAATTATTGACGCTATCAAGCGCCGCGCACGAGGGAACTCTGGAGCGATGACTTTTAGAGCTGGCGGTAGCGTGGCACGTAACCGCCCGAGCCCAGCGACATCGAGTCTTCCGGGTCCAACGACTCATCCACTCCACCAATGACCTGGGTTACCCAGACGAGGCGATCGGTCAAAATTCGCGTGACGCCGCCTTCCAACGTGGATGACGAAATCGCGCAACTCGAACACGCTCCCTGTAACTGCACCTCTACGACGCCCGTCTCCACGTCCACACGCACGAGCACTAAATCGCCACCGTCCGCCTGGACCGACGGACGCATCAGGTCCATGAGGGCGTTCAAGGCTTTGAGCCTGGTCTGACGCTCCTGGTCGGTGAGTTCTGGCATACCTACAGTCTGCCGTGAAAAGTGAGCACCGTGACCTCTCGTCGCGGCCCTACTCTGTACTCGATGACACCGGACTCGAAGTGGAACGTGGACGACATCAATCTCTCGGATCTCGATTTTTGGCGTCGACCCTGGCACGAACGTGAAGCGGCGTTCGCGGCGCTGCGGCGCGACCGGCCGATTTCCTTCCACGAATCGGCCCCGATCGAGGGTACATCCATTGAAATGCCACCGAGCAAGGGCTACTACGCACTGACGCGATACCGCGACGTTGCGACTGCTTCTCGTTATCCCGAAGTCTTCCTCTCCGGACCCGGGGCGGTCTCACAGATGGACCTGCCGACCGAGATGGTCGAGTACTTCTCGGGCATGATATCGACGGACAATCCGAAACACGCTCGACTTCGTCGAATTGTCTCGAACGCCTTTAGCCCGCGCAATGTGCGCACCATTGACGACTCCATTGAGCGCGTGGCCGAAGCGACAATCACCCGAGCGTTTGATGAAGGCTCCGGTGACTTCATGACCGATATCGCCGCGCCCTTCGTGCTCGAGATCATCTGCACGATGATGGGGGTGCCCGCGAGTGACTACCCGACGGTGCTCAAATGCTCCAACGTCATTCTCTCCAACGGCGACCCCGAATACAATCCAGCGGGAACCGACCCGCTGCTGGCGGTCTTAGAAGCCGGCTCCACGCTGACAACACTCATGGAAGAGATTGGGAAGTATCGCCTCGACAATCCCGTCGACGACATCACCAGCGCGCTGGTGAACGCGGAGATCGAATCAGAAAAACTGACCCACCAGGAGTTGGCGTCCTTCTTCGTGCTGCTCGTCGCGGCCGGCAATGAAACAACACGCACGGCGCTCGGACACGCCCTGCTCGCACTGAGCGATCATCCAGAGCAGAGGGCTCGACTACTGAGTGACTTCGAGGTTCGAATCGGCACGGCGACCGACGAGATTGTTCGCTGGGCGTCACCGGTCATCTGGATGCGCCGGACGTTAAGCGTTGACTACACACTGTCGGACCACGAATTAGAGGCGGGCGACAAAGTGTTGCTCTTCTACAATTCCGCGAACCGCGACGAGGACGTGTTCAGCGATCCGCACGTCTTTGACGTGGGCCGAACACCAAACGACCATTACGGTTTTGGCGCCCCGGGTCCGCATTTCTGTCTCGGAGCCCATATGGCGCGACGGGAAATCACCGTGATGTTGCGCAAGCTCTTTTCGCGCGCGCCCAACATCCACTACGTAGGCGAGCCGACACGACTGACGTCAAGTTTCATCAACGGCATCACGCACCTCTCGTACGAGTACTAAATCACTGCGAGTCGCTGCGTGCAGCGACCGCCTCGTCGTAAGATCGCAGCGCCCTCGGACCCCACACGGTGCCCGGTCCGCCGTTCATCGCAATCGCCACGCCAATCGCCTCGGCCACTTGTTGACGCGTCGCTCCCTGTCGTGCCGCTCCCCTGGTGTGGGCCACAATGCATCCGTCACACTCTCTGGTTATGGCGATGACCATGGAAAGCAGTTCCTTGATGGCGCTACTCAGCTCACCCTCGGCCATCGCGGCGCTCGACATTTCGCCGAACCCTCTAAACACTTCGGGAATAAGATCGCGCAATTCCACCGCCGGTTGGCGAAGTTCTTCGCGGATAACATCCATGCTTTCCATATCGACCTCCTGCGCTGAGCGTAGTCATACATCCACACGTTCCGGACGAACTTCGCCGCATCGATTATCAAATCGAATACGCGATGTAGTCGCGTTGCCGTTGTGCTCGCACAAAAAAACATGAGTCAGCGTGTGTCATCATGTTGCATGAGCGAGCCCGAAGAGCCCACGAAGCCCTTGGAGCCACCAATCCCACCGGAAACCAACGAATCAGACGCATTGAAGGAGCCCACCGGGTTCGCCAATCCCAGTGATCACACTGACGGCACGGAAGTAATTGACGATAATTCCATCGCTCGAGGTCGCTCCCGTACCTCGTGGAAAAGACTCTCATCGCTCGCAGCGGTTCTGGTACTGGTGGCCGTCGTGTTGATCATTGCGCTCAGATCATCGTCTCCAACGGCGCTCACGCCGAGAGAGACGGTCATTGCCGCCGAGACCGCGGCCGGCAAGCCGACGACCACGTCGTTTAGTTTGGCCGCAACAATCAGCACCACTGAGGGAAATTCATTTCAGGTGGTGAACAATCCGATAAAACTCACCGGTGACGGAGCGATCAACCGAGCCTCTCACTCAATGGTCATGAACATGAAGATCAAAGTGGCCACGCTCACCATCCACCTCCGCGAGATTCTTTCGAGGCAGTCCGTTTTCGTAAAATTTGGCGCGTTGACGCCCTACTTGAAATCAGGCAAGACGTGGATTCAAGTGCCGTCGACCCTGCTCGGTTCCAAGTCATCCGTCGCCAACATCGGCACGTCACCCCTCATCCTGAAGCAGATCCGAAAGAATGAAATCAAGATTACGGCGGACGGTAGCGCAATCGTGAACGGGACCAAGTTGAGCCTCTACAAACTGAAACCCGACGCGACAGTCACGGGGGAATTGGCGGGCACGTCAGGATCAGGGACCATTAGCGACCGCGTCTCATTGACGTACGTGCTCGGAATTGACAGTCAGCACATCCTGCGTCAGGTCAATGGGTCCATCGTGCGATCGGTGGGTAACACGCACCAACTCGAAAACCTCTCGATGACATTCCTCAACGACAACCAGCCAGTCGTGATCGAGAGGCCGTCGACAAAAGAAACCGAGAAGCTCAACGCTTCGCAGTACGCGAATCTGGTGAAGAGGGCCCAGGCGGCTCCGCCATCCCTGGTGTAACGCACATCGAGAATCACGAAGTGCGCGCACGCCCACCGTGCCCAACGAGGTCGGTAACGTCGTAGTTATGTCGTCGCGGTTGGACCCGTCCTGGTCGGTGCTCGCAAGCTAC
>Ga0182030_10004829_pt1 | contig 28792 bp, 20 predicted proteins | sample 812S3MmetaG_FD_121299 | JGI IMG/M metagenome (GOLD analysis project Ga0182030, IMG submission 121299) | Permafrost microbial communities from Stordalen Mire, Sweden - 812S3M metaG (Illumina Assembly) | ecosystem: Environmental > Terrestrial > Soil > Wetlands > Permafrost | place: Sweden...
CGGTTATGACCGCGACATCAACGCCGGCACACGGGCTATCGAGACCGCTAACGATGACGCCCGCCGCGCAACGGCTTATACAAAGCGAGGCGACGCTTATTCGGAGAAAGCCCGCTATAGCCGGGCTTTCAAGCTGATCTCAGCGGATGAATACGCCCGGTTGTTCGGCCTTGCCATCAGGGATCACGACCAGGCTATCGCGCTCGCGCCCGCCGGTGCCGAGGCTTATTACCGGCGGGGGCAAGCCTATTACGACCGGGCTGTCCTGGAGGTCGTGGTGAACGGCACGCTGGTCGGAACTCATGCCACACAGAAGCCCTGGTTCGACCCGGCCATCGCCGATTTCAGAAAGGCGATCGAGAAGGACGCGCGGCACTCTCGAGCATGGGACGCACTCGGTTTGAGCCACGAGACCATCGGCGAACTCGACGAGGCGATCAGCGACTTTACGCAAGAGATGGCGCTGAATCCATTGGGCAGGGCTCGCCTGGCCGACGCCTACTGCTTGCGGGGGGGCTCTCACCCGCAAGACCAGAAGGACGCGGCCATCGCCGATTATGAGAAATCGATCGACGCCGGCGCCGACGCCGACGGCTGCTCGTGCGATCCCTACAGTCCGCTGCTCGGACTTTACCGGAAGGACCGGCGGTACGACCAGGTCCGGCTCGTGGTCCGGAAGGCGCGGAGCGCGGGGAAATGGATCGCGCCGGATTTGCTGGATGAGGCGCAGAAGGAATCGGGCCGCAGGAAGTAATGGCCTGGATCAGCAAAACCGTTAGCATCTCAGCTGCCTTATAGGGCGGCCAATCTGGCTGCAGCCGTCCTCCGGGCAGCTCTTGTTTTCAACACCGAAAAGGCTGCTGGAAGCAGGCTGCCGGCTAAATAGCGCGCCCCACACGAAGCGACTGCTATGCTCCGGCGGACGCATGGGCTCCCCTGCGCCGCGCCGTGCTTGAAGGATTCGAACGCGCAGCGAGTTGCGGACTTAATCAAGGGCTTCGGGTCGGGGAGAGTGAAGCGGTACACCTAAACCGCTCCGAGGAGGGCCTTTCGCGCCGTCTCTCTGTCACGCATCGTCGAACAGCTCGCGATGCCGGCGAAAGGCCCTCTTGTACACTGTACGGCAGGCTTCCGTACGAATCAACGTCCTGATATCCGATGGTTGAAAGAAAGCCGGCGCATATCGGATTATCTTCCAGGAGTTTCCAAGTCGCGGCGGGGCGGAGATCGCCGCCATTCTGATTAGGTCGAAGGACACCTGCGCGTAACAAGTCGGGCGTTTGCCGCAAACCTCACCTTGCGGCCCTGCGGCGGCGCAAGAGTATCTCGCGGTCAATCCTCAGCGGAGGAATTGGGCCGTCGGGCCTGACCGCAATGACCACCCCCGTAGACTCACCCTGGTAAATCACCGCCAGGCCGTCCCTCTCAATGAACCCTTTCTCATACGTTCCCTCCAGCACGTTGATCGTTTTGCTGGCGGGATGGTCGTCCATCACCGGCGTGAACTCGGGAAAGCCGTCTTTCGGCGACGCCAAGCGATAGAAATTCAGCGAACTTAGATACGTTCCGTGCGCGGCCACATCGGTAACGCCGTACGTCTGTCTAAGTTGCTCCAACACGGCATAGACGTCCTTCACATCCGCATCGTATTCATATTCCTTAAAGTAGGTCAGGCGGAGGCATAGCAGAAAGTGGCAGGCCAGGCAGATGAATGCCGCGGTGATTCCCCTGCGAAGCCACAGCGAAAGGGTGGATCGGGCCGGCGCCGCCGCGATAACGGCCGCGAGAAGGCAACACAACGGCAGCAGAAAAATCCCTGTCCGGCTCAGCGGCAGAAGTATCCCATCGAGGCGGAACGCCAGCCAGTGCATCAGCACGGAGAATGCCAGAATAAACGCGATTGCGGCCGCGAATCTTCCCAGCCATCGGGCGCGAACATCCTGAAATGAGCCATCCACCCTGGTCACGACAAACTGGCAGGCACAGAGAATGCCGAGGGCCAGAATCAGCAACGGCCCCAGAACGCGCATGATGTTGCGCAAGGAGGCTCCGAAAAGCGGGCTCAGTTGATAGAGCGAGCCTTCGATCAGGCTATGCGTCATTTCGCCCAGAGATCCCGCGCCGTAAAACAGATCCTCCCTTTTCCAGTGGATCAAAAGAGGTCCAGCGATCAGAAGCGCGACCAACAGACCCGGGAGGGCGCACAGTCCGGCGATGCGAGCCGCCGATTTCCCTCCGCGCCGCCTGATGGCCCACGTCACAACGGCGAGAAACACCCCCAGATCGACGAACGCAAATGAAAAGTTCGCGGTGAATGATAGCCCCAGCGCAAGCGATGCCAGCGCGCAGCACCTGTCGAGGGAAGGCCCGCCGTATACGCGGTGCCAGAGCGGAACAGCAATCGCCGCCAGCAGAAAAGCGTCCGCCAGGCTGTAGCCGCGCGCGGCCACCATGAAATCCGAGATGAGCGGATTATAGATCAGACAAATGAAAACCGGAAACTGAAGACTGAATCGGTCTGTGATGCTTCGGCACAAAAAATAGCAAGTCAGAATGTACAGGAGTGCGCCTAGTAAAGCCGGCGTGCGGACTGTGATCGTGGACAGCCCGAATGCGTGCGTCGTAAGCCATATCAGCAGTGTATTGAGAATGTGGTTGTTGGCATAGGGATAAAAAATGCCCACCCCCGGCTTGGCGACAAACCAGAAATAGGTGTCTGCTTCATCAAGCGTGATCGATTGCAAGCGGGCCCTCACAATGGCCCAAACAAGTGCAAACAGACCCGCCCCGATCATGGAGAGATCTTGAAGTACGCGTCTATTTGCGAACGTCCGATTCACCGACTACTCCGGCTACAGGCCCAACTGCCAGCGGCGCTGAAGTTGAGCGACTGTCCGCTGTACTGCCATTCTCACATACGGGTAGTCCCGCGACAGCCAGCGTCGGCCGGGCGCTGTAGAGTGGCACAATATCTCCATGCGCGCTCTTCGGTCGATGCGAATTCTTGGCAAGCACTGGAAGCTGACCTTAATCGCCGTGTTTTCCCTGTCCATTGCCATGGCGCTCGGCGTAATCGCGATCAGCGTCTCCAATACCTTCCTGCTGCTGCCTCCGGCGGCGCCCGCGCCGGAACAACTGGTCATGATTTACTCGCATTCGCCGAGCGAGAATGTCGGGCAGATCTCTTATCCCGACTACCAGTATTTCCGGGAGAACAATCACGCTTTCGCGGACCTCGCCGCCGCTCCCAATTCCATTTCGCTGACCGAGGATATACAGCCCGGGCGCGGGATGGTGAAGTTGATCTCGCGCCCTGTTTCGGGGAACTATCTGAACGTCATGGGCGTGCAGCCGCTGCTGGGACGGCTGCTTTCGCCCGAGGATGAAAAGAGCAAGACGCAGATCGCAGTGATGATGTACTCCTGCTGGAAACGGCTGGGAGCCGATCCGAACATCGTCGGCAAGGTTTTTGCCAAGCAGACCATCGTCGGGGTGATGCCGAAGGAGTTTACCGGATCGCTGTACGGCATCAACGGGGATCTGCTCGTCACGATGGGCGATACCAACTACGACTTGCGGCGCGACGGGCGGCACCTGCTGCTTCTGGGCCGGCTCAAGCCGGGCGTGACCCGCGGGCAGGCGCAGGCGGAAATCGCGGCGCTTGCGGGACAACTGGCGTCGGCGTATCCGGTCGAGGACAAGGACCGCACGGCGGTGGTGACGCGCGCGACGATGCTCCCTCCCGATGCGATTCCCACCGCGCGGCTGATGACCGGCGTGCTGATGGCGGTGGTGCTGCTGGTGCTGGGCATCGCCTGCGCGAACGTGGCGAATCTGCTGCTGGCGATCGCGGTGGGCAGGCGGCAGGAGGCGGCCATCAAGCTGGCGCTGGGTGCGCCGAGGGGGCGCCTCATCCGCGAATTTCTGAAAGAGAGCGCGTTCCTGTGCGCGTCCAGCGGCGCTGTGGGCTACGGAATCGCGGCCTTTGTCATTACTCGATTTTCCGACGTCAGCGTCACGTTCCCGATGGTCGGCGAGGTCTCCTTCGGACTGAATCTTCACCTGGACTGGACGGTGGCGGCGTTCTTCCTGTGTTTGACATTCATCGCGATTCTGGCCACCGGCCTGGCGCCGGCGCTGTATGCATCGGCGCCGAATCTGGCGCAGGTTTTGGGCGGCGAACTGGTGGTGGGCGGAACGGGCAAGGCGGTGCGCCGGAATATTCTCGTGATCGTGCAGGTCGCCGTCTGCACGCTGGTTCTGATCGGCATGGGGCTGTGCGAGCGCAGTCTCTACAATTTGCGCCACATCGATCCGGGCTTTTCCGCGCGCAACCTGGTCGCGATGGCGGTTTATCCCAAGGAAGACGCGTTGCCGGAGGCCAAGGGCCGGCCGTTGTTCGCCGATCTGCGGCGGCAGGTCGGGGCGCTGCCTGGAGTCGAGGCCATGACCTTGACCGCGAACGTCCCGCTGCTGGGCGCGGGCCGGGAGCCGGTGCTGTTTCCGGGCGCGACCAAGGCCACGGAAGTGATGCACAACGTGGTGGATGAAGACTACTTCGACACGTTCCGCATCCGCCTGCTGAGCGGGCGTGTGTTCAATTCGTTCGATCGCGAGAAATCGCCCGAAGTTGTCGTGATCAATAAAAAACTCGCGGAAACGCTCTGGCCGGCCCAGGACGCCGTGGGCCAGACGATCACGCTGGGCGAGAAGCCTCGCAAGGCGACGGTGGTGGGCGTGGTGGCCGACGGCAAATACGACGACCTGGACGAGGCTCCCAAGCCGTTTTTCTATTACGCGCTGAGCCAGCATTACCAGGGCGCGCTCAACGTCGTCGCGCGCACTGCCGGCGATCCGCAGTTATGGATCGCGCCGATGGCCGGCACCATGCGCGGCCTGGACGTGGTGATTCTGAATCCGTTCACGTTCGACAGCTGGCTGAACCTCACGCTGTTCTTCGAGCGCGCCACTGCCGCCTGCGTGGCGGGCTTGAGCGGGCTGGGGCTGCTGCTCGCCGTAATCGGCCTGTTCGGAGCGATCTCCTATTCGGTGAGCGAGCGGCGGAAAGAGCTGGGCATTCGCGTCGCCTTGGGGGCGAGGCCGGGCCAGTTGCTCGAAATGATCGTGCGCCACACGCTGCTTGTCGCCGGCACCGGGGTGGGCATCGGCCTGCTGCTCGGGGTGGGGACGACATTGCTGCTGCGGTCGCAGTTTTATCAGGTTCGGGCGGTGGAATGGACGGTGCTGGTGCCGGTATCCCTGGCGATGCTGGCCGTCTGCTCAGCGGTCGCGTATTTTTCGGCGAAGCCGTGGTTGAGTATCAACCCGATGGAAGCGGTGCGGCACGCGTGATTTTGATCGTCCTCTGCGATCCCCGCAGAGAAGACCAATTCTTACTCCCCGCGAATCGCGATCAAGGGGTCGACCCTGGCCGCGCGCCGCGCCGGGACGAACACGGCCACGATCGACGCCGCGCCCACCGTCGCCAGCGTCAGCAGCAGCGTGAGCGGATCGAAGGCATTGACGCCGAATAAGACGGATTGCAACGCCCGCCCGGAGAAGAACGTCGCGATCAGCCCCAGCGCCATCCCGGCCAGCAGCAGCCGCGCGACTCCCGCCGCGATCTGCCGGACAATCTCGCCCGGCCGCGCCCCTAAAGCCATGCGCACGCCGATTTCTCGCGTCCCCGAAATCACGATCAGCGTCACCAGGCTATAGAGGCCGACCGAGGCCAGCAGCAGCGCGGCCAGGGCGAAAAACGCGATCATCTGCGCGTCGAGCTTGGGCTGGTCGAGCGTCGCATCCACCACATCGGTCAGCGTCGAGAGCCCGAAAATGGCGCGCTTCGCCGCGACCTCATGGACGGCGGCGCGGATTTCGGCGAAAAGTCGCGCCGGATCGCCAGCCGTGCGGACCACATATTCGGGGTCGGGCCAACTGCCCGGTCCGATGCAGAGATAAACATACGGCACAGGCGCGATATTCAGCGCGTCTTCGCGGGAGTCGCCCACCACGCCGGAGATTTCGTAGGCCCGCTGGCCGCCGCTGATGGTGAAGGTGCGGCCGATGGGATTGTCTCCGTTCATAAATTGCTGCGCGAACCGCCGGTTGACCAGCGCCTTCGGAGGAGCGACCGCGCGAAATGCCGGACACGATTCGCCTGCCTCGAGCGGCGTGCCGATGGCTTTGAAATAATCGTGCGTGACGCTTCGTTCGCCGGCCGTGATCGCCGGCTGGCCCCCGAACGTGTACTGAAACCGCAGCGTGGCGCCGGAGGCGGGCAGGAAATTGGCGAACCCCGCGGCCTGGACTTCGGGCAGCGCGCTCAACTTGTCGAGAATATCCTCCTGCAAATGGCCGATGCGCGTCCGGTCCTCATCCCAGCCCGCTCCGACGTGAAAGGTGATCGCGTGCGATGCTTCGAATCCCGGATCGGAGTGCGAAAGATTTTCATACGTGCGCAGCATCAAGCCAGCACCCGACAAGAGAAGGCACGTGAGCGCGATCTGCGCCATGGCCAGCGCCCCCTGCCATCGATGCCTCTCGCCTGAGTTGCCTCGCCCCGATCCGATGGACGAATGGCCCGCCCGCATCACCGGCACCAGACCGCAAAGCAGCGCCGACGCGCATCCGGCCAGCGTCGCGACCGCCAGCGCGCGCCAGTCCAGAACAATTTCCGCGGGACGGGGCAGCGCCGCCAGGCGCGATCGCAGAACCGCGAGCAGCCCCGCCGCCAGCATCGCTCCTCCGGCCGCCGAGAGCAGCGCGACAAGGGAAGATTCCCTCAGCACAGCCGCCGCGATCTGCCAGCGGCTCGCTCCCAGCGCGGCGCGGATGGCGAACTCGCCCGACCGCCGCGTGACCTCGGTCAGCGCCAGTGCCGACGTATTGGCGATCGCGATCAGGAACAAAAGGACCACCGCGCCCAGCACCAGAAACAATCCGCGCCGGTAGTTCCCCACCCGCGCCTCCTTCAAATCGCCGACCACGGCCGACCAGCCGCGATCGGTTTCCGGAAACTGGTCGCCCAGTTGCTTCTGGATGGCACTCAGATCCTCACGGGCCTGAGCGATGGTCACGCCGGGTTTCAATCGCGCGACGCCGGAAAAGAAGCGCGCGTCGCGCAGGCGCATCAGAAACGGTTTTATTTGCGCGGGGAGGAACAGGTCGATGTGGGGGTCGGCGAAGCTGGCCGGCGCGACCCCGACGATGGTAAAACCCTGGCCCGCGAAAATCAGCCGGCTGCCCAGCGCCGACGGTGACTGACGAAAGCGGCGGGTCCAGAATTTGTGGCTGATCACGGCGGTGAGCGGTCCCCCATCGGCGTCCTCGGCGGGGGTGAAATAGCGGCCGAAAGCGGGCGGCGCGCTGAGCACCTGAAAATATCGCGGCGCGACGCGGCGGCCGGCCAGCCGTTCCGGCTCCGGCACGCTGGTGTCGGTGAGGTTCTCGCTATAGGAGCCCGAAATCACAGCGAGAGTGCGGCTGAGGCGGTTCCAGTCCTCCAGGCGCCCCGGCGCGATCAGTCCTTCCCGGCCGGTCTTGGGGCTTCCTTCCATCACCACGACGAGACGGTCCGGATCGGCGTAAGGAAGAGGTTTCAGCAGCGTCGCGTCCACCACCGAGAACACGGCGGTGTTGGCCGCGATGCCGAGCGCGAGGATCAGCAGAGTGGCCAGAAGAAACGCGGGCCTGCGGCACAGGGAGCGCCAGGCGATGAACCAGCCGGATAGCGTCATGCGGGTTGGACGACGCCGTTTCGCGGCGGTTTGCCGGGGGTGGAGGACGCGTGGGGCAGCATATCGTGGCGGCATGAACTGTGCGGTTTACAGCCGGCTGACCCCACGCTGACGAGTCTGAGTGAAAACCGCGGCGCTGACCGCTCCTGCCGGTCGCGGCTCTGGCTCGAAACAGAGGAGAGGTCCGTTCCGGCTCTCTAACCCCACGCGAAGGTATGGGTGGCCGGCATGGGGAAAGAGGCTATAATTGCGATAGGTTATCCACATGCGGGTCTTGCTTGGTCTTCTCATCACGGCGTTTTGTCTTGAATCGCAGCAGCAGCCACCTGCCACGCAACAGGCTGCGGTGACGCTGCCGCAGCAGACGCCGTCGATTAAAGTCGACGTCCAGGAAGTCATTGTCCCCGTCACGGTGACCGACGAAAAGGGTAAGTTCGTCTCCGATCTTGTGCAGGACGATTTTCAGATTTTCGATCAGGGCAAGCTCCAAAGCATTCAATACTTCACCCGCGAGCGCTCCCAGCCGGTGGTTGTCGGCATCCTGATGGACCTCAGCAACAACAGCCGCACTCATTGGAAAAACTACCAGGAAGCGGCCATCGAGCTGGCCAACACGCTGCTCCCCGGCGACAAGAAATATTCGGGCTATCTCATCGGCTACGGCAACGAGGCCGAATTGATGGTCGACACCACCACCGATTCGGAGAAGATCATGGAGAAGCTCCGCAAGCTCAAGCCGGGCGGAGGAGCGGCGCTGTACGATGCGATTTATCAGGCCTGCACGCGGCGGTCCTTGGTGGCGGGCGAGCCGGTGGACCCGCGCCGGGTGGTCGTGGTGATCGGCGACGGCAACGATAATTCCAGCAGCAAGACGCTGAACGAGGTGATCGAGCTGGCGCAGCGCAACCTGGTGACGGTCTACGGCATCAGCACGTCGGCCTACGGTTTCGACGCCGCGGGCGACCCGGCGCTGGTGCGCCTGGCTGAGGAAACCGGCGGCCGCGTCGAATATCCGCTGGTCAATCCTTATTCCGACGTTTCCGGCTATCTTTCGACGCCGTCCGACGATGGCAACTATGCCCTCTCGGTGGGCAGCGGCGGCTACGCATCGGCCGTCGCGTCGTCGATCTTCCGTTCGGTCGCGCACATTGCCGGCGAGGTCACCACGCAGTATATTCTGCGCTACGTGCCGGAAATCGACGCGGCGTCGGTCAGGCAATACCGCAAGCTGGAAGTGCGCGTGGCGCTGGCCGGCGTCAAAGTTCGGGCGCGCAAAGGGTACTATCCCTTTACTCTTACCCCTTAACCGTTATAATTCACAAAGCCGTGCTTTTGCCGATAAGCTGGCTTACCTTGAATGTCGGTCCTGACAACTCAGAACGCGCAATACATGATCCTGTCAGTTGAGATACCGGGCGTGGGCAAGACGAATGCCGGCGTGCTGCTGGAAGATCCGGCGACGGATCGATTGTGGGTGCGGCTTCGCCGCGATTGGGATGAGCTTGCTCCGGACGAGGCCGAGGTGCTCTCGGCCATCGAATACGATCTGGCGTCGAAAGCGCGCGAGATGGGCGCCACGCAGTTGCTCCAGTATCTGGAAGATACGCTTTCGAACGCGGTGCAGGTGACGGACCGGCGCGAGGTTCTGGTGGACGATTTCGAGCGCTCGCTGGCGCGCCTGTATCGCGAACACGTGCAGTCCAAGGTTCGTCCTTTTGTGACACATCTGCCGCGCTACTCGCTGGCCGTGGCGGCCGGGAAATTTTTGGAGAATCCGGAAGTCTCCGAAGACGGTTGGGAGGAAACGCCGGCCGATCTGCGGCTGACGCCGGAGCTGTTTGTGGCCAGGATCGTGGGACGATCGATGGAGCCGCGCATTCCCGACGGGAGTTTGTGCGTGTTCCGCCGGGGCGTGACCGGATCGCGCCAGGGGCGGCTGGTGCTGGTGGAGCAACGGGGCGGAGGCGCCAACGATCGCTACACGGTGAAGCGCTATGCGAGCGAAAAAGTACAGCGCGAGGACGGGAGCTGGTCGCACGAGAAGATTACATTGGAGCCGCTGAATCCGGAGTTCGAAGCATGGACGCTGGACCCGGAGGAAGAGAAATTCCGGATCGTGGCGGAGTTCGTGCGGGTGCTGGACTAAAAGATCTCACGCCAAGGCGCAAAGACGCCAAGAACACAAGAAACTTTGCGGCTTCGCGCCTTGGCGTGAAAATGTGTTTTCTTTTTACCCTTCCAGGACTTCCTTCAGCTTTTTCAGGAAACTTGCCCAGCCCGACTTGATGCTCTCGAACTCGTCATCCCAGGCGGCTTCCGGGCCGAAGCCGGATTGGACTAAACGCAAGCGGGTGACGCCGTCGCCGATGGATTCGATGTAATAATCGACCGCCATACTGCGGTTGACTCCGGTGTCGATTTTCCCCTTGGGCCCGTAGGTAACCGAGCGCTGGCTGCAGGTGCCGAAGTGCGTGTAGGGATCCCAAGCCGCGATGGTCGTCTTGCCTTCCATCCCCGGTCCCCAGGAAAAAACATATTCTCCGCCCACGCGCGGGTCTACGCGCGATTCGGGCGCGAACCACTTGACGATTTGCTCCGGCTCGGTGATGGCGCGGAAAACTTCCTCGGGGGTGGCCTTAACGTCGATGATGGTCTCGTGCGATCTGCTCATATTCACTCCAGATTTGCGGATTCTTTACTCGATTCTTCCAACTTCAACGCCGGATAGGACGCCGCGATGAAGCGGAATCTGCGGCCTCCCTCGGACTGCTCGTCGTGATACTTCCGGGCGAGATGCGCGATGGTCGCGGTCAACTCCTCGGCGAACGCGGATCTCGATTCCGCCGTTGCGAAGCGGATCTCCGTTTCGAGGGTTAAGGTGGCCACGCGTTTTCGCGCTTTCCCGGCGCGCAGGCAAATCGCCGCCAGGTCGCGAATCACGCGGGCCATGGTCGAAACCAGGTACGCCGCCGAGAAGCGGTCCGCGGTCACGGTTTTTCCCGCGTGAGGCGCGATCAAAAATTCGCGCGCCGTCGCCCGCACCACGCGTTCGATGCAGTTGCCCTTGCGCCGCTCTTCGAATAATTCGACGAACCCCTCGCGCTCCAACTCGCGCAGATGGTAGTTGACCTTCTGGCGCGGAATTCCCAACTGGCGCGCCAGGCCAGCGGCCGAATCGGGCTCGGCCAGGCGGACGAGAAGATCCAGGCGTCCCGCCTGCAACAGGACAGCGGCCTTCTCGGGGTTTTGCACGATCTGAAGCGCCGCCGGCATGATCCTTTTTATCACCGTACATATTAACTGTCAAGAAAAATAATTTATTCGGTGGACCCCGAGCTAAACTGTTATCAAATGTCGAAGCACTTTGTCCCTTTGCTGCTGGTAGCCGGCTTGATTTTCGCTCAACGCGTTTTCGCCCAGAAATACGACGGTCCCCGCCCGCCCAAGAAAGACGTGATCTACCTCGTCCACGCCGACAATCTGATTCCCGCCGAATCCGGCGAGGGCAAGGAAGAAGGCAAGAAAGGCGAATCCGTCTACACCTTCCCCGGCGCCAGTTCCCCTTCCCGCACGCCTCTGGCCGAGCCCATCTTCATTCTCGACAGCGACAACATCAAGCCCGAGTCGGTCGAGCTCTATCGCATGGACATAAAAAGCGGCCGCCGCGAAGTGAAGGTCACCGGAGGCTCGAAACGCTTCGGCAACAAGGCACTGCGCCTTCAAGTGACCAAGCTCGACCGCGGGCTTTATAAACTCGAAGCCTCGGAAACACTCGACCCGGGCGAATATGCCCTGTTACCAACCGGCTCCAGCCACGTCTTTTCTTTTGAAGTGTATTAAGACAAGGTAGACTGTAAAAATATGTTTGTAGGTCTGGAACACACCGCTATTGCCTCGCCCAATCCCAAGAACCTTGCCCAGTGGTACGCCGACCATCTCGGCTTCCGCATTAACTTCGAATACGACGGCAACTTCTTCGTGCGCGCCCAAAACGGCTCGATGCTCGAAATCATCCCTTCGGAAGGCGCGCGCGCCGCGCAGAAAATGCGCGACGAAGGCATCCGCCACCTGGCCATTGAGGTGACCGACTTCGACGCCGCGCACGAGTCCCTGAAGGCGCAGGGCGTGAACTTCACCGGCCAGCCTTACGTCAATCAAGGCAACCGGCTGGTCTTCTTCACCGATTGCGACGGAAACTTCGTTCACCTCATCCAGCGGGAAAAGCCGTTACCGTAGCCGTTAACCTATAAGAACGGCCACCCCTTGCTCCAGCGCGTCTTCAAAGCATTTCAGTATCGCGACTTCCGGTTGATGTGGATCGGCGCCTGCACCTCCACCATCGGCACCTGGATGCAGGTGGTGGCGCAGCAATGGCTGGTCTACACTCTGTCCAAGGACGACCCCTTCTTCCTCGGCCTGGACGGATTTTTGGGCCAGATCCCTATCGTGCTTTTTTCGCTATTGGGCGGCGTCATGGCAGATCGCACCGACCGCCGCAAGATGCTGCTCGGCTCCCAATACGTGCAGATGACCACGGCACTGATCCTGGCGGCGCTGACCTTCGCCCATGTCGAAAGGGTCTGGCACATTCTCATTTTGTCGTTCATCGTCGGCTCCGCCCAAAGCTTCGGTGGACCCGCGTATTCCGCGCTGGTTCCTTCGCTGGTGCCGAAGGAAAATCTGCCTAACGCCATCGCGCTGAATTCCATCCAGTTCAACCTGGGTCGCGTCATCGGCCCGGCCCTGGGAGGAATTACGCTCGCCACGCTGGGGGCAGCCTGGTGCTTCGGCCTGAACGGCATTTCCTTTATCGCCGTCATCATTTCCCTCTACATTATTCGCGCCGGCTTCACGCCCGGCAAATCCACCGAATCGATGCTGGTCAGCATGAAACAAGGAATCGCCTTCATCCGCGTTCAGGAAGGAATGAAGCCCCTCATCGTGATGTCTTTCCTGATGACCATGATGGCGATCCCGCTCATCACCTTCCTGCCGGTGTTCGCCAAGGAAGTCCTGCACGGCAATTCGAAGACCTTCACCGCCTTGCTCATCTGTTCCGGCGTCGGCGCCATTTGCGGCGCGCTGATGGTAGCCGCCCTAGCCAAAACCAAGACCCAGGGCCGCACCGCCTTGTTGATGCTGATCGCGCTCGGTTTGTCGACCATCGTGTTCTCCCGCTCCACCAACGTAATCCTGTCCTGCATCATGATCTTCTTCGCCGGCGCGTCGATGATCACGGTGTTCGCCTCCATCACTTCGCTCGTCCAGGCCATCACCGAGGACAGCATGCGCGGTCGGGTGATGAGCGTTTATAACGTCGCGTTCCGCGGCGGCATGCCGTTCGGAATGCTGATCGTGGGCAAGCTGATTCCGATCTACACCGCCCCGGTAACCATGTCCGTGGTCGGCGCGATCACCATTTTGCTGGGCCTCTATTTTCTGCTGGTGCAGCGACGAATCGCCCGGCTGTAAGATGTTTTGTGGCACGAACTTTAGTTCGCAGCACCGGCTTCAGCCGGCGTCTTTTCGGGCCGGCCATCGGCTAAAGCCGATGCTGCAAGCTAAAGCTCGCGCCACCTTATTGCTTGCGCTGTTCGCGGTTCCCGTAACTGCGGCAACGTGGCTCCAAATCTCGACCCCCTCCATCGACATTTTCACCGATGCCGGCGAAAATCCGGCCCGCGCGCTGCTCGAACGCTTCGAGACGCTGAGCCTCATTTTTCGTGAATCCAACGTTGCCCGATCCCCGCCTCGCCTGCGCGTCTTCATCTTTTCCTCGGAGCGCGATTTCGAAAAATACCGTCCCACTCCGTCGACGGCCGGCTTCTTCCGCAGTGACGACGATCAGGACGTCATCGTGCTGACCGAAGGCAACCAGCTAAAGCACATCGCCTCGCACGAATATCTGCACCGCGTGATTCAGCACGCCTCGCCGCTTCTCCCCGACTGGTTGAACGAGGGACTCCCCGAGTTCTACTCCACCATCTCCGTCAGCGGAAACAAAGTGCGCGTCGGCGCCGTCGTCGAAAGGAATCGCCTCCTGCTCCTCCATGAACCTTGGCTCGACGCCGAGGATCTGGCCCTCGGTAACCGCGCCGACGGCCGCATCTTCTACGCCGAAAGCTGGGCCCTGGTCCACATGCTCAGCCTGTCTCCCGATTTCAGCAAGGGTATGCCGGAGTTCGTGAAATTGCTGACCGAAGGCGTCGCCCAGGCTGAGGCCTTCCCGAAAGCGTTCGGTGTTTCGATGGAGGAAGCGCTCGTAGCCCTCCACTCTCATATGCGCGCGCCCAAGGAAATCTCACTCCCCGCCCCGCCGGCCGACGCCTCCGAAAAATATCTGACAACACGCCTCACCCCGATCGACGCCGCGCTGACCCTGGCCGACCTCGCGCTGCGCACCGACCATCTGGACCTGGCCCGAACGCTGTTCGAAAAGACCGCCCAAGAACATCCGGAGTCTCCGATCGCCATCGCCGGATTGGGCGCGCTCGCGCTATCTGAGAATCGCAAAGACGACGCCCGGCGCGAGTTCGAACGAGCCATCGCCATGGGCTTCAACGACGCGCGCACCTACTTCGAACTGGCCGCCCTGAATCACGACAACGGGCTGATCGAAAAAGCTCTGGCCATCGATCCGAACTTCGCGGAAGCGCATTTCCTACTCGGCGTGCGCCTGACCGACTCAGGAAGCTTCCCCTCCGCGGTCGCGCATCTCGAAAAAGCCGTCGCCCTTCAGCCTCGCCGATTCACTTATTGGAACGCGCTCGCCTACGCGCAAGCCAAGTCCGGCGACCGCCAGACCGCCTCTGAATCCGCCCGCCGCGCCGCGATCCTCGCCCATACACCGGAAGAGGAACGCATGGCCACAGCGCTCACGCAGCTGGCAGCGGAATCCCGCGCAATTCGTGACAAAAAACCGGACGCCGTGACGCCTCCCTCCTGGCAAAATCCCAAAGGAGACACCCGCGTCGAAGGCACGCTCACCGAGGTCGATTGCAGTGCCGATCCGATACGCCTCACCGTTTCCGGGGGGGACAAAACCATCGATCTTACTGTGCGCAACCCATCCCAAGTGGAACTGCTGAACGCCGAAGGCGCTTCCACCACGCTGGTCTGCGGCGAACAATCCGTGCCCGTCGCGGTTGAGTATCTGGCCGATTCCAGAAACATCACACGAATCGAGTTTAAGCGCGTTGTTATAATAAAACGCTGACATGCCCCAATCCGCGTTCTCTCGTTTTTGGAACACGGTGAATCCTCCGCCGGCGGGGAATCGCCCCGGACCACCGCCGCCCTCCGCCAAGGTCCTGGAGATGAAGCGCCGGCAGCGCCGCCTGATCACGATCACCCTGGCGGCCGCCGCCGCGATCGGCATCGGCGTGTGGACCTATAACTACCTCGCCAGCGCGCCGGAGCGCGCCGAGAACGAATTTCAAACCGGGATGAAATCGATGAGTCCCGGCAGGTATCCGGACGCCGTGGCCCACTTCACCAAGGCGATCTCGATTTACAACCAGCTTCCGAACGCCTACCTGGAGCGAGCCAACGCCAACCGTGTGATGGGCGAAATGGACGCCGCGCTCGCCGATTATCAGGCCGCGGCCGAGCTCAACCCCGTTCTGCCCGAAGCGCAAAGCGGAATCGCCGTGATCTACATCGAGCGCCGCGATGCCGCCCACGCCCTGGAGCACCTGAACAAATCTATCTCGCTCCATCCGACTGTGGAGGCGTTTTATCAGCGAGGCCAGATTCTGGAAGCGCAAGGCCAGCATGAAAAAGCCATCGCCGATTACGACAGCGCCATCGCCGAGGAGCGCGACTCGCCGTACATGTACCGCGCCCGCGCCCTGGCGAAAGCCAACATGGGCGACGCGGAAGGCGCGCGTGCGGACCGGGAGATCGCGGGCAAGATCGAGCGCCGCTTCTAGTGCTGTTTGACAACTCAGCCCCCAGCTGACGAGTCTCTTGTGAAATCCGCCTCGGGCTGCGTGTAGGGCGGGCGAGTTAGCCGGCAGCCTGCTTCCAGCAGGCTTTCCGCTGTTGAAAACAAGAGCCGCTCGCCGCATTAGTGGGTGCTGATCCCCCTCCATTACTGTCGTGGTTCCCGCCCTACAAGAATTTCTACTGGCCGCCGAGGGCAAACGCGACGATGTCCGACCCCGCCGCTACCGCGAAATACTGCTTGTTGTCGAACACGTAGGTCATCGGCGACGCTTTCCAGTTCGCGTTCAACGGAAAACTCCACAGCATTTTTCCGTTGGCCGCATCCACCGCCACGAAGGCGCCGCTGTCCTCGCAGACAAACACCAGCCCGGTCGACGTCGCCAGCGTCCCTCCCCAGGATTCCGCGCGGCCTTTCTGCGGCAGCTCCCAGGCGATTTTTCCGGTGTGAATATCGATCGCCCGCAGCACTTTCTGCGGATTGTCGCCCGGCACCCCACGCACCGCTCCGCCAAAAAACGCCTTACCCGCCTCCCAATCGATCGCCGATTTCACGAACACGTTGCATTTTTCCAGCGTCTGCACATAGTAAAACGCCGTCGCCGGATTGAACGACGCAGAAAACCAGTTCGTCGCTCCCTCCACTGCGGGACACGTCACGTTCCCCTCGGTCGTCGGCACATGACCTGGATTCAGCACAGGACGCCCGTCCGCACCGATCTCCTTCGCCCACGTCACCTTCTTCACAAACGGCTTCGCCAATAGCAATTTCCCATTTGTCCGATCGAGGACATAAAAGAACCCGTTCCGATTCGCATGCAGCAGCAATTTGCGCGGCTTGCCTTCCCACTGCGCGTCGACCAGGACTTCCGGCTGCGCCGCATCCCAATCCCAGACGTCGTGCGGAGTGTACTGGAAATACCACTTCAATTTCCCCGTCTTCGCATCCAGAGCCAGCGTCGAATCCGAGTACAGGTTATCCCCCATCCGCTCGTCGCCGTTATAATCCGGCCCCGGATTTCCCGCCTGCCAGTACAGCGTCCCCAACCGCGCATCGTAACTCCCCGTGAACCAAGTCGACGCCGACGGATGGTCGATTCCCTTCCCCTGCCACGTCTCCGATAGGGGCTCGCCCTCCTTCGGCACCGTCCAGAATCGCCACGCTTCCTTCCCCGTCGCCTGATCGTAGGCCGACAGGAACCCGCGTACTCCCTCGTCGCCTCCAGCGATCCCGGCGACCACCAGATCCCCGACAATCAGCGGCGCCGAGGTTGCGTTGTAATTCTCCTTCCAGTCCGCCATCACCGTGTCCCAGAGCACCGCTCCGGTGAAGCGGTTCAATCCAATGATGTGCGCGTGATCCATCACCATGAACAGGCGGTCGCCCGCAATCGCGACGCCGCGGTTGAACCCTCCGCCCGCGTTCCCGTTCAGATTTTTCGTACGTGGCCGGAAGTAGTGCCACACCTGCCGCCCCGTTCCCGCATCCAGCGCGTAGCATTCGTTGCCGCTCGAAACATACATCAAACCTCCCACCACCACCGGCGTATTTTCCGATGGCGACGTGTTCGGCAAATTGAAAATCCATTTCGGCGCCAGCTTCTCGACGTTCGTCTTATTCACCTGATCGATCGTCGTGAACCTGTTCCCGCTGGGCGATCCGTGATAACTCGGCCAGTCCTTCTGCGAAGTCACCTCGCGATACCTATCTCCCACCGTCCGCAACAGATGCACCTTCTGGTCCGCGGTCCGCAATTGAAGATCAGAGAAACTGCTGTTCAGCACATCGCCCTCGAGCGTCTTCCCATCCGCCATGTGCAACGTCACATGCGCCGGGGCATCCCCGCGCGGTTTCAAGGTCCGCAAATACGACACCAACCCGCGCAACTCCTCGTCGGTGACCTTGAACGCCGGCATCCCCGCCGCCGGAATCCCTCCGCGAATCAGCCCCGTCAATTCCAAATCGCTCCGGTTGGCGGCCCTTTCGACGATCCCCGGCCCCAGCTCGCCCCCATTGCCGTCGCCCCCGTGGCACGACGCACAATGGCTCTCGAACTGTTTGCGGCCATCCGGAGTCTGCGCGAACGCGATGGCCGTGACGACAAGTGCGACGAGGGGTCTTATCATCTCTATATAGTGCCTGACACCGCTCGACGATTGCTATGCCTGCGCGTGACCATCGCCGCCGCCGCCATTCTGGGCATGGCCCATTCCCACAAACTGTGGCTCAGCGCGCGCGATTATCCGCTCGCTCCTCTGTTCCCGTTTCTAAAACCCATCCCGCATCCTTTCGACTACATTTTGTTCGTTGCAACGCTGCTCGCGCTCGCCGGATCCGCGATTACCCCTCGCCTCATCCCGATCTTTGCCGCCCTCGCCCTCGTGCTCGCCGTCGGCGATCAATCGCGATTGCAGCCCTGGTTCTATCAATATGTTTTCCTGCTGCTCGGCGTGGCCTTCGCGTCGCCCAACGCCTGCCGCCTGATCGTCGCCGGAATCTATTTCTGGAGCGGCGTGCAAAAACTAAACGCGGGATTCATCTACACAGGCTTCCCCTGGCTGCTGGAGCCCATTATGCGCCACCTGCCGCCGAGCGCCCAGGGGCTAGTGCATCCTCTATCGGTGGTGGCGCCGTTTATCGAATTGTGGATCGGCATCGCGCTGCTGAGCCGAAAATTCCGCACGCCGGCGATCGTCCTGGCGCTGGCGATGCACGTCTTCATCCTGATCTCGCTGGGCCCGTGGGGACAGAATTACAACTCCGTCGTCTGGCCCTGGAACATCGCCATGGCCGCGGCCGTGTTGATTCTCTTCTGGAACGCCACCGAGCCGGTGAAAAAAATCATGTTCGGCGAGGGCTCGTTCCATGCCGCGGTCCTGCTGCTGTTCTGTGTCGCTCCCGCCTTCAGTCTCTTCGGCTACTGGGATCATTACCTGTCGTCGGCGATGTACGCCAGCAACGAAAATCACGGGACGATTTACATCGATGACAAAATCTTCGACCGCCTGCCGGACGGAATCGCCGAGTACGTCCGCGTCGAAACCCCGGACGTCGATTCCATCGACATCGGTGAATGGTCGGCCAACGAACTGAACGTGCCTCCGTATCCCGAGGTCCGCATCTACAAAAACGTCGCGCGCAAAATCTGCGAGTACGCGGAAACACCCGCCGACGTGCGCCTGTCCATCGTCAGTAAATCGACGATCGGGAACACTATCAGCGGCACATCCTACTCCTGCGCAGCACTCAAGAGCAAATAGTGCGGCCAGTCTGTCTTGGTGGCGCGGACTTCAGTCTGCAGCGTCGGCTCCAGCCGGCGTCTTCTTGCGGCGCCCGGCCGGAAATGCAACCCGTAAGGAAAAGCTCCGCCGCCGTTTCCTCTTCTATGATTTCCTCGTCCGACAGTGCCAGCACCTGAAGGTGATCGCGACAGGAGGGAAGAACGTGGTGCGCCCGATCATGCTTTCCGAACGTGATTTCCAGGCTCTCTCCGTTGTCCAGCGTGTCCTTCCCGAGAATGTCTTCTCCCCATTCGTTGGAACTGTGCGGCGCGACGTGCAGCGCGTGAATCTCCACGCCGGTTTTGTTGACGAGCTTGAAATCCTGGTCTCCCGCCCGCGCCACGGTGGTGGCTAAAAGAGCCATCCCCGCGACAGCGAAAAGGCCCACCGCCATCGATTTGATCGTTGTTATTTTGTTTGTCATTTTTTAGAGGTTTTTCTTCGGTGAGACCGCTAAATGATTGATGTAAATACACTTCTCGGAATCGCCGGACTACGGAACCTGACCGGAATTTAAAGCGCTTATCGTAGTTACCGACAAATGCGCAGAATATTCCTCTGCTGCCATCGCTTATTAGGCCGATGTGACACACGCCCACGGCGTGCCGCGTCGACACTCCTGTCGATGCATGGCTTTCTTATTTCTTCACAATCCTCGACGGGATACTGTATTCCTTCTCCGGCCTGAACGACGCATCCCGCAGCATCTTCAACCCCACTTCCACCGCCTTATCGACGCACAGAGGATAAACGAACGTCGCCGCCAGAATCCCGTCGGCCACTTTCTTCACGCCGCCCGCCTCGCCATCCAATCCGTCGACGCCGATGAACGTAATCTCCTTCTCCCGCCCCAGTTCCTTCGCCGCCAGATACGCCCCCACCGCCATCGGATCGTTGTGCCCGTACAACACATCGATCTTCGGCTGCGCGCGCAGCACCTCCGTCATGCGGTCCTTGGCCTTGGCCTGAATCCAGTCGGCCACCGGCTCGGCGACGATGTGAATCTGCGGATACTTCGCCAATATCTCCTTCGCTCCGCTGTCGCGCTTGATCTCGCCTTCCACGCCCAAGAGGCCCCGCATCTGGACCACGCTGCCTTTCGGCGCGCCGTATTTCCTGGTCAGCACGTCGACAATGAACTGCCCCGCAAGTCGGCCGATTTCCGTGTTGTCGCTATGAACGTAGGTCGTATAATTGGGCTGCAAAATATCGCGCTCCAGGCAGATCACCGGAATGTGCGCCTCCAGCGCCTGTCCCATCACCGCGGTCAGCGCGGCGCGCTCGTTCGGCGCCACGATCAACAAATCCGGCTTCTGTCGAATAAACGTCTCCACCTGCGCCACTTGCTTGCTGTTGTCCTGCTGCGCGTCGGCGATGACTAACTTAACTCCTCCCGCGTCAGCGAAGAGCTTTGCCATCAGCGCGTTTTGCGCGGCGCGATAGGGTTCGGCGTTGTTGCACTGGCTGAAGGCCACGAAAAATTCTTTCTTGGGAGCGGAACAAGCGGTCAGCAACAGGGCGCAAGCAAGGATCTTTTTCATACGGTGGCAGACTTCATGATACGTTCCTGCGTGGCCTCAACAGCATCGAGCGTCGCCGTCGCGCGCCCCTCCCTCATCACCAGAATCCGGTCGGAGCAGCGCAGCAGTTCGGGCAGCTCGGAGCTGACCAGCAAAATCCCCTTGCCCTCGGCCTTCAGCTTCTCGATGATCCCGTAAATTTCCTGCTTCGCCCCCACATCGATGCCCCGCGTCGGATCGTCCAGAAACAAAACATGCGGATTCCCCCGCAGGCAGCGCGCCAGCAGTACCTTCTGCTGATTGCCTCCGCTCAGCGTGCTGACAAGTGCGTCCATCGAAGCCGCCTTCAGCGCCAGGCTCCGAAATACCGGCTCAATCGTCCGCAATTCCTTGGCCGCATCGATGATCCCCACCCAGGAGGTGGCACGAGCTTTAGCTTGCAGCATCGCCTTTAGCCGATGTCCGGACGCCGTCTGAAGCCGGTGCTGCAAACTAAAGTTCGCGCCACCCAGCAACGCGTTCTCCCCAACACTCATCCGCATCATGAGCCCCTCCCGCTTCCGATCCTCCGGCAGCAGCGCAATCCCCAGCCCGATAGCCTCCGCCGGCGACCGCGGGTCAATGTCTCGGCCATTCAAACGAACCGATCCGCCGACCCGTCGGTCCAGCCCGAACAACGCAGCACCAATCTCGCTGCGGCCCGCGCCCACGAGGCCGGCGATCCCGAGCACTTCTCCCTTCCGCAAGTCAAAAGAAACATTCTGGAGTTTTTTCGTCGACAAATGAGAGACCGAGAGCAATACCGCTCCCGCCACCGCGTCCCGCCGCGAAATCCTTTCCAGATCCCGGCCCACCATCATGCGAATCAACTCGTCCGGCGTGGTCTCCGAAATCGCGCGCGTCCCCACCGCCGCTCCGTCGCGCAACACTGTCACCCGATCGCAGATGCGGAAAATTTCATCCATGCGATGGGAGACGTAAACAATCGCCACGCCCTGCCGCTTCAGGTCCGCGATCAGCCGGAACAGCCTCTCCACCGCATCGTCGAACAGCGAACTGGTGGGCTCGTCCATGATCAACACCTGTGCGTTCGAAGCCAGTGCGCGCGCAATCGCGACCAGCTGCATCTCCCCGGCGCGCAGAGAACCGAGCGTCGTGCCGGGATCTTGCGCCAGCCCAACCCGGTCGAGAAACGGCTGAGCAAACGCACTCAATTCGCGCGTCTTCACTGGCCGCCCGATAGCGATATTCTCGGCGATGCTCAAGTGCGGAAAAAGGTCGAGCTCCTGATAAATAATCCCGATGCCGAGCCTCCGCGCATCCAGAGGATTCTTTATCTCGACCTGTTTTCCATCGAGGAAGATCGATCCGGAGTCCGCGCGCACCGACCCGGCGACGACCTTCGCCAGCGTGCTCTTGCCCGCGCCGTTTTCCCCCATCAGCGCATGAACCTCGCCGGCCGCAAGAGAAAACCCGGCGCCGCGCAGCGCCACCACGCCGTCATAATGTTTGTGCACGCCCTCGACGCGCAAAACTTCGGTCACTTACCGAGCATATAATAGAGTTACGATGGCAGCTTTTTCTTCGGCCTGGCTCCTCTTAGCCGTGCCTTGCCTCGCCAGCCCCGCTGCTGAGACGTTTCAAACCACCGTCCAACCCTTCCTCGCGAAAAACTGCGTCGCCTGCCATAACGACAGGCAGCAATCCGGCGGACTAAATCTGAAAGCATCCGCCAACGTCGAAAAAGACCGCGACCAGTGGGAACAGGTCGTCGAAAAACTCAAAGCCGGTTCCATGCCTCCGAAAGGCTTGCCCAGGCCCGCGCCGGATCAGGTCGCGTCAGTCACGAAATGGCTCGAAGTCGAGTTCGCCCGCCAGGACGCGGCGCTGAAACCCGACCCCGGCCGCGTCACTGCCCGCCGCCTGAATCGCTACGAGTACAACAACACCGTGCGCGATCTTCTGGCCGTGGATTTCCGTCCCGCCGACGATTTTCCCACCGACGATTTCGGCTACGGCTTCGATAACATCGGCGATGTGTTGACCCTTTCCCCCACGCTGATGGAAAAGTATCTCACCGCCGCCCGCAACGTCGCGCGCCTGGCAATTGAGGGCGAGCAGCCTCCGAAAATGGCGCTCAAGGACCGCCACGGCAACGCCCGCAAGAAGCCCGGCGAGTTTTCTTGGGAGCGCAAGTTCCCATGGGAAGCCGATTACGTGATCCGCGTCGAAGCGGCCACGAAATATCCCGGCGAATTGACGTTTTCCTTCGATGACGGTCCGCCCCAGGTTTCGAAGGCGATCCCAGGCTTCGTCGTCACTGGACGCATTCACGATTACCGCATGCACCTCGTCCCCGGCGTCCATAAAATGACCGCCCGTTTCGAAGTGAACGAGGCGGACGCGCGCGCCCAGTATCAAAAGGAACTGGACGACGCCGCCCGCCAGCGCAAACGCCGTGGCGAGCCGGAGCCCGCGCCGGATTCCATCAAGCCCTTCGTTTTGCAGAACGGCGCCGTGGATTATTTCGAGGTTCTGGGTCCTTATAATCCTCTGCCCCCGCCAAAGCCCGAAGGCTACAAACGAATTTTCGTATGCGGGAGGGAAAACGACTCCTGCGCGCGCGCCGATCTCGAAAATCTGGCGAAGCTAGCCTGGCGCAGACCGGTCACCGACGCCGAAGCCCGCAAGCTCACCTCCTACGTGAAGATGGCGGAGAAGGACGGCGAGCCCTTCGAAAAGGCGATGGAAGTGGGCGTCGAAGCCGTGCTCGTCTCGCCGTATTTCCTGTTCCGCATTGAACGCGATCCGGCCGCCGGAGGCGAGCATCATATTAGTGATTATGAACTCGCGTCCCGCCTGTCTTATTTCCTGTGGAGCAGCATGCCGGACGCCGAATTGTTCCGCCTCGCCAGGGAAGCCAAACTCCACGATCCCTCGGTGCTGGCCGCCCAGGTATCGCGCATGTTGAAGGACCCCAAATCCGACGCGCTGGTCGAAAATTTTGGCGGGCAGTGGCTCGAAACGCGCAACCTGGACCGGGTGAAGCCGGACCCGGATAAGTTCGGCGCCTATACTCCCGAACTGCGCGACGCCATGAAAAAGGAGACGCAGCTCTTTTTCTCCTCCATCATTCACGAAGACCGCAGCATCCTGGATTTTCTAACCGCCAAGTACACTTTCCTGAACGAGCCTCTGGCCAAGCTGTACGGAATTCCGAACGTCAAAGGCGACCAGTTTCGCAAAGTGGACCTCACCGGCACGCCGCGCGTCGGCGTGCTGACGCAAGCCAGCGTCCTGACGGTCTCCTCCTACCCCACGCGCACCTCTCCCGTCATTCGCGGCAAGTGGATTCTGGAAAACATCCTGAACACGCCTCCTCCTCCGCCTCCGGCCAACGTCCCGAGCTTGAAGGAAGCCGAAGCCGGGTCGGCCATGAGCGTGCGCGATTCGCTTGAAAAACATCGCTCCGATCCGGTTTGCGCCGGCTGCCATTCGCGGATGGATCCGCTCGGCTTCGGCCTCGAAAATTTTGACGCCATCGGGCGCTACCGCACCCAGGACGGAAAATTTCCCATCGATTCCAGCGGCGTGCTGCCGAACGGCAAATCGTTTAAAAACGCGGACGAGCTGATCCGCATCTTGCAGGACGACAAGGACGCCTTCGCTCGCTGCCTGGTGGAGAAAATGCTGACCTTCTCCATCGGCCGCGGCCTGGAGCGCTACGACCGCCCGGTGGTCAACGGCATCGCCCGCCGCCTCGCCGACCGGCAATATAAATTTTCCGCGCTGGTCATGGAAATCGTGAACAGCGCGCCGTTCCAGATGCGGCACGCGGAACCAATCACACGAATAGCAGCCAAGCAAATGGCAGGAGGCCTGAAATGATCACCGGAAGACATCTATCGCGACGAACTTTGCTGCGCGGGCTGGGCGTGTCCATCGCACTGCCGCTGCTCGATTCCATGATTCCGGCATTCGCCGGCCCCGCCAAGAATCCGCTGCGCATGATGTTCAATTACGTGCCGAACGGCATCGTGATGAAGGACTGGACCCCGGCGGCGGACGGCTCGGCCTTCGATCTGCCCCGCCTCTTACAACCCCTGGCCGCCAACCGCGACAAGATGCTGCTGATCTCCGGGCTGATGCAGAGAAACGGCGATGCCAACGGCGACGGTCCCGGCGACCACGCGCGCGCCGCCGCCACATACCTCACCGGCGTCCACGCCAAGAAGACGCAAGGCGCCGATATTTACGTCGGCGTTTCCATGGACCAGGTGGCGGCCCAAAAGGTCGGCAGCGCGACGCGTTTTCCGTCGATCGAGCTGACCTGCGAAGACGGCCGGATGGTCGGCGGCTGCGACTCCGGCTATAGCTGCGCCTATAGCAACAGCATTTCCTGGCGCTCGGCGACCACGCCGAATCCGCCCGAGCTGAATCCGCGCGCGGCGTTCGAACGGCTGTTCGGAACCAGCGACGAGGATCCGGAGACGCGCAAGAAAAACCGCCGTTACGACCGCAGCATCCTCGACGGCGCAATGGAAGATACCAAAAACCTGGAACGAAATCTGGGCCCTTCGGACCGCCGCAAGATCGACGAGTACATGTCCTCGGTCCGCGAAATCGAAGCCCGCATTCAAAAGACGGAAAGCGACAACAAGGACATCGTTCCCGCGATGGACAAGCCGGTGGCCGCGCCCGCCGATTTGAGCGACCACGCCCGCCTGATGTACGATCTGATGCGGGTGGCGTTTCAAACCGACATGACACGCATCGCGACGTTCATGCTGACGCGCGAAGGCAGCTCCCGCACTTATCGCGAAATCGATCTGCCGGAGGCGCACCATCCGCTGACGCACCACCGAGGCGATCCGGAAATGATCGAGAAGGTGTACCGGATCAACCACTATCACACGGGCCTGTTCGCGGAGTTCATCGCCAAGATGGCCAGCACGCCGGACGGCGACGGATCGCTACTCGACCATTCGATGATCGTCTACGGCGCGGGCCTGGCCGACGGCAATCGCCACGAGCACGTCAATCTGCCCGTGATGATCATGGGCGGAGCCTGCGGCAAGATCAAGACCGGCCGTCACCTGCGCCTGGCCGGGAAAACGCCGATCAACAATCTCTACGTCTCGATGCTGGACCGCATGGGAGTGCCCGTCGAATCGCTCGGCGACAGCACCGGCCCTCTGCGCGAACTAACGGAAATCGGGTAGGCCATGCCACCCGCTCCCGGGTCTTAAGAATCGCGACCTTCGGGAGCCGTCAGCTCAGGCGCTGTTGATACCAGTGCTGGATATAGGTGGCACAGACTTTAGTCCGTGAGCCTGCCCACCCCGCTATAAATATTAAATCTCCGGTCGCGCACAAACCCCGCCAGCGTCATTCCAAACCGCCTGGCCGTCTCGACGGCCAGGCTTGACGGCGCGCCGACGGCGGCTACCACCGGAATCCCCGCCATCGCCGCTTTCTGCACCAATTCGAAGCTCGCGCGTCCACTCAGCATTAGGATGCAGTCGCCTAAAGGCAGGCGCCCGTCCAGAAACGACGCGCCCATCAGTTTATCCACCGCGTTGTGACGCCCCACGTCCTCCCGCACCATCTGCAAATTCCCAGCCAGATCGAAGAGCCCGGCACCATGCAGTCCCCCCGTGTGGTCGAACGCCGATTGCGCCGCGCGTAATTTCTCAGGCAACCCGTGAATCACTACCCGCGCCACCTGGCAGCGCGGGAGCATCCGGCATCCGGCGGCATGCAGCGATTCAATCGACGCTTTCCCGCACACTCCGCAGCTCGAACTGGTATAAAAATTTCGCGCCGCGCCGATCTCCACGCCCTCGGCCACGGTCAGATTGACGCTGTTTTCCCCGTCCTCGATGGCCAGCACATCCGCGCGGTGTTTCAAAATTCCTTCGGTGAACAGGAACCCGGCGGCCAGTTCGCGGTCATGACCGGGCGTCCGCATGGTGATGGAGAGGTCGCCTCCATTCACCTGGATTTGGAGGGGCTCCTCAACAGCGAGAAGATCGTCAGCGGCGGAGATGGGACTGTCGCCGGAAGCCTTGTGGATAGGGACAGTGACGATGTTCCGGCGCACGCTCCCCTTAGATTACGCTACTGGCTGATCTGCACGTCGGCGCGCACGTCCTGCCATTCGGGCAGCGAAATCCCTCGCGCCGTTTTTTCGATCGGGCTCGACATTTCCTTCGCTTCGAACGGTCCTAGCGACGGAATCTTGAAGGAGAAACGGCACAGTGGCGCTTGTCCCGGCTTGGCGCCGCGCAGCGTGATGAACACGTTGGCGTCGGAAATATCGGCGTCGGAGTGATTTACCACCAGGTACTGCACTTCCGCTTTTTTCCCCGCATCCGCCGAGGAAGTGACGATGCGAAAGCCAGTCACTTCGACGAACTTCGCCAGGGGGCTGTTGCCCCCAGTAGGCGCCGCTGCGGTGGCGGCGACGGCCGGCGTGGGAGCAGGCTTGGCATCGGCGACGGTGCGCGGCAACAGCAGGAAGTAAACCACGGCCAGCCCCGCGGCCAGCAGCACCATCATCACCAGCGCGCTCACCAGCCATCCGGGCGCACCGCTGTTTTTTGTCGGCGGAAGCGCTTCCTTGGTGCGCTGCGCGGTCTGCTCGCCGATAACCGTCACGACATTGGCGTCCTGCAAGCGGGTCAGCTCCGGGGGCAGCGTAGGACCCGGCAGAGTGATGCGCGGACCGGAATCGGCGGCCAGGATCTGCTGGCGCGGAGGCACGGGCAAAATGGACCGGCTGGTGGCCGGCGTATATTCCTGCATCGGCGCAAACGGCAATGTGGGGCCTTCCGGCTCGGAGTGCGCCAGCGCGACCGGCTGCGTTTGCGGCGGAGGCTCGGGCGCCACCGCGGGTTCGGGCACCGGAGCCAGCGCGACCGGTTCCAGGATCAGAGTTTTTTCGGGCTCGGGCAGCGCCAGCAGCGCGACGGCGGCTACGGCTGCTTCGGCCGCGGGAACCTGTTCAGGCGCGACATGCTCAGCCTGCCCGACGGGCGAAGAATGTTCGACCGGCTCGGCCTGCTGGATCGGGGCGGCCTGTACGCCCACTACTCCAGCCAATTCCAGCAGCCCGGAAGAATCCGCCTGTCCCGGTTCCCGCGGCGCGGCGAGCGCGGCGGCCCGAGCGGCTTGCACCGCGCGAATTTCGACCGCCAGCGCAAACAGCGGGTCCGGCACTTCGTGCAGCTTGATGGGAGATTCGGGTTCCTGAGCCACAGCCGGCGCCGGCACTTCTACCAGGGGAGCATCCGTGGTGGGGCAGGCGGCTTCGCCTGCCAGTTCGGGTTTTGCCACAACCTGCAGCTCAGTCGCGATAGCGGCGACGGGCTCGGCAACAAGCTCCGGTTCCACGGCGTGCGGGATGGCAGCAGCGGTTACAGCGGCCGACTCGACTGCGGCGGGAGCAGCTTCGAGGTGCGGAATCTTCTCGGCACTCGTTTTCGGTTCGGCAACGATTTCTGCCGCCGGCGCGCCTTCAATGTGCAGGATGCGCTCGGCGACTGGTTCCGGTTCGACAGCAGTCTCGACCACCAACCCGGTCGCGACAGGAGCAGTGTGCTCTGCAACCGGTTCCAGCGCAGCAAGTCTTTCGGCTTCGATGGTCGGGACCTGCTCCGCGACTGGTTCCGGGACGACGGCCAGTGCGGCGACCAACCCGGTCGGGACCTGCTCCGCGACTGGTTCCCGGGCGACGGCCAGTGCAGCGACCAACGCGGTCGCGACGGGAGCAATCTCCACGTGTGGAATCTCTTCGGCAACTGGCTCTGGGGCAACAGCGGCTTCTACCGCCGGCAGAGCTTCGACGGTCGGGACCTGCTCCGCGACTGGTTCCGGGACGACGGGCAGTGCAGCGACCAACCCGGTCGCGACGGGAGCAATCTCCACGTGTGGAATCTCTTCGGCAACGGGCTCTGTTGCAACACCGGTTTCTACCACCGGCACAGCTTCGACGGTCGGGACCTGCTCCGCGATTGGTTCCGGGACGACGGCCAGTGCAGCAACCAACTCGGTCGCGACGGGAGCAATCTCCACGTGTGGAATCTTCCCGGCAACTGGCTCTGGTGCAACAGCGGTTTCTACCGCCGGCACAGCTTCGACGGTCGGGACCTGCTCCGCGACCGGTTCCGGGGCGACGGCCAGTGCAGCGACCAACCCGGTCGCGACGGGAGCAATCTCCACGTGTGGAATCTTCTCGGCAACTGGCTCTGGGGCAACAGCGGTTTCTACCGCCGGCACAGCTTCGACGGTCGGGACCTGCTCCGC